>Ga0137395_10000488_pt1 | contig 16609 bp, 15 predicted proteins | sample czobulk216metaG_FD_108283 | JGI IMG/M metagenome (GOLD analysis project Ga0137395, IMG submission 108283) | Vadose zone soil microbial communities from Angelo Coast Range Reserve, California, USA - czobulk2.16 metaG | ecosystem: Environmental > Terrestrial > Soil > Vadose zone | place: USA...
CTAGACAGGTTCCAGCGTTCCGGGTTCCAGAGTTCCGGGTTCAGGGTTCAGGGTTCAGCGGAACCTTGAACTTGGAACCCGGAACTTGGAACCTGGGACCCGTTCGGTCCTCAGTTTGTCCCGTTCGGTCTTCCCCTAATTGACCTGCGCCGACCCGTGTATTACGGTAACGTCGCCTTTAACCAGCCACAATTAGCTGGCGAATGACCCATATGCTGACAGGTACGCCACAGCTGACCGAGGCCGGCAACGTCCCCTCGCGCGGCGCCCGGATCGTGTTGACCGCTCCGCTCACCGAGATCATCGACCATGCCGGATACTTCATCCAGATGAGCATGGCCTCCCTGCCGATGTGGCTCGAGGGCATTCTCAACAAGAAGTACCCGAAGTGGCGTGACGTCGAATACAACGACGACGGCTCGGCCCGGTACATGCCGGCAGGGGTGCGCGTCCTCGAAGCCTCGCTGCTCCGCTACTACCCGGCGGAAGACCTCGCGTGCTGTTACCCCGCCGACCTTGAGAAGTTCGTCGGACCGAATACGCGAATCGTCGCGGTCTCGACGCACAACCCGCTCGGCGTGACCTTCGCGGCCGGCGTTTACACCTCGATATTCGGATCGTCGAAGCAGCCCATCAACTCGCACTACGCGATGGAGCTGTTCAACGCTATCAAGGACAACCCGCACCGCCAGGGCTTCAAGGTCATCGTCGGTGGCTCAGGCGGCTGGCAGATTACCCAGACCAACTCGTGGGAAAAGCTGAGCGTCGACTGCGTGGTCGAAGGACGCAGCGAATCAGCCGACGTGAAGAAGCTGTTCGACAAAGCGCTTGCCGGAGAGGAACTGCCGAAGCAGTTGGACGTCGCGCATCCGAAGGATCGCAACGAGATCCTGTTCCCCGACAAGCGAACAACATTCGGCGTCGTCGAGATGACGACCGGCTGCGGCCGCCGCTGCCAGTTCTGCGTGCCCGATCTGAATCCGCAGATCGACATGCCGAAAGACAAGATGATGGAGGCCGTCCGCGCGAACGTCCGCGACGGCAACAAGCAGATCTCGCTGGCCACCGAGGACATGTTCATCTGGGGCCAGGTGCACACGGATACGCCGTTCTATTTTCCTAACCGGGAAGCGTTGGTCGATCTCTATCGGTCGGTCTGTGAAACGCCGGGCGTCGAGCAGCACGTGCTCAGCCATTCGACGATCGCGCCCTCCGTCGTCGACCCGGTCATGATCCAGCAGATTACCGAGGTCTGCATCGACAAGAGCCCGATTCACCTGCCGTATCTGAGCAGCCACCCGAAGCACAAGGCGCTCGTGCCGCTCGTCGGCCTCGAAACCGGGTCGGTGCGGATGGCAAAGCAGATCATGCCAAGCAAGGGCGTACCGTTCCCGATTGAAGAATGGCCCAGCGTGCTCGTGCGGGGCCTCGAGGTGATGAACAAGAACAACTGGTTCCCGGCGATGACGCTGATCATCGGCAATCCGGGCGAAACCGACGAGGACGTCCGGGATACGATCGATCTGATCTACGAAGTTGAACGGCGCGGACTATTTGCGTTCTTCATCCCGTCCATCTTCACGCCGCTTCATGACACGCGCATGGAGTCGAAGAAGGGTGTCGCGCAAACGAGCGAGCTCACGCCGCTGCAGTGGCAGCTGATGATGAAGTGCTGGAAGATGAACCTACGTCCGGGTCAGGCGAGCTGGTGGGCGCCCACGGCCTGGCGCGTCGGCGCGCTCGCCCTCTGGGCATGGAAGCTCCGCAAGCTGAATGGTCCGGGCTTCACCTGGCCGATGTTCATGTTCGCGAACGCGCTGCCCGAAGCGCTCATGGCCAGAATGGGCAAGATCCACATGGGCCGTCCGCTGCACATCAAGACTCGGAAAGAACTGCTGGCGACGATCAAGCCGCACCAGCACCAGTACCTGCGTCCCGACACCGGAGACCTGCCGGAGCCTCCGAATGCGAAGACGCCGCCGCGGTCCCAGCGATCGTTCATCTCGCTGGTGCCCAGCCCGGCGGCCTGAAACGAAAGCGGCCCGGATTACGTCCGGGCCGCGCCCTTTCTCGAAAACTGTCTCTGGTTACTTGCTGGCTGGCGCCGGCGCGGGTGGCTGCGGCGTCGGAGTATGGTTCTGGTACTGTCCGGCGAACTTCTGCTCGACGGCCATCCGGATCTGACGGACCGACGCGCCCGACGAATACATCTGCATCGCCTGCTGACCGACGTCAATGCACACCTGGCATTCGGTGCCGTGCGGCTCCCACTGAACGACGTCGCCGTTGGGCGCACGCGACTTCACGAAGCAGTCATCGTTGCCCTTGTGGCCCATGTGATCGCAGCCGCAGAAACACGGTATGTACGACAGCACCTCGGGGTGTTCGGCGGCGAATCTGAACACCGCTGCGACAACCTGCGTCGACCGCGGCAGCGGGTCGCGGGGTCCGAAAGGAAGCGGCGGCAGGTTGGCCTGTTTGTGCGGGCCCAGAGGTTTGGCGGCTATCTGCCCGGCGGTTGCCGAAACCGTCGCGCTCCACACGCCTAACGTCACCACCGTGAGAAGCCCGGCAAAAATCGCTACGGTCGTCGTCTTGAAACGGCTGGCACTCATGAGAAAGTCCTCGCGACGTATTCTAACCCGTCGGGAGGGATGAGCGCTCCAGGCGGTCGGGCTAGTTCATCAGGCAGCGGGACACGAGCTCCCGGGCCACGTCGACGAGGTCCTCGATCCACAGCGGCTTGAATTTGACCACGGCTCCGAGATCGCGGAGCTCCTTGATGATGGCGTCGTCGAGACATTGATCGCCGGTCACGATGGCGACCGGCGTCTGGCGACCGGGCTCACACGCACGCAGCCGATACAGCAGCCCGAGGCCATTGATATACGGCATGCGCAGGTCGAGGATGATCGCGTCCGGATGTCCGGTCACGATCTCACGGAGCCCCGACTCGGCCGTGGCGGCGGTGCGCACATCGAAACCTTCGAGCGTCAAAATGCGCGCAAATGTGCGCGTCGTCGAGTCATCGTCGTCGACGATCAGGAGCCGGGGGCTGGAAGACGGGTTCATGGGAAAACCGCGCAGTGGACTGGCAAACGTAGTGCCGGTTCAGACTGAACAACGATGCACGCCTCAGCATAGCGCGATGTCCCAAGCTGGCACGCCGCCGATCTCACTTTTGATCGCGGGCGTTCAGGGCATCGGCGACAGCGCGAGCAATGAGCTCGTAGCCGACGGCGTCCGTATGCCAGTTGTCGGCCTGCATGTAAATCCGCCCGAAGGACTCCACCGGCAGATACACCGCCTGTCCATCCGGTGATGGCGGCACCTGAACTTCTCTGATGTGCGGAAGGTCGAGGCCTTCCCACTGCCCGGCGGTGCCGCTGTTTGTGTAGACGTACTTGAGGTGCGCACCGGCCGGAAACGTCGCGCGGTAGCTCCACACGCGATCGGCTCCATGTTCGTCGCCGTCGTTCCCGTCGTCGCGCATCGCCACTCTGTTCGGCGTGAAACCCCCGAGCAGCGGATGGTTGCCGACGATCGACAACTGCCGTGCCACTGGGTACGCGCCTTCGTACACGCGGAAGACGACCGTCGTCTGCCCATGCGAACCGCGGTCGGGCGCGTCAGACGCGAGCGCCGGCTCCAGCCGGAACCGCGCCTCCATGCCGCGCTCGATGCGCGCGCGCTCGTCATGGATGATCCGGAGGCTGTCGACAAGCGGCACGCTCTCGTCGCGCGAGATCGCCCTGAGGACAGGCCGGTACGGACTTCCATCCCACAGCTCGTTGTCCAGAAGAATGGACCGCGCGCCCTGCTCGCGGCCGAGCCTGATCATTTCGCGGATGTTCCTGTCGAAGCTATGTGGAGACACACGCGTCCACGGCTCCATCTCGTCGTAGTTCACGGTGTCGTTGTTCTTTCCCGCGTCCGCTTTTGCGTCCGCCTTCAGGAAGTCGCCGATGGGTTTCGGCTGGAAGCGCAGCAGCAGCGCGAAGTACTTCATCAGCGCCAGCGACTCGCTGTGCGACGTGATCGCCTTGACGCGATCGCGCCAGAGGACCTGGCCCGGCTTCACGACATCCTTGTCGCGGTAGCCGCCAACATCGGAGTCGTTCATGCCGAATCCGATGACGAGGACGTCCGGGTGAAGGCTCAGCACCTGGCGCTTGAGCAACTCGAGGCCCTGAAACGAGGAATAGCCGAGAACGCCGAAGTTCATGACTTCGACGTCAGAAGACGGGATCTGTTGTTTGAGGACCGCTTCAAGGCGGGCCGGGTACATTTGATCCTGATTGACGTTCATCCCAAACGTCCACGAGTCGCCGATGCAGGCGATGCGAACAACTCCGGCCCGCTTCGCAGGGGATACCGGCCCGCTTCGAAATCCCTGTTCGTTGAGCGCGATGCGCCAGACCGGACTGCGCCGAAATGCGGACGGCAGCCACGGCGCGAACCGTCGCAGCAACGCCATCCGATCGCTGTCGCGCCAGACAGGCGTGAAGATATCCACGTAAGCGCGGCGCGCATTGGGCAGGTTTTTCCAGATGAGCGCCTCGTCTGGTTTGAGAATGAGCAGGTTGTCGAGCCATGGCGGAATCGGACCGTAGTCGTCGCCAACCACGTACGGCAGAGGCACGTACTCGACGACCGAGTTGCGTGCGACGTAGACAGCCCTCAACGCGATTTCGACGAGCAGGAAGAAAACGACCGTGGTGACGGCGCTCTTCCCCAGCACGCGCAGTAATCGCATGGCCTACTTGACGGAAACGCCCGCGCCGATCGTCAGCACTCGCGCGCGCGGGCTGCCGGAATTGCCCCCGAACGAACTACCGGGCTGCACCTCGTAGACGCGTACGTCGAAGCTGAAGGCGAGACGCCGCTTGATGAACCACCGTGCGCCGCCACCATAGTTCACCGTGGGCAGCGTCTCGGCATCGGCGGCGCCCGGCGGCTCGGCCGACGGATGAAGCGACCACTGCGAGCGGCCGACCCCGCCACTCAAATAGCTCCAGCCATGTCCGGTGCCGAAGTTGAACGACAGCTGCGGTGAGGCTTCCGTGAACCGCTCCGAAACCGGAACCGGCGCGCGGGCCGGTGGAATCCCTGCGGCGGCGGCAGCCGATGCGGCTGAAGCGGCAGCGGCCAATGCGGCCGCCGAGGGCGTGCTGCTGGCGCGACCGACCATCGCCTCACCGCCCACGCCCACCGTCAACGCCTTCCACGTAAAGAGATACAGGTGAATGCTCGCTTGCGCGCCAAGGCCGGTGCCTGGAAGCTCGGCCAAGCTCAAGCCGCGGCTGGCCGCCAGGTCGATCAGATCGTTCGGAAACATCGGCACGGTCGCGTGAAGGTCGATGACGAACCGGGGAATCCGCGGCGGCGGATCCTGAGCGGACGCCGCTCTGGCGCTGGCGAACGAACCCGCGACGACGCACAGAAGCGCCACGTACCGCATGCGAGAGGGGAATTGTACCGCCTGAACGCCCTCCTTCCGTTAGCATGGCCGAATGCACACCAAGTTCCTCACCGACATGTTCGTGCTAGGACTTCCGATCGCGGAGAAGATCCTTCGTCCGATTGTCGTCTACGTGTTTCTCGTCGTCGGCCTGCGGCTCGCCGGCAAACGAGAGCTGGCGCAACTCAACCCATTCGACCTCATCGTCCTGCTGACCCTGTCGAACACGGTGCAGAACGCCATCATCGGCGAGGACAACAGCGTGACGGGAGGCCTCATTGGCGCGGCGACGCTGCTTCTTCTGAACCACTTCGTCGTGAAGTACCTTTACGATCACGAGAAGCTCGAGCACCTGATCGAAGGAGACCCGGATGTGCTGATCGAGGCGGGACAAATCCGAATGAGCGCACTCAAGAAGGAACTGATGACCGTCGCGGAGCTGGAAGTCGCCGCGCACAAGCAGGGCTTCGCAACGCTCGACGACATCGATCGCGCCGTCCTCGACCCTGGCGGCAATATCGCGTTCTTTGCGAAGCGGCCGACGCCCGACTTTTCGCGCCACGAAGAACTCATCGCCCGCCTCGATGCCATGTCCGCGCAGCTGGCGTCCCTTCGGGCCTCGCGCGGATGAGCGAGCGCACGCGAATCATTTCCGTCGACGCAATTCGGGAAGCCACCGCCGGCGTCTACGGCGGCGCGATTCGAACACCCCTGATCCGGGTCGATACGCCGGCAGGCGCGCCTCAGGATCTGCAGCTCTACCTCAAGCTTGAAGCCCTGCAGCCCATCGGATCGTTCAAGATCCGAGGCGCTTTCAACGTCATCCGTCAGCTCAGCCGCGAGGAGCTCAAAGGCGGCGTATGGACCGTCAGCGCAGGCAATGCAGCACCCGGCGTCGCCTACGCCGCGCGGCTGGCCGGCGTCTCCTGCTCGGTGATGGTTGTAGACAGCGCGCCACAGACGAAGGTCGACGCGATCAACCGCCTCGGCGCCACCATCGTCCGGGCGAGCTACGACGAGTGCTGGGAGACGGCCGTGCGCCACGGATCTGATCGCATGCGCGGCTACTTCGTTCATCCGTTCGACGACGATCGCTTCATCGCTGGAAATGCCACAGCAGCTGTCGAAATCGTCGAGGATCTGCCGGACGTTACCGCCGTTGTCGCCGCCGTTGGCGGCGGCGGACTGCTGGCAGGGATCACGGCCGCTCTGAGGGCGTTCAAGCCGGATACGGCTGTCTACGCTGCGGAGCCGGAGACGGCGGCGCCGCTTCATGCGTCGCTCTCAGCAGGACGACCGGTATACTTTGAACGCTGGCAACCGTCGTTCGTTGACGGTGCCGGCGGAAAATCCGTGCTCGAGACGATGTGGCCGCTGGTGAAGGACGTCCGTGCATCGATTGTAGTGACGCTCGACGAGGTGGCCCGCGCGATCCGGTTCACCGCTGAACGGGCGCACGTCATCGCCGAAGGCGCCGCGGGATGCCCGGTCGCCGCGGCACTCAGCGGCCGCGCGGGTGCTGGTAAGGTAGTAGCGGTCGTATCCGGAGGCAACATCGACTTGCCGCGGTTCGCGCAAATCACCGGTGCTTCGAGCCTCGCGACATAGACTCCTGGATTCCACATCGATCCCATCTGACCATACATGAGCCGATACGCATCTCTTCCGCCACGTCCTTCACGAATCGACCGTCTCGACGAGCTGGCCATCGACCTCTGGTGGAGCTGGAACGAAGCGCGTGCGGTGTTCCGGCGTCTCGACTACGCACTCTGGCGAAACACGGCGCACAACCCGGTTCGCATGCTGTGGTCGATCTCACAAGAGAGGCTCGAAGCCGCGGCATCCGATCGGGAATTCCTCGCGCTGTACGACCACGCGGTCGAAGCGCTCGACGCGGCACGAGCGGCGCGAAACACCTGGTGGACGCGCACGTTCCCGCAGATGAGCGGCGGATCGGTCGCCTATTTCTCCGCCGAGTTCGCCCTGCACCAATCGATGCCGATTTACGCTGGCGGTCTGGGCGTTCTCGCGGGCGATCACTGCAAGGAAGCCGGCGACCTCGGCGTTCCCCTCATCGGCGTCGGTTTCATGTACCCGCAGGGCTACTTCCACCAGCACCTGTCCGCAGAAGGCTGGCAGGAAGAGAGCTACGAGCGTCTCAACTGGGCGGACGCGCCAATCGAGCTCGCGATGCTGCCCGACGGCAAACAGTGCATCACGGCCGTGCCTCTGGGCGAGCGGTCGGTGCTCGTGGCCGTCTGGCGGGTCCGCATGGGCCGGGTCACGCTCTATCTGCTCGACACGGATCTCGAAGAAAACGCACCGTGGGATCGCGAGCTGACAGCGCGTCTGTACGGCGGGGACCGCGAGACGCGCATTCAGCAGGAAATCGTCCTTGGCGTCGGCGGCGTCCGCGCGCTCAAGGCTCTCGGCATCAGCGTGGGAGCGTTTCATCTCAACGAAGGACACGCGGCCTTTGTCGTGCTCCAGCGGATCCACGATTACGTCGAACATGGCAGCAGCTTCGATGATGCTCTCGAGACCATCCGGCGCACGACGATCTTCACCACGCATACGCCCGTGGCCGCCGGACACGATGCGTTCCCGTTCCACATGGTCGAAAAGCATCTGGCCGGCTGCTGGGGCACGCTCGGGCCGCATCGCGATCGATTCCTGGCGCTCGGCGCACACGACAGCGGCGGCGGCGTGCAGTTCAACATGACGGCGCTGGCGATGCGATCGGCGGCAAGCATCAATGCCGTCAGCAGGCTCCACGGCGAGGTGACGCGCCAGATGTGGGCGGGAATCTGGCCGGGCACGCACGAGGCCGACTTGCCGATCGCTCACGTCACCAACGGTGTACATCTCCCGACCTGGGTCGCCCCTGAACTCGTCGAGCTCTTCAACGATCACCTCGGTTCCGATTGGATCGCCCGTCAGGACGACCCGGCGCTGTGGGACGGGATCCTCTCGATCCCCGACGATGCGCTCTGGGCCGTCCGGCGGTCGCTTCGAGAACATCTGTTCAACTTCGTGCGCGAACGCGCGCGGCAGCGATGGACCGAAGAACACGTGAGCACGCCTCGGATTGTCGCGGCGGGCACGCTGCTCGATCCATCGGCGCTGACCATCGGATTCGCGCGACGATTCACGGGCTACAAGCGATCCGATCTCGTCTTCACCGATGCCGAACGCCTCGCGCGGATTCTGAACGGTGCTGGCCGTCCGGTGCAGCTCGTCTTCGCCGGTAAGGCCCATCCCGCCGACGATGTCGGAAAACACAATCTGCAGCGCGTCTATCGGCGCGCCCTCGATCCGGCGTTCGGCGGCCGCGTGGCGTTCGTCGACGACTACGACATGCACGTCGCGCACTACCTGGTCCAGGGATGCGATCTCTGGCTGAACACTCCCCGCAAGCCGTACGAGGCCAGCGGAACGAGCGGCATGAAGGCTGCCGTCAACGGAGCGCCGCATTTGAGCATCGGTGACGGCTGGTGGGCGGAGGGGTTTACAGGCAACAACGGCTGGGTCATCGAAGGCCTGGCGCCGCCCGACAATCCGGACGCCACCGACGGCGCCGACGCGAACGCGCTATATCGGCTGCTGGAAGAGGAGATCGTCCCTGCCTATTACGATCGGGACGCGAACGGCGTCTCCAGACGCTGGATGGCGGTCGTCAAGGAATCGATCCGGACGGTCGCGCCGCGGTTCTGCGCGCGCCGCATGGTGAAGGAGTACGGCGAGCGCATGTACGCGCCCGCCCTCAAGCCCCACTGATCGGCGGGTGATGAATGATCTGGATGACGTTGCCGTCCGGATCTTTGATGTAGCACGAGCGGGCGCCGTCGCGATGGGTCTTGGGCTTCGCCACGATCGTCACGCCGAGGTTCTCGAGATACGCCGCCCAGTCGTCGACATCGCTGGCAGACCGCACGATGACCCCGAGATGATCGAGAGCCTGGCCGGACGCCGCGAGCGGCTCAGGCACGCGATGCAGCGCCAGATTGTCGGTGCCCGACGTGAGATAGACATTGTCGGGATCCGGCTGCCACTCAACGGCGAAGCCCAGGAAATCCACGTAGAAGCGCCGCATCGCCTCCAGGTTGCGCGTGTTGAGCGCGAGATGCCGAAGCCCCGCATGTTTCGGTCGATCCATTTCTGATTCGTTATTGTAAATGGTAAATTGACGCCATGCCTCGCAAGTCGGTCGCCAAGGCGCGGTGCGCGCTCTGCGGCGCGAAGGACATCTCCGAGCCCAAGGGCGAAGAGAAGTACTGCCGCGACTGCTGGGACAAGAAGATCGCCGTCGAGGAGATCGTCGCTCGCGAGTTCGCGCTGAAGCGTTACATCCGCGCGCACAGCGCCGAGAAGTACCTGATTTATCACTCGACCCTCAAGCGGCCCTGCGGCCAGCTGATCGTCGTCGACGACGGGTACGACTTGTTTCTGACGCTGATGCTCTACCCGAATTTCGGATGGGACGAGCCGGCGTATCACCTCGAAGGCGATCCCGAGGGCCGCGTCTTCTCCGAAATCCTCGTCGACGTCGTGGCCGCCGAGGTGATCGAGCCGTGGGGCGGCGGCAAATGGCATATGGAGATCTTCCGCTCGGTCAATCCCGAGCCGGAGGATTGGAACGGCGAGATGTAACGTATAATCTCGGCCGCTCGAGTTCAGGAAAGTGGGAAAGCAAACAGGAGGACGTATGAATCGTGCGCGCTTCGCGATCGTCGCGGCGCTCGCCGGGGTCGCGGTGGCCGGTGTCGCCGGCACGAACCTGCGGGCCCAGACAGCCAAGGCGCCGGAGTTCAAGTCAGTACTCGCCAACCGCAAGGTTGACCCGCCAATCAAGGGCCAGGCGGAAGTCGACTTCATGCAGCCGGTCACCAAGCGCAACGGCGACGTGGTGACGACCAATGTCCGAGTGAAGAACACTTCGGCCGGACCGATTGCGCGTTTGACGGTTGCCGAAACCTGGTTCGACAAGAGCGGCGCGATCGTCGCCGGCGGCCAGGGTTATCTCGAGAAGATCCTCAACCCGGGCGCCGTGGACACCGTTACGATTCAAACGCCGTGGAACGCCAAGATGAACGGCAACAGCTGGAACTTCACCCACGCCAACGGCACGGTGAAGCCGCGTCGCGTGCCGAAGATCGATGAATCCAAGGCGCCTGCGCCCGCTGCGAAAGCGGCCCCGAAAAAATAGAGCAGGAAGGACGTCTAGTTGACGCGCTCCCACTTCACGTCGCCGTGTTTCGGCACGGCGACGATGTGGTAGGGCGAGGTCAGTATCTGCGCGGCCACATTCCCCGGCTGCGGCCGCGTCTCGCGGTAAGACACAATCAGTGCGGCGCCCTCTTCGCGCGCGCCGACCACCTCAACTGAAAACCCCGCGGTCGAACGCGTACCGAGAAACACTGCAACGATCATTTCCTTGTTCAAATCGACCGCCGGTTTGGCGCGCTCGCCGGCGTGCTGGCTCCAGAGCGTGCTCCATTCCGCAGCCGATCGCGCAACGGCCTGACGCGCGCCGTCGATTTGACTCATGGGCCCTTTGTCGAGCGATCGCACCGGCACGGCGGCTTGCAGAATGGCGGCCAGGAACATCGCAATCATCGTTAATCCTCAGCGGCTCTCCGGCGGCGTGATCGTGATCTGCACTTCCCGGCTCGCCATGACATCGGTTCCGAGCCGCGATCGCGCCTCCACTCTTAAGACGTAAAGGCCGGGATCGAAGTCTGCCAGTGACAACGTCGTCGAGAAACCGAAACCACCCGGCTTGCCGGCCAGGTCAGCCGTCGAGCGCTCTTCCTCGTTCTTGAACACGACGCGGCCTTCATCCGAGCGAAGCGTCATCGTGATGTCGACCTTGTGGACCGGCGTCACGTCGTTGTCGTACACGTCGGTGAAGACGGCCACCTGATCGTTCTGCGGGAACGATCGTGCAGCAACCGGCGGACCCGGCAGCAGCGAGCGAAGCTCGTTGTCAGGTTTCGCCGTCGGCTGTGTTGAAGCGGAGGCCGACGTGAGCGCGAGGCCGCTCATCGCAAACCGGCTCTTGTTGAAATCCGGGACGTCCAGGTCGTACAACACCGATCCGACAGCGCCGCCGTTGGTGTCGCGCGCGGCGACCCTGAGCTGGTAAGTTCCAGCCGGCACTTCCATACGGCTCAACACGCGAAGGCCCGTCTGCTCGAGCCGCGACTTCGTTTCCGGCCGGAGGTTGAGTGTGATGCTCTCTTTCTGCGACGCCTTCATCTTGCCCTTCGAATCGACCGCCCAGTAGGCCAGTTCGATCTTGCCGTTCGCCGACGTCACCAGATCGCGGCCGCGAAGCTCGACGCCCAGGAGCACCGACGCGTTCGGCGCCGTGCCCTTGAACGGCACTGCGAAGACCTTCATCCCAAGACCGCCGACGGGAATCGGACTCTGCAGCGTTTCAATCAGCTCCGCCGACAGATCGCTCTTCACCGGGACAGGCGGCTTGCCCGACGGATTGGCGTAGCCGCGCCGCGCCCTTACGGTCAGCCCAGGCCGCTTCATGCGGACGTTGATGTTGTGGAACTTGCCATCGCGCCTGGGATTGGGCGGGAAATACGCCAGCATGTAGTACGCGCTGTTCTCCTGGACGATGCGATCGTAGTTGTTCGCGAGGCCGTTGGTGTTGACGATCGCGAAGCCGCCCGTCTCGGCGGCCAGGTTCTGCAGGCTTTCACGCGCGAGCCGGCTTTCGTTCTGCAATCCACGCTCGCTCAGATCGGGCTGGTTCTCGGCAGGGTCAACCGACGTGAGCTCGATGCTGCCGTCGGACAAGCCCTGCAGCCCACGCGGATCGATCGTGTAGATGACGGCGTCGGCTTTGGTCGTCGCGCGTATCAGCTCCTGCATCAGCGTCTGAATCATCGCGGCCGCATTGTTCCCCTGGTTCGCGAAGACATCATGAATGTCATAGCTGATGCCCTCGCTGAAGAAGAGGATCGACTTCTTGCGCCCGTGCACGCTGGCGAACCATTCGGCCACGGCGGTCAGCTCCTCGAGCACGGCGCGCGCGTTGAATTCGCGCTCCTTGACCTCCATGTCCTGCGGGTCTTCCGGAGTGCCTCCAGCCGCACGTATGGCCGCACGCTGCCCCGCCTTCATATTCACGTCGTCGACCTTGTTGAGCGTCGCCGATCGCGGTTGCGTGCCCCGGAACTTCTCGACCGCGACGTTGAGCAGCCGCTTATTGCTCGTGAACTCCTGGCCGGCGTCGGCGCCGCCCGCCACGCCTCGCGCCATCACGACGGCCATGAGATCGTTGGAGCCGAGCTTTTCGTCGATGAAGCGCTTCGCTGCCCGCCGCACGAGGTTGGTGTTCTGCGGCAGCGTGTGCGCGGAGTCGAGCACCATCACATACACGCGGCCGGAAAACGGCCGCTCGTTGTTCTGCACGTCGGGTTCGACCGGTGCCTTCGCGAACAGCGGACGCTCGCCGCGCTCGATTGGCACGTCGATCGACGCGAAGTTCGTGATCGGCTGCGGCTTGCCGTCTTCGAAGAGCTGGAAGTCTTCCTTCGTCAGATCACGGACGTAGTTGCCGCGTGCGTCCGTGACGATGGCATCGACCTCGACGAAATCGACCTGGACTTTGAAGGTCGGCGTCTGCGAGGAGGAGGGTGTAGCGGGTGCCTGACCGGCCGGAGCCTGTCCGGCCCGAAGAGTGGCTCCCGCCAGCAGCATGATGAGAACAGCGATGCGGCTCTGTCGACCCATCCGCGAATTATGCCCTTAATCGCCCGTCTCCGCTGTCTGCTGAACTGCGCACGTCCGGTGCCAAACGGCTCGGCACGTTATACTTGGCGAATGCCCCAGGCGGCAGGCGGACTTGACCTCGGCGGCATTCAGACAGCGCTTGCCGCTGACGGCCTCGACGCGTGGCTGCTCTACGATTTCCACGGCCTGAATCCAATCGCCGTTGAAGTGACGGGGCTCAACCGGCGCGCTGGACATCTCGCGACGCGGCGCTGGTATTACCTGATTCCGGCATCCGGCGAGCCTCGCGGCCTCGTGCACGCCATCGAACGAGGCGCGCTCGATCATCTGCCCGGCGCGATCTCACGTTACGCGGGACGCGACGAGCTCGAATCGGGACTGCACGCGTTGTTGAACGGCGTGCGTCGTGTGGCCATGGAGTATTCGCCACGTTGCGCGATTCCGTATCTGGCGCGCGTCGACGCGGGGACCGTCGAACTCGTTCGGCAACTCGGCGTCGAGGTCGTGTCGTCGGGCGATCTGGTCCAGCGGTTCGCTGCCGTCTGGGACGAAGCGGCCATCGACACCCACAGGCGGGCGTCAGAGAAGTTGTATCGGATAAAGGATCGCGCGTTTGCAACGGTTTCCGAACGGATGGCAACGGGCGCACCGACGACGGAGTACGACATCCAGCGGTTGATGACGGGCTGGTTCCGTGAGGAGGGGCTTGTCAGCGATTCGCCGCCAATCGTGGCCGCCGCGGGCAATGCCGGTAACCCGCACTACATGCCGACGCAGGCCGAGCACAGCGCGATCCGGCCGGGAGAGATCGTGCTCCTCGATCTTTGGGGAAAACTCGATCGTCCTGGGGCGGTTTTCGCCGATATTACATGGGTGGGCTACACGGGAACGCGTCCGCCCGACCGTTTTGCGCACGCTTTCGCAACCGTTGCCGCGGCGCGCGATGCGGCCGCCTCGCTCGTCCAGCGTACCGCCAGCGCGGGCTCGGGACGTGAGCCACTGCGTGGCTGGCAGGTCGATCGGGCGGCGTCAACTGTGCTTCGAAGCGCCGGGTATGGCGAGCATGTGCTGCATCGGACGGGACACAGCCTCGGCGAGTCGGTTCACGGCAACGGCGTCAACATGGACGACTACGAAACCCACGACGATCGGCGCCTGCTGCCAGGCACGGGCTTCACGATCGAGCCCGGCCTCTACTTCGACGACTTTGGCATCCGATCGGAAATCAACATGCTGATCCGCGATCATGACGCAGTGGTGACCGGGCCGCTGCAGGCGGAAATTGTGGCGCTCGCTTAGGAGGGTTTGATGTCATCGCGAAAGCTCACGCTCTTTTCGCTGCCGCGGCTCACGGTGTTTTACCTGCCGCTCATCGTGGTCGCATCGATCGCGGTCGGCATGGTCATCGCCTCGCGGCTGGATCTGTCGCCGGTTTCGTCGGCGCAGACCATTGCTGTGCCGCCGATGAACAGCGCGCCGCTGACCGGTCCGCTGTCGGCCGACACCTTCAGGAACATCGCCAAAACGATGTCGCCGATGGTGGTGAACATCCGGACCGAGATGAAGGCAAAAGCGCAGGACCTCGAGGGCCTGTTCGGCAACCAGGGTGGCGACGATCTCTTCAAGCGCTTCTTCGGCGGTCCGGGCGGCGGTCAGGGCCAGGGCCAGGGCGACGACAATCAGGGGAGTACGCGGCGACGGCAGCGCGAGCCGATTGCCCGGGCGGCCGGTACGGGCTTCATCATCAGCAAGGACGGTTTCATCCTGACGAACAACCACGTCGTCGAAGATGCGATCAAGATTGAGGTGAGCCTGTTCCAGGATGACGAGAACACGTACGCGGCGAAGGTCGTCGGCCGCGACGCGCTGACCGACAGTGCACTGATTCAATTGATCGAAAAGCCGAGTACGCCGCTGCCCGAGGCGAAGTTCGGCGACTCGTCGCAGATGCAGCCGGGCGACTGGGTCATGGCCATCGGCAACCCGTTCAGCCTGGCCCACACCGTCAGCGTCGGCGTCATCAGCGCGACCAAGCGACCGTTCCCGGTGACCGACGGACGATCGAACGAGATGTTGCAGACGGACGCGGCCATCAACCCCGGCAACTCGGGCGGGCCGCTTCTCAACATGCGCGGCGAAGTCATCGGCATGAACACGGCAATCATCAGCAACGGCCAGTCCGAAGGCAATATCGGCATCGGCTTCGCGGTGCCAATCAACACGGTCCGCGATCTGCTGCCGCAGCTGCGCGAGGGCAAGGTGATTCGCGGCCGCATCGGCGTGAACGTGCGCCCGGTGCCGAAAGAAGGATTTGAAGACTTCGGCCTCAAGACTCGCTCAGGCGCCGTGATTCAATCGGTGCTGCCTGGCAGCGCGGCGCAAAAGGCCGGAATGGAACCGGGCGACGTGGTCGTCGAGTACAACGGCCGGTCCGTGCCCAACCGCGACGACCTCGTGAAGATGGTCGTCGCCACGAAACCGGGAACCAGCGTGCCGGTGAAAGTGCTCCGCAACAAGCAGGAGAAAACGCTGACAGTCACTGTCGAACAGCTCGATCTGGACGCCGAGCAGCAGGGACTTCAGACGCGCCGCAACAACAACGGCAACAGCGACAATGCCGAAACGCAAGGCAGCGGCTTCGGGCTGACGCTGAGCAACCTGACGCCGCAAGTCGCGCGGCGGCTGCAGCTGCCCTCCGGCCGGTCGGGCGCGCTCATCAGCGACGTCGACCAGGATGGTCCGGCCGCCGAAGCAGGCCTTCGCGCGGGCGACGTCATTCTGTCGGTCAATCGCAAAGGCGTATCGAACGCGACGGACGCGGCTCGCGAGCTCCAGGCCGTGCCCTCGGGGCGCATCGCGCAGATTCTCCTCTGGCGCGGCGATGCCGAGATCTTCGTCACCATCAAGAAAGATTAGCGAGCACATCCAGGAACGCGGCCCGGTAACCGTGGCCGCGTTCATGGAGCTCGCCCTCTACGATCCGGAAGCCGGTTATTACGCCCGCGCCGCCCAACGATCGGGCCGCGCGGGCGATTTTTTTACCAGCGTCGACGTCGGACCGATTTTTGGCGAGCTCGTCGCCCGGCAAGTGGTCGAAATGGCCGGGCTGCTCCAGTCGCCAGTCGATCTCGTGGAGGCGGGGGCGGGAAACGGCCGATTATCGGCGGATATCCTGCGCGCGATTCGGCAATCCGACCCTGCCGTCTACGAGCGGCTGCAGCTTCACCTCGTCGAGATCAGCGCCGCCGCGCGGCGAGCGCAGCCCGCGACGCTCGGCGACGCGGCGGAGAAACTCGCGTCGTCGTCTCCGGAGCTGCCAGACCATTTCGAGGGCGTCCTGATTGCGAACGAGTTGCTCGATGCGATGCCCGTCCATCAAGTCGTGATGCGGCCGGA
>Ga0137395_10000489_pt1 | contig 16597 bp, 17 predicted proteins | sample czobulk216metaG_FD_108283 | JGI IMG/M metagenome (GOLD analysis project Ga0137395, IMG submission 108283) | Vadose zone soil microbial communities from Angelo Coast Range Reserve, California, USA - czobulk2.16 metaG | ecosystem: Environmental > Terrestrial > Soil > Vadose zone | place: USA...
GCAACCCGGTCCTGCTGGAAGCCATGAAGAACGCGCGCAGCGGCGGGCGGCAGCTCCATCTTTGCGGCCTGCTCTCTGATGGCGGTGTGCACTCGCACCAGAACCATCTCTATGCGCTGTTGCGCATGGCTAAACAGAGTGGCGTGGACCGCGCTTACGTTCACTGCTTTATGGACGGACGCGACACGCTGCCCACCAACGGCGCCGTTTACCTGCAGCAGTTGCAGCAGAAGATGCGCGAAGTTGGCGGCAAGATCGCCAGCGTGAGCGGCCGCTACTATGCCATGGACCGCGACAAGAGGTGGGACCGCGAACTCAAAGCCTTTGACGCCATGGTTGCGGGCAAGGCGGAAGGCGGCGAGTTCGTCGATCCGGTGCAGGGCGTGAAGGACTCTTACAACCGCGGCGTGACCGATGAATTCATTGTTCCGTTCACCTGCGTCGACAATCGCGGCGCGCCCGTGGCGACGATTCGTGATGACGACTCGGTCATCAACTTCAATTTCCGCGCCGACCGTGCGCGCCAGATCACCCGTTGCCTGGCACGTGAAAGCGGCCTTACGGCCCAGGGCGGCCGTGATCTGCCTGACGCCGAGGTGCTTGATGCGGTGATTCCGCGCAGTCGCGTCCCCAAAAATCTGAAGTACGTCTGCATGACCCAGTATGACAAGCAGTTCACTCTGCCCTTTGTCGTGCAGCCGGATTCGCTCAAAAACATTCTGGCCAACGTGATGGCCGAACACAACCTGCGCAACCTGCGCGTGGCGGAGACCGAGAAGTACGCCCACGTCACTTACTTTTTCAATGGCGGAATCGAGAAGCCGTTTCCCGGCGAAGACCGTGTGCTGGTTCCTTCCCAGAAGGTCGCTACCTATGACTTGAAGCCTGAAATGTCGGCCGCGGGCATCGCCGACGCGGTGATCAAGGCAACAAATGATTCTGCTTTCGACGTCGTCATCGTCAATTTCGCCAATGCTGACATGGTCGGGCACTCAGGCAAGATTCCGCCCACGGTGCAGGCGGTGGAAACCGTGGACGCCTGCCTGGGCGAGATTTACAAAGCTGTCCGCACGCGCGGCGGCGCCATGCTTATTACCGCTGACCACGGCAACGCCGAAATGATGATCGACCCGGCCACCGGCGGCCCGCATACGGCACACACAACGAATCCCGTCCCGTTCATCGTGGTCAGCGAAAACGCACAGAAGTTTACTCTGCGCCCGGAGGGTTCGCTGCAGGACATCTCTCCGACTGTACTGGGCATGCTGGGTTTCGAGCAGCCAAAGGAAATGACCGGAAAAGATTTGCGGGTAATCAAGGGTTCTTAAAAGGTTCTAAGCGGCGAGGCCTGGGTCCCCGACGCGCGCGGGGTTCGCGGGGCGGGTGAGAAGCCGACTTGCGCGCCGAGCCGCTCGCCACGAGCGCGGAAGGCTGAGCGGGTGTGCCAAACTCCGTGGCGGTTTGGAGCGCAGCGACAAAAATGAAGATCCTGATCGTCCACTACCACAGCTTCGAACTCTGGCACGCGCCGGCGTGGATACGCGAACGCCTGCAAGATGACTTCCCCGAACACACGTTCGTCCAGTTCCAAACCTATGACCGCGTACCAGCAGAAATTGCCGACACCGACGTCTTCATCGGCTGGTCGTTGCGTCCTGAGCAATTTGTCGCCGCAAAAAAGCTGCGCTGGATTCACTCTCCCGCGGCGGCCGTGCACCAACTCATGTTTCCCGAGCTGATCCAGAGCAAGGTCGTAGTCACCAACTCCACCGGAATTCACGGTCCGGTCGTCGCCGAGCACGCCATTGCCGTGCTGCTGGCCCTGGCCAAGCGTCTGCCCCAGGCCATGCAGTACCAGGCCAAACGCGAATGGTCGCAAGATCAGCTCTGGCATGGCCAGCCCCGGCCCCGCGAAGTAGCGGACGCAACCGTCGCCGTGATCGGCATGGGCGGCATCGGACGCGAGTTCGTTGCGCGCGCGAAAGCCCTGGGCATGAAAGTCCTGGCCGTCCGGGAAAATCCCGGCAAGGGCCTTGAGGGCGCCGATGCCGTCTTTGCCTCCGCGCAGATTGATCAGGTCCTGCCCCAGGCCGACTACGTTCTGTTATGCACGCCGGTAACCCCGGCTACCACCGGAATCATCAACGCCTCACGCCTGAGCAAAATGAAGCCCGACGCTTACTTGATCAACGTCGCTCGCGGGCCGCTGATCGACGAAACTGCGCTGCTCGATGCGCTGAAGCACCGTCGCATCGCCGGCGCGGCCCTGGATGTCTTCAACGAAGAGCCCTTGCCCGCAAATTCGCCTTTCTGGTCGCTGGACAACCTGCTGATCACGCCGCACACCGCCGCAGTGACCGCTCGCCTGTGGGAGCGCCACTACCGGCTTATCGTAGACAATATGCAGCGCTTCCTGTCCCGCGAACCGTTGCTGAACGAGGTGGACAAGAAGCGAGGATATTGACTTGGCTTTTGGCTTTTGGCTCATGAGTGCTAGCTTTGATAATAGTTTATATTTACGATACTCAAGCTAAAAGCCAAAGGCTAAGAGCCAAGAGCGTCTCATGCTCCTCCACATCAATGGCGAACAACGCGACTTCCCTGACGGCCTGACCGTTGCTGCCCTGGTTGCGCAACTCGGCATGAAGCCGGACCGCGTCGCTGTGGAGTTGAACCTGGAGATCGTTCCTCGCGCCAAGTGGGAAATGATCACCCTTAAAGAAGGGGACAAGCTGGAGATTGTTCACTTCGTCGGCGGCGGTAGACGTTCATCGCGCCAGCGATGAACCCGCGTATAGCGCACGAGCGCATATAAACGAAATTGACCCGTTGCCCCAATTCCTTGATCCGTGTTCATCCGTGGTGAGCTTTTGATTTCCATTTCTCCGCTGCCTCCTTTTCTCCGCGTTTCGAAGGTTTTGCCTGTTCGTCTTTGGAATTTCCTGTTGACTTTCTAGATACTGCTCCTAAAATGAATCAAACATTTAGGTGAGGAAATGTTTTAAACATTTCCTATACATAATGGACCAGCGGTTTACATCGGCGCAAGTGGTAAGACTCATCGGCATTACGCCGCGCCAGCTCCAGTGGTGGGACGAGCGCGGTATCGTGCAGCCACAGCGGGAAGGCCGGCGCAGGCTGTACACCTTTGACGACGTCACGGAGATCGCGGTGATTTGCGCTCTCCGGCGCAAAGGCTTTCCCCTGCAGCGCGTCCGCCGCATCATGAAATTCCTGCAAAAGGAATTTGGCCGGCGTCTGGCCGAAGCGGTGAGTAATGGCTCGGAGTATCACCTGTTGACCGATGGAAAACGCATTTACCTGGAAAATTCGCAGCGCCAGGTGATCGACATACTCAAGAACTCGCGCCAGCCTCTGCTGGGAGTGTGCCTGAGTGACGCTGTGAAGGAGGTCCGGGCAGAGATATTCAACCGTCGTCCTGCGCAGAAGCAGGCGGCGCGCGGCGCGGGCAAACGCCGGAGCTCCTGAGGTTTTGGGACTCGGGTGGCGCGCCCTGGTTGAAGTCAGGGAGAAGTAGTTGGCGGAGGTGACCATGGTGGCAGAGTTAAACATCGTGACCGAATGGCTCCCCGAACTGATGGAGCCGGGAAGCATTTTCGTTCTGGAGAACGCCGGCGAAGTGGGTGACCAGGAAGACCCTTACTGGGCCGTTCTTTCCTGTCCGGAATGCGGGACGCTGGGATTGATCACGCGGCGGCAGATGCGCGGCCTGGTTCCGGTGATCTGTGGATCCAGTACGTGTCCCGCCCAGTTTGTGATTATCGATGAGCAGGTGGTACCCCGGCGGCCGAACTAACCCGTCCGACCGCCTGTGTTCTCGCCGGCTCCGGGCCGGCGGTTGTCGCGTGCCTGGGCATTTCTGTTTGCCCAGGCAGCGAATAGCATCGCGTCAGCTTCTCCGATTACAATCTTAAAGAGATGATCAAGACCCTTGAATGGACCAGCCAGGGTGTCCGCTTCATTGACCAGACGCGGCTCCCGACGGAAGAGGTCTACGTAACCTGCAGCACCCATCAGGAAGTCGCCACGGCCATTCGTGACATGGTGGTCCGCGGCGCCCCGGCGATCGGCGTGGCCGCGGCCATGGGCATCGCCCTTGGCGTCAGGCATTCTAGCGCGCAGGATGTGGCGGCCTTGCGCACCGAGATCGGCCAGATCTGCCGGACCATGGGTGAAACCCGCCCCACCGCCGTGAACCTGTTCTGGGCGATTCGTCGTATGCAACAGAAGTTTGAGTCGGTGGCGCACCAGGGCGTGCAGCAGGTCAAGACAAGTCTGGTGGAAGAAGCGCAGCAGATGCTGGTGGAAGATATCGCCGCCAACCAGGCCATGGGCCGGCACGGCGCCACGCTCATGCCCAGCTCCGGCGGCGTTCTGACGCACTGCAATGCCGGCGCGCTGGCCACCTGCGGCTATGGTACCGCGCTTGGCGTCATTCGCGCCGCTATCGCTTCCGGCAAGAACCTGCACGTCTTTGCCGATGAGACCCGCCCGTTCCTGCAGGGCTCGCGTCTGACCGCGTGGGAGCTGATGAAGGACGGAATCCAAACCACCGTCATCGCGGACAACATGGCCGGCGCCATGATGCGCCAGGGCAAGATCAAAGCTGTGGTTGTGGGGGCGGACCGAATTGCCGCCAACGGTGACGTAGCCAACAAGATCGGCACATACACGGTAGCGGTGCTAGCCAAAGAGCACTCGATTCCCTTTTACGTCGCTGCGCCCTGGTCCAGCGTGGACATGAACACGCCAACCGGCGAACAGATTCCCATTGAGCAGCGTTCGCACAAGGAAGTGACGCACCATGCCGGAAAGCAGGTCGCGCCTGAAGGTGTGTTGGTGGAGAACCCGGCATTTGACGTCACTCCAAACAAATACGTGACCGCGATCGTGACGGAGCGCGGGATTGCGCGGGCGCCGTTCGCTGGTTCGCTCAAGGAGTTGGCGACGGCGTCAGCAGCCCTGGTGTAAACAAGAGTGTCGAGCCTGCATGCAAACTGAAACCGCACGCGTTGAGGCTTTCTCCGACGGCGTGTTTGCCATCGCCATCACGCTTCTGATTCTTGAAATCAAGATTCCCCGGCAGGACCAGGGTCATCTGGCCGCGGCGCTCTTACGCCAGTGGCCATCCTACGTCGCGTTTTTCTTGAGCTTTGCCTACATCGGCATCATGTGGATCAACCATCACCGCATGTTTACCCACATTAAGCGGTCGAACGATGTTCTGCTGGTCCTAAACCTGCTTTTGTTGCTGGGCGTCACCATCGTTCCTTTCCCGACTGCGGTTTTGGCGGAACATCTGGGCGGCCCTGATCAAGGCACTGCGGCGCTGGTCTATAACGCCACTTTCGTGGTGATTGCCGTCGCGTTCAATGTCCTGTGGAGATATGCTGTCTCGCGCCACCTGCTGCATGAACATGCGGTCGTGGCTTCGGCGAATATCTCCAGCCAATATGCGGTGGGCCCGCTGGTGTATGCGGCCTGCCTTGTTATCGCCTGGTTCAACGTGCGCGCCAGCGTTGTGGCCAACATTGCGCTCGCACTGTTCTTTGCCTTGCCGCCCAGCCTGATGAAGAAAAACCCAGCGCGAGCAGACCGCGCTGACCAGATCAGGCCGCCTGGGGCGCCTGAATCGTGATCGCTACGCCTTCGGGTTCAAAGCCTTCGTCGTGCAATGTTTTTTGCGCCGCCATGCGAAGGTCTTGCTGGTCCGCATTCTGGGGTAAATTGCAATGACGCCGAATAACTTCTTCGCCAACGGAAATTCTCACCAGCCATTTTGATTTGCCGGCATCCCACGATACTTCAGCACGATCTGCACGCATCTTGCCCCCTCGCAATCTATTCTCTTTCCGATTGCTGGAAAAGGATTTTGGTTGTGTCGTTGTTCTATGACTCCATGATTTTCAAATTCTGGCTCACGATCAGCCTGGCTCCGGTGGCCTTTTGCACGTCTTCCGCGGTCAGCCCAGGCGCCACTTCCTCCAGCACCAAACCTTTTCGCGTCACGTTGATATACGCCATTTCGGTCACAATTGTGTTCACCACTTTCATTCCAGTCAACGGCAAAGTGCACTTTTTCAGGATCTTGGGCGTACCATCTTTGGTAGCGTGTTCCATGGCGATAATGACGCGCCGCGCCCCCGCCACCAGGTCCATGGCCCCGCCCATGCCTTTCACCATCTTGCCCGGGATCATCCAGTTGGCCAGGTTGCCTTCTTCATCCACTTCCATCGCGCCAAGCACGCTCAGATCAATATGCCCACCGCGGATCATGGCAAATGAGTCGGCGCTGGAAAAATATGCCGTGCCGGGAACTTCAGTCACTGTTTCCTTGCTGGCATTGATCAAGTCCGGGTCTTCCTCGCCTTCGAAGGGAAACGGCCCCACGCCGAGCATGCCATTCTCGCTTTGCAGGATCACCTCGACGCCCGGAGCAATGTAATTTGCCACCAGAGTCGGCATGCCGATGCCCAGGTTCACGTAAAAACCGTCCTGCATCTCGCGCGCAATGCGCTTCACGATGCGCTCGCGCTTCTCCACATCCTTTTGCTTCTCCGCTTTGTTGCTGACCGGTGTAGTCGCCATAATCAGCTTGCTCTTTTCGTGATGGTTCGCTTCTCAATCCGCTTTGGCTGGCCTGTGCTCAACACGATCCGCTTCACGTACACGCTGGGCAAATGCACACCGTCAGGATCGAGTTGCCCAGGCTCCACGATCTCTTCCACCTCGGCAATGGTTACGCGCGCCGCCGTCGCCATCACCGGATTGAAGTTCCGCGAAGTTTTGCGAAAGACCAGATTGCCCCAGCGGTCGGCCTTCCATGCCTTGACCAGCGCAAAGTCAGCTTTCAGGGCGCGCTCCATGACGTATTGTTTGCCATCAAACTCGCGCATCTCCTTGCCTTCAGAAACTACGGTGCCCGCGCCGGTGGGTGTGAAGAAGGCTGGAATGCCGGCGCCGCCTGCCCGTATGCGCTCCGCCAAGGTGCCTTGCGGGTTCAGCTCGAGCACCACTTTGCCGCTGAGCACCATTTGTTCAAAGAGTTTGTTCTCACCCACATAAGAGCCGATGTGTTTTTTGATCTGGCCGGTGTAGAGAAGTTTGCCCAGGCCAAAGTCGTCGACCCCGGCATTGTTGGAGACGGTGGTCAGGTTTTGTACCCCCTTGCGGACCAGGGCGTCAATCAGATCGGCCGGGATGCCGCACAGCCCAAATCCTCCCACCATAATCATGCAGCCGTCAGTCACATCGCGAACGGCCTCATCAGCGCTCGAAACCACTTTATTCATAAACAGATCATTCTAGACAGCAATACTGACTGCTGCAAACCCCACGCCTTCCGGCTTTCCCTCCTGCCAAAAGATTCTCTTGACCGGCCGATCTGCTATGTTATGCTTACACTGTAAACATATGTTGTCCGCGACAACCAGGAAACGCAAACGGCTTCGCACGCATAAAACCCCTGCCCGCGCCACGCTGCGTGAGGTGATCCGCAGCACGGCCCGCGAATTGTTTGCCCGCGAAGGATATGAAAGCGTTTCCATGCGCCGCATCGCCAACGAGATCGGCTGTTCGCCCATGGCCATGTATCGCCACTTTGAGAACAAGGACGAACTGCTGCTTTCAATCTGCGAAGAAACCTTCCACGAAATGACCAAGCTGATCGATTCCGCAAAGCAGGAGGGACTGCCTCCGTTGGAGCGGCTACGAAAGACCCTGCAAACGATCATAGGCTTTCACGTGAGCCATCCCAATTATTACAAGGTCACCTTTCTGACCGAGTTTCGCTCTGCCGCGATGGCTGAGCGCAAAGCGGCCATCGGCCGGCCTGTGGTTGACCGCCTACGCGCGGGCATCCAGGAGTGCGCTGACGCCAAAGGCGTGAACGTGGACCTGGAACTGACCACGCAGCTTCTTCGCTCCGGAATGCACGGAGTGACTCTGATGTTAATGATGAACACCATGTGCCATCCGGTACAGAACCGGGAATGCCTGAAGCAGGAAATGATCGCCACCCTGACCCGATTGTTCGAATAATTTTTTTTGCGCCCTTGTGTACAGCGTACGCATCTTTAGACGCATGCAGTTTACGGCGTAAGCACTGAGGAGATGGGCGTGGCAACGCAGGTGATCGACAAACCGGGAGCAATCACCGCTTTTGAGGCGCCGGCGACGGCCATCAATCCCTGGCTGATCGCCATCACGGTTACGCTGGCGACTTTCATGGAGCTGCTGGACACCAGCATTGCCAACGTTGCGCTTCCTCACATTGCCGGCGGGCTGGCCGTAAGCTATGACGAAAGCACCTGGGTCCTCACCAGCTATCTGGTGGCCAATGCCGTGGTGCTTCCGCTCAGCGCCTGGCTGAGCCGCGTCTTCGGCCGCAAGAACTATTACATGACATGCGTCGCGCTGTTTGCCGCCAGCTCATTCCTCTGCGGCATCGCGCCCAGCCTGGGCCTGCTGATTTTCTTCAGAGTTCTTCAAGGCATCGGCGGAGGCGGGCTGGCCCCGGTGGAGCAGGCGATCCTGGTGGATACGTTTCCTCCGGCCAAACGCGCTGGCGCCTTCGCGCTTTACAGCATGGCCATTGTCACCGCGCCGGCCATCGGCCCACCGCTGGGCGGCTGGATCACAGACCATTTCTCCTGGCGCTGGGTTTTCTTCATCAATATACCGATCGGCGTCATCAGCCTCCTTCTGACCAGCCAGTTGGTCTCTGATCCGCCGCAATTCGTGGAAGAGATCAAAGCGGCCCGGCGCGGCGGAAAGCTCTCAGTCGACTATTGGGGCATTGGGCTGATTGCTCTCGGCTTTGGCTGCCTGGAGATCGTGCTCGACAAAGGCCAGCGCGAAGACTGGCTGGAAAGCAATTTCATTGTCTTGTTTCTCTCCGTCGCGGTTGTCTCTCTACTGTGCGCGGCCATCTATGAGTGGCGACACCACGATCCGGTGGTCGAGATCAAGCTCTTCAAGGACAGGAACTTCGCCCTCTCCAACATTCTCTATTTCATTTTTGGTTTCACTCTGTTCGGCAGTACAGTGCTGATCCCGCAAATGCTGCAATCGCTCTTTGGTTACACCGCAACCGACGCCGGCCTGGTACTAGGACCGGGAGCGCTGGTGATTGTCGCCATGGCGCCGCTCGTGGTGCGGCTCACGCCCAAAGTCGGCGCAAACAAGCTGATTGGGATCGCTTCGGCGGTGATCGGAGTTGCCATGTGGCACTACGCATCTTTGAATCTCAATACCGATTACAGCACTTTTGCCTGGGCGCGCGCGCTGCAAGGCCTGGGGTTAGGATTTTTCTTTGTGCCGGTCAGCCAGCTTGCCTATTCCCATATACCTCTTAATAAAAACAACAAAGCTTCAAGCATTACCAACTTGTTCCGCAATCTGGGCGGCAGCTTCGGCGTGGCCTTTGTCACGACAATGCTGGAACGCCGCGCGCAGTTCCATCACAGCATCCTGGCGCAGCACCTCACCGCGGATGACCCTGGGTTCCGCCAACTGGCGGACACCACTACACAGTACTTCAGCAGCGTGGGAGCAAACTCAGCCGACGCTGGGCAGCAGGCGCTCGGATTTCTGGCCGCTCTCGCCAACAAGAACGCTGCCATGCTGGCGTTTCTTGATTGCTTCCGTTTGCTGGCGATCGTTGGCCTGGTCGGCTTGCCGCTGGCCTTCTTGATCAAGAGATTTCGTCCCGGTCAGGCCGCGGGACACTAACGAAGGAGCATTTGCGATGGCAAGGACTCATATCATTTTTATATTGACGCTGGGCCTGCTGAAGGCCGCAGCCGCCCAGCAGGCTTCTTCTTCGTTCGAATTGGGCAGCATTGAGACGCCGCGGACCGTAAACCCGGCCGCCAACAGCAACACGCCGAGTTCCCTTGCCGGACAACAGCAGAATCCTTTCCTGGGCAGCGTCCCTTCAGGCCAGCTTTCGGCCACGCCAATCGCCCTCTCATTGCAGGATGCGATTCAGCGCGGGGTTAAAGCCAATCTCGGCGTCATTGAAAACCAGGTATCGCTGCGCCAGTCGCAGGCACAAAGATTGCGGGCTCTCTCATCCTTGCTGCCGTCAGTCTCCGCATTGGTGCGCCAGAATCTTGACGAGTTGAGCCCGATAGCCCTGGGATTGAAGGTCCAAGGCATTCCCCTTTCGACCGGACAATTCAGCTATCAGGAAAGCTACATCACATTTTCTGAAAACGGTTTGAACTTGAACAATGCTTACCGCTGGCGCGCTTCCGCTCGCACGGCTGAAGCAGGCATTTACTCGCTGCAAGACGCGCAGGATGTGGTTGCGCTGGTGGTGGGCACAGCCTACTTGCAAGTGCTGGCGAGTCAATCGCGGCTGGCGACGGCCAAAGCGCAGTTGGAGACGGCAAAAACTCTGGAAGAACAAACTGCCAACCAGGTAAGCTCCGGCCTCTCCGCGGAGATTGACGGTTTCCGCGCTACTGTGCAGCGGCAAACCAGCGAGCAGCGCGTGGTGGTGGCAAATGCGAATTTCGAAAAAGACAAGCTCACTCTGGCGCGCCTGATCGGCCTGCCGCGGGGCCAGCAATTCAACGTAGCCAGCCAGGTACCCTACACGCCATGGAGCGGCCCGGCACTCGACACAGCTTTGGGCTTCGCGGAATCCAACCGCACCGACCTTAAGAGCGCGCAAGTTTCCGCGCAGGCTGCCCGGTTCGACAAGAAAGCCGCGGAACTGCAACGCCTGCCGGGGTTGAGCTTCAATGGATACTACGGCGGCATCGGCCCGACACTGGGCAGCGCGCAGGAAACTTATGCCATGAGCGCAACCGTTTCCCTGCCGATCTTTACTGGCGGCCGTATCCGCGCGGACATTCATGACAGCTCGGCGCAGTTCGACCGTAAACGCTCCGAATATCTTGACCTCCAGGGCCGCGTGGACTACGAAGTTCGCAATGCGTTTACCGATTTGGGAGCCGCTGAGAGCGCGGTGCACGTGGCCGAACAGAATACCCGTCTGGCGGAGAAATCGCTGGAACAAGCGCGCGACCGCTTCAGCAACGGCGTTACCAACAATCTGGAGCTGCTGCAGGCACAGCAAAGTGTCGTCGCGGCCAATGAGAACTACATATCCAGTCTTTTTGCCCACAACCTGGCCAAGCTCACGCTGCTTCGCGCCATGGGCAGCCTGCAAAAAGACATCACTCAATATTTAGGAGGCAAATAAAATGGCCACCACGCCCGTAAAGCCGGACCACGGAACTGCCGCGACAAATGGCAATCTAAACGTTACCCGGCAACCATCGGAGGCTTCCGCCAGCACACCGGCCCCGGCTCCAGCGGCCATCGAGCCCAAAAAACGGCGCGGGCTTCTGGCGCTGGCCAAGAGCCGTCCAGTTTTCGTCTTGGCTGCGCTCGTGCTGCTGATCGCCGGCGCGGTTGCGCTGTGGTTCTACCTGGGCTCCTACGAATCTACGGAGGACGCCGAAATCGACGGGCACCTGAATCCGGTCAGCGCGCGCATTGCCGGCACCATCAGTCGCGTGAACCCTGACGTTGTGAATAATCATTACGTCACTGCCGGCACGGTGTTAGCGGAAATCGATCCGGCAGATTTTCAAGCTGAGCAGGACCGGGCAGCAGCCGAGCAGAAGCGTCTGCTCGCCAGCGCCACGGCTGCTCGCCAGGATGTTGCCGTAACAACTTCCGGCGCGGGCGCACGACTCCAGGCGGCGGAAGCTGCGGTCACCGAAGCCACTGATGCCGTGGCCACAGAAACTGCTACGCTTGAGGTGGACCAGGCACGCATCGCTCAAGCCGAAAAGAATGCAACTCGCTCTGAGGCCGACCGGCAGCGTTATGAACGGCTGCTGGCAAAGCGCGAGATTTCACAGTCTGAATACGACCGCATTGCCACGCAGGCCGCTACGGACAACGAAGGTCTGAACGCTGCACGCGCCGAGTATGTGGCAGCGCAGCAGCGGGTCAAACAAGCGGAGAGCCGCATGGCCCAGCGCAAAGCGGACTTGCTGGCAGCGCGCTCGGCTCCGGAGCAGATCGCTTCCACCCAGGCCAAAGCCGCTGCGGCGTCGTCAGATGCCACGCGCGCACAGGCGCAGTTAACCACGGCGGAGCTCAACCTGGGTTACACCCGGATCATCGCTCCGGTAAGCGGCATTGTTGGCCGCAAGTCGCTTGAAGTGGGCCAGCGCGTGCAGCCGGGTCAGCAGTTGCTGATCATTGTTCCCGTCGACGACATATGGGTCACAGCGAATTTCAAAGAGACCCAACTCAGAAAGATGAAGCCCGGCCAGCCTGTGACGGTGCATGTTGATTCTTACAATCGTGACTATAAAGGACACGTGGAAGCGCTGGGAGCCGCCACGGGCTCACGCTTCAGCCTGCTGCCGGCGGAAAATGCCACCGGCAACTATGTGAAGGTGGTGCAGCGCGTGCCGGTCAGGATCCTGCTGGACGCGAAGGAGAATTCTGATCAGATGCTGCGTCCAGGAATGTCAGTGGAGGCCAAGGTGAGTCTGACTCGCTGATTCATTCTCCCTCAATCAAGTGCCGCAGCAGCCGCTTCCCTTCCGGCCAGTCGCCCAGGCCGGACTCGCCATTTACGTGCCCCGCTGCGCCGATATCGACAAAACGGCTGGCCCATGCTCGCGCAATCTCTCGCGCGCGTTCTTGCGTGAGGTAAGGATCGTTGCTGCTTGCCACCACGATAGTTGGAAACGGCAGCGGGTCGCGCGGCATGGGAGAAAAGTCCTTGATCTGCTTGGGCGCGTCTTTACTGTCAACGTCAGACGGCGCCACCAGCAGCGCGCCTTTGATTTTGGCCACTTCACCCGGCGCGGCTTTACACCAGTGCGCAAGAGCGACGCAGCCCAGACTGTGCGCAGCAAAAACGATCGGCGCCGGGGCCTGCTTCACTTCCGCGGTAATGCGCTCCAGCCACCAGTCACGATGGGGAAACTCCCAATCCCTCTGCTGCACGCGAAGGAAGATCGGGTTCTGCTGCTCCCACAACGTCTGCCAGTGGCGCGGACCGGAATTCTGCCATCCCGGCAGCACAAGCACGGTAGCGGCCACTTCTTTGTTTTTGATCAGTTCGAAACGGTTGGCGTGGTCAAACTCTTCCCGCAGCGCGGGCGTACGCAAGTTTTCGCGAATGTGCACCAGCCGCTGCTCCAGTCGCGCCAATGCACGCTCGATGTTCGCGGTGTTGGTATGCGCAATGTCTCTCCACATCGAATATGGGCTCGATGCGATGCGCGTCATCTCCCGCAGGGCGCGTCCGCCAATCGCATGCAGGTCAGAATTGTCGCCCAACTCTTCCACCAGCGTAGCGGCCAACGCTGTCGCCAGCATCTGTGGCAGGTGGCTGACCCAGGCGCACATCTGGTCATGGCGCTCGGGCTCCATCTTCAGCAGACGAACCCCAATTCCCTCCAGCAGCTCGCAGTAGTCTTTGATCTTGCCCCGGTCCGTGGCCTGATTTGCCTGCGGCACCAGCAGCCACACCGCATTCAGAAATAATTTGGACTCCGCATTTTCCAGGCCGCTATGCTCCTTGCCCGTCATGGGATGTCCGGCGAGAAACCTCTGCGGGGCTCTCTCTCCGAACACGGCCCGCGCACGCTCGATGATCTCTTTCTTGGTGCTGCCGACATCGGTGATGAGCGCGTCCAGCGGCACAATCGGCCCAATGCGCTCGATAAGATCGATGATCCCGCCCACGGGTGTGGCCAGGACAATCAAGTCGCTGCCAGCCACGGCCTCGATTGCGTCTTCGGCTCCAAGATCAATGGCGCGCATGGCGCGGGCGCGGTCCAGCACTGCAGCACGATCGCAGCCGATAATTTTTCCGGGGAAGCCCGCCGCCTTCAGTGCCAGCCCCAGCGAGCCGCCGATCAGTCCAGTGCCGATGATCGTGATTTGTTTAATAGCCATAACAAGATAAAGTTTTTCGACTCGTCATCACAGGCCCTGCGAGCGCGTGGTTGGGCCCTGGTTCAATCCCAGTCTTGTTGTTTGGCTGACTGCTGATTGCTGACTGCTGATTGCTTCATTCTAAACAAGCCTGCGCCCGACCGCCGGAGCAATCACCCGGAGCTCTCCGACGAGTTGGGCAAACTGCTCAGGATACAGGGACTGCGCGCCATCGGAAAGAGCCTTGTCGGGACAATTGTGGACCTCGATCAGCAACCCGTCGGCCCCGGCGGCGATGGCGGCGCGGCCCATGGGCGCAACCTTGTCACGGCGGCCGGTGCCGTGCGACGGGTCGGCAACAATGGGAAGATGGGACAGTTTCTTAACGATGGGAATGGCCGAAATATCCAGAGTGTTGCGGGTATAGGTTTCAAAGGTACGAATGCCGCGCTCGCACACAATCACTTCGTAGTTGCCGCCGGCCATCAGGTATTCGGCGGAGAGCAGCAGCTCTTCAATGGTGGCGGCTATGCCGCGCTTCAGCAACACCGGTTTGCGTACCTTGCCGAGCTCGCGTAGCAGGTTGAAGTTCTGCATGTTGCGGGCGCCCACCTGCAGCAAGTCGACGTAAGGCAACATCAGCGGGATCTGCGAGATCTCCATCACCTCGCTCACTACCAGCATGCCAAATTTATCCGCGGCCTCGCGCATAAGTTTCAGCGCTTCTTCGCCCAAACCCTGGAAGGTATACGGAGAGCTGCGCGGCTTGAACGCTCCTCCGCGAAGGAACTTTGCGCCGGAACGCGACACGGATTCGGCCACGGCAAAAATCTGATCGCGCGACTCCACCGAACACGGCCCCGCCATCAAGACCACTTCATCGCCGCCGATAGTCACGCCTCGCTGGAACTTCACTACCGTTCCTTCAGGCCGGAAGCTGCGTGCCACCAGTTTGTACGGCGAGCTGATGCGGTGAGCTTCGCCCACGCCGGGAAGGACTTCGACATCGCGAATATCGAATTCATGGCGTGCGCCCACTGCGCCCAACACCGTCTGCCGCGCGCCGGTGGAGCGATGGACTTCAAAGCCCATGTTGATCAGGCGCTCAATCACGTGCTGGATCTGCTCTTCCGTGGCTTGCTCTTGCATGGCTACGATCATTGTTTTCTGTCGCTCCGCTCCAAACCGCTCGAGAGTTCGGTGCTACGCCATCATTCTCCTGCGCCTGAGACAAGCAGCTCGCCGCGCGAGCCGGGCTCGCTGCCATGCCTGTGTTCCTGATAAAAGATCACGCCCGATTACGGCGATCCCGGCGATTCAGTCGTTCACTTCCACATCGAATTCGGTATGCTTGTCGCCGGACTCCACTGCCGGCGCAATTTCATTCTTCTGTATGTTGCGCATCACGTCGATGATCCGCTCGTACACCTGCCGCAATTCGCTATCTGGCAGCGGCCCGCGGTTGGCGCCGCAGACGTTTTCAAAGATCGTCTTTTCCCGGTCCGGCTCGTAGATCGGCATGCTGGTGTTGCGCTTGAGCTTGCCAATCTCGTGCGCCGCTTGCGCCCGCAGATTGAGCAGTTCCACCAGATGACGGTCCATCTCATCAATCTTTTTACGCCAGTCAGCAATATCCATGGCTAGTATTGTTCCTGACGAATAGCATATCAGGAAGAACTAAAACCTTACAAAATCAATAGTTTTGATGTGTAGCTTAATGATATTAACGGCGGGCGGAAGCGCGCCGCCCGGCGCCGCCTTTCATCGATTTGATCAGATCCGCCACCGCCTGCGCTTCCCTGCCCGGATTCCGCTCGATCGCCTGGACAATGGCGCTACCGACGACGGCCGCATCCGCAAATTCGCCGACCTGCGCGAACTGCTCCGCATTTGAAATCCCAAAACCTACCGCTACCGGCAGCTTGGTAAATTTGCGAACTCGTTTCACCAGGTCCTTCGCGTCGGCCGCCAGTTCTTTCTGCGCACCGGTGATTCCGGTCCGCGAAACTGCATAGACAAAACCACGGCACGCTTCGGCGATTGCCTTCAGCCTCTTATCCGGGCTGGTGGGAGCAGCTAGAAAAACTGTATCGAGGTTGTGGGCCGCCATCAACCGGCGATAATCGGCCGCTTCTTCCACCGTCAGGTCAGTGATGAGCGCACCGTCAACGCCGGCCTTGGCGGCTTCGGCGCAAAAACGTTCCAGCCCAAAACGCAGCACGGGATTCAGGTAGGAAAAGACGATCAGGCCCACACTAGACTCCGTGCGAATCTCCCGCGCCAGTCCAAGCACGTCTTCAAGCGACGTGCCATTGCGTAGCGCCCGTTCGCTTGCCCGCTGGATGACCGGCCCGTCCGCCACGGGATCGCTGAACGGTACTCCTAACTCAATGACATCGGCTCCCGCCCGGCAGGCAGCAAGAATGATCTCGCGCGTGGCCGCGAGATTCGGATCGCCGCAGGTAACGTAGGCAACCAAGCCTGGCTTCACTGCAAATTGAATATGACTTTGTGTTTCTTTGGAGTTAGCCATATTTATCTCTTGTCTTCTCCGTGTCTCCGTGTCTCCGTGGTAGGTTTGGTTTCAGATGACCCGATCAACAGATCACCCGATCTTTAAGTTCTCCCGCAAAATCCCAATATCTTTGTCGCC
>Ga0137395_10000493_pt1 | contig 16560 bp, 17 predicted proteins | sample czobulk216metaG_FD_108283 | JGI IMG/M metagenome (GOLD analysis project Ga0137395, IMG submission 108283) | Vadose zone soil microbial communities from Angelo Coast Range Reserve, California, USA - czobulk2.16 metaG | ecosystem: Environmental > Terrestrial > Soil > Vadose zone | place: USA...
CGCCGATGGCATGCCCACGATCTTGATCAGTGAATGATGCGCTTATGATGGCAAGACTTCCGGGCACCAGTAACGCGCCACCGGCGCCTTGAACGGCACGCGCCAGGATCAGTTGGCCAATGCTGGTTGCAAAGCCGCACCACAGGGATGCGGCAGAGAAAAGCACGACGCCGATGGTGAAGATGCGGCGTCGCCCATAGTGATCCCCTAACGAACCGCCGACGAGCAGGAATGAAGCGAGCAGTAGCGCATAGGCTTCAACGACCCATTGAAGATCGACCACAGTGGCGTGCAGGCTCCGCTGCAACGCTGGCAGGGCTACGTTGACGACTGTGCCATCGATAAACGCCATGCTCGATCCGAGGATCGTTGCCGCGAGAATCCACGGAGCGGAAGATTTCGCGCAGGGTACGGCGGCAACCCCGGCATGAATGACGGCTTCGTCACAGGGCGATTGAACGAAATTTGCCATCTCGTGTTCGAATTTGCATCACAATGGGATGCATATTGAACCCTGCGTAAATTTTCGAACTTGCCCAAGCGCAAAATGTCCAGTCCGCGTCAGCTGCAATGCGGTAAGTTGATCCGTCCAGCCAATCCCCTAGCCTCTTCCATGCAGAAAATTGCTGTCCTGGCGCTGGTCGCAGTTCCGCTCGGTTTCGTTTCCGCTGCGCAATTGATCCCCACCGAACCGGGAACCGGTTGGCGATACAACATGACACAAGAAGTTGGCAAAGGACTCCGCGTCCCTGATTCAAAAATGGACGCCGAGGGGAAAATTCGCCAACCGGTTTTGTACCGCATCGCTGGTATGGAAAACATCGACGGCAAAGAGCTGCTCAAGTTTGAAATGCATCGCGCTGGCGCGGTGACAAACACAGACCTGCTTTCCGTGGACGAACACGGCATCATTTGTGTGGCGCGCATGAATTTGGACGGCGAACTGATCAAGCTTGATCCACCTCAAACGATGATCGCCACGCCGCTTAAACCGGGCACAAGCTGGAATTTCAATGGACAGGTTGGCGAGATGAAAGTGCATCAGCATTACGACGTGACCGGAGAAGAAGATGTCGAAGTGCCCGCGGGAGAATTTCACGCATCCCGTATTCACGGCGAACAGACGTCACCCAGCCCGATGACGATTGACCGCTGGTTCGTGACCGGGACCGGAATCGTCAAAGACATCACAACAATTCGCGGCTCGAACGGCGATTTGCTTGAGCGCATTTCTCTTGAATTGACGGAACGTCCCAAAATTGTGAACAGACCGGAAGTTAACGTGGAGGCGGCGACGAAGAAACTTTCCGTAAGCGTTGCCAAAGAGCGATTCGGTAAACCGACCACGGCATTTTCGTGGGACACACCTCAGATTTATGTGCGCTGGAAAGGACATCGCTTGCGAAAAGGCGCCACGGTCCGCGTGGACTGGATCGCTGAGAATATTGGCGACGATGCTCCCGCTGATTACGGCGCGGACGAAGCTTCCACAATCGCGGACGGTCCAACCGCTCATGGAACATTTACGCTGTCGCGGCCGGATGACGGCTGGGCCCCCGGCAATTATCGCACGGAGTTCTACGTTGACGATGTCTTGGTAGACACAGTGAAGCTGAAGATTGTGAAGTAAACGCGAATTCTTGAATCCAAGGCCGGGCGTTGCCGCATCGTAATAAGAGGAGGCACAATTTCCATGAAGAAGATCACGATCATATTTCTTGTCGCATGCGTCGCTTTGGTCGTCGGATGCCACTGGGTCGGAATTCGGGGCAATGGCAATATCAAGACCGATCAACGCACGATCAGTGCCTTTGCCAATATTGATGCCGGCGGCGCATTCATAATTGAGTGGCAAAATGGAGCGCCCGCTCTCAGCATCACCACGGATGAAAATCTTCTTTCCTACATCGACAGCGATGTTTCTGGCGACACACTTCACTTGCACACGCGCGACCAGATTTGGCCGACGCACGGGATCAAGGTGGCTATCTCAAGTCCGACGCGTTCGGCGGCGAAGACCAGCGGCGCAGTGAGGCTCACCGCGAATCAACTGGCCGGGCCGAGATTCGCTTTGGAATCGACAGGTGCAGCGCGCATCACACTCGATGGCAGCGTCGACGAACTCCTCGCCGATATGACTGGCGCGAGCGAGTTAAAGGCGAATGGCCTTCAAACGAAAACCACCGAAATCTCTACGACTGGCGCGGCTGACGCCGAGCTTGCGGTTAGCGAGATATTGAAAGTGGCAATCACCGGCGCGGGCAAAGTTTCTTATTCTGGTAATCCGAAGACGATCGAGAAACACATCACTGGCGCCGGCTCGATCCGGCACCAAGATTAGATCTGACAAATGGTAGGGACGGATCGCCGGGCTGTCCGTCTTCGACACGCACCCCTGCGTGTCGTCTCCAAGATCGACGCTTTGCCCTTTAACAGTCGCAACTTTTCCCGCAATTGCACGCCTTGTTGTCGTTCATCGGACAGTTCTTGCCGGTCTTTTTGCAAGTCGGCTTGTCTGCCGCAAAAGTTGCTGTGCAAATCACTGCCGCCAGAATCGAAAACAGAATTTTAGTGTAATTCTTCATGAGATTAGTTTTGTTCGCGATGTCATCCGGCGCTAGCGAAAAGAATTAATTAGATTTTCATACGATTGGAGCGGGCACCTGGCAATGCCGCGGCCACAAGGAAGGGTGTCTTCGAAATAAATCACGCGGTTTTAGCGCCGGCAACCCGAAGACAATCGAGAAACATATCAGCGGCGCAGGCTCGATCCGATATAAAGCTTAGCTCCTGTAGCCGTCTCAGTGATTGGAAAGATCGACAATAAAATTCTGTAGGGGAAGCAGTTTGCTTCCAAATACCAACACGGGACGCTAACAGCGTCCCCTACAGCGCGCCGCGCGCGCTGTCGTGAAGACACGGTGGGACGACACAGAGGTCGCCCCTCCAAGCAAAAAATTGGAGGGACAGGCTCCGTCCTGTCCCATTACTATTTCATGATGGAAAACTTTATCTGCGTGCAATGCGGAACGCAGTTTGACGCGACAATCGAGCCGCCCACGCGCTGCACGATCTGCGAAGACGAGCGGCAATTTGTTCGTGATGGCGGTCTGCAGTGGACGACGCTCGGACGATTGGTAACCGATCATCACAACCGCTTCGAAGACGAAGCGCCGCAACTTCTGGGTATCGGAACAGAACCGGAGTTCGCAATCGGCCAGCGCGCATTGCTCTTGCAATCCCCCGGCGGAAATCTGCTCTGGGATTGCATTTCATTGCTGGACCAAAAAACCATCGCTGAAGTGAAAGCTCGCGGCGGTATTCGCGCGATCGCGATTTCCCATCCGCATTTTTATTCGTCGATGGTCGAATGGGCCGAGCATTTTGACGCACAAATATTTTTGCACGCGCAAGATCGACAATGGGTCATGCGCAAAAGTCCGTGCATTCAATTCTGGGAAGGAACAACCTTGTCACTCTGGGATGGTCTGACGCTGATCAATTGCGGCGGCCATTTCGAAGGCGGCACGGTGCTGCACTGGCCGGCAGGCGCGAACGGCAAAGGCGCGTTGCTCACCGGCGATATTATAACGGTCGTACAAGACCGCCGTTACGTCAGCTTCATGCGAAGCTATCCGAACCTGATTCCGCTCGGGGCCGCCGCCATCCATCGTACTCTCGAAACGATCGAACCATTCCCGTTCGAGCAAGTCTACGGCGGATGGTGGCGGGCAAATGTCTTGTCCGACGCCAAAGCGGCGGTCGCGCGATCAGCCGACCGTTATCTGCGAGCGATCGGACAGGTGTAGCCTCTAGCCCGTTTACCGGAAGTCGTCCGTAATCAAGCCACTGCCTCGCATGATGCTTTTCAGCGTGCCAATCGGGATCGATTTGCTGCCGTGCATCGGAACAATGACTTGCCGGCCATCCGGATGACGCCATTTCTGATGACTGCCGCGCTGGCCTAGGAGAATGAATCCGTGACGACGTAGAGCACGAACCACAACGTGGGCGTTACAGACGGGAAAATGCTGGCTCACGGAAGAGCCACTTCCATCAGCTTGGCCCCGTCGCGCAATTCAACGGGCGACGGCTCAAACCACAGTGCCAGCGCCTCCTTCGCATTGACAACGGCCTCCTCTTCCGTGTCGCCAGCAGAACCGCAGCCGGGTAGCTCGGGAAACACCGCTGACCAACGCCGGACAGAAGAATCAAACTCAACCAGCAATCGAAGCTTCATCCGACACATCATAACGAAAACCGGGGGTCGCGCCTAAATATTTGACATTCGACCTACCGATTGTTTGCGACGATCAGAGATCGCCGCTACAAAACGTTGGTTGCGATGGATCGCAAAGTTCCATTCCTGATTCGACTTTTCGTTTGCTTTGCAGCTCTGGCTTCGGTCGGAATGTATTTGTCGATCTTGCTCGCGATTTGTGACATCGGGCCACACATCATGGGCGGGGAGCCAGTTACGCGCGAGGAGTGGCTGCATATCGCTGCACCGCTGGTTGCGGTCATTGGAATTCTTATGGCGTTCATCGCTTACGGATTCGCCGCGCAAAAATATTGGTCGCGTCACCTCGTCATCGCGATGTTCGCGTTGATTGTCCTCTACGCGTCGATCCTTGGCGCCGTGCACCTGATTCATCATGCGATCATGTGGCGCGCGATCATCAACGCTTCGGTGTTTGGTGGCGCGGCCGTTTGGTACTTTTACTTCAAACCAAACGTAGCCGCTTATTTTTGCGAGCTCGCGAACCGATGACCTAACGGCTCGCAGAGCCGTGGCTACAACTTACTTGATCGAGAAATAACCAGTTGATCGACGATGCGTGGCAATGCCACGGCAGCTGACTCGCGCACCCGTTGCGTCGCGAACTGTGAAAGCGGTGTTTCGTCTGGATTCACCTCGATAAGTTCACCAACATCACGGCTGGCGCGCAGCGCCCAATCGATGATGTATCCGAACGTGGCAGTTGTTCCGGCTACGATCACGAAATCGCAAGGGCCGTCCTCCAAATAATTCTCTACCCGCCGAAGTTCGTCCCACGGCAATTGTTCGCCGAACCAAACAACCCCGGGCCGCATCAGCCCCTCGCATCGCGGACATCTCGGAAGATCGATATCTTCGCTCTCATGCTCATGCTCGTGCTCGTAATCGTGTCGGCTCAAATCGCAGCGTGAACAGCGCGTGACAAAAATATCTCCGTGAATTTGCACCATCTTCTCTTTCGATGAGCCAGCGCGTGCATGGAGATCATCCACGTTCTGCGTAACCAGCAGGAACTCTTGAGCGTACTGCGCTAGCTTCGCGATTGCCTTATGCGCTGGATTCGGCTGCGCATTACGAATCCGTTGGCGGCGTTCGCGATACCATTCCCAAACTAATCCTGGATCCTTCGCGAAGGCTCCCGGCGTGGCCAGTTTCGCCGGATCGAGATTCCGCCAGTAGCCGTCCTCGCCGCGAAATGTCGGGATTCCGCTTTCGGCGGAAACTCCAGCGCCGGTCATTATTAGAAGTCGCGCGTTGCTAAGATCAACAAGATGCAACGTTGACAATTCTTTCCGCAATCCACAATCCGCAATTTTTTAATCCCAGCCGATCTGGCGGCCTTTGTTTTGTTCCTCCAGCCAGCTCATCAGCGGCTTGAAGTAATCCATCATCGCGCGGGTAGAGATATCTTCCCCGGTCGCTTCCTTCAAAACTTTGCGCCAATCTTCCGTCCCGCCCTTTTTCAAAATGTTGTTTAGCCACGCGCCGACTTCCTTGTTGTCGGCGTAATTACACGATTGCGGCGGTTGATGCAGAATTTTGCGCGCGATGTAATCGTGCAATTGAAATTTAAACACGGTCGCGAACGCGTAATTGTAGTAGTAAGCCGGATTATCATTGATGTGCGTTTTGGTCGCGGCATCGCAAAATTCTTCGCCGCGAGATGACGGCGGCTCGATGCCCTGGAAATCGGAAACATATTTCCACCAGCGCGCGTTCCATTGATCGGGCGGCAAATTTCTCGCGTAAATGTCTGCTTCCCAATGCGGCATTACGCCGCACGAAAAATAAATAAACGGAATCGAGCGCGCGAGCGCGTCATCCAGAAGGAACGCAGTCTTGTCCGGTGTAAAGTCGGCTGGCAAAACGCCACGCGATTGCAAATACGGCACCTGACCCGAGGCAAGCGCAATCAACTCGCCAACGCCTTCATGAAATCCAGGCGCCGCGCCGAGCCGTAGCAGATAAGGAACCTCCGGACGAGTGTAGGCTTTGAAATAATAGCCGTGACCGAGCTCGTGATGCGCGGTGAAAAACCAGCGCGCGTTTGGCTCAATGCTTTGGAGCGAACGGATGTCGTTCTCAAGATCGACGTGCCAGCACGAGGCGTGCGTGTTCTTTTTGCGTTTCGAATCCAGTGGCAACGGAAACAAATCCGATTTTTGCCAAAAACTTTCCGGTAACGGCGAAAATCCAAGCCCGGTATAGAATTGCTCAGCCGTCTTGATGATCCATTCGGGCTTTCGACCTTCGAAGTATTTATCGATATTAGCGGCCTCGACCAGTCCTTCCCATTCCTGGCTCCAGCGATTGTTGATCCAGTGCGCCGGAATTTTCTTCGGGACCGGCTGATGATATTTCTCCGCCAGCTTGTATTTCGCCCAGGTGTGCAGTTGCAAATACAGCGGACGCAGCGTCGCCATCCAATCGTCCAGCATCTTGAGCATCTCGTCGGTTGTCATCCCATAAGCAGCGACCTCGAGCGAAAAGTAATCGGGATACTTCATCTCCTTGGCCACACCGTTCCGCAGATCGCGCAGGGTCACGAGGTTGTCTTTGAGTTTGGGCCCGATTTCTTTTGACGCTTCCCAAACCGCTTTGCGTTCGTTGAGATCGCTACTCTTCTCGAGCTTATTGTCGATTTCATTCGCCGTGATCTTCTGACCGTTCAGTTTGAATTCGAAACTGTTGAGGATCGACGACTGTTTCGTTTCGGCTTGCACGCGCTTTGCGACGAGATCGGGGTTTGTCATCGGACCTTCCGCAGCGTTTAAGAGAAGCTGCTTCAATTGGCGAACGGTGAGCTCGTTTAAGTCTTTCTGGTGGGTGAGCAGGTCGCGCGCCTCGCTAATGATTGCTGGGTTGCCATTAAACGCCGCGTAGGCCTTACCCGTCGCTTCCGCCGCGGCATCGTGTTCCGGCGTCACATCTGTAACCGCCTGCCATTGCGCTTCGCTGTTTACGCGATAAAGCGCCTGGTAACCGGCATTAGCAAGTTTCAGAAATCGATCAGCGCGCTCTTGAATCGGTGAGGCGGCGAACGTGAGAGATGGAAGCAAGACCAAAAGCGAGAAAAATGTAGTGCGCTGCATGGGCGCAGCCTAACCGCCCGCGCGAAGTTGTGAAGCGTGAAGAGCGCGTTAGCTTCGTGCATGCGCAGAATCATTAAGTCGGACCAGCGACCCTTTGAGATCAAGCCCCAACAGGAATCGGTCTGGATTTGTATGTGCGGTCTTTCCAAAAACCAGCCGTTTTGCGACGGCTCGCACAAGACCACGCGCGAAGAGGAAGAGGGCAAAACTTACGAGTACGACGCAGAAGGACATCGTCGCGAAGTGTAAAGTGCGCCTTTGCCCCTGCGAATCCGCATTCTGCCTCCTCTGTCAACTTAAAGCCATTTTTCAATCCGCGGCCAGGCCTGACTAAGGACGTGTGCACCGCGTCGTGCGAAGCACGCCTTTGCGGTTCTTCCAATCCGGAAAATTACCGCCACCAGGATTACGAATAGCGAATTAGTTAATAGGGACACGGAGATGAGTTAATTCGAGCGCTTTGGCGGATGCTTCCAACGAACGCACCGTCAGAGCGCCCGTTTTGGAACTTAGATGAAATCAGAAACTGCATTGCTGACAGAAACTGCCCTAATTACAGGATCCAGCAGCGGCATTGGATTCCATCTGGCAATGGAATTCGCCAGACGCAGACATGCCCTGGTGCTCATCGCTCCGGTCGCATCAGAGCTTCAGAAGATTGCTTCTGAACTGAAAACTGTCGGGGCCTTGTTCGTGAGGACAATCGCGAAAGATCTGGAAAAACCCGAAGCGCCACAGGAAATTTTTGATGAATTGTCGTCCGATCGTATCTACATCGATATCCTCGTTAACAACGCCGGATTCGGCCATAGAGGAAAATTTTGGGAAATCCCGATCGAACACGAAATATCGGTGTTGCGGCTGAACATCGAAGCGGTCTTGCGCCTCACGAAGCTGTTCTTGCCACCGATGCTGCAACGTCGCCAGGGCCGTATTCTGAACGTGGCGTCAGTCGCTGGCTTCGAGCCCGGTCCGTTATTCGCCGTTTATCACGCCTCAAAGGCATTTGTTCTATCGCTCACCGAAGCACTCGCAACGGAATTGGAGGGCACGGGTGTGACTGCTACCGCCCTTTGTCCAGGGCCAACCGATACCGATTTCTTCCAGAAGTCCGGCATGCTGCACGCACGCATGTTCCAAAAGGCAAATCTAATGGCGCCGCAGGACGTGGCAAAAGCCGGGTATGAAGGATTAATGGCTGGCGAACGGGTCGTCGTTCCTGGTGTAGCCAACAAAATAATTGTGTTTTCACGGCGTCTGCTGCCGGAAGCGACCTTGGCAAAGATGACTGGGAAACTGTACGTCGATACATCAGACGGGACGCGGGAGCGCGGAGATAAAGAACTCCAAGCGGCGCAAAGAGGTTGAAAGTTGTCGTTTTTCCACCGCGCGGGTCAAGTCGAAACAAATGCGAAACCGTAAAGCCGAAAACGATTAGACGCTGAGCAAATGGATTGCGCCTAGATTTCGTGAGGTTTCTTGTCATCGCGTAATCCTTCATGTGTGCCCTTCCGAATACCAGCCGTTCTGCGACGGCTCGCGCAAGACCACGCGCGAAGAGGAAGAGGGCAAAACTTACGAGTACGATGCGGAGGGACATCGACACGAAATCTGAGGGTCGACATCTGCAAGATCGACGTTATAGTATTCAGCAATGAGCGCTGACCTGCTTTGTTGGACAGACGTTACAAATCGAAGGCGGCTTGCCTTCGCGTCGGCGCCGGTAGCGTGGCGATAAAAAGCGACCGTTGCTCAACGGGACGCTGATTTATCTCTCTTTCAAGGAGAGATCTAGTCTTTGCGTCGATGAAATAACCCAAGGCTTTGTAACCATATGTTGATTGTCATGAAATCCAGCGCCACCGCGCGCGAGGTCGATGCGGTGGTGAATGTTATCGAGGGAATAGGGCTACGCGCGCATCCGATGCCCGGCGCGACGCGAACGGCCGTTGGCATTACCGGCAACCAGGGCGTAATCGAGAGGCGGCGCTTTGAAGACTTGCCCGGTGTCGCGGAAGTCATCCGCGTCACCAAGCCCTACAAGCTGATCACGCTCGATCTGCGACCGGAGAAAACAGTCGTGCAGGTTGACGACGCCACCATCGGCGGCAGCGAACTTGCGATCATCGCTGGGCCATGCGCGATCGAGAATCGCGATCAGGCGTTTGCTGTCGCGGAAGCGGTGCAGAAAAGCGGCGCGCGTTTCTTTCGTGGCGGCGTCTGGAACCCTCGAACTTCGCCCTACACGTTTCAGGGTTTAGGCGACAAGGGGTGGGTAATCATGGCGGAAATCCGCGAAGCTTTCGGGCTGAAAATCGTCACGGAAGCACTAGACGAATCCAGTGTCGATCTTGTCGAACAGTACGGCGATGTGATCCAAATCGGCGCCCGCAATATGCAGAACTTCTCGCTTCTCAAGAGGGCGGGCCGGTCGAAGCTGCCCGTGCTGTTGAAACGAGGAATGGCAGCGACACTCGAAGAATGGTTGCTCGCGGCCGAATACATCATGGCTGAGGGGAATTACAACGTTATCCTGTGCGAGCGAGGTGTTCGGACTTTCGCCCAACACACACGCAACACTCTCGATCTCGCTTCGGTGCCGGCGATTCGTCGAATTTCTCATTTGCCAGTAATTGTGGATCCATCCCACGGCACAGGTAGCGCCTACATGGTCACGCCGCTCGCTCGCGCTGGCGTGGCAGTCGGGGCCGATGGCCTCATGGTCGAGGTTCACAACCATCCCGAGCTTGCCCTTTCTGATGCCGCACAGGCGTTAACGCCCTCGGAGTATGCACAGCTTATTAAGGAAGTTCGCGCGATCCGCAAAGTCACCGCCCCCTTTGCTGACAACAGCCGAGCGCAAAGGCACCCGCCTAACGAATTCAAAATCGATGCTTCTGCTTCTCGATAATTACGACTCCTTTACTTACAACCTCGCGCAGTATTTTGGTGAGCTTGGGTGCGAGCTCCTTATCAAACGAAACGACGAGATCTCGCTTAATGAAATCACTGCGTTAGCGCCGGATCACATCTGTATTTCGCCTGGGCCGTGTACACCGCGTGAGGCGGGCATTAGCAAAGAAGTTGTTCTGCGCTTCGGCTGCGAAATTCCCACCCTAGGGGTCTGCCTTGGCCATCAATGCATCGCGGAAGCATACGGCGGAAGAATCGTCCGCGCTTCCCGCCTGATGCACGGGAAATCATCGATGATCAGGCATAGTGGCAGCGCGCTTTTTTCGGATCTAACGACTCCGTTTGAGGCGGGCCGATATCATTCGCTGGTTGTCGAGCGAAGCTCATTTCCAGGGTGTCTCGAGATCACGGCCGAAAGCGATGACGGTGAAATCATGGCATTGCGCCACCGCGAATTCCCCGTCCAGGGAGTGCAATTTCATCCCGAATCAGTTCTCACCCAAGATGGCAAAAAAATTCTCGCAAGCTTTCTGTCGCGTCCGCCACACTGATGAAAACGCAGCTTATTCCGACTGCGGACGAGTTCTCCCGGCTCGCGAAGCGCGGTAACGTCATTCCTCTTTTTGCAGAGTTCGTCGCCGACGGCGAAACGCCAGTTTCAGCGTTTAAAAAACTTGATAACTCCGGTTACAGCTTTCTCTTTGAATCGACTGAAAAAAATGACGTGTCGGGGCGGTTTTCCTTCGTCGGGATCGAGCCTCGGGTTGTCATCGAAAGTTACGGGCGCGAAATCCGGGTTGTCGACCGCGGCGACACGCAGCGGTTCGATACAACCACCGACCCGCTCGATGAAATCCGCAAATTGATGGCGCGTTACCAATTTGTCTCGCGCCCCGAATTGCCACGGTTCGCTGGTGGCGCTGTCGGCTTTCTCGGCTACGAAGCAATCAGTTTCTTCGAACCGAAAGTTCCGGTCGCGCGTCGTGACGATCTGTATTTGCCCGAGATACTCTTCATGATCACAGGCAGCTTCCTGATTTTCGATCATCAGTTGCGCAGCTTGAAAATAGTCGTGAACGCATTTCTCGAGGATGGTTCGCTGGAGGCAGTCTATGCACGAGCTGCTGCATCAATCGACGCCATTATGTGCCAACTCGCGAAACCTGCTGATCTTCCACTCATTCCAACTACGGACTGCGAAACGCCGCCCGCTTGCAGCAATTTCCTCCGCGAGGAGTTTGAGCGCGCGGTGGCACAGGCCAAAGAGTACATCCGCGCCGGCGATATCTTCCAGGTCGTCTTGTCCCAGCGTTTCGAATCCGATTTCATTGGCGATCCGCTCGATTTTTATCGGTGTCTCCGTTTCATCAATCCTTCGCCGTACATGTTTTGCCTCAAGTTCGCTGAAGATTTCGCGCTTGTCGGCAGCTCACCTGAGATGCACGTCCGGCTCGTCGGCGATGTGATTGAGATTCGTCCGATCGCAGGAACGCGCGGCCGTGGTGCGACTGTCGCCCAAGACGAACGCAATGCCGCCGAACTCCTCGCCGACCCAAAAGAGCGGGCTGAGCACATCATGCTTGTCGATCTTGCGCGCAACGATGTTGGCCGCGTCGCCGATTTCGGCTCTGTGCGGGTAACTGAGATGATGAATATCGAGCGTTACAGCCACGTCATGCATATCGTCTCGAATGTCGCTGGCCGTCTGCGCAACGGCTGCAGTGCTTTCGATGTGGTTAAATCGACATTTCCTGCTGGCACCGTCTCCGGCGCGCCGAAAATTCGGGCGATGCAAATTATCACTGAACTGGAAAAAACACGTCGCGGCTGCTACGCGGGCGCGATCGGCTATTTCGGATTCGATGGTAACGTCGACTCATGCATCGCGTTGCGTTGCGCCGTATTGAAAAACAGGAAGGCGTACTTTCAAGCCGGCGCAGGCATCGTTGCGGACTCTGATCCGCGCTTCGAATATGAGGAAACAGTAAACAAGGCGCGCGCGATGACAAAGGCTCTCGCGATGGCTGCGCATTTCGTAAAATGAATTCGGAGGAGAATAAGAACGATTCGACCGCGGGCCGTGGCGCTGCGTCTGCTCCGCCGCGGGACGTTACGGCCGGCCCTGTTTGGTTGGTGCCAACGCCACCACGAACGAATGAGCTTGGTCGTGAGGCGGCTACTGTCGGCGATCCTGAGCTTCGGCAAGCGACGTTGCGTCTCATGCGCGGCGAGAATCTCAACCGAGTTGAAGCCGGGCATTTTCTCAGCGCGCTGCTCAATCCTGCCGCTACGGACGGACAAGTGGCTGCCGCGCTCGCTGTCCTAGCCGTCAAGGGCGAAACGATCGACGAGCTTGCCGGCATGGCCGAAGCGATGCGCGACCGTGCCGTCCGGCTGAACTCGCAGCATTCGCGTTTTATCGATACCGCGGGAACGGGCTCCAGTGCGGTGAAAACTTTCAACGTCTCGACGGCGACAGCATTTGTCACTGCTGGTGCCGGCCTGCCCGTGGCAAAGCACGGTTCGCGTGCCGCGACATCGCATTCCGGAAGCGCCGACGTGCTTGAGGCGCTCGGCGTCAACACGGCTGCCGCGCCCGAGACCATCGAGCGCTCTCTGAACGAGCACGGAATCGGTTTCATGTTTGCGCCACTTTTTCACGGGGCAACGGCTCGTGTCGCGCAGGTGCGGCGTGAACTCGGCGTACATACTACATTCAACCTGCTTGGTCCGTTAACGAATCCCGCTCGGGCTCCGTTTCAGATTTTAGGAGTTTGGCATCCTTCCTTGCTCGAGCGGGTCGCGTCGGCGCTCGGACTTCTCGGCGCGAAGAAGGCGTGGGTTGTCCACGGCGCTGACGGCCTCGATGAAATAACGCTGACCGGCGACACGTTTGTTGCTGCTTGCTCGGCTGGATCTGACGGCGTGTCTGGCGTGGAAACATTCACGGTCAGGCCTCAGGATTTCGGCTTGGAGTGCCGATCGCTCGATGGGCTTCGCGGCGGTGGACCGTCTGAGAATGCACAACTGATCCGCGCAATTTTGCACGGGGATAGAAACGGCCATCTCTCAGCCGCGCGTGACCTTGTGATTATAAATGCCGCTGCTGCGCTTCACCTAGCGGGGGTTGCGCCAGATCTTCGCCGAGCCGCGATCCTCGCGCGCGACAGCATCGACAGCGGATCGGCGGCATCGAAACTGGATGCCCTTATCAGGGAGACAAATCAAAAAGGATGACCAGAAATTTTCTGTCAGAAATCGTCATGCGAAAGCGAGAGATGGTGGCGAAATATCGAGCCAGCTCCTCCGTGAATGCCGTTCACGCGCGTGCATGTGAGGTTCGAACAAATGCTGCCAAGCATCGTCTACGCCAGGTTCTCGATGCGCCGTCGCCAGCACTGAAAATCATCGCAGAATTCAAACGCGCGTCACCGTCAGTTGGCATAATTCGAGGCGATCTTTCGGCGGCTAATATTGCTCGTGATTACCAGCGCGGCGGCGCTTGCGCGATTTCCGTCCTGACCGACGAAGAACATTTTGGCGGTTCCATCGACGACCTTCGCGCTGTTCGCTCCAGCACGCACCTGCCGGTTTTGCGCAAAGATTTCATGATCGATGCGATACAAATTTACGAAGCGGCTATCGCGGGCGCCGACGCGATCCTGCTCATTGTGGCGGCGCTGGATGACGACTCGTTAGGCGGATTGCGCAAAGTAGCTGAAGACGAGCTCGGGCTCGACGCACTCATCGAAGTGCATACGTCGGATGAATTGCGTCGAGCGGTGGACACAGGCGCGAAAATCATCGGCGTCAACAATCGCGATCTCGAAACGTTTAAGGTTTCACTGACCACAAGCGAACGGCTCATCTCAGAAGCTCCGCAAGATAGTGTGATGATTAGCGAGAGCGGACTGCACGATCTGGAACAATTGCGTCACCTTCAGGCGCTCGGATTTTGTGGTTTTCTGATCGGGGAAGGACTAATGCGCGCAAAAAATCCCGGGACCGCTCTTCGCAACCTGTTAGCTCGTGCTGACGAGCAGATTACGTCTCAAAGCAGGCCCTGAGGATGAATCGAGTGCAAATCAAGATCTGCGGCATCACCAATCTCGAAGATGCGAAAGCTTGCGCCGAACTTGGTGCCGACATGATTGGCCTAAACTTTTATCCGCGAAGTTCTCGCTACATCGAACCACAACGAGCGCGGGAGATGGTTAAAGGGATTCCGCGCAGCGTTCGCGCGGTCGGGGTATTTGTTGATCCAACTGCCAGCGAAGTTCGTAACGCGGCAAACGCGGCCGGCATCGAATGTGTCCAATTACACGGAGATCTGTCGGCTGAAACGTGTCGCGAATTGGCGCGCGAATTTCGCGTTATTCGCGCTTTTTCCACCGATGGCCGGTTCCAGCCCGAAGATGCCAGCCGATTTTCTGATTGTGACATTCTCCTTGATGCGCATCATGCGCAATTGCGCGGCGGTACGGGATTGACCTGCGATTGGCCGACGGCACGAGCAACGCTTCCGTTCGCGCGATTTCTTATTCTCTCAGGTGGTCTGAGCGCGCAGAACGTCGGCCACGCCATCGCAAGCGTTGCGCCACACGCCGTTGACGTTTGTAGCGGCGTCGAGAGCGCACCAGGCGTAAAAGATCATCGCGCAATCGAAAAGTTCATTGCTGCCGTGCGAGCGCCTGAGCCTTTAGTCGATCGTCCGGCGTAACAAACAGAATGCTAAGATCGACAATCACTGCGAGCGAGCCCGATGAGACTGGTCATTGGGGCAAGTTCGGCGGCCGTTATGTTCCGGAAACTCTGGTCGCGCCGCTCGATGAACTGACGAAAGAGTTCACACGTGCGAGACGCGATGTGGATTTCTGGCGCGAGCTTGAGCAACTCCTGCGCGATTACTGCGGTCGACCAACGCCGTTGTTTCACGCGCAGCGACTGACTGCGCACGCGGGCGGAGCACAAATTTACCTGAAGCGGGAGGATCTTTTGCACACTGGCGCACACAAGATCAACAATGCGATGGGGCAGGCATTACTCGCGCGGCGAATGGGCAAACGCCGCATCATTGCCGAGACGGGTGCGGGTCAGCACGGCGTCGCCACGGCGACAGTTTGCGCGATGTTTGGATTGCACTGCATCATCTACATGGGCGCAGAAGATATGCGACGGCAGGTGCTCAACGTCTTCCGAATGCGGTTGCTCGGAGCTGATGTCGTTACCGTGAATGCTGGTGCCCGTACGTTGAAAGACGCAATCAACGAAGCGTTGCGCGACTGGGTGACGAACGTGCATGACACGTACTATCTCCTAGGTAGCGCCCTCGGGCCGCATCCATACCCGCTAATGGTGCGTGAGTTTCAGCGTGTAATTGGGCGTGAAGCCCGTGAGCAGATCTTATCGATGACAGGAAAATTGCCGCACGCTCTGATTGCCTGCGTTGGCGGCGGCTCGAACGCGATTGGATTGTTTCATCCCTTTATTGGCGATGAATCTGTTCGATTGATCGGCGTAGAAGCCGGAGGCCGCGGTAATTCGTTAGGCGAACATGCCGCGAGATTTCACCACGGCACGGCAAGTGGCGGCGGGCGTGTCGGTGTTTTGCAAGGCACCATGTCGTACATTCTTCAGAATGAGAGCGGACAAATTGCAACGACTCATTCGATTTCCGCCGGCCTCGATTACGCGGCAATTGGCCCGGAACATGCATTTCTTCATGATGGCGGACGGGCCGAATATCTCTGCGCTAGTGACGCCGAAGCGCTGGAAGGATTCACAATTTGCGCTGAACTGGAAGGCATTATTCCCGCACTCGAATCATCGCACGCCATTATGCCCGCCATTCGTATCGCGCGTGAACTTCCCCAAGACGAAGCAATCATCGTGAATCTGTCAGGGCGCGGCGACAAAGATGTGCAGCTTGTTGCGGAACTACAAACGAAATGAGCCGAATCAGGCACACGTTCGTCGAGCTTAAGCGCTCCGGACGCGGCGGGTTTATCCCGTTCATCACGGCTGGCGATCCCGACCTTGCGGCCAGTGAACTCTTGCTCGTTGAACTCGCAGTGGCGGGCGCAGACATCATCGAACTCGGTGTCCCCTTCAGCGATCCAGTCGCCGACGGCGAGGTGATTCAACGTGCTTCTGAACGCGCGTTGCGGAACGGCGTTACGCTCCGTGACGCACTTAGGTGCGTGGCGCGCGCAAAACAGCACATTGAAGTGCCCATCGTCCTCTTCAGCTATTTCAATCCGCTGCTGCAATTCGGCC
>Ga0137395_10000495_pt1 | contig 16536 bp, 16 predicted proteins | sample czobulk216metaG_FD_108283 | JGI IMG/M metagenome (GOLD analysis project Ga0137395, IMG submission 108283) | Vadose zone soil microbial communities from Angelo Coast Range Reserve, California, USA - czobulk2.16 metaG | ecosystem: Environmental > Terrestrial > Soil > Vadose zone | place: USA...
GATCGCATCGCGGCCGCGCTCAATCTTGATCCGGTTCGTCTGCGCGATCACAACGCGCTGCGGCCCGGCGACACGACGGCAACCGGCCAGCGTCTGGGCGCCGACTGCAGCGCGCGCGAGGTGTTGCGCGAGGCCGTGAAGCGCACGGGCTTTGCGAAGCGACGCAAGGCGCTGGCGGGCACAAACCGCGGCATCGGCCTCTCGCTCTTCTTCCACGGCTCTGGCTTTACGGGCGCCGGGGAAACCAAGCTGGCCTCGAAGGCGTCGCTCGCTCTCACGGAGCGCGGCGCGCGGATCCTGGTTGCCAGCACCGAAATCGGCCAGGGCACAAAGACGATGCTCGCGCAGATCGTCGCCGACACGCTCGGCGTCTCGTACGACGATGTCGACGTGAATGCCGCAGACACGGGCGAAGTGCCTGACAGCGGCCCGACGGTGGCGTCGCGGACGTGCATGATCGTTGGGCGTCTGCTGGAGCGCTGCGCTGTCGAAATGCGGGAGCGCCTCGGCGGACTGTCTCCGAGGACCTATATGCGCCGCCATGGCCCCCTGGTGGTCACGAAGCAATACGAACGGCCGCCGGAGATGAACTGGGACGAAACCGCGTATCGCGGCGATGCGTATGGAAGCTACGGCTGGGCCTGCGACGTCGTCGAAGTCGAAGTGGATCGCGACACCTGGGCCGTGCGTCCTATCAAGCTCACGACCGTCCATGAGATCGGCAAGGCGATTCATCCGATGCTGGTCGCGGGCCAGATCGAAGGCGGGACGGCACAAGGTCTTGGCTGGGCGCTCCTCGAAGACGTCGTCATGCGCGACGGCCGCATGGAGAATCACACGCTGACCAATTACATCGTGCCGACTACGCTTGATACACCCGAGATCGACGTCGTGGTGCTCGAGCGGCCTTACAAACATGGGCCATTCGGCGCGAAGGGCGTGGGCGAGATGCCAATCGACGGGCCTGCCCCGGCCGTCGTCAACGCGCTGCGTCATGCCGGGTTCGATGTGCGGGAGATTCCTGCGACGCCGGAAAAGCTGATGTCATGCAGTTCACGCTGAACGGGAAGCGCGTGCGCGTCGAGGCGCACCCCATGGCGCGGCTGCTCGATGTCGTGCGCGAGTCATGCGGCCTGACAGGCACCAAGGAAGGCTGCGGAGAAGGGGAGTGCGGCGCATGCACGGTGCTGATCGATCGCGTGCCGGTTAACGCCTGTCTTGTGCCGTTCGCGCAGGTGGCCGGCTCGCACGTGACGACGATCGAAGGCCTCCGTGGAAAGCATCCACTGCAGCGTGCGTTCGTTGAGTTTGGCGGCGCACAGTGCGGCATCTGCACGCCCGGGATGATTCTTGCGGCCGTCGCGCTTGGTCCGCGGCCCTCGAAAGACGCGATCAAGGCCGGGCTGGCCGGCAACATCTGCCGGTGTACCGGCTATTCCGCCATTTACCGCTCGGTGCAGCGCGCGGGTGCCTATGCTCGGGTCCGTCGCTAACCGCCAGTTGTTCGAGCCCCGCACGGTGCGCGATGCGCTGCGGATGCTCGATCAGGAAGGGCCGCTGGTGCCGATGGCGGGATGCACCGACCTGTACGTCTCGCTCAACTTCGGTACGCTGAAGGCCACGCGGTTTCTGAACCTCTGGGGGCTGGACGAACTGCGCAGCATCGGCCTGCGTGACGGGCGCCTGTCGATTGGCGCGCTCTGCACCTATACCGAGATCATTCGCTCGCGTCTTGTCCAGGCCCGGGTCCCAATGCTCGTTTCGGCGGCGCGAGAGGTCGGCGGCGTGCAGATTCAGAATCGAGGCACGATCGGCGGCAACATCGGCAACGCGTCGCCGGCAGGCGACACGCTGCCGGTGCTCGCTGCCGCCGACGCCGTGGTGCTGGCCGCGAGCGCCGGCGGTACGCGCCGGATTCCGTTCGTCGAGTTCTATACGGGCTATCGCCAGTCGATTCTCGCGCCTGACGAGCTCATCATAGGTGCCGAAATCCCGGCGATTCGGGGACGTCAATGGTTCCGCAAGGTCGGGACGCGTGCGGCTCAGGCCATTTCCAAGGTGGTGATGGCCGCGGTCGATGGTTCGAGCGGTGAGCCGCCACGCATCGCCGTCGGCAGCGTCGGGCCGACCGTCGTCCGGCTGCCGAGCACCGAAGCGGCGCTCGCGGCCCGCACACCGATCGCGGAGGCGCAGCGCATTCTCCTCGACGAGATCGCGCCGATAGACGACGTCCGATCGACAGCCGAGTATCGACGGCGCGTCGCCGCCAATCTGCTGGCGGCTTTTTGGAAGAGCCGGCGTTAACGGTTACACTAATCATCCGACCCTCGCTTCACACTCCCGTCATGAGAGCCGTCGTCGTCGCCCTCGGAGATCTGGGACGCAGCGCCCGCATGCGGTACCACGCGCAGGCGCTGTCGGCGCACGGCGTCGACGTCGATCTCGTCGGCTTCGACGGCACTCCACTGCCGCGCGCCGTGATGAACGACTCGCGGATCACGGTTCACCCGTTGTCGGCGTCGCTGTTCAGGCACGGCGTGCCCAGGATGAGCTACACGCCGTTTGCGTTGCTCGATGCACTGCGGATCGGCTTCCGGCTGTGGCGGCTGCTGAAGCAGCTCCGACGGCCCGATCTCGTGCTCGTCCAGAATCCGCCCGCGTTCCCGACGCTGACGGTGACGCGGCTGGCGCTCGTCCGCAAAGGCGTCCGCTTCGTCATCGACTGGCACAACATCGGCTACACGCTGCTGCGGGTCCGTCTCGGCCAATGGAACCCCGTGGTGCGGTTCGCGCGATGGCTCGAACGCCGCGACGCGCGGCGCGCCGATGCTCACCTCTGCGTGTCGCGCGGCCTTGCCGAATTCCTCAAGAGCCGCTTCGGCCTCAAGAACACGCACGTGTTGTACGACCGGCCGGCTTCGATCTTCGTGCCGATCGAGCATACCGACCGCGAGCGCTATCGGCAGGCGCTGCTCACGCGGCTGGGCATTCACGCCGCCACGGTTGGCCTGGTCGTGTGCCCGACGAGCTGGACGGAGGACGAGGACTTCGACGTGGTCATCGACGCCGTGCTGCGGCTCGAGGATCGCGTGCGCGGGTGGGAGGCTGCCGGTCACGGCCATCGGTTCCCGAATCTGGCGATTCTGGTGACCGGCGACGGCGCCCGCCGCGTGGAGTTCGAGCGGCGGTTTGCCGGACTGCCGGCTCGACGCGTGCACCTGCGCGCGCGATGGCTCGAGCCTGAAGACTATCCGCGCGTAGTAGGCAGCGCCGACCTCGGCCTCTGCCTCCATCGTTCGTCGTCGGGGCTCGACATCCCGATGAAAGTCGCCGACATGTTCGGCGCCGGAGTGCCGGTGTGCGCGCTCGACTACGGCGCCACGCTGGCCGAGCGCGTCCGGCACGGCAGCAACGGCCTGCTGTTCGCGACGGCCGAGCAGCTGGCCAGCATCCTCTTCGATCTCTTCGAGAGTTTTCCCGCCGACCATCAGATGTTCGAGCGGCTGAGCACCGGCGCGCGCAAGTCGGCCCGCATGTCGTGGGACGAAGGGTGGAGCCGCGAGGCGCAGCCGGTACTCCTGCCGGAAGGACGCTAGCCGATGGTCGTCCGCGGACGGCGCGTCGTCGTGGATGGCGCCGAGCGTCCCGCATCGGTGCTCATCGCAGGCGGACGCATCACGGCCGTTCGCGCGATCGATCATCTTCCTGCGGATGCCGAAGAGGTTGTCGACGCAGGCGACCTTGTGGTCTCGCCCGGTCTGGTCGACTCACACGTGCACGTGAACGAGCCTGGGCGCACGGAATGGGAGGGCTTCGACACGGCCACACGCGCGGCCGCTGCGGGTGGCGTGACGGCCATCGTCGACATGCCGCTGAACAGCGTGCCGGCGACGACAACTATCGCGGCCTTGGAAGAGAAGCGGCGGGCGGCTCGCGGGCAGTGTCATGTGGACGTCGGCTTCTGGGGCGGCGTCGTGCCGGCCAATATTCCCGACGCAGCCGGTCAGAGCGCCGCGCTCGAATCACTCGCCGATTCGGGCGTACGCGGGTTCAAGTGCTTCCTGGTGCCGTCAGGCGTCGACGAATTCCAGCCCGTTGACGAACAGCAGCTGCGGCGGGCCCTGCCGGTACTCGCTCGAAGGAAACTCACGCTGCTTGTTCATGCGGAATCCCCGGACCGGATCAGCACCCATGCTGGACGCGCGGGGAGCTATCGCGACTACCTGGTGACGCGTCCGGCGGCCGCCGAAGTCGATGCCATCCGCCTCGTGGCACGGCTGGCCGGAGAAGCCGGCGCGCATGTTCACATCGTTCACGTCTCGTCGGCTCGCGGCGTCGAGGCCATTGCCGACGCGCAGTCGGACGGCGTCACCATCACCGCGGAAACCTGTCCGCATTTCCTGACGTTTGCGGCAGCCGACATTCCAGACGGCGCCACCGAGTTCAAGTGCGCGCCGCCGATTCGCGACGACGCAGACCGCGAGGCGCTGTGGGACGGTCTTCGCTCCGGGACGCTTGGGCTGGTGGCGAGCGATCATTCACCCGCACCGCCGGCGATGAAATGCGCAGGCGACTTTGTGCGGGCCTGGGGCGGCATTGCATCGCTCGAACTCGGGCTCGCCGCCGTGTGGACGGAGGCCCGCGTCCGCGGCTTCAGCGCGGTGGAAATCACGCGCTGGATGAGCGAGGGGCCGGCCGCGCTGGCGGGGCTGAATGGACGCAAAGGTCGAATCGCGCCGGGGTACGATGCGGATCTCATCATGTGGAATCCGGACGATGAATTTGCCGTCGATCCGCCGGCGTTGCAGCAGCGGCACAAGCTGACGCCGTACGCGGCCAACCGGTTGCGAGGCGCCGTCCGCACGACGTTCGTTCGCGGCCTGCGCGTCTGGGATGCCGGCTCCATCGTCAGGTTGGCTGCCGGTGAGCTGTTATGAGCGATTCGTTCGCGGATCTTGTCGACCTTGCGTCGGAGCGCCTCGGCGGCGCCATGGTTGCGGCAAACGACGAGTTCTTCGCGCCGAAGGAAAACCTGCTGCGCGTCGAGGCGCCGATCTGGCGCGAGGGCGAGTACACCGATCACGGCAAGTGGATGGACGGCTGGGAAACGCGACGCCGGCGCGACGTGCTGCCGGGTGAGCCGGATTTCAGCCAGGCGCACGACTGGTGCATCGTTCGTCTGGGCGCCCGCGGCGCCATCGGCGGCGTCGACGTCGAGACCACGTATTTCAAGGGAAACTTTCCGGAGTCGTGCGCGATTGAGTCCTGTCTCGTGCCGGGCGCCAGAACGCTCAACGATTTGGATCAGGCTGCGTGGCAGAGCGTTCTGGACCGGTCGCCGCTTCGCGGCGATGCACACAACCTGTTCGACGTGGCAAGCGTCGACGCCACGCACGTTCGGCTGCGCATTTTCCCTGACGGCGGTGTCGCGCGGCTGCGCGTGTACGGCGACGTGCTGCCCGACTGGGAGGAGCTCCGGCAGCATGGTGAGATTGATCTCGCGGCGGTCCTGAACGGCGGGCGCGTCGTCGCCTGCAGCGACATGTTCTTCGGCTCGCGCAACAACCTGATCATGCCCGGGTCCGCAGGCAGCATGGCTGACGGGTGGGAGACCAAGCGTCGCAGAACTCCAGGTCACGACTGGACGGTGATCAGACTTGGCGGGCCAGGCACGATCCGCCGAATCGAAGTCGACACCCGGCATTTCAAAGGCAATGCGCCGGCCGCGTGCAGTCTCGAGACGTGTGTCCTTCCGTCGGCCCAGTCTGCCGCGGCCTGGGATCTGGCGCCGAAGCCGGAGTGGGCGGAACTGCTGCCGCGGACGCCGCTGCAGGCCGATCACCGCCACGCCTTCGACGTCGCCTCCGACGCAGCCGCGGCGGTGACGCATGTCCGTCTCAATATCTTTCCCGACGGCGGCGTCAGTCGCGTGCGGCTGTTTGGCCGGCTGCAGTAGTCGCCGTGACCCTCGATGCCATCAACCATCTCGATCACGCGGCCGCGGAAGCCGAGTTCGCCCGGTGCTGCGGCTCCGCCGCGTGGGCGCGCGCGATGGCGGCGGCGCGGCCATTCGCCAGCGTCGACGCCATGGCAGGCGCGGGCGATGCGATCTGGCGATCGCTGACGCCGGCTGACTGGCTCGAGGCGTTTGCCGCGCATCCGAAGATAGGCGAGCAGGCGCGCACTTCGTGGTCGGCGCGCGAGCAGGCCGGCATGCAGGCAGCCGACGGCGGCGTGCGGCACCGCCTCGCGGCTGGAAATACGGAGTATCAGTCCCGGTTCGGCTATATCTTTATCATCTGCGCAACCGGAAAAACGGCCGCGGACATGCTGGCAGCGCTCGAGGCGCGGCTGTCGAACGATCCGGCGGTCGAATTGCGAGTGGCGTCTGAAGAGCAGCGCAGGATCGCTCGACTGCGTCTCGCGAAACTGATGGATGGAGATTCATGATCACGACTCACGTGCTTGATACCGCGCGCGGCGTGCCCGCGGCCGGACTGGAAGTGATCCTCGAGCTCCGCCACCTGAGCGATTGGAGCGCCATTGGCCGCGCGACCACCGATGCGCAGGGCCGTATCGTGGAATTCTCCGAGGCGCCGCTCGGGCCGGGAACTTACCGTATGACGTTCGACATCGGCACGTATCACCGCGACCTCGGCATGTCGACGCCGTTTTTTCCGGAAGTCAAAGTCGTCTTCAGCGTTCGAGACGCTGACGCGCACTATCACATTCCGCTGCTCCTCAGCCCGTACGGGTACTCGACGTACCTCGGAGCGTAGTGACCGCCCTCCTCGCGTGGAATCGATACGGGAAGTCGCAGGTGCGGCTCGTGAAGGTCCAGCGCGGCGCCGATTCGCACGACCTCATCGACCTCACGCTCGATATCGCGCTCGAAGGCGCCTTTGATCCTGTCTACCTGGACGGCGACAACAGCGCATGTCTCGCCACCGACACGATGAAGAACACCGTGTACGCGTTCGCCAGGCGCGATCGGATCGATCATGTCGAGGCGTTTGCGTCGCGGCTGGCGGAACACTTCTCGACGAAGCCAGGTGTGTCGCTCGTCCGGATCGACGTCGCTGAGCACCCATGGCAGCGGCTGTCGGCCGGCGGTCGGCCGCATCCTCATGCGTTTGCGCGCGCCGGCGGCGAGGAGTGGACGACGCTGGTGACGCGCGACGCGGGAGGCACTGCCGTGACCTCCGGCCTCCGCGGTCTGGTGGTCCTGAAAACGGGAGACTCCGCGTTTTCCGGGTTTCCGCGCGACCAGTACACGTCGCTTCCCGAGACTCGCGATCGCGTTCTGGCCACGTCGATCACGGCCGCCTGGCGCTACGCGGCTGGTTTTTCGGATTTCTCGGTGCGGTCGGCGGTCCGAACCGCGCTCGTCGAGACGTTTGCCACCCACCGCAGCGAATCGGTGCAGCAGACGCTTTATGCGATGGGAGAAGCCGCGCTGGCCGCGTGCGGAGGCGTCGTCGACATCCAGCTCTCGCTGCCGAACCGCCACCACCTGCTGGTCAACCTCGAGCCGTTCGGCCTCGACAATCCCAACGAGGTCTTCGTCGCGACGGAGGAGCCGTTCGGGTTGATCGAGGCGAGAGTCGCGCGGCGGTAATCGCCGGACGCTACCGCCTTCGGCCCTGCAGAATCTTCGCGAACGACCGGCTCTGCAGTTCGGCTACCGACAGGCCGCTCATCTCGACCGCCTCGCGCTCGGTGATCGCGCCGCAGTTCATCGCGCGCAGGAAGTAGTTCAGCAGTCCCTGTCCGGTTGCCGCATCGTCGAACACGTCGCCCACGAGCGTGGCCTGCGCGGCCTTCTGAACGAAATTCTTCAGACGATCGGAGGCGGCGTTCAGGCCGTCGAGAAAAAACGCGAACACCGCGGCGTACCGTGTCGGCAGCTGCGCCGGGTGCAGATCCCAGCCCTGATAGAAACCGCCGGCCAGCGAATGCCGCACCTGGTCCGCATGCAGCTTCCATGCGGCGTGGATGACGGCCGTGTTGGCCGAACGTTCGGATGCCGATAGCGTCGCGCCCGGAGCCGCACGATGGGGAGCGACCGGCATGACGTTGGTCGCGCCGTCTGAAAGCCACACATCGGTGCCGGAAAGCGACACCTGCATCACGTGCTTGGCGAAGTCGCACGACGGATGCAGCATGTTCTGGTGGGCGGCGGTGATGCCCATCGACGCCGTGTAGTCGTACGTGCCGAAGTGCGCCGCCGTGATCCGGCCCTGGCCGCGGGCGATGAACTCAGGCAGCGCGATGCGGCCGTCCCGGCTGAAGACCGACTCCGGCGTTTCGATCATCACTTCAAATCTGAGTGTTCCCCCGGCCAGCTTGCGCGACGACTCGAACGCGCCACACGCGTCGACGAGCGCCGACACCTGATCGGGCGCCGTAATCTTCGGCAGCGTGACGACGAAGTTCGGCGGAAGCCTGCCGCCGGTCTTGCCGACGACCGTCGAGAGAAACAACTCGAAGGTGCGCAGGCCGCGCCGCTTCGTCTCGGCGCCAAGGTTCTTGATGCGGATCCCGATCGCCGGCGGCAGCGAGCCCGAGTCCATCCCGGCGGCCACCTGCGTCGCGGCCTTCGTCGCGGCTGCATCTTCTTCGGCATCCGGACGGCTGCCGAAGCCGTCCTCGAAATCGATGCGGTAGTCCTCGACGGCTTCGCGTTCCAGCTTCTCGACCAGGCGCGGATACAGGCGCGCGGTGAGATCGCGATCGAAACCCAGCGCGGTCGCGAGGGCAGTGGCGTCGGGCGCGTACTCGCGCAGCGTGCGCAGGGCGATCGCGCCGAGTTTGGCTGTGGTGTCGGATGTGAACAGATGCGCGCCGCCGTAGACGGTGTGAACCGGTTGCCGCGCGGGTCGTTCTCCGGAAGGCGTGTCGGCCATGGGGCAGTATAATTCGCGGCACATGAACGCCGTCGAGCGCGCGAACCAGCGCAACGCCGTCCTTGCCGGATTCCTCGGATGGACGCTTGACGCGTTCGATTTTTTCGTCCTGACCTTCGTCATCCAGGACGTCGCGACGGCGTTCGGCAAATCGCGGCCGGACATCGCGCTGACCGTCGGCCTCGCGCTCGCGACGCGTCCCATCGGCGCGATCATCTTCGGCCTCATCGCCGATCGCTACGGACGCCGCTTGCCGTTGATGCTCAACGTGATCTTCTACGCGATCATCTCGGTGCTGTGCGGCTTCGCGCCCAACTACACGACGTTCGTGATCCTGCGGCTGCTGTTCGGCATCGGGATGGGCGGCGAGTGGGGCGTCGGCGCGTCGCTCGCGCTCGAGTCGGCGTCTCCCCGTCTGCGCGGATTGCTGTCGGGTCTGCTGCAGGAAGGCTACGCACTGGGCAACCTGCTCGCCGCGCTGGCATTCCGGATGGTCTATGTGCCGGTGCACGCCGCGCATCCGGATTATGCGTGGCGCGTGATGTTCTTCCTCGGCGGCGCGCCCGCGCTGCTGTCGCTGTTCATCCGCGCGCGGGTGAAAGAGTCAGCAGCCTGGCACGAGCACCGGGTCGACTGGACGACGTATCGGTCGTCGCTCTGGAAGCACTGGCCGCGCTTTCTCTACCTTGTATTGCTGATGACGATGATGACGTTCATGTCGCACGGCACGCAGGACATGTATCCGACGTTCCTGCAGCAGCAGCGGCATTACTCGCCGAGCGACACCGCGTCGCTCACGATGATCACCAACGTCGGCGCGATTCTCGGCGGACTCGCCTTCGGCTTCTATTCCGATCGCGCCGGCCGGCGCCGCGCGATGATCACGTCGGCGCTGTTCGCCATGCTCGTCGTCCCGCTGTGGGTGGCCGCGCCTAACACCGCGCTCATCGCCGTCGGCGGCTTCCTGATTCAGTTCTTCGTGCAGGGCTGCTGGGGCGTCATTCCGGCGCACATCAACGAGCTCGCGCCGGCGCAATACCGCGGGTTCTTCCCGGGGCTGGCGTATCAGCTCGGCGCCGCGCTCACCGCCGGCATTCCGGCGCTCGAAGCGGTGCTCGGTGAGCATTTCAGTTACGGGCGGGCGATGGCGGGCGTGGCCCTGACGGTCATGTCCGGCGTCGCCATCGTCACCTACTTCGGGCCGGAAGCCCATAGAGTGAGCTTTAGGAAAGCGGATGGACCTGCGGCAGCTGGAAATCCTGCAAGCCATCGCTGAGACCGGGTCGTTCACGGCCTGCGGGCGCAAGCTCCACGTTTCCCAATCCGCCATCAGCCGTCAGATCGCGCTCCTCGAGGAGGAGCTGGGCGAGCCGCTGTTTCTCCGGGTCGGCCGTCAGGTTCGCATGACGCCCGCTGCGGAGGCGCTCGTGCAGCTCGGGCAGCGCGTCTTTCAGGACGTGCGCGACACCCTGGCCAACGTCACGGACCGGACGCGCGAGCTGCGGGGCACGCTTCGTCTGTCGGGCGGCATGACCGTCTGCCTCTACATTTTTCCGGCACTCGTCAAACAGCTGCGTCGCGACCATCCGAAGCTCGACGTCCGGATGATGGTGGCGATGGCCGGGCGATCGGTCGAAGAGATTCGCGCGGGCCATGTCGACGCGGGTCTTCTGACGCTGCCGGTGGAGGAACCGGACCTGGTCACCCTGCCGGTCATCCGCGAAGAACTGCTGATCGCGACGATGCCGGGCCATCCGCTCGCGAAGCGAAAGAAAATCACCGCGCAGGATCTCGCAGGTGAGCCGTTCGTGCTGTTCGAAGCCGGATCCGGAACACGCCGAGTCATCGATCGGTTCTTCCTCGGCGAGAACATCGAGCCGAACGTGGTGATGGAGACCGAGAACGTCGAGATCATCAAGGCCATGGTGAAGACCGGGCTCGGCATCGGCATCGTGCCGTATATCGCCGTCGCCCGCGAAGTCCGCACGCGGCAATTCTTCGTGACACGGATCGAGGGACGCGAGCTCTTCCGCGAAACCGGCTGGGTCTATCCGCGCGCGAACCGCACGCCGCGAATGATCGAAGAGCTCCTCGCCGCGTTCGAAAAAGTGCGCGAACGCATTCCGCTCGCCGCCCCCGCGCGTTTCTAATCGAGCCCCGAGCCCCGAGCCCTGAGTCCCGAGGGGCCACGCACTCTTTAGCCCCGCGTGCCTGCGCCTTTGTGCATAATCGAATTCATGAAGAACACACATCGGTTTGTGACATTTGTCACAGTGCTCGCCGCGTCCGTCGCGACGATTCGCGCGCAGACGACGCCAGCGTCGACTGCGCCGGCGCCGATCGTCGGCGCGTGGACGCTCAACAAAGACCTGAGCGATCTCGGTGAGGCCGCAAAGGGCACTGAGGACGGCAAGGGCGGCGATGAGGACGGTCGCCGTGGTTCCGGCGGCGGGCGGCGTCGCGGAGGCTTTGGCGGCGGTTTCGGCGGCAGGGGCGGCGGGGCAGACGGCGGGCGGCCGGAAGATCGCGAGGCGGCGCAGCGGATGCGCAACGCCCTTCGCGACGAAATGCTCGCGCCCGATCACATGATCATCGTGCGGAGCGACTCGACCATCATCATCACGACCAAAGACGGCCGGACCACGCGGCTGTCGACAGACGGCAGGAAGGTGAAAGACGAGTCGACGGGCATCGAGCGCAAAACGAAATGGGATGGGAGCAAGCTGGTGACCGAGATCAACGGACTCGGCCGCGGGAAAATTACTGAAACCTATTCGGTGGACGCGGAACGCAAGCAGCTGCGCGTGGTGCTGGCGATCGACGGCCCGGGGAAAACGTCGATGACGCGCGTATACGATCTCGATTCGCAGTAGGGCAGGCGCTACTCCTCCGTCTCTTCTTCTTTGTCCAGCGGCTTGCTTGTCGCGAAGTCGTCGATGTCCGGCAGCGGCTCGTCGGCGACGTCTTTGTCATCATCGAGGCTGAAAGAGCGTCCGGTGAACTTCGTGGGAATCGGGCCCCGCGGACGTTCGGCCTCCTTCTTGTTCTTCTTGGCGCCGGGCCCGCGCGAAGGCTTCGCGTCGGGGCCGAAATTGCGGCTGCCCCGCGGCGGCGCGGGCCCTGCGGGATCGAATCGAGGAGCGCCGAACCCGCCGCCGGGACGCGGGCCGCTGAATCCGCCCGGCCGTGGTCCGCTGAATCCGCCCGGCCGTGGAGGTCCGCCGGGGCCGCGATCTTCGCGGGCGCGCGCTTCGCTCACGGCGAGCGGGCGTCCGTTGAACAGCTGGCCGTTGAATTTAGCAATCGCCGACTCGGCGTGTCCTCGATCTTGAAACTCGATGAACGCGAAGCCGCGCGGCCGCCCTGTTTCGCGGTCGACCGGCAACACGACCTGAGACGGCGGCGCCACCGTGCCGAAGTACGTTCGGAGATCCGCTTCAGTGGTCGCGTACGACAGATTTCCCACAAACAACCGGACAGCCAATCAGTGCTCCTCTAAGACAGTGAAATATCCCGTAGGGATGTATACAGGCAGGCGTAAGAAGTCGACAGGCGCAACACGCTGGCAGCCGATCTTAGGTTGAAAACCTTACCTGAAGTCCCCCGCCATGGCAAGTCGGCACCGGCAAGTCGGCATATAGTAGGGCCAATGGAGGTTGCGTGGTTTTGAGGCGGGCCTGGCCTGCCGTGGGGCTGGCCGCGCTGCTCACAATCGCGCCCGGCCACGCCGCCTCCCGGGGCGGACCCTCCTCTTTTGACGTCCGCGATCTGCGTGAGTGGCTCACCTACATCGCATCCGACGACTTGCAGGGCCGCGCCACGTTCAGCGCAGGTCTGGGGCTCGCGGCGTCCTACATCGAGAGCCACCTTCGCGACTGGGGCGTCAAGCCGGGCGGTGACAACGGTTCGTACCTGCAGACTGTCCGCGTCACCGGCGTCAAGTCGACGAGTCATTCGACGGTCATCGTCGAAATCGGCGGCGAGCGCCGGACGTTTGCGGAGGACGCCATTCGGTTTCCGCGGAACGCCGGCGCGAATCAGCGCATCACGATCGATCGTGTCGAGTTCGCCGGGTACGGCCTCGACGCGCCGCAAGCCAACCACCAGGACTACCGCAGGCTCGACGTCAAAGGCGCCGCGGTCGTCTGGCTCGGATCGGCCGGACCCGCGGGCATCGATCAATCGCTCACGCGGCTGCTGAACGGGCGCAACCGCTATGCGACCGACGAGCTCCTGGCCGCCGCGGTGATTGGCGCAGGCCCCGTGCGGCGCGGAGGCCGCGGACGCGAGGCCGGCGCCTCGGCGCAGACGACACCGGCGCCGGCCGGCGCGGGCGGTCGCGGCGCCATTCCCGCCGCCGATTTCACCACCACGGAACGGCTGGATCATGTGCTGCCGCCCAGCGCGACCGGCAGCGACGCGTTTTTCGAGTTTCTCTTCAGCCGCGCGCCCGTCACATACGCGGAACTCAAGAGGAAAGCGGACGCGCGGGAGCCGCTTCCGGCGTTTCGTCTCGACGGCGTGACGCTGACCTTCGACATCAACACCGACTACCAGGTCGTTCGGACGCGGCTCACCCAGAATGTCGTCGCCATCGTCGAGGGGACCGACTCGCAGCTGAAGCAAACCTACGTCGCCTTCGGCGCCCACTACGACCACGTGGGCTACGCCGAAGGAGAGGTCGTCAACGAGTCGACCGGCGTTCGTCGAAACGGTGCGCCGGGCGTCGTGACGCCAGGCGCCGAGAACGATCGCATCTGGAACGGCGCCGACGATGACGGGTCGGGGACGGTGACGATGATGGCGCTGGCGAGGGCGTACGCGCTCGGGCCGAGGCCGAAGCGGTCGCTCCTGTTCGTGTGGCACGCGGGTGAAGAGAACGGCCGATGGGGTTCCCTCTACTTCGTCGAGCATCCCACCGTCGCGCTCGATCGCATCGTCGCGCAGCTCAACATGGACATGATTGGGCGCAACCGCGACGACAAAGCCACCGAAGCGAACACGGTGTATCTGGTGGGATCGGATCGCATCAGCACCGAGCTCGACGCGGTGGCGCAGGCGGCCAACCAGAGTCTCTCGAAGCCAATGCGCATCGACTACGAGTTCAACGACCCGTTCGAGCCCGAGCAGGTCTACATCCGGAGCGATCACTACAGCTACGCGTCGAGAGGGATTCCGGTCGCCTTCTTCCACAACGCGCTGCATCCCGACTACCACGCCAACACAGACGAAGTGTCGAAGATCCAGTTCGACAAGATGTCGCGGATTGCCGAGCTGATCTACGCGACGGGCGTGCGCCTCGGCAACCTCGATCACTCGCCTGTCCGCGATCGCAAGGGCGCCCGCGCGGGAGCGCCGGGAGTGTCGGGCCAGGCGCCGGCCGCCCTGTCACGATGACCCGATGACGCGTCCGCTCCTCATCATTTTCCTCACGATCTTCGTCAACCTGATCGGCTTCGGCATCATCATTCCGCTGCTGCCGTTTTACGCGGAGAAGTTCGGCGCCTCGCCGATCGTCATCGGGCTCCTGTTCGCGATCTTCTCGCTCTGCCAGCTCGTGGCGGCGCCGGTGCTCGGCGATCTGTCGGATCGATGGGGCCGCCGGCCCGTCCTCGTGTTCAGCCTGGTGGGGACGGTCGTCAGTTTCGTCATGCTGGCGCTCGCGCAGAGCGTGGCCCTGCTCTTCCTCGCGCGCATCGTCGACGGACTGTCGGGCGGCAACATCTCGACCGCCCGCGCGTACGTCGCCGACGTGACTGAGCCGAAGGATCGAGCGCGTGCCTACGGTCTCATCGGCGCCGCGTTTGGTCTCGGTTTCATCATGGGACCCGCGCTGAGCGGCGTGCTCGCAAAGGTCAGCCTCACGGCGCCGATCTGGGCGGCGGCGGCGCTCACGCTCGTCGCGGCCGCGATGGCCTGGTTCTGGCTGCCCGAGACCGTGCATCGCACGCAGGCGGGCGCCGGCAACCCGCTCAACTATCTGCCCGAACTGCTGCGGCGACCGGGGATGCGCCGCGTGCTCACGGTCGATTTCGTCTACTGGTTCTCGTTCGCGATCTTCCAGACGACGTTCGCGTTGTTTGCGGCGCGGCGGTTTGGCTTCGATGTCTCGCGGACCGGATACTTCTTCGCCGGGTTCGGCTTGCTTGGCGCCGTCATCCAGGGTGGGTTGATCCGTCCGATCGTCAAGCGCACCGGCGACAAGACGATGTTCATTGTCGGCGTCGTCTGCTCGGTTGTCGGCCTGGTGGCGGCGGCCATGGCGCATTCAGTGCCGATGTTTGCGCTGGCACTGGTGCCGCTCGCATTCGGCCTCGGCTTCGGCCATCCGACGGTCTCGAGTCTCGTCAGCCGCGCCGGCCGGGGAGACGAACAGGGCCGCGTGCAGGGCGCCGCAAGCGCCGTCGAAAGTCTGGGCCGCACGCTCGGACCTGTGTGGGGCAACGCGTCGCTTCAGCGCTACGGCGAAGGCACGCCGTTCATTTCAGGCGCTGTTTGTCTCCTGCTGACGCTGGTTTTCGTCGCGGGCCATCAGGTCGCCGACGATTAGAGCGATTTTCAATTGGACGGACGTAGTGTCCACCTTCAGGTGGACCGATGAACGGGGCTCACGGACGAGCTTGACGTCAGAAGCCGCCTGCGTGCCGTACTGGACCGGACGTACATGTACGATGGGTTATGCTGTCGTTACGGCGCTTCCTCACCCTTATGTCCCTCCCGCACTACGCGCACACACGCCGCACCGGACTGTTGCGCGCTGAGCGTCGGACGTGTGTCTACCCTCGGCTTCTCCAGATTCTCTGCACGTTCACGTTCTTGATCGCCGGCCACGACGTCGCTGGTGCATCGCCACCGACGTTTGTGACCGAAGCGCATTTTGCCGTGGATCAGAATACGGCCGGTCCGAATCGGGCAACCTTGTCCCTGAATGTGAGCGGAGCGAACACGTTGCTGCTGGCGGCGCTGCACGTGGAACTTGACGGCGGCGACACGAACTGGGTGGCCACGGACAACGGTGTGCCGGGCGCGCAGCTGGTCAACAGTGACGGTTACACCGGCGGCCCTGGCAATCAGCGATTCCGTGTCTATTACTGGGTCAACCCTCCGGCAGGAAACAACTCGGTCGTCATCCAGAACTCATACACTGGCTCGAATGAACTTACGGCGTCCGCGGTGCTGCTCAGCAACGTGTCACAGACAGGCCCGCTGGGAGCCGTGACGCTCGATGTCTCCGCGACGCCGCGAACAAGCGAGAGCGAAACAGTCGCCGCAACCGCGAGCGATCTCGTCGTGCATGTGATTGCCGATGCCTTGCTCGTGCGTGGCACCTTGGGAGCGGGAGAAACATCAGTGTCGGTGGCGAATGATGGCCTTCAAAAAACGTCGCCCGGCGATGGCGACGCGAGCCTCTGGATCGCGACCAAGACCGGAGCTGCACCGACGACGACTGTGTCGTCAAGTGGTTGGCCCGCTTCACCGGCGCCCGCGCCCCGCGTAATCAACGGCGTCGCGATCGTGGTTCATGGCGCTGGTGCCGACACCCACGTGCCGCCGAGTGCGCCAACCGGCTTGCAAGTCCACTGAACGTCAAAATCCACTGGCATCGGCCCCTTGCGCCTCTTGAGCTTCA
>Ga0137395_10000496_pt1 | contig 16526 bp, 17 predicted proteins | sample czobulk216metaG_FD_108283 | JGI IMG/M metagenome (GOLD analysis project Ga0137395, IMG submission 108283) | Vadose zone soil microbial communities from Angelo Coast Range Reserve, California, USA - czobulk2.16 metaG | ecosystem: Environmental > Terrestrial > Soil > Vadose zone | place: USA...
GCGACTATGTCGGCAGCAAGCCGTTTCCAGGCGTGCGTATCCGCATCATCGATTTTCCCACTCCCATCGAAGGCGAGTACAAATATGACGCGGACGTGCGCTTGCACAGTGAATGCACAACGCCGATGACTGTTATCGATGACGCGTTCAGAAAAGTGCTGGCCAGGATTGAAGCCCACGACGTTCAGGAAATCGAGCCCTTCGATTGATTGAGAGCCTGGGTTACCGAAACCCACTCGCGCCTCTACCAGTATGTCAGGCTGATTTTATCCACCCAGACGGAATACGGGGTTGCGACATTGTTGGCGTCGGCCTGGAAAGCGACGTCGATTCCGCTCTGGCTGTCAGGTGTGTGAGGCATGGTCATGTTCACCACGCCGCGATTGCCGTTGAGCGTTACGGCGGTGAAAATCACGTGGCCAGCGCTGTCGCGCTCAAATTCCCAGGTGAGATGGTTCCAGGTGCTGGGCGGAGGCTGAACGCACGGCACGGCTGAAGCGGCCCACTGTTTCGCCACCGGGTCCCATACGCGCCATACGCGCCCGCCGGCCAGATCGCATTGCGTGGAGAAATCATAATGGCTGCCGCCCGCGCTCTGGCTCACGTTAAATTCAAGCGCCTGCGGGGCTGATGGATTGTCCATAAAGAAGGAGAGATCGTAGACAAAGTGGGTGGCGCTGTTGGCCGCGCCCAGGAATTTAAACCACAGGGCGCCGCCGAAGGGCCGAGTCCCGGCAAGCAACTGGAACCGGGCTGAGGCGCCACTCTGCGAAGGTGAGGCGATGCCCTGCGCCATGGAAAAAACCGCTGCCGGAGTTCCAGTGCAGGAAGCGGTGCAGTTCTGCCAGCCGCCGAGCTTCTGTATGTCGGGAATTACCTTGGCGTTGCTCGGCGTGGAGCCGGCGCCCGGAGGCGGAGGCCCTCCGGGATTGGCAGCGTCCGCAGGCGGGGCGGCCGAGTGTCCACCGCATCCGCCAAGGACCGCGAATGTTAAAAAGACAGGAATCAGGCATAGCAATTTTTTAAGCATCTTCATTCAAGGGAACTACTTTCCAAGTGGCGAGTGATTTTGTGAAGTTTACAGAGATCCAGAGTAGATGCGGGATTTTTGATGGTCTAGTTCGGGAGAACTAAGGCTGCACCAAAAAATTTGTGGATTCAAAAAGGCTTAGCTTGCGAGGACCTGATCTTTACGGAAGGTTTCCACGCTGTTGTTACGCGCACCGTTGCTTCTGCTCTTGCCGAGAAAATCGGCGGTTAGGGCGACGGCGCGATTTACCTGTTCACACAACTGCTTGGATCGTTCGCACAGGTAGGTTGAGCGGGAGAGCAGGTTGTTGGTGTGGCCGATCAATATGGTGGTGCTTTCACGAAGCTTATGGTGCCCGTTGCGCGCGCCCGGCACTGCCTGGGGCTCGGCAAGCAATTGAACCTCCGCGGCCGATTGGCGGAGCCAGCGGTCCAACTCGGTCTTGAACGCGATTACGGCGCTGCGGGACTTGCCGCGCGGCCGCCGCACCGGAAGGCTGAGTTCACGCTCCCATCGCTGCACGGTTCGAACTCCACGGCCCAGGTATGCCGCTACCTCTTTCCACGAATTAAGGACGTCCGGGTTCGTTGCCATTTGCAACCAGCCACTCACAACCTTAGATGCACTTTACTGAAAGGCCGAACATGGCGTTTCTTGACGCTTTTCTAATGATGCCTCTACAGGGATAATTCTAGTCTGACTTGGCAAGAAGTAAAAGGAATAATCAATATTCCTGGTCCAGAGCCCAACCCTAAAAAGAGCGCCATCTCCCCTCGGATGGCGTTCTTTTTGCCCGTTTCCTGCCGCCAGGATTGACCCCACGGAACCCGCGCGGCATCAGCCACTTCCGATCCAGCATCTATATTCCGTAAGAGGCCGGAAAAGCTTGGCACAGCGCAATATCATCGTCATTGGAGCGTCAGTGGGCGGCGTGGACGCCCTGCAACGGCTGGTGTCCGGACTGCCCAAGGATTTTCCGGCGGCGATGTTCGTGGTGCTGCACGTGCCGTCGGAAGGCGCAAGCGTGCTGCCGGAGATTCTCAAGCGCGCCGGGGAGCTTCCGGCCAGCCATCCCCGGGATGGCGACTCCATCCGCACAGGCCACATCTATGTTGCGCCTCCTGGCAATCACCTTTTGATAGAAGACGGACGGGTGCGGGTAATGCACGGCCCCAAGGAGAACCGGCATCGGCCGGCGATCGATCCGCTGTTCCGCAGCGCGGCGGCCTGGTATGGTCCGCGGGTAATCGGCGTGGTGCTGACGGGGGCGATGGACGATGGCACGGCCGGGCTGCTGAGCGTGAAGAAACGCGGCGGCGTTGCCATTGTGCAAGACCCGGAGGATGCCATTTGTGCCGACATGCCACGCAGCGCGCTGGAAGCGGTGGAGGTCGATCATGTGGCGCCCCTTGATCGCATGCCGGGGTTGTTGCAGGAACTAGTCGGGGAACAGGTAGCGGAGAACGGGACAGGCAAGTCGTCGCGGTTGACGAAGGAAAACAAAATTGCCAGGCTCGACATGGATACCATCGAGGATGAAAACCGGCCTGGGAAACCCTCGACTTTTGGCTGTCCGGAATGCGGCGGCGTGCTGTGGGAGCTGGACGGGGAGCAGATGGTGCGGTTCCGTTGCCGGGTGGGCCATGCATATACGGCCAGCAGCCTGGGGTTGGAACAATCTGACGAGGTGGAAAGGGCGCTGTGGGCGGCAATGAGGGGAATGGAGGAAGCAGCCGCGCTGGCGCGGCGCATGGCGGAGAGAGCCGAACTCGGCAAACATCCGCGCCTGGCGAAGCAATATCGCGACCGGGCAGAAGGCAAGATGGAGCAGGCTGAACTGCTGCGCAACCTGATTGTTGAAAGCAAGACTGGACCGGTGGCAGCGGAAAAGCGCGTCTCCTGAGCATGCGCGGCGGATCTTCGCGGGCGTCATTTACCAACGCAATCCCAGATTTGGGTAGTGTGTCGGTTTGAAATGGCGGGAGACGGTGGCGTATATTGGCGTTTTGAGCTTAGCAGAAAAGGGGTACTATCGAACGGGGAAAGGCGGAGATGGGCTTATCTATTCTGCAAATCGCTTATTACCCCAGTCTTCTGGAAATCCGCGACCGCATGCTGGAAGAAGATGGCTACGTCGTGACCTCTGTGCTCGGAAACGATGAAGGAATGGCATTGGCCTCGGCTGGGCACTTTGACTTGATCGTCGTAGGTTTCTCCGCCGCCCACGCAGTTCGCACGAAAATGGTCCGGTGGCTCAAAGAGAACATCTCCGAAGTCCCCGTCGTGGTGCTGCTAGGGCATTATCACGAGGATTTCCCGGATGCCGATGTTACAACCTTGTCGGAAAGCCCGCTCACTTGGTTGACTGCGGTTCGTAAAGCCTGCACGAAAAGTTCAAACTGACCCACTAGCGAAAAAACGCGTCTCCTGACCATGCGCGGCGGATCTCAGCCCAACGTCATTTTACGAACGCCAGCGCAGATCAGGACCCGGTACGTCGTTTGACGTCCGCTACAATCTGCACGGATTCGGCCACCAATTCTTTTGAACGGCGCACGGTGGACTGCGCATTCTGCACTGTTTTCTTTTGCTCAGCATGGCGCTGAGACTGCACCGCATCAAGCGTGCGTGGTGTCCTGGCCGGTTTGAACTTGGTCACCCCCATAAAGACTTTGAGTCCATCATATCCCTGCGGGGTTGTGGATTAAAGACGGCAAATTGAGCTCTCCTTTTAAATAAGCTCCAATCTAAGGCGAGGTTCCACTATGCTTAGGCTGCCAACATGCCACGCCAGTCGAAGCCGCCGACCGTGGGCCCACCCTATGCGCGGCGGAACTATGACATAGTGGCGATGGGGGCGTCAGCGGGCGGGCTGAACGCGCTTTCGCAGGTGCTAAAGAGGCTGCCTAAGACTTTTCCCAGCAGCATTGTGATCGTGCAGCACCTGGCTCCGGGGCATAAGAGCTGGATGGCCAACCTTCTGGGGCGATCGACCGAGATGAAGGTAAAACAGGCAGAGCACGGCGAAATCCTGCTGCCGGGCACAGTGTACACGGCGCCGCCGGATGAGCACCTGCTGGTGGGGCCGGGGAAAATCCAGCTGGCGCATTCGCAGTTGGTGCATTTCTCGCGGCCATCGATTGATCTGCTCTTTGAGTCGGTCGCGGGTACGTACGGGTCGCGCTCCATCGCGGTAGTGCTGAGCGGTTCCGGCAAGGACGGCTCGGCGGGCATTCGCACCATCAAAGAGGCGGGCGGGATCACGATTGCGCAGAAGCCGGAGGAAGCTGAGTTTCGGCACATGCCCGAAGCCGCAGTGGACACCGGTTGCGTAGATTTCACACTTGCTTTAGAGAAGATAAGCGAGACCCTGGTAGGGCTTTGCTCCTGAGTGAGGCCATGGCTGAACAGCAAACGTTAAAAGACCTGGTACGCGAACTGGCGGAGGAGCGCGGAATCGACCTGCGCGGCTATAAGACCACTACGCTGGAGCGGCGCGTCCGGCGGCGAATGCACCAGCTCAGCCTGGGAACGTACGAGGACTACCTGAATTATGTCCGGCGAGACCAGGATGAGACAGCCAAGCTTCTGGACACGGTCCTGATCAACGTCACCCGTTTTTTTCGCGACACGCCGGCATGGGAGGGGCTGGAGAAACACGTCCGGAAGGCGTTGTTGCATGACCGGGCCGGCCGATCATTGCGGGCGTGGTGCGCCGGCTGTGCCACCGGTGAAGAAGCCTATTCAATAGCCATTCTGTTAAGCGAGCTGCTGGGACCGCGCATCAAGGAGTACGAGATCAAGGTTTACGCCACTGACAATGATGAGGACGCGCTGAACACAGCACGCCGGGCGCAATACCCTGAGGAGGCGCTGCGCGGGGTGCCATCGGAAATCAGGGCAAAGTATTTCACCGGGGTTGGGCCGATGCGGGTGGCGCGCGACGTTCGCCGCATGGTGATCTTTGGAAAAAGCAACTTGCTGGCAGACGCACCCATCTCACATGTAGATCTCCTGGTCTGCCGCAATGTGCTTATCTATTTTGACGCCGCCGCCCAGAAGCGTATTCTGGACAAGCTGAAGTACGCCCTAAATGATGGCGGCATCCTTTTTCTGGGAAAATCAGAATCGCAACTCAGGCGCGACTCTGACTTTGTTCCCATTGATGCGCGCTGGAGAATTTTCCAGCGCAAGACCAAGCCTGACGATTCCGGGAAGTCTGACAATGCCGAAACGACCAGGACCAATGACATGCCGCCGGACCTGAGAGACAAAGCCCACCAGGAGCTGGAGCAGTTCAAGCTTTACTACGAGTCGCTTCTCACCACGCTGGAGCCGGGCGTGCTGGTGATGGACTCAGGCGATACCGTTATCACGGAAAACGAGAAAATCCTGAAGCTGTGGGAGCTCAGCGAAAAGCTGGTGGGCAGGAAGCTGCAAGAGACGCAGTTGTGGCAGCGGTGTCCGGAGCTGGAGGGTTATCTGGAGGAGAGCCGCACCCCCCGGCCGCATACGGTCCGGTTTGACTGCGCCCCGAGCGCCAATACGGCGGTGGCGGTCACGATCAAGCCGATCACGTCCCAATCCGGAGCAGGCAGCGTGGGCACCCTGATCTACATGGAGAACGTGACTTCTCGGGTGACCCTGCAAAGCACCATTGAAGAACTGGAGACCACCGCGGAAGAATTGCAGTCCACCAATGAAGAGCTGGAAACCACGAATGAAGAGCTGCAATCCACCAACGAAGAGCTGGAAACCACGAATGAGGAGCTGCAATCCACCAACGAGGAGCTGGAGACCACCAACGAAGAGCTGCAATCACTGAACGAAGAGCTGGAGACTACCAACGAAGAGCTCACGTCGCGCACGCGGGAGCTGGATGAGGTAAACGCACGCTACCTGGAAATGATCGAGCGCATGCCGTGGCCGGTCCTGCTGGTGAACGATGACACGGTGGTCTATATGTTCAATTCGGCGGCGCAGCAGCTGTTCGGGTTTGCCAACCCGTCGGACAAGGGCATCCGCCTGAAGGAATTGCCCCTGGACAACAATACCCGGCTGGCGATGCTGCGGCGCCACCATTCTGTTCTCCAGAGCGGCAAGGCGTCGCATATCCGAAATTGCCACTTCATAACCAACCGGTTTGACGGCATGACGGACATCCATTTCACGCCTCTCTCGTCGGGAGCGACAGGGAGCGGGACGATCGTGATTTTTCACGTCGTGGAACAGAACAAGGCCTTCCCTCGCAAAGGACAGACGGGTCCACAAGGCGCGGACAGCAACGGCGGGCAGGCAGGTAAAAGAAAGCCGGCGAAAAAGAAAACTGTACGCAGCAAGGGGAAGTAACGCCCGGCTAAGAGAGAGAGTTCTGCACGGCGTCAACGATCTGTTCCGGGCCGCCGGAAACGGCGCGCACTCCAGACTGGTAGTCCACATCTTTATGGCCACCAATCATCAGCACCGGCGTGGCGGGACTGTGAATACGCAGGATCAGGATAAGCCTGCGCCGCTCATCCTCTGTAAGCGAACCGCACAGCAGCACCAGGTCAAAATCGCGTTTGAAGATATTGTCAATTGTCTCAGCTAAATCTGCGGCGCAGACCACTTTGTATCCAGCCGCGACCAGGGGTTCGATCCACTGCGTGAGCAGTTTGGGATCATGGCCGACGGAGAGAATGGTAGGGGACATGCGCACCTCACCAGAGAAGATCTCTGCTCCACAAAGATAAGCCTGTTTGCGGGGGTGGAAGAGCGCCGATATCGGCCAAAAGAGTATTAGAAAGACCTCATGTGAATCCCAAGATCGGGTGATCGGGTGACCGGGTGCGGGAGATCGGGTGATCGGGTGATCGGAACAGCACGGAGCCGACTCGATGTCCTATTTCGCACTTGATTCGCCTCATTAAATCGCCTATACTCTGCCAGCGCCTCAGGGGTGCGATGGGATGGGTCTTTGAAAATTAAGCAAATAGCAATTGGCAACCGGCAATTAGCCAAAGACAACCCCGGAAGCGAAGCCAGAGGCCACAAACCCCATGTATCACTACCGCAAAATGGGGATGTGATGGGGATGAATGGCGTAGACCGTTTGTTATCACTATCGGTTGATGGGGATCAATGGGGATCCAGCGCGTAAGTCCTTTAGAAATGGGGATCCAGGAGGGGGGAAGGGTATCGAGAGATCCCCACAACGACGCAGGCAGACGGCCACCAGCAGATCGGGTGATCCGGCGATCAGGAGATGGGAACCCGGAACGCTCTGTAGCCAAGGTCGGCTCTGTAAAATGAGAAGGCATGGAGCACCGCGGCTACAGCTTTGACGTGTTGGTGATCGGCGCCGGGCCTACCGGCATGGCATCGGCGATTGAGGCGCAACGGGCCGGTTTTACCGTGGCGCTGCTGGACAAAGGCTGCCTGGTGAACTCGCTATTTCACTATCCGGCTAACATGGTCTTCTTTACCACGCCGGAGTTGCTGGAAATTGGCGACATACCATTTACCACTGCCAACCAGAAGCCGAACCGGCACGAGGCGCTGGAGTATTACCGCAACGTGGCCCAGCACTACCGGCTGGATGTGCGCCAATACCAGCGCGTACTGACCGTGACCGGCTATGATGGCGCCTTCCGCGCGCTGGCCCGCGATAGCAACGGGCATGAGCATGAATACACGGCGCGAAAGATCATCGCGGCCACGGGATATTACGATCTGCCGAACTATCTGGGCATCCCCGGTGAAGAGCTGGGCAAGGTGCTGCACTATTACAAAGAGCCGCATCCGTATTTTGATATGGACGTGCTGATTATCGGGGCCAAGAACTCAGCTTCCATTGCGGCGCTGGAGCTGTGGCGGCGCGGAGCGCGGGTAACCATGGTACATCGCGGGCCGGAGATCCACCGCAACGTGAAGTACTGGATCAAGCCGGACATCGAGAACCGGATCAAGAATGGCGAGGTCACAGCGTACTTCAACAGCTGCGTGGTGGAGATCAAGGCGGAGACAGTGCGGATCAAGACTCCGGAAGGCGAGCGCACGCTGAAGAACGATTTTGTGTTTGCCCTGACCGGGTACCATCCGGACTACGAATTCCTGCAGTCGCTGGGGATTGAGTTGACGCATCCGGAGATGCGGCCGGTGTGCGATCCCAAGACCTTTGAAAGCAACGTGCCTGGTATTTATGTGGCTGGAGTGATTGTTGCCGGCGCACGGACGAGCGAGATCTTTATCGAGAACGGACGGTTTCACGGGAAACAGATTGCGGCCGACCTGAAGGTGAAGATGGGAGAGAACAGATCGGGTGATCGGGAGATCGGGAGATCGGGAGATCTGAAGGCAAAGCTGACCGCGGATTGACCCCGATCAATCTCTGTCGCTTCGCTCCAAACCGCTTGCCGGTCATGGTTTTGGCAATGTGTGATTATGCTCCTGTTGCTGGCCGCTCGGCGCCACACGGGCCTCGCGGCTTAACGAGCGTGATTAAGGCGAGGCCGAATTGCGCGCCGAGCCGCCATGACAGGAGCAGATGGCTGTTTGTTCGGGCGTCACTCTCAGGCGGTGTGGAGCGAAGCGACAGAAATCAGATGTCTTCTTCCATGTAGTCCATGACGGCATGGAGATTGTTTTCTTCCAGGAAGATGTTTTGCAGGCGAACGCGGTTCTCCTTCTGCAGGCGTTGGGCGGCGGATTCAGCGGTGGGCAGCTCAACCCGCATTTCTTCATGGAGAAAGGGAACAAGTTCGTCGGATTCAACACGGGCGACAAATGTGCCGCCGGCATTTTGTTCAAACATGATCTGGTAGGTTGAAGGTTGGCCATCGAGTTTCATCAGATCAAGGGTCCCGTTCGGCATGACTGGTTCCTCCGCTGGAAGCGCCGGGATGCGCCATGTTTTTAGCGTCCCGGGTAATAGCATATTGACGCCTTGAGTCTAATGCGGGGATTAAGGTGATGTAAACGGCGACGGTGGAAAAAAAAGGATTTTTCCCTTCGGAAAGAGCAGCCCTGAGCAGCCCACCTCGCGTAGGGCAGGGGCATCGAATCAGATAATCCACCGTGCTGACGCTTTTCCGTTCCCAAAAGCTGTGGTGCTCTGGTACGGGATGGAGCTTACGCAAACTTATAACGGGAGAAGCTACAACATGAAACGCATCGCACTATTGTGTGCCTTGGCTCTGTGTATCGCGGTGATCGCGCCCGCAGCCTCAGCCCAGGTGAGTGATGACAAAAACCACGGGAATTTTGGCGTGTATTTTGATTACTTCAGGCTGCAGTTTGCCAAACAGAACTTCTTCGGAGTTGGTGGACGCCTCGGCGTCAACGTGCATCCGCACATAGTTCTGGAAGGCGAGATGGCCTATGACTTCGAACGAAACGCGACAGCGACCATCACCGACCTGAGCAACAATACCACCACGGTCCGCTCGAACTTGCGCCTGATTCACGGTCTTTTTGGCCCCAAGATTCAGACGACCGGGCCGATCCGGGTCTTTGCTGTTCTGAAAGGCGGACTGCTGAATTTCACTGTAGCGCGCAACGGCGTCACCGCGGGTAACGTAGCCAATCAGTTCGGCAACATTCGCGACGGAGATACCAATGGCGTGTTTTATCCGGGCGGCGGCGTAGAATTCAATGCTGGCTTTATCGGAATCCGGTTGGAAGCCGGTGATGAGATGTACTTTGACAACGGCGCCACCCATAACTTTAAATTTATGGGTGGTCCACAAATACGGTTCTGAAACCTATCTTCAGGGAAAGACGGAGAAGCTACAACATGAAACGTATCGCAATTTTGGTTGCTTTGACGCTGGGTCTTGCGGTAATTGCACCCGCAGCCTCAGCCCAGAGCAGTGACGACAAAAACCACGGGAATCTTGGCGTGTATGCCGACTTTACCAGACTCCAGCCCGCCGACCTGAATATGTTCGGTGTGGGCGCGCGGCTTGGAGTCAACCTTCGCCCCCATGTTGTTCTTGAGGGCGAAATGGCGTATGACTTTGAACGCAACAAAACCCAAACCATTACCGGCGGCTTAACCACCACCACAGTCCGCTCCCACCTGCGCTTGCTGCACGGCCTTTTTGGACTCAAGATCCAAAGCACGGGGCCAGTGCGGATTTTCGCGTTGGCGAAAGGCGGGTTCGTGAACTTTGGCGTGGGTGGTCCGGTGACCGCGGGCACCATCAACAACCAGATCAACCAAATTGTTGACGGCGACACCAACGGAGTGTTTTATCCGGGTGGTGGCGTGGAGTTCAACGTCGGCTGGTTGGGGTTCCGTGTGGAAGCAGGTGACGAGATTATGTTCCTGAACCGCGGCACCTCGAATAACTTCCGCGCTACGGCCGGACCGCAAATCCGTTTTTAGGCCCATTCGTATTCATAAGGAAACACAAGAGGCAGCTCGGATGAACTTCGAGCTGCTTCCTTGTCGATTTGTCCTGGCAGGGTGCGGAGCCTCGGACAAAAGTGCGAAATGATTTCTTTTGACAAGCGAATGAAAACGGCTGAAGCTGCGCCTCAGCGAATTCGCGCGAAAGTGCGAGCGATTGGCGAGCGCGTGGCGATTCGCGCCGATTGAGCTGTGTTAGATTAGTAAGAGTGTGGGCGCGTAGCTCAGTTGGTAGAGCAACGCCCTTTTAAGGCGTGGGTCGCTGGTTCGAATCCAGCCGCGCTCACCATTTGTTTTTGCCGCTGCGCTCCAAACCGCCGGAGAGATTTGCTCGAGCTGAGATCGCAAGTCGGGCTCGCTGCTGATGGCGACTTGTTACGCGATGTCGCTGCGCTCCAAACCCGCTGGAGAGCTTCGCTAGAGCTAGTGTCTCCGGCTGGGTGCGCAAGCCGGCCGCCGCAGTAGGCGGTGCTGTTGCAGTTTCATATCGAGAACCCGATTTCCCATGTCCAACCCAGACGCTCAAGAACCAAAGCCAGCCAACGACTCTGCCGCTGAACCGGCCGAATCTTTCAAAGACATGCTCTCGCAGTACGAGCAGAGCCATGCGCGCAAGCCGGAAGAGGGCAGCAAGGCGCTGGAAGGCACGGTGATTACCGTGACCGCGGACTCAGTGCTGCTCGATATCGGCTTCAAGACCGAAGGCATTTTGCCGCTGACGGTGTTCCGCGCCGGCGAAACGGTGAAGCCTGGAGACAAGCTTCTGGTGACGGTCAAGGGACGCGATCCGGAAGGCTACTACGAACTGGCGCGAGGCAGGGTAGCGCGGCCAACCGACTGGGCGCAACTGGAGAAGGCTTTTGCCGACAAGACCACCATCGTGGGCACGGTGATTGCCGCAGTAAAAGGCGGTTTAAGTGTGGATGTGGGCGTACGCGCATTCATGCCGGCTTCACGCAGCGGTGTGCGCGACGCGGCCGAGATGGAGAAGCTCATCGGGCAGGAAGTTCGCTGCCGCATAACAAAACTTGATGTCACCGATGAGGACGTTGTCGTGGACCGCCGCGTGATTGCCGAAGAAGAAGAGCGCGCAAACAAAGAGCGCCGCTACTCTGAGATCAGAGAAGGCGAAACCGTCAGCGGCGTGGTGCGCAGCCTGGCTGATTACGGGGCCTTTGTCGACATTGGCGAAGTTGATGGTTTGCTGCACGTAAGCGACATTTCCTGGAGCCGCATCAGCAAACCGGCGGATGTGCTGGCCGTGGGGCAGGAGATTGAAGTCAAGGTACTCAAAATTGATTCCGACAAGCGCCGGATATCGCTGGGCATGAAGCAGCTTCAGCCGCATCCGTGGGACGCCGCAGCGGAAAAGTATAAGGCCGGCGAACGCGTGCGCGGCACGGTAACGCGGCTCACAGACTTTGGCGCGTTTGTGGAACTCGAGCCCGGCATCGAGGGACTGATACATGTCTCCGAAATGTCGTGGGCAAGAAAGGTCAGGAAGCCGAGTGACGCAGTGAAATCCGGCGAGACCGTGGAAGCGGTCATTCTGGGAGTGAACGCCGGTGAGCGGCGTATTTCGCTCGGACTGAAACAGGCGCTGGGTGATCCGTGGGCTGAAGCGGCCAGGAACCTGGCGATTGGCTCGGTGATCGAAGGGCCGGTGGTGAGCATCACCAAGTTCGGCGCGTTCGTGCAGATTGCCGAGGGCGTGGAGGGAATGATTCACGTCAGCGAAATCAGCGCGGAAAAACGGATCAATCATCCCCAGGACGTGCTGAAGGTCGGGCAGACGGTGAAAGCGCAGGTGCTCGACGTGGACGGCGCAAAGCGCAACGTGCGTCTCAGCATCAAGCAAATGGTCCCTTCCAGCCTGGATGAGTACATTGCCGAACATAAAGAAGGCGACGTGGTCACAGGACGCATGAAAGAAGTATCCGGCGGGCTTGCGCGAGTGGAACTGGGCGAAGGCGTTGTGGGCACGTGCCGGATAGTTGAAGACGCGCCGGCACAAGAAGAGAAGTCACCTGCGGCGAAGGCAGCCGACCTGTCGTCGTTGAGTTCCATGCTGCAATCGCGCTGGAAAAGCGGAGCGGCTCCCGCAAGCGGCGAGAGGCAGGGTGCGCAGGCGGGACAGATTCGGAGTTTTCGCATCGCCAGGCTTGATCCCGCGGCAAAGAAGATCGAACTGGAGCCGGCAAAAAAGGGCTGACCACCTTTGCGATGCTTGCCGGGCGAGCAGCGGAAAATTTGTAATGGGCCGCTAGACTTCCTTCTCGAATCTGCCATGCCGTCCGGCGCCCGAAGTAAATTTTTGTGCACCAGTTTTTGATTCTCCTGAAGCCAGCACTCCCAGGCCGTGACGCAGCTCGTTTTGCCGCGCTTGTTGCCACGAAAGGGACCACTGCTCATAAACTGACATGCGATCAGCGCGCAAGCCCTGTTGCGGAAATTCGGCGAGCGTGTGCGCCAGCTCCAGCGCCGCTGCCAGCGCCTGGCCTCGTTCGACGACGCGGTTCACCAATCCCATCTGCAGCGCTTCATCAGCCGAAACGCCGCGGCCGGTCAAGATCAGGTCGAGCGCGCGGGCCTGCCCAATCAGCCGCGGCAAACGGACGGTCCCAAGATCGATGAGCGGAACACCGAAGCGGCGGTTGAAAACGCCCATCACCGCGTCACGCGCAGCGATGCGCAGATCGCACCAGAGCGCCAGCTCCAGCCCTCCGGCAACCGCGTGGCCTGCAATGGCCGCAAGCACTGGCTTGGACATCTGCATCCAGGTTGGTCCCATCGGGCCTGATCCGCTTTCGTCGACAGTAGCACGGCGTCCTTCCGCTACTTCGCGCAGATCGAAGCCGGCGGAGAATGTTCCTCCAGCGCCCGTGAGCACGGCAACGCAGAGTTCCTGATCACCTTCGAACTGCTGAAACGCATGCGCCAGCGCCTGGGCAGTGGCGGAGTCGACGGCGTTGCGCACTTCCGGCCGGTTGATGGTAACGGTAAAGATCTTGCCGTCACGCGCAGTGATGATCGAACTATTTTTTCCAGACAATGTGATTCTCCGCTCTTGATGGGAATGCAGGTCAGGCATCATGTGCTTTGGGTCTGAGTTCCTTTGCGTCTTCTACGCTGGAGACTTTCCTGTTAGCCTAGCGTCGCCGTTGAAGCCGCTCCCGCCAGCTCCGCCGCAACCGCCCCAATTCTACCCAACGCTGTGTTGATCTTCGCCGGCTCATAGCCAACGGTGATGCGGAGATGGTGCTCTGTTCCCAGATACGCGCCCGGCGCTACCAGCACAGAAGCCTTCCGGCGGATTTGATTGGCCAGCTCGACTGACGGCATATCAAAGTGATATTTGACGAAGGCGATGGACGTAGCAACGGCCTTGCTCACTGAGAACCTTCCTTCCTGCTCGCCGACCCAATGCTCCAGCAGCGTGTGTCCTTCGCGCGAAAGCCTGCGCTGGCGATCGAGCAGCATCTTGCGCTTTTCCGGCTTCAGGGCGATCTCCGCCAGCTTCATGCTCGGTCCAGCGGCTGCAATGACCGCATATTCTTGCCGCCGCCACAGTTCTTCAATCATCTCTGGTGCGGCCAACGCCCAGCCTATTCTCAAACCGGCCAGCCCATACGCTTTGGAGAAACTGTTCACACAGACTACCTTGTCGTACATTCCCCAGAAGCTTGGGGTCTCAGGCGCGGCGAGTTCGGTACCGCGATAGACTTCGTCCGCGTGCAGCCACGCTCCAGTACGTTCACAAATCTGCACGATCCGCCGCATCTCTTCGCCGGACAAAATGCTCCCCGTGGGATTATTGGGGTTCACAATCGAGATGAGTTTGGTCTTCGCGCCCGCCAGCGATTCGAGTTCATCCACGTCCAGCCGCCAGTCATTGTCCGGCCGAAGTTGTGCTTCGCCCACGCGGCAGCCCAGGTTCCTGGCCAAGCCCCAAACCTGCCGATATCCAGGCGAGACCACAACCACCTCATCGCCGGGCTCGAGCAGCGTGCTGCACACCATCCAGTTCGCTTGCGCTGCACCTACCGTGGCCAGAACGTTTTTCGGCGAAGCGCTGGGATAGAGTGCAGCAATACGCTGGCGCAGCAGCTCCGTGCCGTTCACCTCGGGATAATAGAGCGGCAAGTTAAGCAGCGGGGCCGCATCTTCACCGGCCAGGATATCGCTCACGTTGGCGCATTTCACTGAGCTATCGGCCAGGTTGTATTCCACCGTGCGCTCAAATTGCGATTGAAAATATTCGAGATCGAAGTTTTGAAAGTCCATAGATTTCGCCTCATACCGAACGGAAATGCCAGGAAACCAATATAAATATATTGTGGACCCCTTTTTGCCTCACTATAATACCTATAGGCGGAAAGTCGCAGGTTTCCGCAAGAGGCAGTATTTATGGCGAACTGGATGGAAGTTTTGCAGTCTTCAGGGCCGATTCCTTTGAATGAACTCAATTTGCGCTCTTCGGAGAGCCCTGAGGAACTAGTTTCGCAGTTGGCAGACTTGAAAAGAAAGGGGCTCGTGATTGTTACCGGCCCAGGAAGTGACGATCTGTCACATCTGACCTCTGACGAAGTGGCTACATCTGCGGATACCGTGGTTGAATTGTCCTGGAGTGGGTTAAAGCGTTCTCTTTCGTAAGCTCAACGTGCACGCCTTCGACACGCAATTTGCTATCGGCGCATTCCTGGCTTTGCTTCTGGCCGCCGCTACCGTTCTCTATGATTGCCACGTTGCGGTGCAGGAACGTCTGAAGCGCGTTCCCCTCATCATGTTTCGCGTGCCGGCTGCGCTTGCCCTGAGCGCGGCCTGCGGACTCACCGCCGTGATCGCCTTCAGTCTCACTGACGGCAAAGGCGACACGTTGATCGACTCCGTACTGGGACTCAAACAGCCGAACTCGATTTTGCGCGGAGCCATCGTCGGCCTTACCGTCCTGGTGCTGGTTCGCAGCAAGATATCCAGCTTCAAGGGCGCCGAGATTGGCGGCGAATTGGTTTATAACTCCGGCCGTACCTGGGTCATGCAGTCTTTGAACAGGAAATGGCGGGCCTACAAATCAACCTTTACCCAACTCAACCTTTCCGCAGCCCTGGCTTTTCAGGATTATGAGGGCAGGCTGCTCTCAGAGTTGCGCGATTCTTTGCGGACACAGACAGAAGATTTCCGCGGTTTCGTGGAGAGCCAGATCAGAAACGTTACGCAAAACCGGCCGCAATCAGCTTTCAATGCCATCCAGCCAGACTGGCAGACCTACTACCGCACGTTGACGACGCTGGCATTGGATTATTCAGGTCCGGAAGTGTTTGAGGGCTGGATTCAGTTCAAGGATCCGCGAAAGGTTTAACCTCGACATCACCGCTACCCGGAGGATTTTGCGGGCAGCTTTTGGCTTTCCGCTTCGCCTCTCTGTTTCTTCCAGTAAAAATAAAATAATACGCCGAGCCCAACGATCAGCGTGCCTTTCAGTGTCGGTTTTGGTTTCTGCACCGCCGCGTTGATGGCCCACAAGCTGCCCAGGAACACGTAAATCGCCGGCAGCCAGGGATATCCGGTGCAGCGATAAGGCCGCGCCACGTCCGGTTTCTTCCGCCGCAGCACGAACAGCCCCGCGACCGTGAGCACGTAGCTGAGCACCATCATGAACATCACGTAGGTGAAAAGTTCGTCATATTTGCCGCTGAGGGCAAGCACTGAGGCCCATATTGCCTGGAGCACCAGGCTCATTACTGGCGTATGCCATCGCGGATGGACCTTGGCCAGCGCATGAAAGAAGATGCCATCTTCAGCCATGGCGTAGTAAACGCGCGCGCCGCTCATCAGGCACGGCGCCATGGCGCCGAAGCACGAGAGCGCCACCATCATTGATAGCCATGGCGCCACCCTGCCGGAAAACATTGAGACCGCAGCGGTCTGGGCCACTGCTTCTTGCGCGGCTATTTCATTCATGGGTAGCGCATATACATAAACCGCGTTAATCAAGATGTAAACAACGCCCACCAGCAGCAGTCCCCAGATTAACGCTCGAGGCAGATTGCGTTGAGGTTCTTTCACCTCGCCGGCCACAAATGTTACGTAAACCCAGCCATCGTA
>Ga0137395_10000498_pt1 | contig 16508 bp, 17 predicted proteins | sample czobulk216metaG_FD_108283 | JGI IMG/M metagenome (GOLD analysis project Ga0137395, IMG submission 108283) | Vadose zone soil microbial communities from Angelo Coast Range Reserve, California, USA - czobulk2.16 metaG | ecosystem: Environmental > Terrestrial > Soil > Vadose zone | place: USA...
GCCACCCTACCCGGCGGTCCCCACCGACGAGCTCTGGGCAGCGCCGCTGGAAACGGAAGACTTCTTTCCCTTCCAGACCTTCAAAGACGGACTGGTTTCGGTGTTGCTCGTCATCGTCGTGTTCCTGCTGGCGGTGGCGATCGGTGCGCCGCTGGAGGCGATCGCCGATCCCTCGACCACCAGCTACACGCCGGTGCCGGAGTGGTTTTTCCTCCCGCTTGACGAGCTGCTCCTACTCGTGCCCCAGCAGCTGATCCCTCTTGTCCTGGTCTTCCCCGCCGGCGGCGTCCTGCTGCTGCTCGCGCTTCCCTTCATCGATCGCGGCCCCGAGCGCAACCCCTTCGAGCGGCCGGCGGTGATGGTGCCCGGCGCGTTCGCTGTGCTGTTCGTCGTCATCCTGACCTTGCTCGGCTCCGGCCGGCTCTTCAACCTGTGAACGCGCTGGTCGTCATCGGGCCGGCCCTTCACCGGCTCGCCGGCGAGCTGCCCTCGACCGCCCCACAGGGCAGCAACATCGTCGCCGCGCAGGTCGCGATCGGCGGTCTCTTCTCGCTCCACATCCTGATCGCCGGCCTGGTCAGTGGAGCGGCGGAGCTGGGCCCGGCGATCGAATTCCTGGGCTACATGCGGCAGCGTCGCAGCTACGACCGTCTCGCCCATGGATTGGGCCGCTTCATCACCTACTACTTCAGCGTCAGCTCCACGATCGCCATCCTGCTGGTCACGGTGTTACTGGTCGGCTTGTGGGGCCATTTCTGGACCACGATCGTGACCATCGCCTGGTGGCCACTCTTCATCGAGGCCTGGACCTTCGTGCTGCAGGTCAGCCTCGCCTACCTCTGGTACTACACCTGGGATCCGCTGCGCGGCTTCAAGGGCGTGCACATGGCGATCGGCGGCCTCCTGGCGATCGCGTCGTTCCTGCAGGTTTACATGATCGACGTGGTCGCCAGCTACATGCTGACGCCGACCGCGCCGCAGAACCCGATCCGCCAGGTCCTCAATCCGACCTCCTATCCGCTGACGGTCCACCGGACCGTGGGCAACCTCGCCTACATCGGGTTTGTCATCGGCGCCTTCTGCGCGATTGGCTTCCTGCGAACACGGAAACCCGAGGACAAAGTCTTTTACGACTGGGCGGGCAGCTTCGGCTTGCTCTGGGGCATCTCGATGACCCTCCTGCAGCCAGTGGTCGGCTATTCGTATGCGAAGGAGATCCAGCTCCACGCCTACGGCAGCTGGTACAAGATGATGTACGGCACCCTCAGCCCATGGTTCCTCTGGCAAATCACGCTGCTGGGGATCATGTTCCTCACCGCCACCCTGTACTTCGCTCGTCGATTACGCACCAACGACGCGCGGGGCGCGGGCCTGCTCAACGCCATGGCGGTTGGGATGGTCTTGACGATCGTGCTCGCCGCGCAGCCCTACCACCTCAGCCTCACCTATGACGCTGTCGTAGGCGCGGGACTGAACCGGCCGTTCTGGGAGGGCGGCCTGATCAACCCCCTGGGATCGATGATCCCGTGGAAGGTCCTGGCGCTGATGTTCTACACGCTGATCGCGATCGCCGCGGTGGTCTGGTACCTGCGCGGTCTGCCGGGCGTCATATGGGGCGCGGCCCGTCGCGGCGAGCAGCGATTACTGATCCTGATGGCGGTGCTGACGATCATGATGATGGTCACGATGGGCTTCATTCGCGAGAACAGCCGGGCGCCGTTCCTGATTACCGGAGAGATGACGATCCAGGACCAGCAGAACATCCAGCCCAGCCCTACCCCCAGTCCATAGACAGTTTCGCCCCTCCCCGCTTGCGGGGGAGGGCAGGGTGGGGGCTCCTACATCGCGCATTGACCGACGTTCACCGAGGTCGTGCGCCCCTGGGCCTGGTCGATGTCCGGCTGCACCTCGGCGTCGGTGAGCGCGTAGGCCTGGCCCGGCGAGCTGGTGGAGGCCGCGAAAATGACGCCGATCACGTTGCCGTTGAGGTCGACCAGTGGTCCACCGGAGTTGCCCGGGACGACCTTCGCCTGGATGATCCAGATGTTGCGCACCACCAGCCGCTGGCCATAGATATCGCGGCCTTCCGCCCTGACCTCCCCGTTGACCACCGCGGCGGAAACCTCTTCCGCATTGCCGCCCGGGTAGCCAATCGCCGCTCCCTGGGTGCCCGCGCCTGCGCCCATCTCTGGCAGCGGCGGCAGCGCGAGCCGGGGGACATAGAGGATGGCGACGTCGCGCTCCGGATCGAAGAGGACCACCCGCGCAGACAGACTGCGCCCCGACGGGTTACGCACCGTCGTGCCCTGGGTCCCGGCGACGACATGGGCATTGGTGAGCACCATGCCCGGACCGACCGGATAACCGCTGCCGAAGACGATGCCGCCGCAGCCATAGCCCTGGATCTTCAGCGTTTCGGACTCGGCCGTCCGGACGCCCGGCGTGTCGACAGACGTCGGCAACGGTTGCGGAGACGGTGCCAATGGCTCCAGTCCGGAGAAGACGGGCGCGAAGTTGACGCCCGCGATGATTCCTTCGACCCGAGACAGGAAGCCCGGCGGCCGCGGTGCGAAGGCATCGAGCGCCCGCAGCACGGCCGACCGCTGGATGGCACTGGAGAGTTGGGGGCTGGGAACACGCGCCAGGCTGAGCCCGAGGAACCAGGAGACTGACAGCACCGCCAGCGCCGAGAAGATCGCCCCGGCCATGCTGTCGATTCGGCCGCTTTGGGGATGAGCCAGCAGCCGCAGGCGGATCGGCTCGCCGACCCAGTAGCCGACGCTGCTGCCGATGGCGCCAAGGACGATCAGGATCAGCACCGCGCCGAGCGACCGAATGGAACCGCTGAGGTTGATCGCGGCCATCAACAACGGCGCCAGGGTGGCGCCGATGACCACCCCGAGGACGAGGCCGGCGTACTGCGCTAGCGCGAGCCAGAAGCCACGGCGATAGCCGGTGCTGATGGCAAAAACGACCGCGATCAGAATGACGATGTCGACGAGCGTGAAGCGCGTCAAGCGTGCACTCGGAGATTGCTCCGTGGTTTGCCGACGCAAATCAAGGCATAGCCGTCGGCCAGTTCCTCGTTACTGATCAGCCAGGCCTCCGATTGGTCGATGATGCCGTCGACCTTGACCATGCAGGTCTTGCATCGGCCCTTACGGCAGTCGTAAGCAAGCGTGAGGCCCGCTTTCAAGCCCGCGTTAAGGATTCCTTCGGTCTCGTCGACCGCCAGCGTCGTCCCGCTTCTGACGAAGGTGACCTGGAAGGCGCGCGCCATCAGTGACTCTTGATCGCGTTGACGATGCGGTAGAGATATTCGCCGGCGGCGAGCAGGGCCACGATCACGCCGAAGACGACGAGGCGCGGCCGCAGCCAGCTCCGGTAGAAACTGCCCCGCCAGGCGGGACCGATCAACAGCGCGAGTACGACGCCGACCGCGGCGATCACCAGAACGACGCGAAACGCCGTCGACACCGCGATAGTCTACCGAGCCTCGAGCGCTGGTCTACTCGAGGCCGATGACGTGCTTGAACTTGTCGAAGAAACCCTTCTCGATGTGCTGCGGCTTGCCGCTGATGCCACCCAGCTGCTGCAGCGCCTGCCGCTGCTCTTCGGTCAGGTTGGTGGGGATGACGACCCGCACGTAGACGATCTGGTCGCCGCGACGGCCGGAGCGCACGTGCGGAACACCGCGGCCGCTGACCCGGATGGTCTTCCCGTACTGGGTGCCGGGCGCGATCTCGATCTTCTCCGGCCCGTCGACCGTTGGAATCTCGACCGTGTCGCCCAGCGCGGCCTGCGCCACGCTCAGCGGCAGCTCGTAGATGACGTCGGTGCCCTGGCGCTTCAGCACCGGGTGCGGCTTGACCTGGAGGACGATATACAGGTCGCCCGGGGCGCCACCGCGTGGGCCGATCTCGCCCTCACCCGTGAGGCGGATCTGGGATCCGCTGTCGACGCCGGCGGGAATGTTGACGCGCACCGTTTTCTCGCCCGGCCGGTGACCGCTGCCACCGCAGGTCTTGCAGGGTCGCTCGATCACCTTGCCCTCGCCGTTGCACCGGGGGCAGCTCGCGACGTTGACGATCTGACCGAAGATCGACTGGGTGGCACGCCGGACCTGGCCGCTGCCGCGGCACTGCGGGCAGGTCTGGGGCGAGGTGCCGGCCTCGGCGCCGCTGCCCTGGCAGGCCTTACAGGCCTCAGCCCGAGGAATCGTCAGCTCGCGTTCGACCCCGAAAACCGCTTCTTCGAAAGTGAGCCGCAGGTCGAGGCGAAGGTCGGCCCCACGACGTGGGCCGGTGCGGCCCCGGCCGGCCGCGGTCGCGCCGAAGAACATGTCGAAGATGTCGTTGATCCCGCCGAAGCCGGCCCCACCGAAGTCGAAGCCCGGCGTCCCCTGGGCGGAGTGGCCGAAGGTGTCATAGCGCTGCCGCTTCGACTGGTCGCTGAGGACCTCGTAGGCTTCGTTGATCTCCTTGAAGCGCGCCTCGGCCTGCGGGTCATTGGGATTGCGATCGGGATGAAATTGCAGTGCGAGCTTGCGATAGGCCCGCTTCAACTCCTCGCCAGTGGCGCCCCGGCTCACGCCGAGCACCTCGTAGTAGTCCCGCTTGATCGCCATAAAGGTTGCTAGGACTTTAACGCGCGGGGATGGGCAACCTTCACCAGGGTGGGCCGGAGCACGCGGTTGTGGAGCCGGTACCCGGGCTGCATCTCCTCGAGGATGGTGCCTTCCTCGTGCTCATCGGTCTCCTCGCTCGCGATCGCCTCGTGCTGGGCCGGGTCGAACTTCTCGCCGACCGCGGGGATGGTCGAGAGGCCCTGGCCCTGCAGGACATCGTCGAACTGCCGGACGACCAGCTTGATGCCCTCGAACCAGTTGCGGTCGATGCCCTCCGGGGCATGCTCGAGCGCGCGCTGAAGGTTGTCTCGGAGCGGCAGCAGCTTGCGCAGCAGCTCCTCGTTCGCGAACTGGGTGCGATCCGTGAGGTCCTGGCGCGTGCGCCGCTTGTAATTCTCGAAATCGGCCGCGAGCCGCTGGTAGCGACCGAAAGTCGCCAGCGCTTCGTCACGAGCAGCCTGAAGCTCTGGATCTACTGGCTGTCCAGGCTGGGCTTGTCGGACCGGCTCACTCTCTGTCGCCGAGCTGGCCCTGGTGTCCGTGACGCCGGGCCGGCCTGGTGCGCCGCCCGGGGCCATCGGATCGGGGGGTTCGTGCTTCGATGACATGCTTGGCTTTTTACCCATTGCCCTACCGGCCGAATCAGTTTCCAAGGGGCGAGAGGAGTTCCGACGTCGCCTGGCTCACCAGGCGGACTCGCGCCACGACCTGCCCGTAAGGCATCCGCGTCGGCCCGATCACACCGATCGTGCCCCGCACCCGCTCGTCCATCTTGTAGGTGGTCAGCACCAGGCTGCACTCGCGCAACCCGCTGCTCGTGTTCTCACGCCCGATGATGATCTCGACATCCTTGTCGAAGGCGACCTGCTGCAGAATCCCCGCCAGCTGGGCGCCCTGCTCCAGCAATTCCAGCAGTTCTTCGAGCCGGTTGACCTCGACGAACTCTGGATGACGCAACAGGTTGCGCACCCCGTCATGCAAAACGACCGACTGCCGCTGCGCCTGGTGGGTGCTGATCGAATCGATCACGCGTTCCAGGATCTGGCGCTGTTCATCGCGATCCGGACCGAGCTGACTCAACCGCGACAGAAGCTCGTCGGCGGTCTGCCCCTTGACCTTTCGGTTCAGCATGGCAGCCATCCGGCTCAGGTCGTCCTGGGAGGTCGCCCGCTCCAGGCGAATCACCGTCTGCTTGATCAGGTTGCCCTCCAGCACCAGGATGATCAGGACGGACTGCGACTCCAACGAGACCAGGTCGATGTGCTTGATGCGGGCCTCGCTGGTTTCAGGGGCCGTGACCAGCGACACATTCTCGGTGACCTGCGCGAGGATCATAGCCGCCTTCTCCAGGATCCCCTCGACGCTATGCGGCGCCGTTTCGAAGGCCTGCTTGACGGTCCGCCGAACGGTGGCCGAGGCGGCCTCGGGCTCCATCAGAAAATCGACGAAATAGCGGTAGCCGCGGTCGGTCGGGACCCGGCCCGCCGAGGTGTGCGGCTGCTGCAGGTAGCCGGTGCCGACCAGGTCGGCGAGCTCGTTGCGGATGGTTGCCGAGGAAAGCGCGATGAAGTACTTGGCCGCCAGCACCTGCGAGCCGACCGGGACCCCGGTCACGGTGTAGTCCGCGACGACGGCTTTCAGGATCTGCTGCTTGCGCTCGTCGAGGGGAGTGGCTTCCATCATATTGGCAGTCTCGATCCGCGAGTGCTAACTTGAATTGTACCGGCTATTCTCGATGCATGCCGACTTCCGTGCGGATCTACTCGGACTACGTCTGACCCTTCTGCTACATCGACTCGGTCGGGGTCGAACGGCTGGAGCGGGAATACGACGTTGAGATCGAGTGGGTGCCGTTCGAGTTGCACCCCGAGATCCCGCCGGAGGGACGGCCTCGCGACGAGGTTCTGCCTGCGGCCTACATGGCGAGGGCCCAGGAGGGGGTGAATCGAATGGGCGCGGCGGTCGGCCTCCACCTTGCGCTGCACGAGCGCCTGATCAACTCCCGTCCCGCCTTACAGGCCGCCGAATTCGCCCGGGAGCAGGGTCTCTTCGACGCCATGCATCACGAACTCCTTAAGGCTTACTGGGACGAGGGCAAAAACGTGTCGGATATGTCCGTCCTCCGCGAGGTCGCCGGGCGGGTAGGTCTCGACGTCGCCGGAATGGAAGCGGCCGTCGCCGCGGACCGATTCGGCGATTACCTCGATGCCCGGCGCGCCGAGGCCGAGGAGTTGGGGATCAACGGCATCCCGGCCCATGTGATCGCCGACCGCTACCTGGTGATGGGCGCGCAACCGTACGACCTGTTCGAGCGTGTCATGGCGAAGGTGGGCGTTGCCAAGCGCACCGCCACCGACCAATGACTGACCGCGAAGAACGGACGCGACAGCAGTATGCGACCGACGGCAATCTGACCACCCGCATCAATCTGCATCGCCGATTCAGCACAAACATTGTCAGCTGGAATCGGTGGGTCTTTGACCAGATGCGATTGGCCAATGGCGCTCGTGTGTTGGAAATCGGTGCCGGCACCGGGCGGTTGTGGAGCGAGAATCGTGATCGACTGCCGGCCGGCCTTCGACTGGTCTTTTCGGACCCTTCAGACGGAATGCTGGTCTCGGCCAAGGAACTCCTGGATGATCTCAGAAACGTGGAATTCCGCCAGGCCCGCGCAGACAAGCTCACGGACGATGACCACACATTCGATATCGTCATCGCCAATCACATGCTCTACGAAGTTCCTGACCGTACTGCGGTGTTCAACGAAGTCGTCCGTGTCTTGCGCCCGGAAGGTCGTTTCTATGCGGCAACCAACGGCGAGAACCACATGCATGAACTTGACGCTCTGATTGCACAGCCGGAAAAGACCCGGGACATTTCGACAACACAGTTCAGCCTCGAGAACGGCGCCCAGCAGCTCGGTCCGTTCTTCGGCTCAGTCGAACTGGTCCGTTATGACAATCCGCTCGCCATCACCGATGTGTCCGCCGTGGTGGCTTATGTGGCGTCCCTGTCGCTCGATCTGTCTCAGAGGGAGCTGAACTCCATTGGCGAAGCCGTCGATAAGATCATCGCTAACGACGGTGCCTTTCGCGTCACACCGGATCCAGGCATGTTTTTGTGTGCCGATCCGCGCCAAACCTAACCGACGACATCGTGCTGAAAGCGGTGTTGCATAACAGCACGTACTAGGAGGCCAGCTCCAGCGACGGCGACGACGATAAACACGACCCCGACGATGGGCGTGATGACCTGGTAGTGACATGACGGCGGCGAACAATCGACGATGACTTTGAAGAGAATGAGCGCTCCAGCCAATCCGGCGCCGAGCATGTAGGCGCCAGGCTGCTCCGGCCGGCTCCGGAACCTGGCGAGTAGGAGAATCAGGAAGATGACCGCCGTCGCGGCGGGAAGAGGTCCGCCGGCGAGCGAGGCGTAACCCAACGCGGCACCCGCCAGAAAAAACGCGATGGTGGTGAGTAGAAGCGGCCACCTCACAGGGAAAGGATATTCGGCAGCCTACTGCAGAAAAGCGGCGCCCACCTGGTTGGCGAGCTCGATGCCCCGTCGCGTGAGACGGACGTCGCCATCGCGTTCCGCCAGCAACCCGGCGTCGACTAGCCGGGTTCGCTGTACGGGGAAATCGCGCGCCGCGGTTGTGCCATCCAGCAGCCGCACGCCGATCATGGCGGCCTCCCCCAACGCGCGCTCGCGCGAAAGGGTCTCACTGCCGGCGACCGCGTGACCTGAGCCGGAGGCTTGCCTGATGTAGGCGTGCGGGCCTTTCGCGTTCCACCGCCGCTCCGTGCTCCCGTCATTGCGGCGGAACATCGAATGCGCGCCGGCCCCGCAACCGACGTAGGGCTGGTAATGCCAGGCGGCCAGGTTGTGCCGGCAGGCGAATCCGGGTCGAGACCAGTTCGAGATTTCGTAGTGCGCATAGGCGGCAGCCTCCAACCGCGCCACCGCCGCCCAGAACTGCTCCAGCTGGTCGTCGGCGTCGGGCATCTTGACAAGGCCCGTCCGCACCTCTTGGCCCAATCGGGTTTGCGACTCAACCGTCAGCTCATAGGCCGACAGATGCTGGACGCCTTCAGCCAGCACCGCGTCGAGCGTTTCCATCCATCCGGCGAGCTCGACCCCGGGCACGCCGTACAGCAAGTCCGCATTGACATTCGCGAACCCGCCGGCCCGTGCCGTGCGGATCGCCGTGATCGCGTCGGCGCCGGAATGGAGCCGTTCCAGGAAGCGGAGCGCGTCCGGGCGCAGACTCTGCACCCCAATGCTGAGCCGGTTGACACCCGCCTCGAGCCAGCCACTGACCTTCTCGCCGCTTACATTGCTCGGGTTCGCTTCGAGCGTGACCTCGGCATTGGGTGCCAGCCCGACGGAGCGGACGTGATCCATCAGCAGGTGAAGTTGATCGATCGTCAGGAGGCTGGGCGTCCCGCCGCCGATGAAGACGGTCTCGATCGGCCCGATGGGCACCGTGTCGGCGGCCGCATCGATCTCGCGGGCCAGGGCTTCGACGTAGGGTGGGATCAGTCCGTCCAGCACCGCATAGGCGTTGAAGTCGCAGTACTTGCACACCCAGGTGCAGAAAGGCACGTGAAGGTAGAGGCTGTGAATGCGTTCCATCAGTCCAGGCTCAGCACGGCCATGAAGGCCTCCTGCGGAATCTCGACGTTGCCCACGCGCTTGAGCCGCTTCTTCCCTTCCTTCTGCTTCTCCAGCAGCTTCCGCTTGCGGGTGACGTCGCCGCCATAGCACTTGGCCGTGACATCCTTCCGCATCGCCGGCACGGTTTCGCGGGCGACGATCTTGCCCCCGATCGCCGCCTGGATCGGGACCTCGAAGAGTTGACGCGGAATCAGGGTCTTGAGCTTTTCCGCCAGGCGGCGGCCCTGCTGCTGCGCCTTGCTGCGGTCGACAATCATCGAGAGCGCATCGACCGGCGACCCGGCGACCAGCACATCGAGCTTGACGAGGTTCGCCTCCTCGAAGCCGACCAGCTCGTAGTCGAGCGAGGCATAGCCCTTGCTACGCGACTTCAGCTGGTCGTAGTAGTCGTGGATGATCTCGGCGAGCGGCATGCGATAGGTGATGACCACCCGGTCGCCGGGCTCGTACTGCATGTTCAGGAACTGACCGCGGCGCTCCTGGCTGAGCTCCATCATGTTGCCGACGTAGGTGCTCGGCACCACGATGGTGGCGATCACCATCGGCTCGCTGATGGCTTCGATCTCGCCGGGATCCGGCAGCTTGTCCGGGTTGTCGACCGGAATCTCGGTGCCGTCACGGAGTTTCACGCGGTACTCGACCGTGGGTGCCGTACCGAGAAGGGTCAGGTTGAATTCGCGCTCGAGGCGCTCCTGGACGATCTCCATGTGGAGCAATCCCAAAAAGCCGCAGCGGAACCCGAATCCGAGCGCGGCCGAGGTCTCCGGCTCATAAACCAGCGCCGCGTCGTTGAGCTGGAGTTTCTCGAGCCCCTCCTTCAGCTGCTGATACTGCTCGGTATCGGTCGGGAAGAGACCCGCGAAGACCATCGGGGTGACATGGCGGTAGCCTGGCAGCGGCTCGGCCGCCGGCCGGGCCTCGTCGGTCACCGTGTCGCCGACGCGTGAGTCGCGAACGTTGCGGATATTCGCGATCAGGTAGCCGACCTCGCCGGCGGACAGGTCATCGACGGGCGTCCGCTCAGGCCGGAAGATACCCACCTCGTCGACTTCGAACGATTTGCCCGTCTGCATCATCTGGATCCGCATGCCGGGGCGCAACGTCCCCTCCAGCACACGGATGTAGGTGACGACCCCTCGATAGGCGTCGAACTTGGCGTCGAAGATCAGCGCCTGCAATGGCGCATTGGAGTCGCCAGTCGGTGCCGGGACCTCCCGCACCACCGCCTCCAGGATCTCCTTCGTCCCGATCCCTTTGCGAGCGCTGGCGAAAATCACGGACTCGGCCGGGAGGCCGATCACTTTTTCAATCTCTTCTCGAACTAGTTCCGGATTCGCCTGCGGAAGGTCGATCTTGTTGACGACCGGGATGATCTTCAGGTTGTGGTCGAGCGCCTGGTGCACGTTCGCCAGCGTCTGCGCCTCGATGCCCTGCGAGGCATCGACGACCAGGACGGCGCCGTCACAGGCGGCGAGGGCGCGCGAGACTTCATAGGAAAAGTCGACGTGGCCGGGCGTATCGATCAGGTTGATCTGGTAGGTGTTGCCGTCGTCGGCCTTGTAGAGCATCCGGACCGCCTGCGCCTTGATCGTGATGCCGCGCTCGCGCTCGAGATCGAGCTGATCCAGCACCTGCTCCACCATGTCGCGCGGGGCCACCGTGCCCGTGTACTCGAGAAGACGGTCGGATAGGGTCGTCTTCCCGTGGTCGACATGGGCAATGACGGAGATCGCGCGGGTCAGGTGGGTCGGCGTCGACACCGTGGGCTAGCTTCGCGAGGCCCGAGAAGCGCTGGGATGGCTCTGGGCGATCCCAAGCTCGTGACGGCCCCCAGCCTTGACCCGGTGCGCGAGCACCATGTCCGCGACCTCGTTGACCTCGGCGACCCCAACCTCGGGAATGCCCCGGTAGGCCGCGAGCGCCTGGGAAGCCTTGCGGCCAACCAGGTCGGCGCGATGCCCATCCACCTGGAGGCTGACGTTGAGCTCGGCGAGCGCCCGCAGCAGACCGACCGGCATCGAGACCCGCGGGAAGCGAACGATGGCTTCGGCAATCCGCGTGCCGATCTCCGAATCCTGATCGGAGAAGCGCTGGCTGAACCCAGCCGGGTCCGACTCCCATTCCTCCCGGCGCTCGACGATCTGCACGCGCTGGCCGATGTCTTTGATGCCTTCGACGTCGACCGTGAGACCGAACCGGTCGAGCAATTGCGGACGGAGGTCCCCTTCTTCCGGATTCATGGTTCCTACCAGGATGAAGCGCGCCGGATGCCATATGGAAATCCCTTCACGCTCCACGACGTTCACACCCATGGCGGCGGCATCGAGGAGCACGTCGACCAGGTGGTCGTCCAGCAAATTCACCTCGTCGACATAAAGAATGTTCCGGTTCGCCTCGGCGAGCACGCCCGGCTCGAAGCGGCGTTCGCCGCTTTTGATCGCGGCCTCGATGTCGATGGCGCCGACCACCCGGTCCTCGGAGGCGTTGATCGGCAGCTCCACGACCCGCATCCGGCGGCGGGTCCGGGGCAGCGTTTCGCCGCGCGCCAACCGGTCCTGGCAGTCGGAGCAAAGCGACTCGGCCGCGTCCGGATCGCAGCGATACATGCAGTCCGCGACCACCGTCAGCTCGGGAAGTAGGCGTGCCAATGCGCGAACCGCAGTCGACTTGCCGGTTCCCTTCTCGCCACGAATCAGCACCCCGCCAATGGCGGGATGGATGGCATTCAAGATGAGCGCCAGCTTCATCTTGTCCTGCCCAACGATGGCGCTAAAGGGGTAAACGAACCGTTCCATCAGGCTGAACCCGTCCTAAGCATCTCACGCTGGACGCTATCAACGATCGAGCGCTGCGAAAGATCGAACAGCCCATAGTAGCGGCCACCGAGGCGCTCGGCCAGGTCACCGCAGACATTGAAGGCATAGGCACCATACAAGCTGGTCACGCGGCTCTTGGGATACCCAGGCTGACTGCCGAAGTCCCTCGTCGAGTCGATCACCATCGCGCGAATGCCGTCTTGCTTGATCTGGCCCGCCATCCGCTGCGCCTCGACCAGAGGCTCCTCGCCGAAGAGGCTGATGTTGCCACGACCGTCACTGATCAACACCAGCAGCGGGTACACGCGGGGATCGCGAAGCCGTTCGGTCTTGATCAGCTTCAAAGCGGTCATCAGCCCGTGCGTCAGCGGCGTTGTGCCCCCGATGTTCAGCCGCTCCAGCCGGCGCTCGGCGAGGTCGACGCTGGAAGTGGGGCGGAGCACGACGCGGGCATTGCGACCGCTGAAGGCGACGAGCGCCACCTTGTCACGGCGCACGTAGGCGTGGCGCAGCAGCGAGAGGATCGCGCCCTTGGTGGCTAGCATCCGCTGCTCCGCATCCATCGACGCGGAGGCGTCCACGACGAAGACGATCAGGTTGCCGGTCTTTCGTTCCCGCACCTTCTGGCGAAGGTCGTGGGTCTCGAGCTGCAGTTGGTTGGGGCTATCCGTGGCAGCCCGACGACGACTGATCTGATAGGGCGCGGCGGCGCGAACGGTGGCGTCAAACGCGACGTCGGTTACCTTCTCCGCCTGCGAGCTGCGCACATAGCGCCCTCGTTTCGTCTGGCTCTTCGTCGAAGTGCGCTTGCCGGCGGCCCGCCGAGCCTGCCGCTCGCGGGGCAGGTCGAGCTTCTTGACGGCGAAGGTCGGCAATTGGATCACCGCGTCGGCATCGACATCGACCGCGTCGGTGCTCGGCGATTCACGCGATTCCGCCGTGGTCCAGCCTTCGTTCGCGTCGCCGCCGGAGGCACCCTCTTGCTGGGTCGCCTCTCCTCGAACAGCCTGCGCAGTCTCGTTTGGCGTTGTTGCCTGGATTTGCGCCAGCTGCTCCGCGGCGCGCGACGCCAATTCCTGGACCTGGGCTTGCTTGTCGGTCGCGGCCTCACGCCGCCGATGCGCGAGGGCGAACTCGAGCGCCTCGACAACATCCGGCAGCTCGACCACCTCTGCGCCGCGCACCGCGGAAATCGCCCGCGCTGTCGCAGCGACCACGAGGTCGGCGCGATGCCCGGCGACCAGCCCGTCGAGACAGAGCCGAGCAATCAGAGTCCGGATCGCGTCGGGAAGCTGAACGCCAGTAAGCCGAGCAGTGGCAGCTTCCAGCTGGTCGCGCAGCTCGGTTTCACGATCTGCCCAGGCGCGCTGCACCGCCCGTGGGTCCTGCAGGAAGTCGCGCTCAAGCTCAATGACGCGCAACCGCTGATCGATGTCGGTCGGGGTGGTCACATCGACGCAGAGGCCGAACCGGTCGAGGAGTTGCGGGCGCAGCTCCCCCTCCTCGGGATTCATCGTGCCTACCAGGATGAAATGCGAGGGATGGACGATCGAGATGCCTTCGCGCTCGACGACGTTCACGCCCATCGCCGCCGCGTCGAGCAGGACGTCCACCAGGTGGTCGTCGAGCAGGTTGACCTCGTCGACATATAGAAGGTTGCGATTGGCCTCCGCCAGCACCCCGGGCTGGAAGCGACGGGTACCAGCCCTTACCGCTGCCTCGATGTCGATGGAGCCGACCAGCCGGTCCTCGGAAGCGTTGATAGGCAATTCGACGATCCGCATCGGCAGTCGAACCGTGGGTAGAACCCCTCCCCCGCCTGCGGGGGAGGGCAGGGTGGGGGCATTCTTTGCGCGGCGCCGGCAGTCATCGCAATACTGCACCGGCGTCGCTGGGTCGCATCGGTAGAGACAGCTGTCGACCGCCTCGTAGTCGGGCAGCAGGCGGGCTAGCGCACGGACCGCCGAGGACTTCGCCGTGCCGCGATCGCCACGGATCAACACGCCACCGATTGCGGGATCGATGGCATTGAGCATGAGCGCGCGCTTCATCGGCTGCTGGCCGACGATCGCGGAAAACGGCAACGTCAATTCGAATGGCACGGTTAGAGTGTAGCCAGACCCCGCTGCGCGGAAACACCTCAGGGCGGGGGATACGGAAGGTTCGGCGATCGAAGGCGTTCTTGTTCGTGAGGTCACACGATGTGTTTGTACGTTTACCTCGTCACCGACTCGACTCTGCCTGAACTCCCGTGGGATAAGCGGCAGCCTTCCTTTAATGTCCAGCGCCTGAAGCGCAAAGAAAAATTCCTACGTAACCTGCCAGGGGCCAATGCCTACATGCTTGGATCCCACGAGGGGTGCGGTTGTGGCTTCATTTCACGCGACTTCGATGATCCTGAGGAACGACCCGCCGAGACCTCGCGGCTGGCGCTATGTGAGTATGTCGAAGAAGTTATGCGGAGCGAAGGGCAACTTGTCCTTTTTGCAGCTTGGGACGGCGACGAGGGGAAGCCCGCGGTCCGCGCCACGCTAACAAGCCGGGATCTATTCGTGTATCCCTGGGATCAAGTCGTGGATGCCCCTCATTTCCTCGAAGTTACGCTCGGGCCCAGCGCCGCGGCGTCGGGGTCATAAGTCCAGTTCTTTGGCGATGATCTCGCGCATGATTTCGTTGGTGCCCGCGCCGATCGGGCCGAGACGTGCGTCGCGCCAGGCGCGCTGGATCGGGTACTCCATCATGTAGCCGTAGCCGCCGTGGATCTGGAGCGCCCGGTCGGCGACTCTGACGTCGGCCTCGGTCGCGGCGATCTTCGCCATCGAGACTTCCTTGGTACAAGGGAGCTTCTGCGAATGCAGCCAGAGCGCGTAGTAGGTCAACTGGCGTGCCTGCTCGATTTGGAGCGCCATGTCGGCGATCTCGTGCCGGATCACCTGCATCGAGGTCAGTGTTTTGCCGAACTGCGTGCGGTTCGCCGCGTATTCGACGGCCAGCTCCATGCTGCGCTGCGCCGACGCCACCGCCGAGATCGCAATCCAGAGCCGTTCCCACTGAAAATTCCCAACCGCGAGATAGAAGCCGTTGTTCTCCTCGCCCAGCCGGTTTTCGACCGGCACCTGGCAGTCCTGGAAGACGAGCTCCGCGGTGTCCGATGCCCGCCAGCCAAGCTTGTTCAGCTTGCGCCCGACGCTGTAGCCCGGCGTCCCGCGCTCCACGACCAACACGGACAATCCCTGGTGGCCGCCTTCCGGCTTCGTCCGCACCAGGATGACAACCAGGTCGGCGTTGACGCCGTTGGTGATGAACATCTTGGTGCCGTTGACAATGTAGCCATCGCCCTCGCGGCGGGCAATGGTTTGTACGTGAGCGATGTCCGAACCACCCGACGGCTCGGTGACGCCGAGAGCGACGATCTTCTCGCCCTTGATCGCCGGGACCAACCAGCGCTGCCGCTGCGAGTCGCTACCAATGTTATTGATCGGTGGCGTGGCGATCGCGATATGGGCGCCGATGCCCGCTGCCACCCCACCCGACCCACACCGCGCCAGCTCTTCGAAGAGGATGGCTTCGTAGATCAGGCCGGCATTGGTACCGCCGTACTGCTCCGGATACTTCAGGCCAAGCAGGTCGAGCGCCGCGAAACTCTTGAAAAGCTCCCGAGGAAACTGCTGCGCTTCCTCCCACTCGTCGACATGAGGGCGCACCTCCTTGTCGATGAAGCGGCGCACGGTGCTCCGAAATTCCTCATGCTCGGGTCCAAACAGGTGCGACCGCGGCACGCTTACGTTTGCCAGTAGTTGATGAACTCCGGATAATCGGAGGCGGTCGCCGTTGCCAGCGGCTCGGGTAGTCGCACGAACATGCCGCGTGCCTCGGCCAATACCGTGCCGTCCGTCAACTCCACTGCGCCGATGGCATCGATGGCGCCGTCACGCTCGCGCGCGATCTCGCCCCAGACCCGCAGTCTCTGGTCCAGTGGCGCCGGCTGCCGGTAGCGGATGTCGAGCTTGCCGGTCATCAACCATTCGCGCCGCAACGCGCCGGTTCGGCCCATCGTTTCATCGAGCAAGGTGGCGAGGATGCCGCCGTGGAGCACGCCGGGAAACCCCTGGTAGCGTTCCGCCGGCTGGTACTCGGCGACGATGCGATCCCCCTCGCGATGGAAAGTCAGTTGGAGTCCGTATTGGTTGTGATGGCCGCAGGCGAAGCAGCGCTGGTATGTTGTTTCATCGTTGAGTTTGTCGGGGTCTTGCACGGCCGCCGACCAGTTTATCAGCCGTTCTTTTAGGGAGACCGAGCTTGGACCGACGGTCTGAGGCGCTCGCGCAACTGCTCGAGACGGCACTGTCCGAGCAGTTTGCGATGCCGGCTGTCGAGCTGCTCCA
>Ga0137395_10000499_pt1 | contig 16492 bp, 19 predicted proteins | sample czobulk216metaG_FD_108283 | JGI IMG/M metagenome (GOLD analysis project Ga0137395, IMG submission 108283) | Vadose zone soil microbial communities from Angelo Coast Range Reserve, California, USA - czobulk2.16 metaG | ecosystem: Environmental > Terrestrial > Soil > Vadose zone | place: USA...
CAGTCCGCAGCCGACCACGCTGACTATCCACGAGACGTAGAGATACCGAAGACCGAATCGCAATCCGTACGCTACCGGGGTCCAGGTGTACACGAACCACACGATGGCGCTTCGTTCCCCGGTGAGGCCGAGTAGCGTGGTGGCCGTGACGACGTCGACTACCAAGGGAAGGTAGCGCGCGACATCGGAGGCCGCCCTCGATCTGTAAATCCAGGCGAACAACACCAGGGCATAAGCGAGGAAAGCCCAACACAGATACCCACCCCAGGTTTGCTCGCCCCAGTCCACCCAGGCGTAGTAGGCGAACAGAAGGACGAAACCGATGCCGACGCGAACGACGGCCCCGGCGAATTCACCATAATTGGCCCGCGTCTTCTGTGCGTCCCACCAGATCCGCAAAGTCTGCGTCATTTGTGCCCTCTTCGAGGTGAGGCGTCAATCTCGGCATCCAATATTATGAACTCATCGTGCCAAGACGATAAGGGATCCCGGAATCCGTGTCTGGACGGATTCCTCACCGGGGCCTTTCAGCCGACTGACGCAAGACCGCTCGACGGCTTTCGCGGGTGCGGCTCGCACGGAAGATCGGTGCGCTTGCTTGATCGACTAAACATCCCCGAACCATCGCGGATACACTTTCAGGAAGGAAGGCGGTTGAGAGGAGAATTGTGAAAATATAACTTTTTTTTGTTTTGTTCTGCAGTTACCGTGGTTTGATGAAGTAGATTGCGCGCGAAGTAGACCAACTCTGCATTCCGTTTGTAAATGCGGGGAGTTTCTTCGTCCGCTCGATTTATTTGTTGACAAGTTTTCCCCGCCGCGACTAATATGCCGTGAAAATATTCGCACGCGCTATGCATTGAGAACGGCATAGCCGTCACAACCGGCACCTGAAATCAGAGAGGCGTCTCGGGGTCTTCCCCGAGACGAAAAGGGTGGCCATGAGAAGCGATCTGGCTCTCCAGCTGATGGGAGAGCTTTTTTGGAACGCCTTGTTGATCAGCGCACCGGTCCTGGTGTCGGTTCTGCTCGTGGGCGTGCTCATCGGCGTTCTTCAAGTCGTCACTCAGGTGCAGGAGATCTCGCTGACGTTCGTCCCGAAGATCGTCACCGCGATGATCGCCATCGTGATGTTCGGCTCGTGGATGCTGCGCAAGCTCGTGCTGTTCGCGTCGAATCTGATCGCAAGCATCCCATCGCACTTTTGATGGGCGGTGGCGTTCGAGATCGATCCACGATGGGCCTTTTCAGTGTTCCTGGTGTCGGTCAGGCTCGGTGTCTTCCTCGCCATGACGCCCATACTGAGCGGCACGTCGGTTCCGGCGCCGGTGCGCGTCCTTCTGGTTCTGGCTCTGACGATCTTCACCGTTTCCGCGCTGAATGTCACCCCGATCGCGGTCCCGACGGGGTTCGGGCACGTGCTTCTTGCAACTGCGACCGAGGCGGCCGTCGGCACCGTCCTTGCATTCGGGATCTTTGCCGCCTTCGCGGCCTTTTCGGTGGCGGGCACGTTGCTGGACATCCAGATTGGATTCGGGATCGGCGCCGTGTTCGACCCGGTGACCCGGCGCCAGACCCCGATTATCGCCACGGCCTTCGATTTGCTGGCGATCACCGCCTTCTTTGCGATGGACGGACATCACGCCCTGATGCGCGGGATCGCCTACTCGCTGCAGCAGCTTCCGCCGGGGGCTTTTGTCGCGTCGTTGTCGGTGACTCCGGTCGCAAAGCAATTCGGCGTGATGTTCCTGCTCGGCATCGCGCTCGTGGCGCCGGCGGTGTTCTGCGTGTTCCTGGCCGAGATCGGCCTCGCCATGCTTTCCCGTGTCATGCCGCAGTTGAATATCTTCGTGCTCGGCATCCCGGTGAAAATATTCGTGGGCTTGAGCGTGCTGGTGCTCTCGATGGCCTATGTCGCGCCGGTCATGGGAAAGATCTTCCTGTCCATCTTCACTTACTGGGAAGAAGTGCTCGGATAAATGGCTGAGCAAGAACAAAATCGCAACGAAAACGCCACCCCGTTCAAGCTTCAGCAGGCGAGGAAGCGGGGCATGGTGTCCAAGAGCCCGGACATGGTATCGGCGGCGATATTGCTCGCGATGGTCGCGTACCTCTACGGCATGGGCTGGTCCGGCGCGCGCGATCAGCTGAAGCTCGCCCAGGCGGCGCTCAACCATGCCGGGCGGCTGGATTTTTCCTTCGCCGCGGTACTGGGTTTCGTGAACCGCCTGTTGACTGAGAGCCTCTACGCGCTTGCCCCTTTCCTTTTGATGCTGGTGGTGGTCGCCGTCGTTGCCAATGTCGCGCAAACCGGCCCGGTCTTCAGCTTCAAGCCGATCAGCCCTGATTTCGACCGCATCAACCCGGCCAAGGGATTCGAGCGGCTGTTCTCGATGCGCGTCGTGTACACCGCGATCAAGAGCCTGATCAAGCTGCTGCTCCTGGCATGCGTGTTCGTCGTCACGGTGCACGCACTCTTCGGCCCGCTTCTCGGCCTGCTCAACGTGGATCCGAGAAGCTATGCGACCAGACTCCTCGATCTCACGGCGTCGCTCGCCTTCAAGCTCGCCCTGGTGATCTTCGTGATGTCGCTGCTCGACGTCGCCTATGTGCGCTGGGAATTCGCCAAGCGCATGCGCATGAGCCGGCGCGAGCTCCGGGAAGAGCTCAAGCACCGGGAAGGGGATCCCCGCATCCGCGCGCGGCTGCGCGAGCTGCGCAATGAGCTTCTCAAGCGCAGCCGCGCGCTCAAGAAGCTGCCCTCAGCCGACGTCCTGGTCACCAACCCCACCCACGTGGCGGTCGCGATTTCCTACAAGCACGGGGAAATGCACGCGCCCCGCCTGGTGGCCAAGGGAGCGGGCGGCCTTGCGGAAAAGATGAAGAAGCTCGCCTACCGCCACCGCATCCCGGTGGTTCAGCAGGAAGCGCTCGCGCGGGCCTTGTTCCACCGGGTGGACCATGACGCGTACGTGCCCGAGGAGTTCTATCCGCAGGTGCTGAAAATCCTCGTGTGGGTATACGCGATGCGCGAGGCGCGCGCCAGTGCAAGGAGCCCGGCATGATCAAGGCCCTGCGCCGTTTGGCCGGCGACAACACCGATATCGTGCTGGTCGTGCTCGTGGTCGGGGTGCTGCTGGTGCTGTTCACCCCGATTCCGGCCGACCTGCTCGATTTCCTTCTGCTCGCGAATTTCAGTTTCGCCCTGCTTATCCTGCTTCTCACCTTCTACATGGCGAAACCGGTGGAGTTCTCCACTTTCCCGTCGCTGCTCCTCATCGCGACGCTGTTTCGTCTGTCCCTCAACATCGCCGCCACCCGGCTCATTCTCGCGCACGCGGATGCGGGCAAGGTGATCGCCGCGATCGGCTCCTACGTCGTCGAAGGCAACTACGTGATCGGGCTCATCGTCTTTCTCATCCTGGTGGTGGTGCAGTACGTCGTCGTCACCAACGGGGCCCAGCGCGTATCGGAAGTGGCGGCGCGGTTCACGCTGGACAGCATGCCCGGACAGCAGATGAGCATCGACGCGGACCTCAACATGGGGTTCATCGACCAGGAAGAGGCCAAGCGCCGCCGCAAGAATCTCGAGAAGGAAGCCGCTTTCTACGGGGCGATGGACGGAGCGAGCAAATTCGTCAAGGGCGACGCCATTGCGGGCATCATCATCCTGCTCATCAACATCGTGGGCGGCCTGATCATCGGCATGACTCAGATGGGCATGCACTGGGACCAGGCGCTGCAGACCTTCACCCTGCTCACGATCGGAGACGGCATCGTCACGCAGGTCCCGGCCCTGGTGATCGCGGTCGGTACCGGGATCATCGTGACACGCAGCGCCTCGGACGAGCACCTCAGCCGGGAAGTGCTGCGCCAGATCACCTCGTTTCCGAAGACGCTGGCGCTGGTCGCGGGGATGCTGGCCGCGCTGATGTTCCTGCCCGGCATTCCCGTCCTGCCCGGGCTCATCCTGATCGCTGCCGTGATCGCCTGCGCGCTGATCGTTTTGCGCAGGCAGAAAACCCAGGCCGCCGACGCGCAGGCGAGCCAAGCCAAGGAGCAGACGGTCGAGGAGCACGACGCCTACGAGGCGCTCAAGGTCGAACCGATCGAGGTCGCCCTTGGCCTCAGTCTGGTGGGAATGGTGGGCGGGGAGCAGTCGCTTTTCATGGAGCGAATCGCGAGTTTCCGCAAGCAATACGCCGCGGATTCGGGGCTCGTGCTTCCGAGGATCCGGTTCCGGGACGGCGCCAAGCTGCACGAGAACTCCTACGAAATATCGATTTTCGGCGTGCGGGTCGCTCGGGGCGAGATTCTCAAAGACCGCCTGCTTGCGATCCATGCGGCCGGGCAGGCGAAGCGTCTCAAGGGGATCGAGACGCGGGATCCCACTTACGGGCTTCCGGCGGTGTGGATCGAGGAGTCGGAACGCGAGACCGCGCGCGCGGCGCGGTTCACGCTCGTCGACGCGGCAACCGTGTTTTTCACGCACCTGAGCGAGGTGCTGCGCCAGCAGTCGGCGGCGCTGCTCACCCGAACCGAGACCGACAAGCTGCTCGCGCGCGTCCGGCAAAGCCAGCCGGGGCTGGTCGAGGAGGTCATTCCGACGGTCCTCTCGGTGGGTGACGTCCAGAAAGTTCTCCAGAACCTGCTGCGCGAGAAAGTGACCATCCGAAACCTCGAGGCGATTCTCGAGACGCTCGCCGACACCGGTAAGGTCAACAAGGACCCTGCCTATCTCACGGAGATCGCGCGCCAGCGGCTCGGGTCGGCGATCTGCCAGTCGCTGGTCGGCGAATCGGGCGCCTTGCACGTACTGACCCTGGATCCCGTGATCGAGCAGACGATCGCTCAGAGCGTGCGTTCGGTGGACTCGGCAAGCTCGATGGTGGTCGAGCCGAAGTTCGCCGAGAAAGTGATCGGAACGGTGGCGGCGCAGGCCGAGAGGATGATGAAGAGCAATCTTCTCCCGGTGCTCCTGTGCTCCCCGGATTTGCGGCGCCATGTCCGCGCGTTGTGCGAGCGCGGAATGCCGCATCTTCGCGTTCTCTCCCTCTCCGAGATTCCGCACTCGATCGACCTCAAGTCGTTCGGGACGGTGACCTTCTGACGAAAGACGAGCGAGCCCGCGACGATGCGCAAGGCGATCTAGAAAAGGAGACCCCGTGCAAGATGCGTTGACGATAGCGGTTCAGAGCATGCACAACGCCCTCGCCAGAATCGAGGGCACCAGCTTGAACATGGCGAATCTGACGACTGCGGGCTACAAACGCAGCGTGTCGGTCACCCAGTCGTTCTCCGACTATCTCGGCCTCAGCGGGTACGCGGGCGCGCCCACATCGCCTTTCCCGATCCTGCTGCCGGGCATCGGTCAGGTTGCGGACTTCAAGAACGGCGGGGTGAAGTTGACCGGAAATCCCCTGGATCTCGCCATTTCCGGCGAAGGCTACTTCGAAGTTTCCACTCCAAGCGGGCCGGCTTATACCCGGAAGGGCAATTTCCGCCTCGACGAGCGCGGCCGCTTGGTGACGGAGCAGGGCCATCCCCTCCAGGGAGGAGAGTTCGTCCTGACCACGTCGGCGCCTGCGATCGACGAAGCCGGCCGGGTGACCGAGGCGGGCAGGCAGGTCGGGCAGATCAGGACGATCCAGTTCTCCGGCGTCCAGGGCATGGTCAAGGTCGACGCCGGGTTGTACAGCCAAGGCAGCGCCCAAATAGCCCCGGCCGACGGCGAAGCCCGCGTGCGGCAGGGCTATCTCGAAAATTCCAACGTCGATCCCACGGCGGAAATGGTCGGGCTGATCGAGTCGATGCGCCACTTCGAAGCGGCGCAAAAAATCATCCAGGGCTACGACGACATGCTCGAGAAAGCCATTCGAAAACTCGGAGAACTCTAGGAGTCCAGCCATGCTCGAATCGCTCTACATCGGGGCCACCGGCCTTCACGCGCAGCAGCTCTACGTCGACACCATCGCGAACAATCTCGCGAACGTAAACACCCCCGGCTTCAAGAAAACCCGGGTGGATTTCCAGGACCTCATGTACCGGGAACTCTCGAAGACCACCTCGCCCTCCGGAACCCGGGATGCGTCGCAGCGGGCGGGAAGCGGGGTCGGCGTCGTGAACGCGGAGAAGATATTCATCGCCGGCGACGTGAAGAAGACAGACGCCCCCTTGGACATCGCCATTCAGGGAGACGGCTTCATCGAGGTCGTGCTGCCCGACGGCAGCTACGCGTACAGCCGGGGCGGTTCGCTGCAGATCAACCGCGACGGCCTGCTTGCCACCGCCGAGGGTTATTCGTTGCGGGCGTCGATGCACGTGCCCAACGACGCCAGGCAAATGAGCATTTCGGCAGACGGGCGCATGCTCGTCACCACCGCGGCGAACAAGGCACCCTCGGAGCTCGGTCAGATCGAGCTCGCGAAGTTCGCCAACCCCGGCGGCCTCAAGCCGCTCGGCAACAACCTGTATCGCGTCAGCGAGAGCTCGGGCGATCCGGTATACGGGAAGGCCGCGAGCGAGGGCTTCGGCAGCCTCTCGCAGGGTTTTCTCGAGCTCTCGAACGTGAGACTCAACGACGAGATGGTGAATCTCATGGTCGCGCAACGCGCCTACGAGGTGAACACCCGCCTCATCCAGGTCTCCGACGAGCTCATGTCCATGAGCAACAATCTGCGCCGCGGATGATCATGCGTCGCGGGATCCTCCGAGGGCCGATGCTGTTCGCCGGACTTTGCCTGGCGGTCGCGGCTTTTTCCGCCGGCGCGGCCGATGCGGAACGCGCGCCGGGCCCACTGCTCGCCAGGCTGAAGACGCGAGCGCTGGTGCACGAGCGCCAGATCGCGCTCGGCGACGTTGCCGAGGTCGCGGGCGGCGATGCGGAGGCGGTCAGCCGGCTCAACTCGGTGCGCTTGGGAAAGTCGCCCCGCCTCGGCTATACGGAGCAGGTGTCATTGGAGGAGATCCGGCGCCTGGTACGCATGCAGTTCGCCGGCCTGGATGAGCAGGTTGCCTGGGAGGGAGGGAAGGCAGTCGCGATCGAGACCGCCAGCGTTCCCTACGACGGGCGCCGGATCGTCGACGCTGCAGTGGACCATCTCCGGCGCGCCTTGTCGCAACGCCACGAGCGGGTCGAGATCCAGCCGGCAGAAGCCGCCCCGTTCCTGCAGCTTCCGCTGGGCGAAGTGTCCTTGAAGCCGCGCGACATCGCTCCGGCGAATCTCCAGCGAAGCCGCGTAACGGTGTGGGTCGATCTCGCCCTCGACGGCGAGTTCTACCGGTCGGTGATCGTTCCCCTGCGCCTGGAAATTCCCGCTCCAGTCATGGTGGCCCGCAAGAGCCTGCTGCCCGGACAGATCGCAGCACCCGAAGATTTCGAGTGGAGGCAGCTGGATCTGGCGGCCCTCGGCTCCGAAGCCGCCGCGCCCGAGACCGCTTTCGGCCTCCGCCTGAGGCGGCCGTTGGCCGCGGGGGAAGCGCTGTTGCAGGCCTCCCTCGAGCAGCCGCTCGCGGTCAGCACGGGCGACGTCGTCACGCTGCAACTGCGCAATGGCGCCCTGCAAATCGAAACCCAGGCGCTGGCGCTTTCCACCGGAGCCGTGGGGCAAATCGTGAAAATCAGGCCCGGAGCGAGCGACGCCGTGATTCCGGCCGAAGTGGTCTCCCCCGGCGTCGTCAAGTTCTCTTCGAGACAACGATGACAACACATCTGTTTCCGAAAGTGCTCGGCGCCGGGCTGCTCTTGCTCTTCGCGCATTCCGCAACGGGAGAGAGCCTCTATCGCGAGGACGGTTTTCGCTCGCTGGTCGCGGACGTCAAGGCCTACCGTCCCGGGGACTCCCTGACCGTGCTTATCGTCGAGAACTCGAGCGCGCAATCGAGCACGGATACTTCGTCCACCCGCGACCAGGCGCTCGGTTTCGACCTGAACTTCACACCGCGTCCCACGAGCCGCTCCGCCCAGGTCAAGACGAACAACGACTTCGACAATCAGGGTTCGACGCAGCGCACCGGCAAGTTTCTCGCGCAGATCACGGTGACGGTGCAGGAGGTCGCCGCCAACGGCGAGCTGCGGGTCTCGGGGCAGCAGATCCTGGAGATCAACAACGAGAAGCAGCACATCAAGTTGGAGGGACGGGTGCGGCCCTATGACATCAGCGGCAACAGCGTGCTCTCCACGCGCCTCGCCGACGCCAAGATCAGCTACATCGGCGACGGCGATCTGACGGAACGCCAGCGGCCGAGTTGGTGGATGCGCCTGCTCACCTGGCTGGGTTTCTGATGCGACGCCTCGCAATCGTCCTGACGGCATTGGCGCTCGGCGCGAGCGCCCTCTGCCGCGCCGAGAGCGTGCGCATCAAAGACCTGGGCAAGATCTCCGGATGGCGCGACAACGCCCTCCTCGGATACGGCCTGGTGACCGGCCTCGCCGGCACCGGCGATTCGCCGATCAACAAGACCACGCGGCAGACCATCGCGAACCTCCTGGCGCAGTTCGATCTCGTAATCGCCCCCGACCAGATCCAGAGCCGGAACGTGGCCGTCGCCGTGATCACGGCGAGCCTTCCGCCTTTCGCACGTCCGGGCGACGCGATCGACGTGACCGTCACCTCGTTCGGCGATGCCCGCAGCCTCGTCGGGGGAAGCCTGCTGCTCGCGCCGCTCAAGGCGCCGAACGGGCGCATCTACGCCCTGGCACAAGGGCCAATTTCCGTGGGCGGCTACAAATACGATCTCAACGGAAACGTCGTGCAGAAGAATCACCCGACCGTCGGATCGATTCCCTCCGGAGGCGTCGTCGAGGTCGGCGTCACCGCGCAGGTGCTCGATCCCGGCCAAAAGGTGACCTTCGTCCTTGCCGATCCCGACTATACGACCGCGACGAGGATCGCCGCCGCGGTCAACGCGGCCTTCGGTACCGACCTCGCCGAGGCGCGCGACGCTTCGGCGGTGGAGATCAAGGTGTCGGACGAGCAACGCGTCCGCCTGTCGGGCTTTCTCACCAGGGTCGAGAACCTGGCGGTGGAGCCGGACCGCAGGGCGAGGGTGGTGATCAACGAGCGGACCGGCACGGTGGTATCGGGCGGAGACGTGCGCATTTCGCCGGTTGCGATCTCGCACGGCGATCTCAAAGTCTCCATCGTGACGGTCAACACCGCTTCGCAGCCCAACTTCATCGCCGGAATCAACCCGGGAGTCAATTCGCTGATCGTGTCGAACACCAAGGTCGATGTCGAGGAGAAGGGCGAGACCGGTTTCGTTGCGTCGAACAATACGGTGGCGGACTTGGTGCAGGCCCTCACGCGCATCAAGACCAACACGCGCGACATCATTTCCATCCTGCGCGCGGTGAAGGCCGCGGGGGCGCTCTACGCGGACTTGATCGTCCAGTGAGCCTGACGAAGCGATCGAAAGAGAGGCGGACAAAATGATCCAGGAAATCGACACTGCCACGATGGGCGTGCTGAGGCTCGCGCTGGACGCGGCCAGCCTGCGCCATCGGGTCATCGCACACAACATCGCCAACGCGAACACGGCGGGATTCGCGCCTCTGCGCGTCGATTTCGAGGAGCAATTCGACGCCCTGCGTTCCGCGCTCGCGCAGTCGCGGCCCATCGATCGGGGGATGCTGGAGGGCCTGAGGCCGGCCATCGAGCAGGACAGGTCCGCGAACGGCGCGACCGCCAAGGTGGCGCTCGATCTCGAGGTGGCCAGGCTCGCGCAGAACACCGTTCATTACCAGGCGCTGCTCAGAGGGGCGGCAAAGCAACTGTCGATCCTCGGCGTCGCCATCACGGAAGGAAAACGCTAATGGACTACGGCCAGGCTTTCGAAATCAGCGCCTCGGGAATGAGCGTGGAAAAGCTGCGGATCGACGTGACCGCGGTCAACATCGCCAACATGCACAGCACGGCCGCGGCCGATGGAACGCTGTTCCGTCCGCTGCGCGTCGTTTCCCGGCCCCTGGCGCCGACGTTCGCGTCGCAGTTCGAGGACGGCTCCGCGGTCGGCCTGCGCGGAGCGCAGGTGCTCGGGATACAGGAGCTGGCGGTCACGCCGAAGATGGTCTACGAACCCGGCAATCCCGGCGCCGACGACAAGGGCATGGTGGCCCTGCCCGGCGTCGACCACGTGTCGGAGATGGTGAATCTCATCACCGCGTTGCGCGCCTACGAGGCCAATGTGGTGGCCATGAACGCGGCCAAGGTCATGGCGTCGAAGGCGCTCGAGATCGGAGGTAACCCATGAATGTCGATCCCATAGAAGGCTTTCTGCCCGCCCGGGTGGGCGAGCTGCAGGTACAGGGGCCGGTGGCCTCGAGCGACACGCTCTCGAAATTCGGAGACTGGTTCGGGCAGCAGCTTGCCGAGGTCAACGCCAGCCTGCAGCGCGCCGACGCGGACCTGCAACACCTCGCGCTCGGGGACGCGCAGAACCTCCACCAGGTCATGATCAACCTGGAAGAGGCGAAGCTCTCCTTCCAGCTGCTTATGCAGGTGCGCAACCGCGCCCTCGAGGCGTATCAGGAAGTCATGCGGATGCAAATCTAGACGAGGACGGAACGTGGCGACCCTTGCACAAATCTGGCAGCAATCGGAGCGACGAGCGCGCCTGGGTTTTCTGATCGGCGCGGGCGGCGTCCTTCTCCTCACGGTGTGGCTCGCGTTCTGGACGTTCGCCCAGGATTATCAGGTGCTCTTCGTGGACCTCGCTTCCCAGGACGCGGCGGCCATGATCGCCGAGCTGGAGAAAATGAAGGTCCCGTACAAGCTGGGCGAGGGAGGCAATTCGATCCTGGTGCCGAAGGACATGGTGTACAAGACGCGCGTGAAGATGATGGGCAAGGACCTGCCCCTGCGGGGGTCGGTCGGGTTCGAGCTGTTCAACAACACCGATTTCGGCATGACCGAGTTCGCGCAGAAGGTGAACTATCAGCGCGCACTGCAGGGGGAGCTCACGCGCACCATCATGGCGATCGAGGAAGTGCAGTTCGCGCGGGTGCACCTCGCGATTCCGGAGCAGGGCCTGTTCAGAAAGAACGCGAACAAGGCCAAGGCTTCGATCACGCTGGGGTTCAAGCCCGGAAAGCAAGTCCGCGCCGAGCAGGTGGCGGGCATTCAGCGGCTGGTCTCGGCGTCTGTCCCGGACATCCGTCCCCAGGACGTCACCGTGCTCGATCAGCACGGCGTGCCTTTGTCGCATTACGCGGGATACGAGGGCGAGCCGGACATGTCCGCATCGCGCCTGGACCTGAAGCGGACGACGGAGGACTACCTGTTGAGCAAGGTTCTACAGGTTCTGGAGCGCGCCTTCGGGCCCGGGCAGGCGATCGCCAGCGTCGACGTCGCGCTCAACCTCGACCAGGTCAGGGTGACCACCGAGGACGTGCTGCCGGCGAAACTCCGCGCATCCGGCGATATCCCGCCGACCGGCGTCGTCGTCCGGGAAAGGCAGGTTCTGAGAGACACCCCGGCGAGCGCGGCAGCGGACAAGAACGGGAGCCAGGTCGTGTCGGTCGCGAACACCGAGACCGAGTACCAGGTGGGCCGGCGCACCGAGCAGGTACAGACGGCGCCGGGCTCGATCCGAAATTTGAGCGTGGCCGTGGTGGTTCGCAAGGTGCTCGACCCGCCGCAGCTGGAGAGGATCCGGGAGGTCGTGGCGATGGCGATCGGCTACAACAAGGCGCGGGGCGACGCGATCGCCGTCTATTCGATCGAGCAATTCGCCGGCAAGGCGAACGCCGCGCAGCCCGCCGCGGCGGACACCGACTGGGATGGAATCGCCGGTGCAAGCCAGCAGGCAGTCGCGTCCGAGCAGAAACCCGGGTACGCCCTGCAGTTTCCGGAAAACGCGCAGCTCGGCCTGACGGCCGGTGTGGTCGCGCTGCTGCTGTTGCTCCTGGTGCTTGCGGCCAGGCGAAACCCGGCGCGTCCCGCGGTCCCGCCGCTCAAGCAATTGAACGACAAGGAACGCGAGGCCCTGCTCGCGAACGTCGAAGCCTGGGTCGGGGCCCCGGGCGCTGAGTCGAAATCGGGAGCGGGGGAGCGGCGCTGATGGACGGACACCGCCGCGCCGCTCTGGCCTTGCATGGTCTGGGCGAAGTCGACAGACACTGGGTGCTCGAGCAGCTTCGCCGCACCGACCGCTCGCGCCTGGCTCAGCTCCTCGAAGAGCTGAAAAAGCTCGGCATTCCGCCGGATCCATCCTTGCTCGCCGACGCGCAAAAGCGCCTGCCCGAGCCGGCAACGCGGGCTCCGGACAGAATTCGCGAGGCAACCGCGGCGAGCATGCACGCGATTCTCGCGCGCGAGCCGGTCGGCCTGATCGCGGCCGTGCTTCGCGTCGACACCTGGCCATGGCAGGCGGCGTTCCTCGCCCGGCTCGACCCCGTGCTTCGGGAAAAAGTCGTCGCCTCGTTGAGCAAGGAAGGCCAGATAACGGAAAGGTTCGCCAGTACGCTTCGCTCGTGTATCGAGGCGCGCCTGGACGCATGCGTGAAGCCGAATCCAGAATCGACTCGTATGCGACGCCTCGCAGCTTGGGCGCGTCGGCGCGCTCAGGGCGGTCGCGAAATGTTCTTGAAGAGGGTCGCTCGATGGGGCCGGTAGCCCATCGTGCCCGGAGCGGCGCCGCGAGCCAGATCCTGGTCCTGCGCAAAGCCGCCGTCGCGGCCCAGGCGGTGCCGGTGGGAGCGGCGCGCAAGGCTGCCGTGACGGCGAACGTATCGGTCGAAGAGGCTAAAACAACGGGTGGGACCGCTCCTGCCGAAGCGGTATCGGCAATCGAGCGCGCCGCTGAAATCGAAGCTGCGCGCGAGCAGGCGCGCGAGCAGGGGTACGCGGAGGGTTTTTCCAGGGGTGACGAAGAGGCCAAACGGGAGCTCGCGAAGCGCCGCTCGGAACTCGAACGCCTCGTCGCTTCCCTGGAAAAGGCGCATGGGGAGGCTTTGTCCGGAATCGAGGACATCGCTCTGGACGTCGCCTGGGAGGCGGTGTGCAAGATTCTGGGGGGAACGGTCGCGACCCGACAGGGCATTCGAGCGCTCGTCGAGCAAAGCGCGAACAGGGTGCGGAGCGAGGAAAAGATGACAGTCCGTCTTTGCCCCGCCGATGTCGGGATCCTGAAAGCAGGAACGGATCCGTCCGGAGCGGAGGATGAGCCGCGCAGGATGGAGTTTCTCGCCGACGCGTCGATCGAAATGGGCGGATGCATCATCGAAACGAGCGCCGGCCGGATCGACGCGACACTCGAGACGCAACTGTCCCGCCTGCACCAGGCGCTTCTCGCCGTCCGAATCGCCCGCAAAGAAACGCGCCCGTGATGCAAGCCTACGTCACCGCGATTCGCGAAGCCGAGCTCGTGCGCAGGACCGGTCGCGTGCGCCGCCTTTTCGGACTCAGCGTGGAAGCCGAAGGTCCGCAGGCCTCGATCGGGGAGGTGTGCGAGATCCGCGCGCCGAACGGTGCCGAACCCTTGCATGCCGAAGTGATCGGCCTCAAGGACGGCCGCACCGTGCTCATGCCCTACGGCAGGCTCAACGGTCTGCGCGCCGGGTGCGAAGTCGTGGCGACCGGTTTTGCGCCGCAGGTCCCGGTCGGTCCGGCGCTGCTGGGACGGGTCGTGAATGCGTTCTGCGAGCCGCTGGACGGGAAGCCTGCTCCGGCGACCCGGGAATACCGGCCCCTGAAGGCCGCGCCGCTCAATCCGCTTGAGCGGCCGCGCATCTCCCGGGTGCTCGAGACCGGCGTGCGCTCGATCGACGCGATCCTGACGCTGGGACAAGGGCAGCGCGTGGGAATTTTTTCCGGCAGCGGCGTGGGCAAGAGCACGCTTCTGGGGATGATCGCGCGAAAAGTCAACGCGGATGTCAGCGTGATCGCCATGATCGGGGAACGCGGTCGCGAAGTGCGCGAGTTCGTCGAAAGCCATCTCGGCGAAGAAGGCTTGAAGCGCTCCGTGGTCGTGGTTGCGACGGCCGAGTTGCCCGCGCTCGCCCGGACTCGCGCCGCGTTCGCGGCCACCGCCATCGCCGAGTATTTCCGGGACTCGGGGCAGCACGTCCTGATGATCATGGATTCGATCACCCGTTTCGCCATGGCCCGACGCGAAATCGGGCTCGCCGCCGGCGAGCCGGCGACCGCGCGCGGCTACACGCCTTCGGTCTTTGCCGAATTGCCGGAGCTGTGCGAGCGCTGCGGGACGGGAGCATCGGGGGGATCGATCACCGCCCTTTACGCGGTGCTCGTCGAAGGCGACGATTTCAACGAACCGATTTCCGACATCCTGCGGGCGACGCTCGATGGTCACATCGTCCTGGCGCGTTCCCTCGCCAACGAGGGTCACTATCCCGCGATCGATGTCCTGCAGAGCGTGAGCCGCCTGTTCCTCGACTTGACCTCGCTCGCGGAAAGGGAGCCGGTTGCGGCGGCGCTGGAATGTCTCGCACTCTACGAGCGCAACCGGCAGATGATCGACATCGGCGCCTACACCTCGGGCAGCAACCCGCCGCTGGACCGCGCCATGGAAGTCGTGCCCGGATTGCTGCGATTTCTCCGGCAGAACATGAACGAATCGATGAGCCGCGCGGAAACGCTCAAACGCCTGGGCGCCGTCGTCAAGCGCACGGCAGGTGCTGCATGAGCCGGTCCGCACGCGGGTTCAGATATCCGCTGGAGCCCATGCGCAGCAAGCGGCAGTGGGAACGCGATGCTCTGGGGCACGAGGTGGCGAAAATCGACACGGTCCTCGCCACGCAGCGGGAACGCTTGTCGGAGACGGAGGAGTTGTTCACGCGGGCGAGGAAGGAATGGCAAAACCGGGCCGCGGAGAACCGCTCGCTGAACGTGGGGATGCAGCGCATTTTCGCCGCTTATCTCGCCGACGCGGGCAATACGCTCAATTCGCGGAAAAAAGAGGTGGCGGCGACTCAAGCGTCCCGCGGCGAGGCGGCGGAACGACTGATGAAAGCGCAGCGCATTCTCGACGGCGTCGAGCGGCACAAGGGCAAGCTGGTGAAAGAACACGAGCGGGGCGAGCTGGCGAAGCAGTACCGGGAATTCGACGCGGCCTGGATTCAACACTCGGGCCAAAACCGGGATCGGCGCAAATGAAGATCGGCGCGGCGAATGCGCAAGTGGAAACCCAGTCCCAGCCGGCGGCGCGAACGCTGCAATTCAATTTGCGCAACGCCTGGCTGCGCGAGCTGGAGCGGGCGCAGCTGGAGGGGTGGAACGGCGTCCGGCTCGCTCCAAGGCCCCGGCTGCCGGAGCTCCCGCATGAGGACCGGCCGGCCGCGACTGCTGCCGGTGGCCCTGCGTCCAACGCGACGGCGCTCGAGCGCTCCGGATCCGGGTGCGCGCCGCCGGTCGACGCCCGCCCTGCCCCCGAGGGGCCCTTCGGGGCGGCGGAAGCGGAGCTCGCGGACCGCCGAGATGCCGAGCGGAGCGCGTCTACGGCGCCGAGATTTCGATGCGATGCGTCTGAAGCGCATGCGTCCGGGAAACCCGCCCGTGAGAGTCGATCGGCCGCGGCGGATCCTCTTTTCACACCGTATCCGGTGCCGGAGGCCGGCCTTGCGCCGGACCGGGCGGGGGCCGCCGACCTTCGCGTTGCTCCGGCCATCGATCCGGTCGAGAAGACCCCGGATGCAATGCCGTCGGCGGATATTCCACCTTTCCTTCCGGGCAGGCAATGGCCGGCGAGATCTGTCCACATGACGGTGGACCGCTCAGGAGCCAGGGTTTGGATCCGCGACACCCACCTGGCGCAGGGCGCCACCGGGGGCATTTTGTCGTCGCTCTCGGGCGAGCTCGCGCTGCGCGGCTTGCGTCTGCGCATGCTCACGTTGAACGGGCGCGTCGCATTCGATGCCGGACCGGCCCCCGGCGCGGAACGCAGCGGGAAAACTTCGGACTTGCATTCCACTTTTTATGAAGAGGTGAATCGACATGGCAACGATTGATCCGGCAAGCAGCGCCGCAGCATTGAACCAGCCCGCAAGCCTGGGTCTCCAGGACTTCATGAAGATCCTGTTGACCCAGTTGACTTATCAGGATCCGCTCAAGCCCATGGACAACCAGCAGTTCATGTCGCAGATCGCGCAGTTCACCACACTGGAGCAGAGCCAGCAGCTGAACGAAAAGATCGACCGGCTCCTCGCCATTCAATCGGCGACCCAGTCGATCGGCCTGATCGGGAAGACCGTGGACGTCAACGGCCAGGCCGGTCCTTTCTCGGGCGTGGTCACCGCCCTGAGTCTTTCGACCGGCGATCCGCAGCTGACGGTCCGCACGTCGGACGGCGGTTTCGTCACCGGCATCGCCTTGGGCCAAGTGGTCAGCGTCCATTAGGAGGAAATGCAAATGCTCGATTCCATCTACGTAGGCCTCACCGGACTGATCGGCTACCAGAAGAGCCTCAAAGTCATCAGCAACAACGTCGCCAATCTGAATACGCCCGGGTTCAAGTCGTCGCAATTGCAGTTCGC
>Ga0137395_10000501_pt1 | contig 16462 bp, 20 predicted proteins | sample czobulk216metaG_FD_108283 | JGI IMG/M metagenome (GOLD analysis project Ga0137395, IMG submission 108283) | Vadose zone soil microbial communities from Angelo Coast Range Reserve, California, USA - czobulk2.16 metaG | ecosystem: Environmental > Terrestrial > Soil > Vadose zone | place: USA...
ACGCGTGAGCGAAAAGGCCCGTGAATTGGTTGCTCGAGAGTTCGATGACCGTGGGCCGGACGCATGCATGAGGGAGATTATCGAGCATCTCAAGCGGTACAATCCGGAACTTTTGGATATGGCAGCCAAATGTGCCGGCGATCTCCGGAATTCCGCCAAGGCCATGCTTGGGTTTGGCATGTTCTATCGTCTTCTCACCCTAGCGCCCGCCCCCACCGATGTTGTCGTCTCGCTTCCTCGCGTGAGTGCAGAAACGCGGGAGTTGCTGGTTGCGGAAATTGACGAAAAGGGCCCCGAGGATTTTACAAGGGAAGCGATTGCGGAGCTCGAGAAGAACAATCCGGAACTACTCCAGATGGCGCACAACTTTGCTTTGAGAGTGGAAAACTATCTGCATGTAATGCAAGGTTTTGGGCTGCTGTACAAGTCTCTTCTCCTTCAAGCGAGGGCGGAGCGCGGGAAGCTCCACTGAGACGCGATTTGCATGTCCCCTACGCGTTGGCTGGAACAGGCGCAAAGGATGCTCATCCCGCTTTGTGGCATGACCCGGTCGTCGCGGTGCAAACATGTTGCGCGGCGCGCCGGAACCCAGGGGCCAGTCTGTGACCTGGGTGCACGACCTACTTCTGAACCGCTCGAAGTTGCGGTCGATTATCGGCATATTCTCTGGCAGGCTTTTGCAGCGATGGCGGCTAGGTGGTCCCCTGGGCTGCGCCGCCACAACTCCGACTGCAAAGGGCGACGGCTTTCCACGGTGTTGGCGTTGGCGGCGTTCCTTCGACGTGGCGCGGTCGACGTAAAGCCCCAGTGTCGCTCCTATCCACAATAAAGTCGAGGCGGTACAAGATCCGCCAATATTGATAGCCGTCAGTGCAGTAACGCCGCCGTTAGTCGATCGTTTGCATGCGTCGGATCTTCTATCGAGTTGCCAGGCGCTCAGAAACATTTCGTAGTTCAACTAGCACGCCGTGAGCCTCAGTCGGTTCTGCTTTCTGCGAAGCGAAACCTCACCCATGGAAAAGTCATCCGACACGACACTTGATCGGACGGGAGTGCGTGAGGTCACCGGCGTATTCCATTCCTACGAAGCGCTCGACGCTGCAGTCGAAGCCCTGCTGGTCGTCGGTTTCGACCGAGCCGAAATCGACCGGATGGCCTCAATCGACAAGGTACGAGAGAAGATCGGCAATGTCATCGTCGCGTCCGAGGAGCTCGCGGATGTTCCGCTGGTGCCAAGGCAACCTGTTGTCCTGGCTAGGGACATCGGGGCGACATATGCGCTCGTTGGCGGTGTCGCTGCATGCGCCGCCGGGGTGGGCACGGCACTGGCCGCTGCCGCATCGGACGTGACCGTTGTGACGGGCGTGGTCGCGGGGCTGGTAGCAGCCGTTGTTGCAGGGGGCGTTGGGGTGATCGGGGCCAATCGCATCGTCAATCGCGAGAAAGTCGCTGGTCTCGATTGGTACATGACGGACCGCGGAATCGTGTTGTGGGTTCGTGTCCAATCCCCGGAGCAGGAGGATGCAGCGCTGACGATCCTAAGCGATCACGGCGCTATCGCGGCCCGGGTCCATGAAATCGAGATCGACAAAACCGCCTAGTATTTCCCGCTGAACGAGTTTCGTCCGTATCCGTGCGTCGCGCCGAACGGCCGGGAAACTTGTGGGCGGGTCGCGGGCTCGCACAAAGTGCACCTGCCATTGGCTGGTGTGACGAAGTGCATCAGCGCGCGGCGGCGCCTCGCTTTGATATCTGCGCGGCCGCGGATGCGAGAGGAGAAATTGCTGAACCTACGCCGCGGCCAGCGAGATCGTGCGCCGGATGCGCTATTTTCATTACCCGCGTCGATCTGGAGGTGCGCGCGGTGGAGGTTTGCCGCTCGGGAAGGCCAGCACCTGGTGATGACCTGCGTCGGCTCTTATGAACGCCGTCCCGCATTTTGGACTTTGATCCTAGTGCCGCCGTGCTTGCCGAACGCGTTCAAATCCAACGGGTTATCGTCGATCTTATCTGCATAGCCTGGAAGCGGTGGCCGGTGCGGTCGACCGCGAATTTGTGACCCTAACGGTTTGGGATGGTGGGGAATAGCGGTACGACTCGGTAGAGCAAAACACGTTCTCGAACACCTCTCGAAACACCGAACCGTTTCTGCTGATCGAACGTCGCAGGGTAGATCCTGGCGTCTCGCACCCACACGATTGTGGGAACAGCATGGTCGCCTAGTTCGTTCGTTTGGAAAGCCCATGGGGTGGGGACGATCTTCAACTTGACGCTCTTGGCGGTCTCGGTGGACGGAGAGTGCGGTGCCGGGTCATTGCGCCATTTACGTCGTAGATGAGGACGCCGGTGTTCGCCGGTCCCTTCAGCGCCTTCTCACGGTAGACGGATTTTCCGTAACGTCGTTCGACAGTGCGACGTTTCTCACAGCTGCGCCACAATTGCCCCTGGGCTGCGTTCTGCTGGAGGCACGCAGGCCTGAAATGCTTGGTCTCGTGCTGCAGGAGCGATTAGTGGCTCTCGGCGTCGCCCATCCCCGTGTGATTACGACAGGGCATGGCGACGTGCCGTGCGCGGTGCGGGCTATGAAGGCCGGCGCCGTCGATGTGCTTGAAAAGCCCTATTCCGACGAAGACCTGCTCAAGGCGATTGAATCCGCGCTGGAGCAGAAAGACGCGGTCCGGAGCAAGCGTGATGCCGCCGAGGCGACGCGGCTGATTGCGTCCCTGAGCCCGCGCGAAAGGGCGGTGCTCGAGGCCCTCGCAGCGGGTCATCCCAACAAGCGCATCGCATTCTATCTCGGCATCAGCGTCCGCACCGTCGAGGCTCATCGGGGACGGATGATGAAGCGGCTGGCCGTCCGACGATTCGCGGAGGCTATCCGTATCGCAGTGCTCGCGACGAGTCCGGTCGCGGAGGCGAGTTCCGATCCTGCCTCTGACGATCGAGCGAGGTCACGCGACTCATGGCGCTCCGCTTACGGTCTTCGAGCGCGTCCCGGTCGATGATCTTCACCTCACGCGTGCCTGACATCTGGATCAGGCCTCGACGCTTGAGGTCGCTAAGCGAGCGGCTCACTGTCTCGACCGACACCGCAAGATATTCTGCTATGTCGTACCGTGTGATCGGCAACGCCACTGTGTCCGAGCGCCCGCGCGACAGACGCGCCGCCATCTCAAGGATGAACGAACCGACTTTCTCGGGCGCGGTGATGCGACCGACAATGAGGAGCTGAGATTGTATGCGTGAAATCGACTCAAGAGCCGTTCGGTAAATTTGCCGTGCCAAATCCGAATCCGACTCCGCGGCGACCTCAATGCGCCGACGCGGATAGGCGGCGACCACAGTCTCCTTTCCGATCGCCTCGGCGCTGAAGTCGTACTCCTCAGCGGCCGTGAAACCGAAGAAGTCGCCCGAAAGCAATAGATCGACGATTTGGCGCCTCCCGTCAGGCCTGAACACGCACCGGCGCGCGGCGCCCGAAATGACAAAGTACCAGCGGTCCGCTGACTGGCCCTGGCCGCAAATTTCCTGGCCGCGCTGGAATGGCAAAATCACAGCGAGGTGATCGACCTTCTGCAGGGAGTGCGGCCGGTTCGACAGGATGCAACGATAGTAGGTCGCGTGATTGGCCGGCGCACACGCTGAATTTGTCGGCATATTACTTCTTCCCACCAGCCATTTCGGCCGCCTAATGGCGAGAGTTGCCCCCTTGTAGAGAATGAGTATTCGGCAAAATTCCATATCGTAAGTTTACGTAATCAGGGCAGCCCATCCTTATCGAATCTCGATGGCCGTCGACGTGTCGGAAAAAGCCTGGCACGGATGGCTAGCTATCGTAGAGATATTTCTCTGCCACGACCTACCCGTTTGTGCGTTGATTCTGCATGACTGCGAGCCAATGGGCCCGTGCCGGCGGCCTCACCCAGGTCACTACCGGCGCGGTGGTTCGCGCCGACTTGGAGGTGTTGGTCAACATCTCTCAATAACCGTGGCGCAGATTGCCTTAGCAAGATGAGGGACTCTCCCCGCAGCGGCAGCATTGGCTTTGCGAGCAAGTGCTGAACTGCTTCGAATCAGGCTGGAGGCTGCCGAGGCGGTCGCGCCCGGTTGTCGTGGCGGTTCCGCTCACCACCGCGGGCGTCCGGCGTGCGCTAGTACGGTGAATGTGTCAGCGGAGCTTCTAGATGATCGTCGCGTCGCAATTGTTCGATTCAAACACCTCGACGTTGGATCAAAGTCTTCGTGCTCTCGACGCAGTTAAATTTTTTGTAGGGGGCACTTTGGCCGGTTTTGGACCGTTTGTAACGCTCTTTCTTGGAGGTCAAGGCTGGTCGCCAGAAGACGTCGGTTTTGTCTTGACCATCGGCGGTATCGCCGGATTGTTGGCCCAAATACCCGGAGGAGAGCTGCTTCATGCGGCACGGTCGAAGAGGCTTGTGCTCGGCCTGGCAATCCTTTCCGTGGGGTTCAGCGCCCTCATGATTGGGCTTTCGCCGACCTTCCCTGTGGTATTCGTGGCCCTGGTGCTGTAAGGGACCACCGGCGGATTCATTGGGCCGGCTATCGCTGCCGTGAGTATGGGCCTGGTCGGCCATTCGGCGCTCGCCGAGAGGCTCGGACGCAATCAGCGCTTCCGGTCAGCCGGAAGCTTAGCAGCCGCTGGACTCATGGGCGTGGTGGGATATGCATTGTCAAACCACTTCATATTCTTCGCTTCGGCGCTCCTCGTGATTCCGGCGGTTGTCGCTCTCGCAAGGATCCGCGCTGCCGTCGTCCACTTTGGGCGATCGGTTGGTGCGCCCGACCATCACAGTGCCACCGCGCCGCCACGCGACCGACGCGCAACACTCTGGCAGAACCGGTCTCTGATGACATTCGCCGCTTGTCTGTTCCTGTTCTAGGTGGCAAACGCATCCATACTACCGTTGATCGGCGAAATGTTGGCTCGTCATGAAGGTCGGCAATCTTCGATGATTATGGCGATCCTCGTCATTGTGCCCCAGGTTCACGCCGCCTTGATGGCGCCATGGCCTGGGCGGCAGGTTCAAAGCTCGGGGCGCCGCCCGCTGCTGCTCATCGGATTCGTGGTTTTGCCGATCCGTGCCTTGCTGTTTGCGCTGATTACGGAACCAATGGTCCTGGTTGCCGTCCAGGTCCTGGATGGCATCAGCGGAATCATGCTCGGTGTATTGCAGCCATTGACGATTGCTGACTCGACTGGCCGCACGGGTCGATTCAACCTCGCCCAGGGCTTTGTCGGTGCGGTTTCCAGTATCGGAGCTTCGCTCAGTACCACACTCTCCGGTATGATCGTGGGAAACTTCGGACTGGCAGCCGGTTTTGTGGCAGTCGCCGTGATAGCTCTGATCGCATTCAGTGTTCTTTGGGCTTTGATGCCAGAGACGAAGCCGGCCGATGGTTGCTACGCGCTGCATTCGCAGCGACTGTCCTATTCCTTGCGAGCCTCCTGCAACGGCCGGATTGGCGCGCCATCCGACCGAGAGCCTCCGCGCGGGCCGCGTCCCGTCGTCGCAATGTTGATGGTTATCAGGGCTGCGATGCTTCGGTCGCGTACTAATCCCGTTGGCACGATCAGACCTGAGGTTTTGGCGCACCCAATCCGAGAAGTGGAGGTCATGCAATGCGATTAGATTCAGATATCAAACGAGACGTGGAGGACGAGTTGAGATCAGATCCAGACATCGATGCAACCGATATCGCCATCGCGGTGAGAAGTGGCGTCGTGACTCTGATCGGCTTCGTTCGCAGCTTTCGACAGAAGCGGAAGGCCGAGCAAGATGTCAAGCGTGTAACTGGCGTAGTCGGTCTAGCCAACAACATCGAGGTGCGTTTACCCATCATCCATCGCCGACCGGATCCTGAAATTGCGCGCGACGCTGTCGAGGAGATCAAGAGAGACCTGCCGTTCTCCTTGGAGAAGATCAGAGTTACAGTCCGGGATGCAGTGGTAACTCTCGAGGGAGAGGTCGAATGGCATTATCAGCGCGAGGATGCAGAAGAGGCCGTTTGGCGCGTGCGCGGCGTTAAGGACGTCGTCAACAACATTCAACTTCAGCCGCTAGTCCTGCCGACCGACATCAAACGTAAGATCGAGGAAGCATTGCGGCGGGCCGCCGAGCTCGACGCAAGTCGCATTTCGGTCGAGGCCGATGGCAGCGAAGTCATCTTGCGGGGGACAGTCCGAACTTGGGCGGAACGCGAAGAAGCGGAGCATGCGGCGTGGCGTGCGCCCGGTGTGAGCAAAGTGGACAACCGCTTAAGCATTGATGTGTGACAATCCGTGTCATAAAAAATCGCGAATGTTGATAGCCGTCATGGTCGCGGGCGGTGTCATTGGCGATGGCTAATACTGCAAACTGCGACATGGAACGTAGATTAGCCGTTCCAACCGACTATAGAAATGGAGTATCTAGCATGCGGTCCGACAGCGACATCAGACGCGATGTTGAGGGTGAACTCCGGTGGGACCCGGACATCGATGCCACCGACATTGCGGTGACCGTCAACAACGGTGTTGTCACACTGGCGGGGTTTGTGCGCAGCTTCATGCAAAAGTACCAGACGGAAGCCGATGCAAAGCGTGTTGCAGGAGTGGTCGCCGTCGCTAACGACATCGAAATACGTCTGCCCGGTGTTGACGAGAGGCCGGATCCTGAGATCGCTCGTGATGCAATCCAACGGATCAAGAGCGAGTTGCCGTTTGCATGGGACGAGATTCGGGTGGTCGTGAAAAGCGGCTGGGTTACACTTGAAGGTGAAGTCGAATGGAACTACCAGCGGGGCCGTGCGGAAGCGGCGGTCCGCCGGGTGCGCGGACTCAAGGGGGTGACTAACTCCATTGAGGTGAAGCCACACGTGGCGCCCTCGGAAATCAGGCGCAAGATCGAGGATGCATTGCGGCGTGCGGCCGAGATTGACGCTAGCCGAATCACGGTCGAAACAGTCGGTAGTGAGGTCATTTTGAGGGGCACTGTGCGCTCGTGGGCCGAACGCCAGGAGGCGGAGAGAGCCGCGTGGTGGGCGCCTGGTGTATCGAAGGTCGACAATCGAATCATCATCAGCCCATAGCGCAATTGGCTCAGCGACGTGCATGGCGCAGTGATACTCCAGCTGTCGCTCCGTTCACCTGTGGCACACGCATAGGTATTGTCTATCCGTCTGCCTTACTGGCCGGCCCCATTGGCCAACCGCTAGGCATGTGCGATTAATCGACTGTCGCTCCTCGCCGTGCACGCGCTCCGCGGTCCGATATTACCTTGATTCGGGTGAAATTTTCCTGCTGATCTGCGCCAGCCTCCCGGACCGACTTCAATGGGCGCGCGAATATCCCTATGTGGTGCCTTGCCGCACGATCCCCGAACGCATCCACACGTGGGAACGGTGATTTGATCGTCCGCGAACGCGCCGTATGTGACTGATCACTACACATCCGACAAACGGGCCGTCATTCGCCTGGCTTCAATCAGCGCGCAAGCGTGGAGCAAACGCCCAACGGCACGCAAGCAGGTTCGTTTCTTCTACCTCGAGCAGCCCGATGAAGCACGGGCCCTGCGCGGTAACGCGCCTAGCGACGCATGAATCAGACGTTCCATAGGCGCACCGACGGGTTCTGTGTCGAGCGGCTTAATCACTGTGGCGGCAACTGGTCTTCGGGGAAGCAGGCTCAGGAGTTAAAAAAATTGACAGCTATCAAGGGCGGAGAACGCCAGAGCGCGATCCTTCGTACATAGGCTGCCAGATGCCTGGCAGCCCGAGTATTCCCAGGAGTCACGACGAGATTCCGCCCGAGAACCTTTCCGCGTCCGACGTAGTTGCTGTCATTGAACGCGCCCCCAGAGAAAAGCTCGAGGACCGGTTAAATAGGAGCATGAGGGATACAACTGCCAGGAGGAGTGCAAAACGAAACATTTTGTGAGATGCAGCAAGGTTGGCGAGGCCCGTCAGCGTGTACGCGGCCCCGCACTGCGTCCATAGACCTACAAAATTTGAAGTGCATGCGGCCCACGTCGAAACAGCCCACTCCGCATGATCTGAACTATTAGCGGCCCAGTGACGAGCTTCGCATGTCTACGATCGATACGCGCCGTCAACAGATGTTTCCACGACTCGAGCCACGCGAAATCGACCGTCTTCGTCGTTTTGGGGTGGTTCGGCGCTATGCCGCGGGCCAGGCGCTGTTCGTGATGGGAGAAATCGCTCCTGGCATGGTCGTGCTGATTAAAGGTTCCGTGCGAGTCACTCGACGCGATCCCTTGGGCCACAGCGCCCCGATCGTCGAGCAGGGACCTGGTGAATTCGTTGCCGAAGTGGGGCAATTGTCGGGCCAACCAGCGTTCGTCGACGTCCACGCGGTCGACGACGTAGAAGCGCTGCAGATTCCGTCCGAAAATCTGCGCGCCCTGATAATCGAAGAGCCCGAAATCGGCGAGCGGATCATGAGAGCACTGATCCTGCGCCGCGTTGCCCTGGTCGAGGCCGGTGCCGGCGGTCCAGTTCTGATTGGTCCGGAGTCCAGTCCTGACGTTATTCGCCTACAAGGCTTCCTCGCCCGCAATGCGTACCCACATCAACTGCTCGACCCAGCACATGACCGCGATGCCGCGGAACTGCTCAAACAATATGCCCCCAATCCCGCAGACCTTCCTCTCGCCGTGTGTCCGAAAGGCTCAATTCTAAAAAACCCGAGCGAGATCGAATTGGCGCACGCGCTCGGTATGGTGCCGATCGACGAACGGAATCGAACGTACGACGTCGCGGTCGTCGGCGCCGGACCGGCCGGCCTGTCGACGGCGGTCTATGCCTCATCTGAGGGTCTCTCGGTGATCGTGTTCGACGCGACCGCCTTTGGTGGACAAGCTGGAGCGAGCGCGCGTATAGAGAACTATCTCGGTTTCCCAACCGGCATTTCTGGCCCAGCGCTGACTGGCCGCGCCTATGTCCAGGCGCAGAAATTCGGTGCTAGGATGGCAATACCTACCGAAGTAGTGAGCCTGGATCTAAATCAAACTCCGGTCACGCTTCAATTGGACGATGGCCGGCGCGTGAAGGCCTCGACAGTGGTCGTGGCCACCGGTGCCCGCTATCGGCGCCTCAGCGTCCCGAACCTCGGGGACTTCGAGGGTCGTGGAGTCTGGTACTGGGCTTCACCTATCGAGGCACGCCTGTGTCGAAACGAGGAGATCGTTCTGGTCGGGGGCGGCAATTCCGCTGGCCAAGCCGCCGTCTTCCTGCGCCGCTTCGCTGCCAAAATCTGGATGCTGGTGCGCGGGCCAAGTCTCGCCGAGAGAATGTCGCAGTATCTCATCGACCGCATCGGGGCGACCGACAATGTCCAAGTTTTGACCCGGACGGAAATCATTGCCTTGTACGGGAGTCGGGAAAAGCAGCTGGAGCGGGTACGATGGCGTAATTGTGTGACCGGCGAAGAAACAGAGAAGCCGATTCGCCACGTCTTTCTCTTCATCGGGGCGGATCCAGCAACGACCTGGCTCAAGGACAGTGGCGTATCTTTGGACGCAAAGAATTTCATTCTAACAGGCTCGGACGTTCCATCCAACGTTCGCCGGTCAGGCAACAGCCGTCCGCTGCCACTCGAAACAAATGTTTGTCGTGTGTTCGCGGTCGGCGATGTGCGGTCCGGATCAGTCAAGCGGGTCGGCGCGGCGATCGGCGAGGGAGCAGTCGTTGTGGCGGAACTACATGCAGCTCTCCCAAATGGCACCGCGTCGTCGCCATAGTCCAACTCTGCATCGGTCAATCTCCCAACCCATGCATTCGTGGCTGACCGAGGGCCGCGTAGCGACCTGGGCATGCCGGTCGTAATGCTGCTGGAGCGATATGGCCATCAGCATCCCTCGCGCCCCTTGGGGCAAGATGCAGTCTCCCTGACGGACCCGCCGTCTCGGGCGCAGTTGAATGGAGAATTTCGCACTGACGGTCCGTGACTTAATCAGGGGCAGTTGAGCCGACCCCCCCCTCTGCTGCGGTGATCTATTCGGGAAGGATGGAACCCTCTATCGGTCTGCGCTGTTCGTCGCAAGGGTGTTTCGCGTCCGGCCCGAGTAGGTGCAGGCATCGACAGGGACAGTCGGTACATCGTCTGGGCTGTAAGATGTGGGGGAAGAAGGGAGCATTATGCAGATATTGGAAGTGCTCCGGTGGCCGCTTGCGGCGGTGGCGTGTGTGTTGATCGTCGTGATCACACTCCGCTACGCCCCTTTCGAGTTTTTCTCCCGAGCACGTCGCCCGGGATCCGGTGGCAAATCACTTCTTGTGGATCCGTATCGGGCGTTTGCCGTCAATCAACAACGTGAACTTGAACAGGTTAAGCCTGCGGGCGAGACCGTCCATGCTACTCACGTGCTCCCGCCGCCGAACCCGGCTCTCGATCAATTCGAGCAGGAAATTCAGACTCTACTAGCTGAAATAAAGTTGCCGCCCGAACTTGAGAAAGCTTGGCTTATTCGCATCGTTGCCCATTGGCGCGTGATGTACGGACATGAGGTAACATATCGAATGATCGTCGGATCGCAGATCACCCTGCTGTTGCTAGCAAACACTATATCGCCACCCAACACCGCGAAGGCGCGCGAGTTATACGAGGTTGCCAGGACAACCTATCCTGAGATCTATACGAATTTTACGTTCGAGACATGGATTAATTGGCCCGTGATGAGGGGCTTGCTGATAAGGCACGTGAGTGACGAGGCCGTGAGCTCCGACGTCGTCCTTTTCAAGATCACACCTCTCGGACAAGATTTTTTGCTCTATCTCTTCAACAATTCGCTGACCGCCGGAAAAGTCGGGTAATCAAACGCCCACATTGCCCCCGCGATCGAGGCCCCGCGCGTCCATGTTGCGTCGGGTCGTTTATCCCCAGACCCAGCAGTGCTCGCATCCTCGATCTTTTGCAGCAGGGCAAGCCGATCTGGCAGCCGCATTCACTCCCGAGCGGTTGGAAGAAGTATCAACAAATTGATGGCCATCATAGCCCCTCCTGGTGCTATTCGTACGTTCGAATCGAACCGCACCGGCACCGGATTCGTGGACTGAAATCGGGAAGTGGGAGGTCGGGGGGAATGGTCGCGGCCCCCTTCCCCTGGTGCGCGTCCGTCCCCAACTGGCATCGAGCGCGACGCGATAACGCATGGGCGATATGGGGAGCTCTCGCTGCTGCTGCACAGGCAGCTTAGACGCATGGCGCATGGCCAGGCCGCACAGCATCGAGGAGGAAGCCGTCGCCACTGAAGCCGTTCGACGTGGGACGCTTCTTGCCGAGAATGCGTCGCTGCGCGAGCGACTGTTGCCCGCTTTTGCCGGGGCGGAGAACACGCGGAGGCGATCCGATCACGCGATCAAGGACGCACGCAAGTTTGCGATTGCCGACTTATACGCGAGCTGCCGGTTGTCGTAGCCAAACTGCAGCGCAGACAGTATGGCTGCTGATCCGTATACCGTCAACAAGGGCGCCTCCGAAGAGGATATTCAGGCGAGGATCGTCGGTCCGAGCAAGGTTTATACGGTCGTGCCAACGATGAGATCAGGTGATGCTCGGCGCCAAGCAGGTTCTGGAGGACTCTTACCTGCCGCACGTGCTCTATTGCATCAAGTCTGCAGTCGACCCTGTCACCACGGATGGCCACGAGACCAGGCAATGGCGGAGCTGCGTATTCGGTCTCGCTGGCTGATCAGGCGGATCCGGTGATGACGGAAATTCTTGTCGAACAATCATGGCTGATAGCACTTGGTCTGTTTCTTGCTGTGGCTGTGGGGATTGCTGTCTGGACCCACAAAATGCCGGGATGAGCGACATGATTTGCAGAGCTCTCGTCGTTTCATGCGTTGTCGACATGTGCTGGCCCGGCGTTTCCGCGCTGAAGTCCGTGCCGGTGCCAGAAAATAGATTAGTCAGTTTGCGCTGCCGAACGCGCCGCCCCACCTGCAAGCCGGCGTCCCGGTCTAATTGACGCTCGTCGGATAATAAGCCTCTGGTAACACGCGGGGACCGATCGATGGCCGCCTTGGGGTGGACATAACTGCCCGTTGGACAACCCACCACGCGCAGTGCGCGGAAACTCGTCAGGTGATCTCCCGAGACCTGCTGCACGTTTAGCGCCTCCCAACAATATTTGCTACGATACTGGCGTCAAATCCAGGCCACGCGCCCTATGCTCTCCTAGAGAAACTCGCCAGGAGCACTGCCAAGACACCTGTGAGGAAGATACCGTCGAATGTTCCAGCTCCTCCGATGGAGGCAACAGGCGCGCCAAGGCCCCGCACCACGCCGAGATTAAGCAGATCAGCTCCGATAAGGGTGCCGAGGCTGCCACCCACATAGGCGAGCACGGCGGCATGCTCGCGGGCAATCAATACCGCCACAATGGCGGTCACCACCGGCGGTACGAAAATGGGTACTGCTATGCCGACCCCCTGCACCGGGTAAGCCAGCATGTGGACGATAACTGCCACGAGTGCGGTCGTCACGATTCCGCGGATCCACAGATGGTTTTTGAAGAGCAGATAGAGTGACAGCAGTGTCGGGATCACGGCGCCGCCGACATTTACCGCGACGACGGTGCCGGGCCATTCGATCACTACCGGCACCACATAGTGCGCGCCGAAGAAGATGACTTCTTGCCCGGACCGTACCTCGCGCTCCGGAAATTCCCACACCGGAATATTGATATAGCTGCCGAGCAGTGAGGCAAACAGCAACAGCAGGGCCGTTCCCGAACTGATGCCCAGGCGCGTGTAGACATAACGCAGTACATTGATCTGGATGAGGACGACAACAATGAGAAATAAGCCCACCAGGATGGCAAAGAACGGCCAAGCGAGAGGGAAATACTGCATCTGGCCCATGGATGATCACCAGCAGTGGATACGTGGGCAATATGGCCTGCACGGCCAAACAACAAGGACCTGTGGTGCCGGTTCCGCCTTTGCCAATGCGGGAGAATCGAGAAGCGGGACTGCGTTGGAAAGACGGAACCGTCACTGTGCGTCGTCGATCGAGGCTTCCAGGCGCCTTTGCCGGGCCCACGGAGGAATACCGCGGAGGAAGCGGCCAATCGGGGCTAGTGCAAGCCGCGTACCATTTCGCTGCAGGCGCAGCCAGCGCGGCCTAACTGTAAGGGAACCTACGGACATCCTGGCCATTGTCACAACGTCAACGCATGGAGGACCAAGCGATGACAAGCGGTCAAGCGGGAGCTTCCGAAGGAAACGTGGGAGCTTGAGGCCGAAAGGCGTTGGCTACGGCGGGCATGGCACCGCGCTCGGTCAACCTTCGATCGCTCGCCGGCCGGTGCCACGGTCGTCATGCGATAACTTCGATCGGAGGTCCGCTCGCCTCGACAATCTCTCGCCGCGCTGCTGCACGCCGGGCACGGACGAGGTCGGCAATCAGGTCGCTATCGAAGTCTTGGGCCCGCACAAGTTCCTCGGCGACGCCTTGGAGAATGCGGCCGAGCAGCTCAAGCTGTGAACTTTCAGGACGTTGTGGATTCGATCCGGACCGGGAACGCTGATGTCGCCCAACCGTCAATAATTCGCAGGGGACGGAATGGACAGCGCGGCGCCGTTCCTTTCTGAGTGACGTTCTCGGGGAGGCGCCACCATCGGTCCGAATGTATCTGAGCGTCCACCGGCGATTGTCGGGCTGCGGACAAGGCTCAGAACCAGAACCGATTGAAATGTCCGTGCTACCTCCGATCGCCGGGGCGACGCCGGGCACGAGGCGGCCTTCCTTCCAGCATGCTACTTATCCAAGACATATGTCATGGCGAAAAACCAAGATTGTCAGACAGAGGGCGACGGGTCGTTCCGTTACGGTCCTTGGCGATACGTACGTTGGGCTGCGACTCCCGTCTGGACTGTTGGATATCATCGACACGTATGCCGCCGCCAACGGGTTGAAGCGCTCGGAAGCGATACGGGCATTGATTGATGAAGGTATCATTGCGACATTCCCGCACGTCAAAATTGCGGAGGTACTGTCGGGCGCGAAGATAGTGCGTCATCGGAAGTCGTAGAGGCAGCGCCCATAGACCAGCGCACGGGTCGAGGCCCATATCAAAACCCGCTTCCGCAGAGCTCCGCGAGAGAATGAGCGAGCGCAATGCTCAAGCTGAGAAGCATCGTCGCGCTGTTGAACAAATAGCGTAGCCCGATGTCGCTCATCACGAGTGCCGGCAATGACGTTTGCTGAAATTGACGCCCGTCAACGTGGCGCCAGCCACCGCGTAATAAGTTCTGAGGCCTGAGCGGCCGAGATTTGCATGTTGAAGGACATTGTCATCAGAGTTGCAACTGCAGAAAAAGTTTCTGAGCATCTGCGACCTATGACGAACCCCTTAGTTCACCTTGACGGACTTCGGGACGAACGTAGCTAAGAGTTGCGCGAGCTGACGTGTCGCATGCAGCTTCGTGATGGCTCGGGCTAGCAAAGGACCGCTGGGATGGCACGCTCATGCGAGCATTCGAAAAGGACAGTTGACTGCGGTTAAACCCCCTACGAGGCCATGGCGTTATAATTATGTCGGCTAGATTTAACTCGAGTCTTACATTGAGACAGCGGCGGCATGCTCAAGCTTCGATCCTGGAGAGCGTCACGAACGCCCATTTCATCAGTATTGGGCCACGTCGGGCAAATCGATGCGGCTTTTTCCGCTGACCGGACTGTCATGAAGCCCGCGTGTCGGCCTCGATCAAAGGGGTTGGCGACCTCAAACGCGAGATCGAATTGTGACACATTCGACTTTGCGAAGGAACTTTCTGTGGGCGACCACGGAATAATTTTGCTAGGCATCACTGCGATCGTCTACCGGATTAGTGAGTAGAATGGGGTTACCGCATGGCTCCGCGCGCTTATTGGAAAGGCTATCTCAAGCTGTCTCTTGTCTCTTGTCCGATTCAGTTGTTCCCTGCGATCTCGGAGCGGGAGAAGATCAGATTTCATCAGATCAACCGGAAGACTGGAAACCGGATTAGATACTGCAAGCTTGATGCCGTAACCGGCAAGCTGGTTAGTGAGGAGGACATCATCAAGGGCTACGAAGTCGACAAGGGCCACTGCATCGAGATAAATGACGATGAACTGAAGGCCGTTGAGATCGGGAGCACGCACACGATCGAGATCGATCAATTCGTGCCCAGGAACGAGATCGATGAGCTCTATTGGAACACTCCTTACTATATCGCCCCCGAGAGCGAGGTCGGCCGGCAAGCTTTCGCGGTGATTCGTGAAGCAATCAAGAAGGAAGGCATGGTGGCCCTTGGTAACATCGTTTTCACGACGCGGGAACATGTGATTGCGATCGGACCGCGCGGCAAGGGTATGCTGGGCGTCACGCTGCGCTATCCCTACGAGATTCGCAAGGAAGCAGATTATTTCGATGATATTCCAGATGAAAGAGTCCCCAAGGACATGCTCGATTTGGCTACCCATATCGTGGAAACCAAAGTGACGCATTTCGCGCCAGAGAAATTCGAGGATCACTACGAAAAGGCGCTCAAGGAGCTGATCAAGAAGAAGCACCATGGCGAGAAGTTAGGAAAGCCGAAGGAGTCCGCACCAGCCAGTGTGATTAACTTGATGGACGCTCTGAGAAAGAGTGTGACAGCCGATCGCCGTGCATCTCGCCGAAGCGCTGCGCCCCCCGCCACCCGACGTCAGCGAACGTCCGCAAACCGATCAAGCCTGCGGGCCCGCAAAACGAGTTGATTAAGCATTTGAAAATGGCAAACGCGACCGGAGAAGGATAGCCGAGCGCGACAAGGACCGGGACATCCAGCGCAATCATCTCTAGACCGCCGGAAATCGGGTTAGCAGAAGCCCTTGCCGAGTCCGATGCAGTTGCTGTCAACCTTGAGGTTGATTAGGTAAACGAGCAGCCGTTATTGCGATCGCATCTGTCGTGGCAGACTTGCGCTCACGCAACCAGTTCGCGGTCGGTGCTCACTGACGCTTACCGAATGGAGTCATGCCGCTGTGTTGCGCCTTCCCTCGCACGCTGCTGAGTAGCCTTATCATTTCTCGATTGAACGCTGGAATGTCTTTGGGACTGCGGCTCGTGACCAAGCCTCGGTCGACGACCACCTCCTCATCCACCCAGTCCGCTCCCGCGTTCCGGAGATCTGTTTTTAGCGATGGCCACGACGTCGTGCGCCGCCCGCGCGGCGCCGGTTTCAACCACCATCCAGGGGCCATGGCAGATCGAAGCCACCGGCGTGCCGGTGTCAAAGAATGCCTTTACGAATGCGACCGCCTTCGGCTGGATTCTGAGCGCATCTGGGATTTCCGATGTATCGATAATTGACGATCATCAACACCAGATGCGCGTCGGCGACGTAACGATCGATCGTATGGCATAGCAGCTGCCGGTCCTGTGGGCGGCACCAGGACGACTGGGATAGGTCCAATTAGGGTGTAGTCGAGCGA
>Ga0137395_10000503_pt1 | contig 16455 bp, 14 predicted proteins | sample czobulk216metaG_FD_108283 | JGI IMG/M metagenome (GOLD analysis project Ga0137395, IMG submission 108283) | Vadose zone soil microbial communities from Angelo Coast Range Reserve, California, USA - czobulk2.16 metaG | ecosystem: Environmental > Terrestrial > Soil > Vadose zone | place: USA...
CAGACGACGCAGGTCACCGCGACGGCGACCGTCGCACGACGAGTCGACGCCACCGGCGCAAAGCGTTGGGGCGTCCGGTTCGCGGCCCTGGACCACGTCGCACGGCGAATCCTGCGCGACTATGTGGGCTCGTAAAGACGCAGTACGACGATCGTCATGTCGTCGTGTTGCGGGGCGCCGGCGACGAACGCGTCGGCCGACTTCATCAGTCGATCGATCAGCTCACGCGCCGGGCTCGCACGGTTCGGACGCACGGATTCCATCATCCGCTCTTCGCCCCACTCGTCTTCGGCCTCGTTCATCGCCTCGCTGATGCCGTCGGTGTAGGCGACGAGCACGTCGCCGGGCTCGAGCGTCACGCTTCCCTGCTGATAGGAGCAATCCTCCATCAGCCCGATGACCGGTCCGCCGGCGTCGAGGCGGACGACCTCGCGTCCCCCGTCCGATTGGCGGAACAGCATCGGCGGGTTGTGGCCGCCGTTGACGTAGCGCATCATGCGCGACGCCGCGTCGAACTCGCCGTAGAAAAAGGTGGCGTAACGGTTCGACGTCGAGCTCTCGAACACGAGCTTGTTCAGGTTCTCCATCACCGATGTCAGGTCGCTCTGCCGCTGCATGGTCTGTCCGCGGAGAAACGCGCGGAGCGTGGCCATCAACAGCGCGGCGGGGATGCCTTTGCCCGACACATCGCCGATTGCGATCCCGAGTTCCGTCTTCGAGAACGCGATGAAGTCGTAGTAGTCGCCGCCGACATCGAGCGCGGGACGGCAGGAGCCCGCGTAGTCGACGCCTGGGATGGGTGGGTACTCCTGCGGAAACAGCCGCTCCTGCACTTCGTGCGCGATCTCCAGTTCGCGCTTCTGCTTCTCGCGCGCCGCCACTTCCGCGGTGATCACCGCCGTGAGCCGGCCGTTTTCAAGCGCGAGCCCGGTCTGCGCCGCCACCGAATCCAGCAGACGAATGTCGGTCCTCGAGAACGGCTCCTCAGACTGCTTCATCCCGAGGCTCATGATGCCGAGCAGCTTCTCGTTGAGCGACAGCGGCAGCAGGAGCTCGGGCTTCAGTGCCTCGAGCGACGCGCGTTCCTCGCCGTCGGTCAGCTGGACCCAGGAATCCTCGTCGTCGAACTGCACGAGCGCGTGCTGCTGTTTGCGCAACCGCTTCACGGTCACGCTCTCGTAAGGAATCACGACAGCGGGAGGCGCTGGATAACCCATCGCGTATGCGGGCTGAAACTGTCCGCCGCCGTCGAGCAGGATAGCCACCCGCTTCACGTGCAGGGATTCGCCAATCCGCGTCGCCACGGTTTCGAGCAGCGGGCCCGTTTCCACCATCGAGCGGACTTTGGTGGCGAGCTCGCTGAGAATCGCGTCGGCTTCGTACGCTTCGCGGAAAAAGCGCCGATCGACCCAGCGACTGAGACGCTGCGAAAGCACTCGCAGCGCGCCGATCAGCAGAATGGCGCCCGCTGTGAACTCCAGGCGACGGGGCACGTTCAGGTTTGCGCTCAGCAGCGTCGATCCGATCACGATCGCCGCGCCCACAACAATTTGAAACGCCCGCACGCTTCCCGACGCAAGCACGTACTGCAGGCCCTGACGAATCGCGACGCGCACGTCCATCGCGCGATGCACGACGATCACGTACTGCATCGTCAGCGGAAAGATCATGAACAGCACGACCACCAGAAGCGTCGTCCATCCTCCAGCGTTGAGGAAGCCAAGTTCGACCATGACGATGAACGGAATGAAACTGGCCGCAGCTGCGGCAGTCAGCAGGAGCAACCGCCGGCGCGCATCGCGATCGGACGCTGTGATCGTCCGGTAACCGAGGACTACGAAGAAAGCGGTCACAGCCGCGGTATGCAGGTTGCTGAGCGGATCGAGCCGGTGAAAGAAGCCGTGGATCGGCGCCAGCAGATCGAGGTGATGGATTTCGAGCCCCGTGATCACTGCGCTCAGGGTCACGCGAACCAGCAGGGGACCAAGCGCAAGCCACTTGACCCATGGATACCTCCGATCGAATTGGAGCCGATCCGGGAAAACGATGATGAACAGCAGCAGCGCGGTGGGCCCGACGTTCGCGGCGAATTGGCGGAATGTGGTCAGCAGCGGCTGGACGGCTCCGTCGCCGAATAACGTCCTGTAGTTGCCGCCGATGAAGTTCGCCAGGCCGAGCATCAGGAACAGCAGCAGCCAGGCCGCCTTGTCGCCGACGCGCACGCCCGCGACCCAGAAGCCGAGGACCAGACAGAACAGCTGCGTCATGACGGTCAGCCGCACGATGTACGCATCGATGGCGGAACCGACAGTCGCCAGATCGATGGTCACGTCCCTGGTGTCCGGGGCCTCCGCCGTCCGAACCTGCAGATGCAGTCGATCGCCTGGCTTCACACGGCGCAACGGCATGAAGTAGTCGCTGTAACCTTGGAGCGCCCTGCCTTCGACGCTGGTCACGACGTCACCTTCGTGCACGCCCGCAGCCCTGGCCTCCGGCTGCAGATTCCCGGCCCTCGCGTCGTCGACAAGCCAGAAGGGATCGCGGACGACTCTTACGCTGTGCCAGATCTCGCTGATGTTGTAAAAGGACTCGTTCGCCCAGTTGGCGAACGCGAGCAGGAAGAGCAACGCGAGGCCGACGTACGCCGGAGCGTGCGCTCGAAGCTTCGACTTCGCGGCAGGCATGCGCTGCGAAGTCTACTTCTTGCCGGTGTCGCCCACGCGGATCTGCTGGATGCCGTTGGCGTCCTTGAACTCACGGTTGTCTTCGCAGATGTACTCGAGCAGCGTGTAGGCCGGCATCCGCCGGTAGGCGTAGTAGATCGTGAACGGCTTCTCGAGCACCACCGCATCCTCGATCGTGACTTCGTCCCACAGAACGTTGGGCGCGACGAGGTGAATCTTCTCTTTGATCCGCATCTGGTCCGAGTGCGGGAGGTTGTTGTAGCGGATGCTTTCCTTGATGCCGATCGTGTCGACCATCAGCGTGTCGCCTTCCCAGCGGCCGACGGAATGCCCGTAGAAGCCCGGCTCGACGTCCTCGATCTTCTTCTGCGGCTGATCGAGTTTGATGCGGCGTACCTGCGTGAAGGCTTCCTCGATCACCGTGACCTGCCCCGGGCTCTGCAGAAACTCGATCGGAAACATCGCGCCCATCATCAACGGCATGCCGTCGCCGAGACAATCGACGTAGTTGCTCGCGATCGGCGCACCCTTCGCGTTGGCATCGCGAATCGCCGCGAGGCGATCCTGGTATTCCTTCTGAAACGCCGGCTTCACGACCGGCTGCTCGGAGCGGGGAGGCACGGTGCCGTCCCGCCGCTGTCCGTCGGCCGTTGCCTGCCCGAGGTTGAATCCGTACCGCTCCCAGGCCCCTGAGATGTTCGGCGGTTCCCTTTTCTGGGCCCCGAGCGACACCGCGCACACGATCGCCAGAACGCTGAATGAAAGAATCCGCATGACTATTCCTCTGGCGGCGTGCGCTTGAACGTGCCGACGGCCGGCACGCCGGGCTCGAGCTTACGGCCATCCGGGAGCGTCACGTCGAGCAGCAGACCGGCCGGCTCGCCGGTAAGCAGCGGCGACACCGTTGCAACGACGAGGTCGCCAGCCTTGATCATGTTCGACCGCCAGCCGAGTCGCATCATCATGTTGATGCTCGTCATCTCCAGGCTGTAGTGCTTCGTCGATCCGTCTCTTTGCTTCACGTCGATTTCCAGGTACCCGTGAGGGTTGGTCCACTGAAACTTCGTGACCTCACCTTTCAGCGTCACCGTCCGGGTGTGGTCGTACATCGCAAACGAATGATGGGCAAGCGCGGGTGCGGCCGGCGCCAGCAACGCGGCCGTGATAAGCAGGACCCTCATGCGCGGAACTCCCTTCTGCGGCGGCAAGAATAACGCGTCTTAACGGAGGTTGTATAGTGAACGGCCATGCGACGCGCTCTCACAGCGGTCGTGCTCGTGCACCTTCTGGTCAGCGTGGTGCACGGCACCGCGCACTCAGGGGCGGGCGTCGAGCTCGGGCCTTCCGGATCGTTGTTCGTCTACATCGTCATCCTCGCCGGACCGCTGGTCGGCCTGATCCTGTCGATCCGCACGCCGCGGCTCGGCGCGTGGATCGTCGCGTTGACCATGAGCGGCTCGTTCGTGTTCGGCGTCGTCAATCACTTCATCATCGACGGAACGGATCACGTCACGCACGTAGCCGCGGCCTGGCGCACGTCGTTCACCGTGACGGCGGCGCTGCTCGCAGCCTTCGAAGCGGCCGGCGCGGCGATCGGCGTGCGCGAAGCGACCCGTGAGCGGAGGGCATCATGAGAGTTTTTCTGGCCGGAGGAACAGGCGCCATTGGCGTGCCGCTGATTCGACAGCTCGTCGGGGCGGGTCATCAGGTGACGGCGCTCACCCGCTCGGCGGCGAACGTCGCGAAGCTGCGCGAACTCGGCGCGGCGCCGGCAGTGGCCGACGCGCTCGACGCCGGCGCGCTGCGGCGCGTGGTCGCCGAGGCACGCCCGACTCATGTGGTCCACGAGCTGACGGCGCTGCCCAAGGGTGGTCCCAGGTCCGCCCGCGACATCGAACCAACCAACCGGCTGCGCATCGATGGCACTCGAAATCTGATCGAGGCGGCAGTCGAAGCAGGCGCCCGGCGCATCGTCGTCGGATCGTTCGCGATCCTTCGAGATGCGCCAGCCGCCGACGCGCCGACGGCCGTTCGCGAGGCATCCGAGGCGGTACGGTCGCTCGAGTCACAGACGCTCGAAGCCAGCCGGTCCGGACGAATTGAAGGAGTCGTGCTGCGTTACGGCCTGTTTTACGGGCCCGAGAGCGGATCGACCGCGCAGATGATCGCGATGGCGAAACGCCGGCTGCTTCCGACCATCAGGGGCGACCGGAGCCTGCTCTCCAACATTCACGTGGAGGACGCCGCGAGCGCCACGGTCGCGGCGCTCGAGCACGCGCCGGCAGGTGGCATGTACGACATCGTCGACGACCGTCCGGCCAGCTTCAGCGAGATCGTCGAGACTCTCGCCGCGGCCGCCAGCGCGCCGCGGCCGTTCTCCGTGCCCGCCTGGCTGCCGCGCCTGCTCATGCCGTACATGTCGCGCATGATCTCGATCCGTCTTCGGTTGTCGAACGAACAGGCGCGCGCCGACTTCGGGTGGCGTCCGTCGTATCCGACGATTCGCGAAGGGCTCGCGCAGACACTGCAGACACTGGCTCACGCGGCGTAAGCGCTATCTGGTACCCTGCGGCTCCAGGAGCAGACGATGAAGCGACCCCTGACGGCCGGCGTCCTCGCAGCCGCCGCCATCCTCGCGGCGGCGTCCGCGCGCGTGAATTTCGCGCAGAGCGTGCAGGTCCCGATCTTCGAATACGACCCGACGTTTCCGAAGCCGCTTCCTGAAAACTGGGCGATCGGTGCGATCGGCGGCATGGCGGTCGATCGACAGGACCATGTTTATGTCGCGCAGCGTCCGAGCTCGCTGCGCGGCAACGAACGATTCACCGGCGCCGGCGACACACCACCCAAGGCGGAATGCTGCATTCCTGCTCCACCGATCCTCGAATTCGATCAGACTGGAAAACTGCTTCACTCGTGGGGCGGCCCGGGCCAGGGGTTCGACTGGCCGCAGATTGAGCACGGCCTCTTCGTCGATCACAAGGACAACGTGTGGATCGCCGGCAACGGCGAGAACGACGCGCACCTTCTGAAATTCACTCGTGAAGGAAAGTTCCTGCGCCAGTTCGGGAAGCCAGGCGCGCGAGGCGGGAGCGCCGATACGGCGAATCTCGGCCAGCCGGCGAATCTGACGGTCGATCCGGTGTCGAACGAGGTGTATGTCGCCGACGGTTATCGCAACCGCCGCGTGATCGTCCTCGACGCGGACACGCTGACGTTCAAGCGGATGTGGGGCGCGTACAGCAACAAGCCGGACGACACGCCGCTCGGCGCCTACAATCCCGACGCGCCGCCGGCGCAGCAAGTCCGCCTGCCGCACAACATCGCGATCTCACGTGACGGCTTCGTGTACGTCGCCGACCGCACGAACAACAGGATTCAGGTGTTCCGCAAGGACGGCACGTACGTCAGCGAGGTCTTCGTCGCAAAGCGGACGCTGCTTCTGGGTGCAGCGTCCGGTTTCGCGTTGTCCACAGATCCGCAGCAGCGGTTTCTCTACATGATCGACGGCGCCAACCATCACGTGTGGATCATCGAGCGGCAGTCGCTGAAGATCGTCGCGCGATTCGGGCAGCAGGGACTCTGGGGCGGGTTTCTCAATGTCCCGCACGCCATCACCGTCGACGGACGCGGCAACATCTACGTGGGCGAGAACTTCGACGCCCGCAGATTCCAGCGGTTCTTGTACAAGGGCCTCGGCACGCCGAAGCCGGGCACGATTCCACCGACGACAGTCTTGAGATAGGGGCTACGCCCGCTTCAGCGCCGCGAGCACGCGCGGGCGCGTGAACGGGAACTGCTCCATCCGCAGGCCGGTCGCATCGAAAAACGCATTGGCAATCGCCGCGGCGGCGGCCGCCATCACTTCCTCGCCAGCTCCGAGGCACCGCTCGTTGATCCGCTGCACCACGATTGGCGTCACCTCGGGGCAGTCCTCGAACCGAAGGATCGGATACGTCGACCAGTCGAGTGTCGTCACGCCGGCGGTGTCGAACTTCACCTCTTCGTACAGCATGCGGCTCGCCGTCTGGACCAGCTGACCGCGAATCTGACTTTCGACGATCGCCGGGTTGACGACAAGGCCGGCGTCGAGCGCGCCGTACAGATGCTTCACGACGACCTGTCCGGTGCCGGCGTTCACCTCGATGTCCGCGACGGCGCCGCCCCACGACTGCAGGTGCGTCCCGAGCCCGATGCCGCGGCCGGACATCACGGAGCCGGTGCTCTTTTTAGCCCCCACGCGCTTCGGCGCCCAGTTCGCGGCCTTCGCCGCCGCCTCGAGCACGCCGAGCCAGCGCTCGTCGGCGATGTTGCGGCGCCGGAACTCGTAGGGATCGATCTGAAGGGTGTGCGCGAGCTGATCGATCGCCTGCTCCGACACGAACGCAAACGACAGATCGAGCGGCGAGCGCAGCCAGCCAGCCTTCAGATACTCGGTGACCGGCAGCTTGTGATTCACCAGCTTCAGGTTGGCTATCTGATACTGGCCGCCGCATGTGAGGCGGTTCACGCCCTGGACGCCCATCGCCGGTGCGGGAATGAACTCGCCAACCGGCGTGCCTGCAAGCTGTGCCGAGGCTTCCGTACCGCTCCAGCCATGCTGCCAGCCGTGATATTCGTACGCCACGATCTTTCCGTTCGCGTCCACCGCGGCGCGCACTTCACCGACATGGGCCGGACCGAAGTTGTCCCAGCCGTGTTCGTCCCACCTCATGAACTGCACGCGCACCGGCTTGCCGGCCTCGTGCGACATGAACGCCGCCGCTTGCGCCACATCGTCGTAACAGCTGTGGCCGTAGGTGCCCGAGCCCTCGTAGTACTGAACACGAACGCTCTCCTGCGGCAGTTTCAGCAGCGTGGCCAGCGTCCGGCGCGTCGCGTACACATCCTGGGTCGAGCACATGACCAGCGCGCCATCCCGGCCGACATCGGCGAGGGCGCAGTTGGGGCCGAACGGCGCGTGCGCCTGATACGGAGCGCGCCCGACCTGTGTCACGACGTGCGCCGCCGACGTCACAGCGGCCGCGACGTTACCGCGTTCGACGACGATTTCCTCTGTCGTCTTCGCCGCGCGCATGTGTTCGTAGACCTTCTCGCTGCCGGGCAGCGAGGACGTCGGCTCCCAGGTGACCTTGAGCATCCGAGCGGCGCGAACGGCGTCCCACTCGTTCTCGGCGACGACGCCGACGAAATCGCCGCGCCGAAATACACGCGCACCGGCAATGTCGCGAATGGACGTGTCGTCGAGGCTCGCGATCTTCGCCCCAACCCCGTATGCACGCTGGCCGCGCGGCCGGACGACACGTCCGTGCAGCATGGCCGGCACGCGAACGTGCTGCATGTAGACGTGTGTGCCGTCGACCTTGGCGGGCAGGTCGCGTCGCTCGACGCGGGCGCCGACGACGGTGTAATCGGCGGGTTTCTTCACCGGCGCCGATCCCGTGAACTGCAGGTTGAACAGGCGATCGCCAATGAGCTCGCCGTACGTCACGCGCGTCGGGCCGGCGGCGGTTGACACCACGCCTTTCGACACTCGAAGGCTCGCAGCCGGGACGCCGAGCCGTTTCGACGCCATGTCGAGCAGCGCGAGCCTCGCTTCGGCGGCCGCCGTCCTTACCTGCGGCCCGCCGCGAGCGATTGACGCGCTCGAGTAGGTGCCGCCCTGGTTCGGCGTGACGTTGGTGTCGAGCCGGACGGACTTGATCTGGCCCATATCCAGATCGAGTTCGTCGGCTGCGATCTGCAGCAGCGCAGTCGAGGTGCCTTGCCCCAGCTCGGCGAAGCCCACGTAAACCGTCGCGGTGTTGTCGGCGTGGATTGCCAGCCACGTATCGATCTGCCGCGCATCGGGTGGTCCAGCCACCGCACCTCGCTCCGGTGTTGCCTGTGCGATCAGGACGTCTCGCAAGCCGAAGCCGACGACGAGCGCGCCGCCGGTCTTGAGAAACTCGCGGCGCAGGAGCCCGGTCATCGTCTCACCTCCGCCGTCATGATCTCGGCGGCGCGGTGTACCGCCCGGATGATGCTCGGATACGTTCCGCAGCGGCATAGGTGGCCGTTCATCGCCTTTCGAATCTGCGCTTCGTCGGGTTTCGGATTCTTCGACAGCAGTTCAGCGGCTTTCACGATCATGCCGTTGTAGCAGTAGCCGCACTGCGCCGCCTGCTCGTCGAGCATCGCCTGCTGCACCGGATGCCGTTCGGGCGCGCGCGCGAGCCGCCGGGAGACGGCGTACCACATCGGCAGGCCTTCGAGCGTGGTGACCGACTTGCCCGCGACCGCCGACACGGGCGTGACGCACGACCGCCTCTCGACGCCGTCGACGAGCACTGAACACGAACCGCACTGGGCCAGGCCGCAGCCGAAGCGCGGCCCGTGAAGTTGAAGCTCGTTCGACAGCACGTATAGCAGCGGCGTGTCGGGCGCCGACGCGATCGTCCACGATTTCTCGTTGACCTTGATCTGAAGACCAGCCATCCCTGTGTCCTTCGTCGTCCGGCCAAAGCCGGACGCTACTATTTTCGTTTCGTGTCCTTTTCGTTCTCCAGACAGATGAATTCCATGAGGTCGCCGTCGGGTATCAGCGTCGCCGCCACCGTGTTGCCCCACGGCTTCGTGTACGCCTTCGGATCGTCGATCGTGGCGGCGATGTCCATGTGGCCGTAATCTTTCCGCGTGAACCTCGTCGTCACGTGCAGGGACTCTGTCGACGGCTTACCCAGCTGATCCAGCCATACGCGGCCGTTGAAGCCGCGGCTGTCCACGACGAGCGTGTCGCCGTCCCACTTTGCCGTCGAGTAGCCGTGCCACGTCGGCGCGTTGTCGGGGCTGTTGTTGTACTGGCGGCCGTCCATGAACGCCTGCCACCACAGGTTGAACGCCTCGTGCACGAAGAACACGATGGTCGGCGTCTGCACGATCCGCCACGGTGCAGGGGCCCATAGGACCTTCGGCACACCTTGCGGCAGGCAGTTGGCGTCCGGCTCTTCCTTCCACTTCGCCCCCGAAGCGCGGATGTCGTACTCCGCTTTCGCCCACGGCTGGAACGGGACCGGATCCTTCAGGTCTTTGGCGAGGTCGCGGACATATCCGCGCGTCGGATTCCAGACGCCCGACAGATCGGGCTTGCCGTCTGGCAGCCTTGGCACCGGCGCCGACAGGTTCACCTTGCCGTCCGGGGTACGCGGCGCCGCCGAACGCGGAAGGTTCGCCCACTGCGCCGACACGGACGCTCCCACGAGGATCACGATAGCCAGCGACTGAACGATCGTTTTCATAGTCAATCTCCATTCAGTGCATTGTCTTCAACGTCACGAAGAACAGCAGAAAGCGATAGGCCAGGATGATCGGAAAGTAGAGCGCCACCAGCACGAGCGACCGGGCGGCGGCGGCGATGGCGCCGTCACGATAGGTTCCCCGCAGCGCCAGAAACAGATAGACAACCAGTCCCGCCAGGATCAGCAGTGAGACCGCCCCATCGAAGCGCTGGCTGGTGAGGCTGACCCCGGCGGCGCGCAGCCCCAATCTGAGTGCAACCACCGCGACAATCATCCACATGAGGGTGAACGCGTAGAAATGCGTGGCGAAGACGAGGTGCTCGAAGAAGTACCGCCGGAAGCCGTACAGGACGGTGAGACACAGCGCAAACAGGGGAATCATGGAAAAGATCCATGTCTTGGCCTGAAGTCCAGCCGTCTCGTCGAACCGCCTGGCGAACTCCGTGCGGTCGATGTCGCGGTGCGAGAGGGCGTCGGTCACGAGCGCGCGTTTCATGGCAGGAAAGGGCGGATCGTGCTCCTGCACCCGGAGCGGGGTGCTGAACGTGTTGGCGCCGAGCAGCGCAAAGACGACGTTGAGAATCACGAACAGCTGAATCGGACCGACGTACCCTTTGCGCCGGCCATCGAGGTAGTCGCGCGTCAGCAGTCCGGGCTTCGCGACGAGGACCCGGAACGCCCGCAGCGACCGGAAGTCGAAATGCGTCAGCGTCTCGAGCAGGTTCTCACCGAAATGCACGATCGAATAATCATGCGCCGTGATGCGCTTCTCGCCGCAGCGCCCGCAGAAGTTCCCTGGCTGCGGCGACCCGCAGGTCAGGCAGACAACAGTTCCAGGTTCCAGGGTTCCAGATTCCACAGTTCTAAGTTCTAACTTTCGTGATCTCCACCGTTCCGGCGTCGCCATCGACGATGACCCAGTCACCCGTCTCGATCACGTCCAGCGGATTGCGATCGAGATCGGTGACGCTCGGCACGCGCATGACGACCGCGCCGAGCGCGATCTTCGTCGTCATCTCGTTGAAGACGAGGGCCCGTGGCGCCGTGCCGGCCAGGCGCGCCGTGTGATACATCGCCGACCAGCCCGATGATCCTTTCGCGCCCGGGCAGACCAGGATCTTGTCCTTGAAGCTCACGCCCCGCAGCTCGTGGCGGACTTCGGTGATCACGCCCTGCACCGGGTTCACGCCACCCCATCCCGGGACGGTGTCGTGCGTGACCAGCGCTTCCCCTTCCGCACGGCCACCGACGACCTTTCGTCCCCGCAGCGTGATCGTGTTTGACATCAGCAATTCTTCTTCACGAAGTCACGAAGGTCACGAAGTTCTGTTTTTTAAGAAGAGGGCTTCGCGCTCTTCGTGTCTTCGTGATTAAAGACTCTCCGGATTCCACTTTCCAGTGATCGCGGCCTCGATGCAGTCGCGCGTCGACCCGAACCACGCCTGGATGTTCATGATCGCCGGCAGGTAATGAGCCTGCTTCGCGGAGTCGAGCGCGGCGACCTTCGTGCCCGGCGGAATCGCCTGCGCGAACGCCGAGCACGTATCGGTCATCACGATGCCGCCGGACTTCGCGATGATGTCGAGAAAGCCGCGCGCCAGAGCCTGCTCCTTCACCGCCCGCGACGTGAAGATCCAGAGAGCCGAGTTGGCGCTGATCCGGCGGCCCTCGAGCAGCCGGCAGACCTCCTCGATCTGCTCGAGCGCCGCATGCGGACACCCGAGCATCACGTAATCGACATCGGGATCCTTCGCGCTCGAGTTGATCGCTTCGTACGTCCGCTTTCGCTCGGCCCGGCCGTACCTGAACGTCTCGATCGGCCGGTTCGGTCCGAATGCTGCGTCGAGCGTCGGCGCCTCAGGCGTGATGCCCACGATGTGATAGAGCTCCACGCCTCCGGAAGACGCCGCGGCGGCGCCGAAATGTTTGTGGCGCACGAGATCAGGCTGACCGTACTGCCCCGTGAGCACGGGAATCCGCTCCTGCACGACGTCGCCGACGAAGTACCCGAGCATCCCCCAATCCATCACCGACTCGATCGGAACGTCGACGTCGATTCGATGCGACCCGTACCGGAACTCGGTGCGATGAAATCCCCAGTCGGGGATCTTTCCAGTGAGCATCGCGGCGCTCGTGCTCTCGCGTCCCTCGGTGTTGGTCCGCGCGCCAAGCACCGAGTTGCAGTAGACCACCGCCGAGCTCTCCATCCACGCGCAGTGCTCACCCCTGGCGGGCGTGTTGCCAACGATGTACGGGGTGCAGGTCTTGAGGATCTTGACGCCGTGGTCGGCCGCGAACTGTTCGCGATCCTTGTAGATGCTGAAGACCTGGGGCTTCGTACCGAGGGTCTCCCAGTTGTCGGGATCCGCGCCGCCCTGCAGGCAGCACGTCGACACCAGCGCCTGCGGCGCCTCGACGAGCTCGTCTGAATCAAGGTCGAAAAAGGAAAAGATGGCGTCGTACTCGCTCGTGCCCTTGTCCTTGTAGTAATTCTGCAGAAAGGGATTCGCCGAGCCGGGGACGCCGCAGACGTTGTTCGTGTCGACGAAGCGCTCGGCGCCGAGGGCTTCCGCGTAGCGCACCAGTAGCTCCATGGCCTTCTGCTGCGCTTTGCCGCGGTTCCCTTCGAGGAACTCTTTTTCGGAATCGGTCAGCTTCACGTCACATCGTCAGCAGGGCGGCCATGAGCTCGATGCCGTCCCAGAGATTCTGAAGCCTCAGGTTCTCGTCGAAGCTGTGCTGATTGTCGTCGTGATTGGCGATCGGAATGACGATCGTCCGCGTGCCGAGCGGCCGCTCGATCTCGGCCAGCGGGAGCGTGCCGCCCATGTTGGGCAGCTTGACGGCAGGACCTCGGACGCTCTCGACCACGCGGATCACTTCCTGGGAGATCGGGAGGTCCATGGGTGTGCGCACGGCGCCAAGGCCGACCGCTCCCCGCGCGATCAACGCCACCTTCGCGTGCGCTCGACGGTCCGCTGCCGTGGCGGCCCGTTCGACCACGAAAAACCCCTGCTTCCGAATGTGATCGATGATCCGGTCCTGGGTTCGCCGCGGATCCATGCCCTTCACCAGGCGGACGTCGATCGAGGCCGACGCGGTCGACGGAATCACATTCGACGCGGCGGCGCCAATCCGTGAGCTCGCCATCCCGCGGATATTGAGTGATGGTTGGGTAATGAGCTCGGCCAGCTTTTTCGGCGCGCCATCGGTGGCGCCGAGCTCGAGTTCGCGCCTCAGCTCGAGGTCGATGTCTGGCGCATCCGCCAGGGCACGCTTCTCCATCTCACTGAGCGGGGCGACCTCGTCGTAGAAATGATCGACAACCACCCGCCCGCTCTCGTCCTTCATCGAGACCAGCAGACGTGCCAGCTGCAGCGCCGGATTCGGCGCCCAGTTTCCGTAGTGCCCGCTGTGCAGTTCGTTCTTCGCCCCGTAGACCGTCACGTCGAGCCAGACGTTATCGCGGGCGCCGAAATAGATCAGCGGCCGGCGGGTCTGGTGGACGGGACCGTCGCAGACCAGCCAGAGATCGCCGGCGAACAACTCCTTGTTCGCCGCGAGAATCCGGGCGAGGTTCGTCGAGCCCGCCTCTTCTTCACCCTCGAACGCAAACTTGACGTTCGACTTCAGCTTCAGCCCGGCAGACTTGATAGCGTCCACCGCCGACATCATGGCCATGATGGGCGCTTTGTCGTCGCCGGCGGATCGGGCAAGGATGCGAAGCTCGGGATCGAGCGCCGGCCCGGCGGGCGCGGGAGAAAGTGTGGGGGTGAAAGGCGGCGTCTTCCACTCCATGGGATCGAGAGGCGCTCCGTCGTAGTGAGCATAGAAAACAATCGTGCGGACCGCGCCCGGAGTCCGGATCTCGCCGAAGACGACAGGGTTTCCAGCGTTGGCGCCTTCGACCGACACGAGCCTTGACGCGATACCCCGCTTCCGCATCATCGACGCGATGAACTCGGCGTTTCGCTGGATGTTGCCGCGATCGCGGCTGACGTTGGGGATGGCGAGCAGCGCGACGAATTCATCCACGATCGCGTGCTCATGCTGCTGACGCCACTGCCGGGCCGTGCGCGCGGCTGGATTGTCCTGGGCCACGGCCGCAGCCGGTAACGCGCAAACGGTGAGACAGATGAGAAAGCGTTTCACTGCTGGCTTGAAAGTCTTTCCGTCTCTTCCAAATCCTGTCGCAGCGACCGCGCGCCTATCAGGTAGTGGAGCGCCGCCCAGATATTCACCAACCCGACGATGACGAGGGCGTAGCGGAGGGAGGCGGCGCCCATCGACGGGCGCAGATGGTCGCTGATGTACCCCGCGAGCCACGGACCGATGCCCTGGCCGATGAGCGTCTGAAGAAGCAGCAGAAGCGACGTCGCGACCGACCGCATGCGCAGCGTCGCAATCGCCTGGGTCATCGCGAACGACGGACCGAAGAACACGGCCGCCATGAACTGCATCGCGCCGAACATCGGCAGCACGAGCGACATGTCGCCAGCCAGATAGGCGGCGAACTGAAACGGCACGCAGAGAAGCGTCGCGATGCCCGGCACCCACAGATACCAGCGCCGATCGTTCCGGCCTTTGCTCAACCTGTCTGCGAGAAAGCCGCCGGCGAACGTGCCCACGCCGCCGACGATGCTGAAGAACGAGATCCAGTATCCGGCCTGCGACGCCGACATCGCATGCGAGCGCTGGAAGAACGCGTTGTTGAACGCGCCCGACGCGTACCACACCACCGAGTGCAGGCCTGCCGCGAGGCTGAGGTGAAGAAAGGACGACCGCCTGAACATGAACGTGAGGACTTCGCGGACCGGAGGCGCGGCCTTCTTCGCCGGTGCGCGGCCGCCGAAGTCGGCGTAACCCCGCGGCGGCTCGATGATGGTGGCACGAACGAGCAGCGCGAGCGCGACGCCGGGAAACCCGACGAGATAGAACGTCTGGCGCCAGCCGATGTGCTGCGTTCCCCAGCCGCCGATCGCCGCGCCGACCGCGGTCCCGATCGGCACAGCCAGCGCGTAAATCGAAAACGCGGTGCCCCGCTTCAGCTTCGGGAAATAGTCGGAAATCAGAGAGTGCGACGGCGGGCTGCCTCCGGCTTCGCCGATGGCCGTCGCCACACGCGCGCCGAACAACATGCCGAAATTCAGCGCCAGGCCGCACGCCCCGGTGGCCGCGCTCCACAAGGCGCACGACCACGCAAGCACGTTGCGACGGCTGGAACGATCCGCCCACGCCGCGAGCGGAATGCCGAGGAACGAATAGAAGATCGCGAACGGCAGCCCGCTCAGGATGCCAAGCTGCGTGTCGGTCGCGTTGAACTCGCGCTTGATCGCCTGCAACGACGCCGCCAGCACCTGCGAACGATCGGCGACGTTGGCGACGTAGCACAGCGTGAGCAGACCGAGGACGTAGTACCAGTACCACTGGCGGGACAACAGGGCCGGTACTGGGTACTCGGTACTAGGTACTGGAACTGAGTTTTCCGAGTACCCAGTACCTGGTACCGAGTCCCCGGGTTGATCCCGCTTCGTGACGGGCGCCATCTTGATGCGATAGATTACGTCTTAATGCCGAAAGCGCTTCGAAGTAATTTCGAGCCGGGCTCGCCGCGTGAGGCGGTCCGCCGCGCGCAGTGGAAAGCGCTCGGGCTGACCGAGGAAGATCTCGTCAAGCCGAAGATCGCCGTCGTCAACTCATCATCCGAGCTGGCGATTTGCTTCAGCCATCTCGACGGCATCGCGAAGGCCGTCAAGGAAGCCGTGCGCGATGCGGGCGGCATGCCGTTCGAGATTCGCACGGCGGCGCCGAGCGACTTCATCATCAGCGCGGGAGCGGGGGGCGGCTACATGCTCGCCAGCCGGGATCTCATCGTCAACGACATGGAGATCGCAATCGAGGGCGCGCAGCTCGATGGCATGATCTGCCTCTCGTCGTGCGACAAAACGCCACCGGCGCACCTGATGGCGGCCGGCCGCTTCAACATCCCCACGATTCTCGTGATGTGCGGCTACCAGCCGAGCGGACATTACGAAGGCAAGCACGTCGATATCGAAGACGTGTTTCTCGGGTCGGTGCAGGCGATGTTCGGCAAGCTGTCGAAAGACACGCTGCGGGGGATGTGCGATCACGCGATCACCGGACCAGGCGTCTGCGCCGGCATGGGCACCGCCAACTCGATGCACATCGTATGCGAGGCGCTGGGCATGGCGCTGCCGGGCGGCGCGCCCGTGCTCGCGAACAGCCCGAAGATGTTTGATGTGGTCCGCCGCGCCGGCCGCCGCATCGTCGAGATGGTGAACCAGGATCTGAAGCCGCGCGACATTCTTTCGCCGGGGTCGTTCGAGAACGCCGCGGCGGCCGTGCTGGCGATCAGCGGATCGATCAACTGCATCAAACATCTGCAGGCGACGGCAGTCGAAGCGGGCGTCGACGTCCACGTGTTCGCGCTGTTCGATGATCTTGCCGGGCGGGTACCGGTTCTCAGCGCCGTC
>Ga0137395_10000504_pt1 | contig 16445 bp, 10 predicted proteins | sample czobulk216metaG_FD_108283 | JGI IMG/M metagenome (GOLD analysis project Ga0137395, IMG submission 108283) | Vadose zone soil microbial communities from Angelo Coast Range Reserve, California, USA - czobulk2.16 metaG | ecosystem: Environmental > Terrestrial > Soil > Vadose zone | place: USA...
ACTCCAGTATGAAATCGCCTTTGCGAATACCGCGAACAATCTTCCATCCGGGCTTCAGTTCCAACGTCCAACCATCGCCCACGAGACTGCTGCCTGTACTCGCTGAGGGGGAAACTACGATCACGGCGCTCCAATCGGGCTTCATGAGTGCTCCGTTTTTTGCTTCCAGGATGCCCCAATCGTCAGAGATGCGCAGATTCGGGTACACCGTCCCGGCATCTCCCAGCGGTTGTAAGTTTCGTGGGTCGAACTGTACGTGCATATGGCGAAATTGAAGCGTGAGCACCGGCCCATCAATGAATCTCGCACGGTACCCGGCAACAATCTGCTGCCGTTTGGTCTCCCTTTCCGTCTCCGCAGCGCGAAGCGTCGCGCCGTCGTACTCCGTTGCTCGCCCTTCCGCAGCTAGCTGCAAATTTGTGGGAAGAGCTATGTGGAGAGCGTTCCGGAGCAGAGCGTCGAAACCCTGGCCCGCTTTCAACTGATCGTGCCATCCCGGCAAGTAGCGGTCGAGTAGCAAGCCGTAGCCGGGGCCGGTAGCATAGGCAAAAGATCGGACAAACGTGCTGTCGTCTCTGTGGCTGGAAAGATCGTTGAGGGCTGCCTTGATTTGTTCTTCGGAGGTGGGATTTCCCACGCGAACGCCGGTGTATTCTGCCAGACCCTCGTTTAGTTCTAGCGCTTGCTCCTGCAGGTCCGCGCCGGGGAACAGCCGGTAGCGTTCCGCGCGAAAGAGAACTGCGTCAGACGCCGTTTTTCTCCGCTCCTCGTCGGTGCTCGCCTGAAGAGCACGTGAGAGCGCTCGCCACTCCAGTTGCAGGTAGTATCGCCCATCAACCGTATCCAATTGTGCATTCTCTCCGCCTTCAAGCTTTGGAAGTTTGAGTTGGTTCTGAATGCGGTGGAAGAGTTCGTGCGAAATCAGGGTCTCGCGCTGTCGCACCTCACCAGGGAGTGGCCACAACATCTGCGTCCAGTAAACACCGGACCATTCGACCGCGGTATTGGCGATGTTCTGGTCCGTAGGCAAGAGGCCAACAAACACGCCGCCCTCGGCCTTCAGCAGCCCCTTTGCATCCGCGTGGCTGGCGACAATGCTCCGGCTTTGGGGATCCACAAACATGATCGGCCCGCAGAGCGAGACGCCCCACAGGTGTCCGTGATCGGCCTGGCAAAGTGATTGAGCTTCCGAGAAATACGTTTGCGCGGTTTCGATTGGGATCGGCGGAGGAGTTTGCGCCGAAGCAGCAAGGGGAATTGTGGACAAGAACAACAGTGTAGCCAGGCGCAGGCATTCCATTGGATTCAACCTCGGATTGAAAGGCATCGCAAGGAATAACAATCAATTCCGCCCTTATCACGTTGCGTTGAAGGGCGGCCTTGAATCTACAAGCCCCCTCAAAGCCCTTGCGCCTGTCTGTGGCTCCTGCCGCCAGATAGATCCGCGTGGCTGGACCTAATCCAAACACGGATTACACCTGCTCCAGCACCTTCATCAGCCGTTCGACCGTTGACACATCAAAATTGCGCGCCACTTCGATCCTGCGCCCGCCCGACAACACCACGGCCAACCTACAACTCGATTCGCTCTCCGCCGCCGGTTTCCCGGTGACCAATTCCACACCCAGCAACTTGCAGTCCGCCCGAGCGCTTTTCCTCTTCCTTTCCCATTCGCCGTTTCTTCAGATGGCGAGCCAACGTGCTCAAGCTCAAACCCCGACTGGCGGCAGAACTCATTCTGCCGCATGCCGCTGCTGGCAAACTCCGACACTCACTGCTGAACCTCCGCTCGCGTCCGCCGCCTTTGTGCCACTACCGGCTCTTCTCTGTTCATTCCTCCACTTCAGCACAAGACTCCGCCTCTCGAACAGGTGCGTTGCTCTAACGCTTACCGTCAAAAACGGTTTCAGTAGGCGGCAGCGATCGCACGAAAGTGAATCTTCTTTCCCGTTGCTTCAGGGCAACACCGGCTTGATGCCGGTGAGTTCGCAAAAGTCGATCAGCGCGGGATACAGATCAGTTCCGTAGCCCAGGCAGGCGTACTCATTCGTCCAGCTGTCAAGCATTCTGTCGATATCGCAATGAGCAGTAACAAACCCGTGCGGCCAAAAGGGGATGCCACACTCATTGAGGCGCAGGTGAGCTTGCTTCTTGGGCGGCTCAAAAACCGTGGCGCGAGTGATCACCATCTGGAATTCGCCATTGACACGGCCGAGGCGGGCCAGAACTCCCTCGCCTACTTTGCAAATGAGACGGACTGAGAGCCCTCCAGCCTCGCCTTCGGTGGGGATGCCGTGTTCGGAAAAACCAGCTGGCCCCAACTTGCCGGCAAGCGACGGAGGACACGCTCCATCGCCGATGATCTTGATTTCTTTTTTCTTCTTGTCGATGTGCTGAAGGTCGCCGTAATACACGCGTTCCATGCTGAGCTTCGTTAACAGCAACACCGTAAGCGCGGTATTGAAATCTCCAAGTGTGGAGGTGCCATAGCCGTCTTCCAACATCATGCTCTGCGCGAAGCAGGTTGCGGAGTAATCGTCGCCCAGGCCGGGAAAGGATTGGACTGTGTAGAAGTCGAACTTCTCCTTTTTGACCAGCTTCTTGAGCGCAATGTAGAGGCGGATGGAGCGTTCATTGACGATGTTCTTCTCTGGCGCCGTCCCGAAGAGCTTCTCTAGACGGGGTTGAAGGGCGGAGATTTCTTTGGCAGAGACTGACTCGGCGGTTCGGATGAGCTCAGTAGTGTCTCTTGAATCGATGTCTACCCCAAACATGCGCATCCATTGCGATGGATCGGCCACGCCGCAGGTCTGACCCATGCCCCGGCCGCCGAACGCGCCGATGGTGGACATATTCAGGACGTTCTTCAGGTGAGCGGCACGGGCATAACTGGTGATCTTGAGGATCGTCTCGGAGTCACCGGCTTCGCCATACACGAACTTGTGAGGTACGCCGATTTCGAGGAGGCAGCCATGCATCACCAATCCACCCACCGGTCGCCAGCCTTGCGAACCGGGGTGCGTCCACAACAGAACTGCTTTTCCGGCAGCTGCGTAATCGCGGATGGCCGCGACCAAATGCGCTGCCCACACCCAGGTCCCGGAGAAGAGGACGACGAGGTCGACGTGGTCGTCGAACTTCATCTTCTTCAGAGCGCTGCGCGCCTCTTCTTTCGTGGCGATCACAAGATCATGCTCGATGACTTTCATGCCAGCTTCGACGAGGGCTGCTTTGGATCGCTTGACGATGGTGTCGTCGATGAAGGGAGCGCCCATGGGATCTTTGAGTCCGTCTTTGTGAACGCCGTACACGATGAACCCGACTGTCGGTTGAATCAAGCTTCCTCCTCGTCTGTCACCAAGAATCCTTCGCCCTGCTCGACCGCAGCTGACCGGAGTTGCCGGTAGCGCTTGACCTGATCGCGATAGCTGGCGGCCACTGTCTCATCAGGATCCAGCACTGCGCTTTCCTCAACTAATTCGGCGACCGCCTGGCTGATGCTTGCGTATTCACCAATGGCCACACCGGCCAGGATTGCTGTGCCGAGGCACACAGCTTCCTGCCGGCGCATCACGTGCAGACGACAGCCGGTGAGAGCCGCCCGCAATTTCAGCCCGAGGGCTGAGCGGGCACCGCCCCCAGTAACGTAAATGTCCTCGAAGTCCCCAACTGCTTCTGCCAGGCTCTCGGTTACGATGGACAGTTCGCACGCCAATCCTTCGAGGATGCCCTTGTACATCTGACTGCGATCGGTTCCAGGGTTGAGGCCTGCTATCAAGGCACGAGCACGCGGATTGAAGTCGGGATTGCAGGTTCCAATTAAGTGCGGAGTAATCGAAAGCCCGGTTGGTTGTTCCGGTGCATGCTCCTCGAGAAAAGCGTAGTGGCTGGCTTCAAGGCCCAGGACGGATGCCTCGGAACGGGCTTCGCCGGATCCATTGAGATACAACAAATCGTGAAACCACTTCATCATGATTCCGGAGGGGAAGTAAGCCAGCGTCACAAATTTGTCGGGAACAACGTGGCAGTAGGAATTCAGCAAGGCCGCAAGCGCTTTGTCATTCAGACTGGGGGCATCCGACGCGGCCAGCAGGCATTCGTATGTACCGATCGAATCAGAAACACGGCCACCACTGATCACACCGGCACCAAGCGCCCCGCACGGCTGGTCGTGACCTCCCAACACGACGGGAGTACCGGCTGAGATACCCAACTGGCTTGCGGCTTCAGAATTCAGCTTGCCGGCAACGGTGCCTGCGGGAACCGGGAGGGGCAGGCACGCTCGGTCGAGTTCTGTGGCGCTGAGAACGTCATCGGACCAGCAACGCCTGCGAACGTCGAAAGCCAGGAAGCGCGACGCCAGCGAGTAGTCCACGTACGGAGGAAGACCCATCTTCTCGAGAAGATAGCCGATCAGAGTAAGGAATGACTTGGTCGATCGAAAAATCTCCGGCCGGTGTTTGCGTAGCCAGAGAATCTTGGGAATAGGGTACATCGGATGTGCGAATAGCCCGGTGATTTGAAACAGGCGTTGGCGTCCGATCCTTTCTTCGCACTGGGCTGACTCGAGAATGGCTCGGCTGTCCTGATTAAGAATTGCGGCAGTCAGAGGCCGGCCTTGCGAATCAACGGCCACAAAAGTTTCGCCATGCGAACTGAAGCACAGCGCGCGTACCGGGTCTTTCAGACCTTTGGTCAGCGTGCGGCATGAAACACAGACGGCATCCCAGAATTTCTCGGGATCCATTTCCGCATAGCAAGGCTGAGGGAACTCAGGCATGTAGCTCGACGAGTGCTGCGCCAAGATCGCGCCGCGAGTAGCAAACAGCACGGCCTTGCAGCTGCTTGATCCAATATCAACCGCCAGCAGGCTCACGTTTCGGGCACCCCTCACAGCCTGGAGCGACGATGCTACATCAAGTCGCCTGCAGGAAATTTCCCACCTGGATGCTGAGTTGACGCTCGAGTCCGGCTTCTGTGACACGAGCGAGGCCACGCTCGATCGAAAACCGTTTCACTCCGGAAAAGTCTTCGGGAACGGCGAACAACAGGATCAGGAAGCGGACTTTAAGACGAGACATGGCCGGAAGCCAGCGATAAGTCGGTTGGCCAAACAGCCGGCCCTGATCGATGGTGTCCCGGCGAGGAATCGCAAACGGAGTCGTGCTGAATTCAATTCCTCGGCAAAAAGTCCTCCCCTTCCATGGCGCGGCCGTGCGATAGTTGCGTTCCTCCCAGTTGCCGACCCAGGGAAAGTCCGAATGCCGAAAGGCATAGACCACCAGCACCCTTTGGCGTGGGTTGCAAGCGCTGATGAAAACGATCTCCAGACTCGGATCGAGCAATTGAGCCGTATAGTGCCCGAAGCGCTCATCCGGCGTTGTGCGCAGGTTATGCCGGCCACCGTCTTTTCTGGGAGCGTCAGGCCAGATGAATTCCGCATCTGGCTTGAGAAAGTTGCTCGCACTGTAATCCGGCGGACAGACTTTCGCCTGGGTTGCGGGCATGTCGAAAATTGTAGTTTCACATTCCAGGAAGGGCGGACCGAATGTCACGTGCTCATTCCAGGAAATCGGCCGGTCATAGCGGCTCAAGTTCACTGCCTGTTCTTCGCAGTAGAGGACCGGATTCGTGGGGTCGATTGCAATGGTTCGGCTGAAATCGATCTCCGCTTCGCGAAGTGTGCATCCGTACCGCAGGGTGGGCCGGACCGAAGCGGGGCTCTTCAATCGCCTCCATTTTGCCGATGGGGCTTCGCCATGAGTGGCGAGCCCGGCTGCAGTCTCCTGTTTTGAGGGCGGGCCAAAGTGATCAAAGCTCAAGCTGTGTCCGGCAATGCCGGCCAGCAATTGACCATCCGGCGGTGGCCCATACATGCGCCGATGCTTGCCCGGTGAGTACCGGTCGGGGTCGATCGTTTTCCAAGGTGGCTCCCAGAGGGGATTCACTCCGGGAATATGGTTAAGACCCAACTGGCAAATGTGCCCGCCACCCTCGAGAAAGGCAACCTGTCCCCATTCCGCGCGGAGACGATAGCCAGCGCGTCCAGGCAAAATATTTCGCGAACGCTGTACCGTGATCTGGCTGCGCGAGGACATTATCGTGTAGGGTCCAGCATTTCGGTGCGATCGAGGACGGAGCGAGCTTGCTCGAGGAATAATCCCATGTCCGCAGCCTGGAATACATTTCGGCCAAAAAACACCCCTGCCGCTCCGGCAAGCGCCACATTGCGGACTACGTCTAGGGCGTCTTCATCGGAGCCATGACGGCTGCCGCCCAGCACGAGGATGGGGATGGGACAACCTTCGACGACCGACCGCATTGAAATCGGGTCGCCGGTGTAGTCCGTTTTTACGGCATCGGCCCCGAGTTCGGTCGCCATTCGGGTGTGCAGGTTCAGCCATTTCGGCTCGCCCGGATTCTCCACGGTCTTGCCCCGAGCCAGGGACTCGACGATCAGAGGTATGCCGATGCGCTCACATTCTCGAGCAACTTCGGCGGTGCGGGCGACCTCTTTGCTCTCGAAATCGGCGTCACCGGTGCCCACTACCAGGTAGGTCAACACGGCGTCCGCGCCGTGACGCAGAGCGTCTTCCGGACGGGCTAACAGAGAACTGCGGAGGTCACCGCTTCCATTGTTAGAAATTGCCGACCAAACCGTGGTCCAGTCAATGCGAGCGATCAAAGCGGGTAAAGAGCCAACCAAGGAGGAGTTGGCAAATTGACGAATGAGGCCAAGATTCAGAAGCACTGCATCAACTTTGGCTTCTGCGAAGCGCCGGATCTGGCCGAGAGGATCCCCCGTGCCCGGAATCGGTCCCAGAACCAGTGCATGGTCAAACGCCACTACCAGCGCGCGATGTCCCATTCCTCCCAGCACTCGGCAGAGTCGAACTCTCTTGCCACAATCGCTCAAAGCACCCCCTTTGACCCGGACACTCGGCGATAAAATTAGTCCGTATGTGAGCGATTGTCAATGCTTTTTGTTCGCATGTGCGTGCTTTGTTGCCTTCGCCGACCCGGCCTCCGCGACGATCACCTGCAGGCCGGAATCCTGGAGCTCTCGGATGAACCTGGGATCCGTGCTGGAATCGGTGACCAGGATGTTGAAGTCGGTGACGGGGCCAACGTAGGCGAAGCACTGCATGCCAAATTTTCCATGATCCGCCAGAGCGATTCGGGTCTTGGCCGCCTTGGTCACCATCCTCTTGATCTGCGCTTCGGCATGGTTCGCGGTAGAAACACCGTACTGCGGGTCAATGGCGCTGACGCCGAGGATGGCTTTGTCCAGTCGTATTTCCGACAAGGCTCGTTGCGCCCACTCTCCGGAGAGATAAAACGTATCCTTTTGAAGATCGCCTCCGGTGCAGAGAACGGTGACGCCTGAACTGCGTTGCAGCTCACAAACGATGGTGGGAGAGTTGGTTACGACGGTCAGACGATGGCGATGAATCAAGTGTCGCGCTAACTCAAAAACGGTGGTGCTGCCTTCTAGAAAAACCGTGTCGCCATCCAGCACCAGTTGCTCGGCGGCGCGCGCAATCTGGCGTTTTTCTTCGCTGTGACTACGCAGCAGCGCGTCATACGAGGGCTGGAATTTCGTGCTCGACATGCGCGACACGGCTCCGCCGTGTGAGCGGACCAGCAGGCCCTCATGCTCGAGAACAGCCAGATCGCGGCGGATGGTCGCAGCCGCCACCTTCAATCTGTCGCATAGCTCAGAGGCGGTTACGGTCCGTTGCGCGCCAAGGATTTCGCGAATCTGGAAGCGACGCTCTTCAGCAAGCATGGCGATGGCAGGAAAAAAAATCATTGTACCCGAAAGCAGTCGGAATAAAAGCCCTCCGCCGCAATAAATCGTCCACTTCCGCACAAAAAGGTTGACAAACGTGCAGAAAGTTAATAAATTCGCGCAGATTTGAGTTTACGAAGTTCAATCACATCCAAGCACCAATATTCGGAGCTCCCATGGAACCCTCCACTCCAAGTGTTGCACTCCGTGCTCTTCGATTAATAGAGACCTCCCCCCTTCATCTTCATTTCTTGGTCTGGTTGGTAATTCTCACGTGCGCGACGGCAGCGGCGCAAAAGGATACCGGTGCGATTGCCGGCCTGGTTAAGGACTCAAGCGGCGCCGTGGTTTCCGGCGCTGAAGTGACCATTACGGACACCGACCGCGGGACGAGTTTGGTCTTGAAGACCAATGCTCAAGGAGAGTATGTGGCTAGCCCGCTGAAAATCGGGCGCTACAAGGTGACGGTCGAGAAGGCGGGTTTCAAGAAAGCGGTTGCAGGTCCAATTGTCGTGAACGTTCAGGAGCGCCCGGAGATCGACGTCACCTTACAGGTCGGGAGCATCAGCGAAACCATGACGGTCAGCACGGAAACTCCGCAACTGGAGACGGAGACCTCCGAACTAGGGCAGGTGATTGACAGCCAGCGGGCCACCACGCTTCCGCTCAATGGCCGGAACTATGCACAATTGGCGCTACTCGGGGCTGGAGTGGCTCCCAGTGAACCGGGGTCTCGCGTCTCTGCCAGCTACGGGTTCAGCGCCAACGGCGCACGGTCGTTACAGAACAACTTTCTGCTCGACGGGGTCGATAACAACGCGAACCTGGGCGACGTGCTCAATGAGTCGGCTTTCGTCATTCAGCCATCGGTCGATGCCATCGCCGAGTTCAAAGTGCAGACCAACTCGTACAGCGCAGAATTTGGCCGTGGCAATGGCGCGATTCTGAATGCGGTGATCAAGTCGGGAACAAACGGACTCCATGGCGACGTTTACGAGTTCCTGAGAAACGACAAGCTTGACGCGCGCAATGCCTTTGACGCCTTCGGCCGCCAACCTTACCAGCAAAATCAGTTCGGCTTTACTCTAGGTGGTCCGATCATCAAGAACCGCACCTTCTTCTTCGGAGACTACGAGGGGCTGCGGATAAGGCAAGCGACGCCGCAGCTCGCCTTCATTCCCACCCCGGCGATGATTGGCGGCGATTTCTCGTCATTCCTGGATTTGACAACCCCGGTCACGGCGGTGGACTCCCAAGGCAATCCGACAAGCCAACCGGCGCTCGACTGCAGCGGCCACCCCACCTTCGTGGGAGAGATCTTCAACACCCGGCTCACGCAGCAGTCGAGTCTGAATCCGAATGGTTTGTGCGGTGTCCCCATCGCGGTGAATGGCGCCGGGGCTCCGACCAATATCTTCCCCAGTGGTTTGATTGATCCACTGGCGGCCCGGCTGGCCGCCCTGTTTCCTCGGCCGAATGCAAATATCTCGGGAAATAACTTTCTTTCCGACCCGAGACGCAGGGAGAGCCGCAACAACTTTGATATGCGCATCGACCACAAGATCAGCGATAAAGACAACGCCTTCGGACGATTCAGTTATGAAGACCAGCCCAGCTTTATTCCGCCGCCCTTCAAGAACGTGCTGGATGGAGGAGGGTTCTTTGACGGTATAGAGGACAACTCCTATCGCAGCGTGGCTTTGAGCGAAACTCACCTGTTCCGGCCGACCGTGGTAAACGAATTCCGGGTCGGCTATAACCGCATCAATTCGCACCGACTTCAGCTCAACTTTGACCAGAACGTCAGCGCTCAATTGGGCTTTCCGGGTGTGCCTTTTACTCCCATCAACGGCGGACTGCCGAGCATAACCTTCAGTGACGGCACGGTGGGTGTCGGCAGTTCCACATTCCTGCCATCCGTCGAGAAGCAGAATAGTTTTGTATTCACCGACAACCTGACCTGGATCCGGGGCCGCCACTCAGTGAAAGTTGGTAGCGAGGTGCGTCTAGAGCAGTTCACCATCTTTCAGCCGGCTGCATCCCGCGGCGACATGAACTTCGGATCCGAGTTCACCGATAACCCCGCGGCACCCACCACCGGGAGCGGTTCCTTCTCCGGAGGGGCCTTCGCCACCTTCTTGCTGGGCATTCCCGACTCTGGCGACATCACCAGCCTGCACAACATCGACTACCGTCGGCAAATCTATGCCTTCTACTTTCAGGATGACTGGAAAGCAACCGACCGGCTGACGCTGAATCTTGGGCTGCGCTATGAGGTCTTTAGCACAATTAAGGAACATAGCAACCAACTGGCGACGTTTGATTTCAACTCGCTGTCTCTGATGGTTCCGAAAGGGCAGAACGCGCAGCTCACGCCGATTCTTCAGGCCAGTCTTCCAATTCAGCCCATTGCCTCTCGTGGCCTGATCAGTCCTGACTTGAATAATTTTGCTCCGCGCATCGGATTTGCTTACCGGGCTCGAAACAAACTGGTCTTGCGTGGCGGTTACGGGGTTTTCTACGGAGGCCAGGAGAATGGTCCATTTTCCAACCCCAGCCCGGGGTTCAATCCTCCTTTCTACCTGGCTCAGACATTCCAGATGACGCAGTGTTTCGACTCCTCGGCTAACCCCGCACAAGAAGATTGCTCGATCCCCAATTTCAATGTTCTTTCGAACGGATACCCCACAACGTCGCTTTCCAACCCCAACAATCCGTCACTCTATTCCATCAGTCCCATTCTGCGGACGCCCTATAACCAGCAATGGCATTTCGGGGTGCAATATCAACTTCCTGGTGCAAGCGTGTTGGACGTCTCCTATGCCGGCTCGCATGGGCTGAAACTCTACGGTTTCTATAACGGGAATCAGGCAGCACCGATTGCGGACCCGAGTGCGCCCACCGCCCCGAGGCGGCCCGCAAAGAAGTCCTTGCCTGGCGCAGGCCCCTGCGACTTGGCGCAAGATTCCTCGGGGAACTATATTGACGCTGGCAATTGCGACCCAGTCTTCGATGTTGCCATCGCGACGTTTCGCTCCAATGCCATCTCGAACTACAACTCCCTGCAAGTTCGTTTCGAGAAGCGCCCCACGCATGGCCTTCAGTTCGAGGCGGCCTACACCTATAGCCACGCCCTCGATGATGCTTCCAGCGCCAGCCTGGGATCGCAGAATCAGGGCGATTTCCGCTTCCAGAACGATCCGCGTTTGGAATACGGAAATGCCGATTTCGATGTGCGCCACCGCTTCGTGTTCAGCTATTCCTACGAACTGCCTTTCGGCAAAGGCAGATGGATAGGAGGCAATGCCAGCGGGGTTTTGAACCGCATCATTGGAGATTGGCAGATGGCAGGAATCACCACAGCTTCTGCCGGGAACTGGTTCACACCCACTGACATTGTGACCAATCTCTCCAACTCCGATGGAGGCGGGTTTGTCTTCAACGCATCGCGGCCAAACGTTGTGGGAAATCCTAATGGGCACCGGTGCGTAACCGGGACACTTTTCAACACCTGTGCGTTTGTCAGCAATACCGTCTTTGGCACGTTCGGGGATGCCGGTCGAAACATTATTCGCGGGCCAGGCTTCCAGAACTGGGATATCTCGATCTTTAAGATTTTCCCTGTCACTGAGGCGAGGCGATTGGAGTTCCGGGCGGAGTTCTTTAATGCTTTTAACCACCTCAATCCCGAATTCGCTAACCCCAACACGATTTCAGAAAACATTGCCACAGAAAACGGTTCACCTGGATTTGGATTCGCCCAGGCTGCGCGCGATCCGCGATTCATTCAGTTCGCTTTGAAGTTCTATTTCTAACTCTCTACGAGTCACAAGTTTGTCGGTTGCGGGAAATCCGACCTCTTCGAGCGCAAACACGACGACGTACATCTGCCCGCATGGCCTTATATGCCTGAAAGGGGAACAATCCAATGAAACGACAGCGATGCCACATCGCAAAAGCGTTCTTCCTCCGGTTTGTATTGCCGCAGTTGCCGGGATTACGGGTCGCTGGTTGCGTCATCGACCTCGGTAAGCGCCCCGAGTTGCTTCTAATTCCCTTCATGTTTTTGGGGCCCACGTCCCTGCTACAAGTCGAAGCCCAAACTCTTTCAGGTCCATCGTATTCGGAGTGGAGAATCTCTCCCGGCTCGATAGCGATTCAACAGGGCAGCTATTCGGGGTCATTGACTGCGCTTGCCACCAAGGACCAGACCGGCACACAGAATAATTCCGCCAACTACGTGCAATTTGGAACGCCCAGCGGTCAGCAGTTTACCGGCTCTCTGAGCTTTACTGCTCCGAGCGGGATTACCCTTTCGCAGATCACTTCCATCCAGCTCGTGGCAAACGTTCTGGCGCCGCAAGACACGGTGGATAGCTGGGACTACGGCATCTACAACTGGAAAAACGCTGCCTATGAGCACCTGGGCAATCAGAACCATTGCGGCGGTTCCACCGGGTTGCACACCTGCAGGGATGACTCCGGAAGCTTTCTCGACTGGAGATGGAATCAGTACAACGCGAACGGCGATGGCACAAAGTCGGATTACGTCAACCCCACTACTCGCGAGATCCGCATCCAATTGGCATCTTCAAATGCTTCCAGTTATGAGGATATGGATTGGATATCCCTAGCCGTCTACACCAGCAGCGGCTCGGGCACGATTTTCAACCCTCCCACGAACTTCCGCTGGCAATACCAACTCTCCGCCAGCGCAGCAGACGGGACTTCTTACCCGTCAACCCAGGGGATTAACACGGTGGTTTGCGGGCTCCCTTTCACGGGCGGTTCCTGCGTCGAACCCATGATCATTGATTTCGATTTTTACGAGGATGCATCGATCACGGGATCCAATAACTTCCTCTACACCACAGGCGCGGTGAATTCGCTGCATGCGCTGGGCAAGAAGGCGATCGGCTACGTCGATGCCGGCGATACCGAACAGGTGCGTCCCGACTATCAGCAGTACGTGGACTTCGACAACGCATGCAACGGTTGCTTAATCGGAAATCCTTTCTCGGGCTTCCGCAACGAATACATGCTCAACCTCAACAACGACAAGGGGCAGGCCGATTTCATTCGCAAAATGGTCGCTGCACGCACTGACCGGGTCGCCGCCAATGGATTCGACGCTGTGGAATACGATGTTCTCGCGAACTATGAGAACAAATCAGGGTTCACCATCCCATACGCGACGCAGGCGAGTTTCAACATTTCGCTTACAACCATCGCTCACAACCATTTCTTATCCGTTCCGCTGAAGAGCGACGTGGACCAGGCGACGGATTCTACCATCGAGTCTGCCTTCGACTTTGTCATCGATGAGCAGTGCAATCAGTACAGCCAGTGCGGCAACTACTCCTCCTGGCAAGCCGCTGGCAAGTCGATCTTCAATGTTGAATACAAGCTCAGCACCGGCAAGTTTTGTCCGCAGGATAATGCAACGAACTTCAACGGCATTTTGAAGAATTACAGTCTGGACGTGACTCCTTACACGCCCTGCCGTTAACGGCTGTGGATGCTCTCGACCGCACGCGGTGGCCGTCGAAAGTAGCGGCGAACAGGGTCGCACCGTGTGACGTCACGCCGGCGGGGCTGCATGCGGTAGAGATTCTGGAGACGAATTGGGAACTCCGGCAACGACAAAATCCGACCTTGCTCCCCAGCTGCGCCGCGCCCTCGGTCTCTGGGATCTCATTCTCTACGGCATTGTTGTCATCCAACCCACCGCTCCCATGCCGGTGTTCGGGGTCGTCAGTGAGAGAGCGCGTGGTCACGTCGTCACCGCCGTGTTCTTGGCCATGCTGGCGATGCTGTTTACTGCGATCAGCTACGGTCGCATGGCCCGCGCCTATCCCAGCGCCGGCTCTGCCTTCACGTATGTTGGGCAGGAAATTCATCCCGCTCTCGGCTATGTGACGGGCTGGGGGATGGCGATGGATTATCTGCTGAACCCGCTGATTTGCACGATCCTCTGCGCGCAGCTGGCGCGGAATTTCGCTCCTGAGGTGCCTTATGTTGTTTGGGCCGTCTTTTTTGCCGGTTTATTCACTGGGCTGAATCTGTTTGGTATCCGTGCCTCGGCGCGCATCAATGACACGCTTGCCATTGCCATGGGCATCGTGATCGCCATCTTCTTCGTGGTAGCTGCGCACTATATTCTCCGGCATCCCCACGCGGGAACTGGATTTTTTGGGCGGCCCTTCTACGACTCGAACACATTCGAATTGAAATCCGTGTTGGGTGGAACGTCGTTGGCGGTCCTCACCTACATCGGGTTCGATGGAATTTCCACACTGTCAGAGGAAGCGAAGAATCCGAAACGCGACATTTTGCGGGCCACTGTCTTAGTCTGCCTGATCACAGGTTTGCTGGCCGGATGCGAAGTCTATGCCGCGCAGCTGATCTGGCCGGTTTCGAGGCCGTTCCCGGACGTTACCACGGCTTTCGTGCACGTCGCCGGGTTGGCGGGTGGCACATGGCTGCTGCAATTGGTGAATGGAACGCTGCTGGTAGCGACAGTCGGCTCCGGAATGGGATCTCAACTCGGTGCGGCGCGGCTCTTGTATGCCATGGGTAGGAGCGGCGCGATTCCCAGGTCCTTCTTTGGTGCGATCGATCCAGTTCGACATACACCGCGTAACAACGTTCTATTTGCTGGAGCCCTGGCCTTGCTGGGCGCCCTGACGATTAGCTTTGAACGCGGGGTTGAGCTGCTCAACTTTGGCGCGCTCATCGCTTTTATGGGAGTGAACGCCTCTTCCCTGGTTCGCTACTACATTCGAGCCGAGGACAGGGGACTCAGCGATCTATTGCCGCCGGCTTGCGGTTTCATGATTTGCCTGCTCCTGTGGTGGAACCTGAATCCGTCGGCAAAGATGGCAGGCACGATCTGGATGCTCGTGGGGCTCGCGTATGGAGCGATTCGGACCGGAGGCTTCCGCCGGGATCTGATTCGTTTCGAAGTTCCTCAGGAACCCTAGTCGGGCCCGTAGCGGCTCGGAGGCGGGACCGCGATCGCACCACTCACAGAGACGGAGGCCTGCTTTTCCGCCGGAACTCCGTCGACGCCATCCACCACGAGGCGAACGGTGTAATCCCCAGCCTTGGTAAAAGCATGGCTGACCTGCCTGCCATCCTGGCTGGTGCCGTCGCCAAAGTCCCAGTGGTAGCCAATGGCGGGGACTCCATCGGAATCAACTGTAGTCGAGAATTTCAGATCTTCGTTCATCCTCGCTCGCCCCGGGAACTCAGGCAAGATCTTCGGAGGCGCCGCAGGTAGCGACCTGTCGATGATCTTTACCACCTTCACCGAATGAGCGGGCTGTTCCACCTGGATGGAATTGCTGTCCGCCGACCAACGATGCGCGGGGTCAAAGACGTCCTCCAGATCGTAGGCGCGGCTACCGGCAAGCCGGAGCTCAGAGAGCGAGAAATGATGAGACCTTTGTTGTTCCGTCCAATTGAAGACCGCGAGGATCGACTGCCTGGCATCTTCATGCAGCAGAAATACGCTAGGCTGCTCGTCCTCGGAGCGATAGGTAAGAAGATCGACGGGAATCGCCGCACGTCCGAGTTTCGCCATCTGTAACAGGTCCGGGTTCTTGAGCAGCGAGACCCGGTCCGGATCGGCGCCCAAGGTCGGCAGGTCATCGCCGATTTCGTACAGTCCTCCGGAAACCGCCGACAGAGCAATCGACACCTGGGCTTCATTCAACGTGAGTGGAGCCTGGATTTCGCGCTCTTCCAGAAGTTGTCTCGACACGGTGAATGCGTCCGGATCGCTGATAAAAAAGTTCCGGTGCATATAGTAACGGGCGGCAATGCCGGGCGCCGCCTCCTTGCTGCGCGCGAAGGTGTGACCGGTGTCTTGCGATACACGCCCGTCATCGACAACGCCAACGGGAGTGAGCATGGGGCTGCCGTCTTTATCGAGCAGGACATCATCGCCCACGGCTTCACGGATAACCTCGAGCCCAATTCGTAGGGCTTCGAGGGCGGTGGTATGCGGCCGGAAGTAATAGCCCTCGATTGCGGTGTTGTCCATAAAATCGAGTTTGATATACTTCACGCCCCATTCTCGAACCAGTGTGCGGTAGGTCTGGCGCAGAAACTCCTGCGCTGCTGGATTGGTGGCATCCAACACAAACAGCCGCTCTGCCGGCACCTCTTCATCTGTCGTGACCGGAATTGCGTCGCCTTTCGCGTTGTGCACCAGCCAGTCTTTATGGTTCTCATAAACTGAGCTGCGCTCCCCCACCTCGAACGGTGCGGTCCAGATGCCGATCTTCAGCCCAAGCGGGTGAATTCGCTGCGTGAGGGGGCGCATGCCATGGGGAAATTTAGAAGCATTCGGGACGGCGTAGTCCGCTCGCGCATATCCATACCCGAAATCGAAATGGAAGTAGTCATAACCGAGAGATTTCAGGTGTTCAGCCTGCCACAACGCATTGGTGAAGGTGTTCCCCTCCGTGATCTTCATGTAGAAGGCCGTCCAGCTCCACCATCCAAGCATGTTGTCTTCCGGAATGCGGCTGTGGTGCAGTTGGCGAATCGCGGTTCCATAGCTCTCAAGTTGGGCGTGGTAATCGGATCCGACGGCGAACATCAGGCGTTCCGAACAGATGCTCTCGCCGTTCGGAAGGGCCAGCTG
>Ga0137395_10000505_pt1 | contig 16436 bp, 10 predicted proteins | sample czobulk216metaG_FD_108283 | JGI IMG/M metagenome (GOLD analysis project Ga0137395, IMG submission 108283) | Vadose zone soil microbial communities from Angelo Coast Range Reserve, California, USA - czobulk2.16 metaG | ecosystem: Environmental > Terrestrial > Soil > Vadose zone | place: USA...
CCGACGCTCTACCAGCTGAGCTACTCCCACCATCCGTGGAGCTTCTTTAGTTTACGCTAATTCCCGCGCGCCGAAAAGCGGGCGGATACGTATACCCGGAATCCGCTCCGGAAGCAATTCCACCAGGGTCCGGTTCTCGAAACTTTGCGCCTCCGCGAGACTTATCTTTCAGGTTGCAACCAGGAAACCGCCGCGCCGAACTTCCCGCGTATTGTTAGACTAATTTAATAGGAAACGCGTCTCCGCGCATGAGCCCACATCAAACGGACCGGCAGCACTTCGAGCGGCAGATCGTTTATGCGCGCCCAATTTTTGTCTTGCTGGCGCTGCTCGCCGTTCTCGAACAGCCGCCTACGCACGGAGCGCGCCGGTCAGCCTCATTCCTGGTCGCCTATCTGGTTGTCGCGCTCCTTATCACCCAACTGGAACGCCTACTGCGCAAACGTTCCTGGCATTTGCCCTTGGCCTGCGATCTTTTTGCTCTGGGCTTCTTTATGTATATCAGTCCGTCCACTGTACCGGTTTGGTTTCCGTATATGTTTCTTTGTTACGCCGCAGGCATTCGTTGGGGCGTGGAATTGACACTCCCGCTGGCTGGAGCGCTCTCCCTTATTCTGGTTTTGCTCACAGCTGTGAAAGGCGATATCCATTGGATGCGCGTCGTCTCCTGGCTCGGCCTCACCGCGGGCACATTTGCAGTCGGGGCTGGCCTCGCCTTTCTGGGCGATCGCAACCGCCGATTCTCTTCGCAAATCGAGTTTTTCTCGAGTATCAGCGCAACCATGCAAGTGGATCAGGGGCTGGCTGAATCGCTGCGCATGTTCCTCGAAGAACTGGCGACCACCTTTAGCGCGGAAGAGGCTCTCCTCCTTTACCGCGATACCGATCTCGAGCGTATTTTTCTCTGGCGTCTGAAAGCGGGGGAAAGCGAGCGCCTTGTTCCGGAAAGCATGCCTCTGTCGCGCACGGATGGCTTCCTCCTAGACGACATGGACGCCACCATCTGCTGGAACTCACTAGCGGGGCCTGGTTCCGGGTTTGGCTGGGATCGGCGCGACGGAAGGGCCATCAAGAACCTGCCTCGATTGCCTGGTCCGGCGCAGCAGGAGTTGAAGGTGACCTCCTTTGTGACCGTAGCTTTCGACCAGGGAGGCCAGGCAACCGGCCGGATTTTTCTCCTCAATGGCCGTAAACCCTTTCAAAAGCAGGACTTAGCCTGGCTTGAAAGCATCGCCGCGCACGTCTCTCCTGCTTTGGAGAACATCTTTCTTTTGAGGCACTTACGAGCGCGCGCCATCGAAGCCGAGCGCAGCCGAATCGCCCGCGACCTCCACGACGGCATTCTCCAGACCCTGCTGAGCATTGAAATCCAGCTCGATGTCCTTCGGCGCCGCCTACCTGCTGCCCCTGAACAGGCCGTAAGCGGCCTTGCCAGCCTCCAGCAGACCGTCAGGAACGAGGGCGCAGAGCTTCGCCAGACGGTCACGGACCTCCGTCCCCTGCGCGTGCAGAGCGCCGATCTGGTTGACCTGATGCGTGGTTTCGCCGAGCGCTATCGCAACGAATCCACGGTCGCCCTTGATTTGCTAATCGATTCGGCCGAGTTACGCGCTCCGGACCGCGTCTGCCGCGAGATTTTCCAGATTTACCGAGAAGCACTCAACAACATAAAAAAGCATGCCAAGGCTTCCCATGTCGTGGTAAAACTGTCGCAGGATGACAGCCGTCTAGTACTCGTAGTAGACGACAACGGCGAGGGGTTTAGCTTCGCCGGCCGGTTTACGGGCGACGAGTTGGATCGGTTGCGCTTGGGTCCCATTTCCATTAAGGAGCGTGCACGTACCGCGGGTGGGGTTTTGACTGTCGAGTCGAACCCCGGGCATGGAGCGCGTTTAACAATCGAAGTTCCGCTCGGTTAATATGGCCAAAACAGCAAAACAGCAGATACGGGTACTACTAGCCGATGACCATGCGATCTTTCGCGATGGCCTGAGGAAGCTTCTCGATTCCGACGAAGATATCACCATTGTGGGTGAAGCGCAGAACGGTGCGGAGTGCATCAAGCTCCTCGCCAAGCTCAAACCGGATATCCTGCTCCTTGACCTGCGCATGCCGGATAAAGACGGCTTGGCCGTCCTCGAAGAAGTTAATTTCGATACGCTGCCCACGCGCGTCGTCGTTTTGACCGCCGCTGAAGACGATCGCGACGTGGTCCGCGCCATGCGTCTTGGAGCCCGCGGCGTCGTGCTGAAACAGTCCGCCACGGATCTCCTGGTGAAAAGCATTCATCGTGTACATGCCGGCGAAATCTGGCTCGACAATCGCATGACCGCCGAAGTGATGAAGGCGTTTTCGAAGTCCAGCGAAGCAGGCCCGCGCCGCGAAAAGCCTTTGCTCAGCGACCGCGAGAAAGAAATTGTTCAGCTCGTTGCGCAAGGTTTCCGGAACAAGGAAATCGGCGAAAAACTCTTCATCTCCGAGCAAACCGTAAAAAATCACTTGCACAATATTTTCGATAAGCTGGGTGTCTCCGACCGCCTCGAACTGGCGTTGTACGCGATACACCACAGGCTCATAGACCAGTCGTAGCCCATTTACGGCTCCTATGGAGGTTCACGGAGCTTGCCGCTCGAGCCTCGTGCCCGCTCGCCGTTAAGACCATTCGCCACAGATAAGGCTTCTACCTTAATACCCATTACGGTATTCACTTGCTAGCGTTTCAGACTACTGATAACTATTGTCCCTCCGCGTCCCCCGGGCTCCAGGATTTCTACTCGAAGTGGTTTGAGCAGGCGAATTATGAAACTCCCGATACCCAGCTTGAGCCGTGGTGCGTTGCTATTTGTTTTCTTCCTGGCTTTCTTTTTTGGTCGTGCGGCTGCACAGACAACGAGCATTCCTGCCCGCATCACCCAGGCCGTTGACGAAAAGAATCGAGTGGTGTTGCACGGAAACGTCCACCCGCTCGCTCGCCCGGAATTCGACCAGGGACTTGTTGCCGACGCGCAGCCGTTGAAGCGCATTCTGCTGCTCTTGCAAAGAAGCCCCGATCAGGAGACCGCCCTCCGCCAACTTCTCGACGATCAGCAGAGCAAGTCCTCCCCCAACTATCACGCGTGGCTAACACCAGAACAATTCGGCCAGGAGTTCGGCCCCGCAGACGCCGATATCCAGGCCGTGACACAATGGCTGGCCTCGCTCGGATTCACGGGCATTAAGGTAGGGCCAGGCCGGACCGTGATTGAAGTTTCCGGAAACGTAGCGCAAGTGCGAAACGCGTTCCGCACGGAAATTCACCGTTTCGTGGTTGGCGGCAAGGAATACAGCGCCAATACTGTCGATCCTCGGATTCCCGCAGCTCTGGCCCCGGTCGTTGCCGGAGTGGTTTCGCTGCACAACTTTCCGCGGAAGTCTTATGCGAGAATCCTTGGACAATTTCATCGCACCCTTGGCAAAGCGGGACTGGAACCACTGTTTACCTTTCCCAATCCATTTAATGGGCGAAATTTTTACGGTTTAGGTCCGGGGGATTTCGCGACAATTTACAACTCCAAGCCATTAATCGCTGCTGGAAATGATGGGACGGGGCAAACCATTGCAATCGTCGGCGAGACCAATATCAGTGTCAAAGATGTGCAGCAGTTTCGAACGATGTTTGGGCTGTCTGCAAACTTCGATACCACAAACGTGGTTTTGAATGGGGAAGACCCAGGTATTACTTCCATTGGCGAAGAGGGAGAGGCGGATCTGGATGTCGAGTGGTCGGGAGCAGCCGCGCCTGGAGCAACGGTAAAGCTTGTTGTGTCGGCTTCGACGCCGGCTTCGGCGGGGATCGATCTTTCGGCGCTCTATATCGTGGAGCACAACTTGGCCACCGTTATGAGCGAGAGCTACGGAGACTGCGAGAAGGACCTGGGCAGTACGGGGAACGCCTTTTACAACAGCTTGTGGGAACAGGCAGCAGCGCAGGGAATCACCGTAGTTCTTGCGTCGGGAGACGGTGGCTCGGCTGGTTGCGACAATTTCCATGCCGAGCAGGTTGCCACACAGGGTCTGGCAGTCAGCGGTTTGGCGTCGACGCCATTCAACGTTTCGGTTGGCGGTACGGATTTCGATCAAGTCAACAACTGGGCGGCCTACTGGAATCCAACAAACGATCCCACCGGAACGTCGGCGAGAAGTTACATACCAGAGGTCCCGTGGAATGAAAACTGCGCCCAGATTTCGCTGACCGGTTGCGGAGCAGGCGCGCCGAATGGATCAGTGAACATTGTGGCGGGGAGCGGTGGAGCGAGCAGCATATATGGAAAACCCACATGGCAAATGGGTGTAGCAGGAATGCCCAATGACAATCACAGGGACCAACCTGATATTTCCTTGTTTGCAAGTCCTGGGTTTGATGGAACGGGATACGTTTACTGCCAGAGCGACCAGACCATTTCCGGTGTAAGGACTTGCGATGTAAACGCCAACAATGGATTCCTCGATTTTGGTGTTGTTGGTGGGACCTCCGCTTCGGCGCCGGCATTTGCGGGAATCATGGCGCTCGTGAACCAATATCAGACTGCCCATGGCGGCGCGAATCGTCAGGGGAACGCGAACTACGTGCTGTACGCTTTGGCGAAGAAGGCAGGCGCGAGCTGCACCTCCAGCGCGACAGAAGCCGCGGCGTGTATTTTCAACGACGTGACCAAGGGCAACAGCTTTTTGCCGACGGGCTTGCCCGGCGTGGGAACAAACAGCGTGCCGTGCCAGGGCGGCTCCCTGAACTGCAGCGTAAGTACCGTCGGCAACACGGGTGTGTTGGTAGACCCCAGCCACACAACGACGGAGGCGTGGACCGCGACCGCCGGCTATGACATGACCTCGGGGTTGGGAACGGTCAACGCGAACAACTTGGCGACGAACTGGGGAAGTGTTTCAACAATTCCAACGACAACGGCATTGACCCTTTCGCCGACCAGTGGAATCACTCATGGTACCGGCGAAAATGTGGCCGTTGGCATTACCGTGAAACCAAACACAGGGACAGCCGCGCCAGCCGGGGATGTATCTCTGATCGCTACGTTCCCGGACGGAACGACCCAGGGGTTCGATCACTTCACACTCGTCAGCGGGGCGGTGAGCGGTGTAAATACACAAAGTTTGCCAGGGGGCACATACACCGTCTCCGCGCATTACGCTGGGGACGGCACCAATGCGCCGAGCGATTCCTCACCGGTTTCCGTTACGGTCGGCCAAGAGACGAGCCAGACGTTTATCGTCGTACCTTCGTTCGATTCTCAGGGCAATCTTGTGAATGGCAACGCGACGTCGGTGACCTATGGTTCTCGGTACATCATTCGTATGTACGTCACGGACAAAAATGGGGTGGCAAGCACAACAGGGCCCCCAAGCCCGACGTGCTTCACCGAGAATCTTATGACGTGTCCGACCGGAACGGTGACGCTCGCGGACAACCTTAGCCCCGTGGATCAGGGCGCGTTTCAATTGAACAATGCCGGTTACACGCGGGAACTGCAGCCATTCCTGGCTGGCGGAACCCATGCGCTTGTCGCTCAGTACGCGGGTGATAGCAGCTATGGGAAGAGCACCTCAGCGACCGACACCCTTACTGTTACGCCGGCACCATCGAATATCTATATCTTCGGGGCATTTCAACCTCTCGTCGGCCAGAACTTTCAGATCAACGCGACAGCGAATATGAACGTGCCCGGGGGAAAGACTCCTACCGGTACGTTCACGTTCTACGACGGCAGTGCCTCATTGCCTGGCACCTTGACAGTGGCCGGATATGGCGACAACCCAGGATATCCTCCGTCCATACAAGGTGTTTTTCAAACTAGTCTTTCCACCGTCGGGCAGCACAGCATCACTGCGACATATAGCGGCGATGCGAATTACGGACCCTCGACCTCCGCTCCCATCCGGATAACAGCGCAATATCCGGCTACAGTCAACGTCACGGTGGATTCCAGCAACATCCAATACGGAAACCCGGTCAACGTCACCGCAACGGTGGTCGCCAACCACGCGACACCTGCGCTTGTCGGTAACCTCACCTTGATCGGATACTTCACGCCAATCAATGGAAATGTGAACACCGCTCTCACAACTGATAGTAGCGGTAATCAGATTTTGACAGCAACCGTTTCCACTACCCCGCTAGCAAGCGAACTCATTAGCGCCAGCTATTCGAGTGACCCTAATTACGCGAACGCATCGAATTCGGTCTTTGTAAACGTGAACATTCCTGATTTCAGCCTCAGCGTGCCCGGCAATCCGTTCACGATTGCAGTGGGGCAGTCCGGCATGTTGCAAATCAGCGTGGTTCCAGCAACGAACAACTCCAGCCCTGTGATGCTCTCGTGTAACGGCAACATGCCGATTGGCTATTCGTGTTCGTTGCAGCCCGCCACCGTAAACCTCACCACGGGGGCAACGTCGACAGCGGTATTGACGCTGTCGCCGCCCTCGGGCGCCGCTCTGGTGCATAACTCCTTCGTGTCGAGGCGCGGCGCTTTCGTCTTTCCTTTCAGAGGGAATCCGTTGTGGCCCCTCAGCCTTCTCAGTGGCGTCGCCGCTCTCTTGTCTCTTCGATGGGCGTACAAGCGAAGGGATTTGCGGCCATCATTGGGATTCGGGTTAGTCTTTGTGATCAGCGTGATCATCGGTTGCGGAGGGGGCAGTCCCGCTGTTCCGCCACCTCCTCCACCGCCACCTGGTCCGACGGCCACCTCCACAACGGTTACAACAAGTTCGGCTAGCGTCGCTCAAAATGGTCCCGTTACGTTTACTGCGAAAGTGACGGGGCAGGGCAATCCGGCGGGAAGTGTCAGTTTCTATGCGAATGGCTCTTGGTACGGACAGGCGAACCTGACTGCGGGCACGGCTTCTCTCAACACATCCCTGGCTTTCCCAGGCGTTTATTCCCTTACCGCGCAATATGCCGGAGATTCGAGCAACTTGCCCTCGACATCTCCGGGAGTTAGGGAGGCGGTTACGGGAGCTACCGTCATGCAAGTGAACGCTCAAACGAGTACTCTCTTTCACTCGGTCAACGTGACTGTGACATTGCAGTAGTTTCGTATGGCGGTAGGGTTTGTGCGGCAACTCCGCTGCTAGGATGGATATCCGCCGCTTCACTCGATCATCTCTGTCCTGGTTACGTCGCGCGGCTGATCGAGGAGCGCATCCACGCGTTCGAGGAATCGCACGGTATGCGGCAATTCCGCGTGTTTCTGAAATGCATCTGCGTCTGCCCAACGCGAGTGAATGAAAAAAAGCCGCGGGTCCCGCAGCGATCGGAAGGTATGAAAACTCAGGCAACCGGCCTCCTCCCGCGAAGGCCCGGTCACTTCGCGCAAAGTCTCCTCCACGGCACCTTCTTCTCCTTGCCGCGAATGCAGCCGGACAAAAACATATTGTTCCACGCTCCCTCCATCTCGCCGCGCGCCATCCCGTTTGCCCCGCTATCTTGCGCCCGGCCAGCACTAATGCGCGAGTACCAAGTTGCTTCAGATGGGAGGGTTCGCACAGTCCATAGTTTTTGTCGTTGTGGAATGAAATCTCTCGTAGGTGCTAGACTCTCGACAGGAGGACAGAGTATGCGGATTGGGATAATTCCTGTTCTCTTTACCTCACGCGCATTGATTCCCTTTCCACGTCCAGCAGCGGCCCAACTCATTCCTGCCGGCCCACAGCGGCCGCAGGCGTCCTTTCGCAAGTTGCCCTCGCCCGCCAACCTTTCGCAATTCCCAAGTGGTGCCGAGTCCGGTCTTGGCGGCTCCTTTCCCGGTCTCAGAAACGCCCCCGCAGACCTACCGTCGTCGTCAAGGAACTGGGTGAATCAGCAAGAAGGCGTAGGCGCAATGGGAGGCCAGCCGGTGGCTGAGCCGAGCCCGTGCGCGCACATTCTCATATACCGAGCGCCAATTATGGATTCAAAGATGATCCTAGAGGCTCCTAAAGGACTCCCCAGTGACATGCCGAAGTTGGAGGGCTTGCAGGCCTCGAGTGGGGACTTCCAAGGGGTAATGGCGATCCAGCTATTGGGTCCTTTTGTAGGTCCGAGGCGAAGGCGAGTTCTTGACCCGAGGCTCGGGATGCAGCTCTATCCGTTGCGGCCCCAATCGAGCGCGCGGGAAGGGCTTTCTGGCCGTATTCCCTATCCTGTGGCCTCAATGCCCATCCCTTAGTCCTGGGTTTCTGGCTCGTTCTAGTACGTCGGTACTTCTCAGCTTTGAACCGATTTTGTATCTTGAGTCCTATTGTTAGCTGGCCCTTACCCGGATACACTCTTACTTCGATCAGGAGGACTTCCTTGACTGGCTCTGAACGCCGCACAACTCAGCGTTTTTCCATGCGGCTGCCGCTGACCGTTCGTTGGACAACGGGAGCTGCGGTTGGCGAGACCAGCACTGAGTCACGGGACGTCAGCTCGCGCGGTGTCTACTTTTTCCTTTCCAAGGATGTCAAAGAAGGCTCGCCCGTAGAAATTCTTCTGACGCTTCCCAACGAAATTACCATGGCTGGACCAGTACGGGTCCGCTGCCTCGGCCGTGTGCAACGCACCGAACCGCGCGATGAGGGCGCCGTGGGCGTGGTTGCCGCGATCGAGCGCTACGAATTCCTTCGCGGCGACGAAGATAAGTAAAAAGGCCTCGAGAAGGGAAGCGGTCGCTTCCCTGCGGCGCTAAAGTTTCTCGACGAGTTCCTTGCTCGCTCACTGCGGAGGCGGGCGGGATGAGCCGGGGTGCCTCGGCCCCTCAGCGGAGCTGCCCCGGCGTTTTTTTGGCCCGCAAATCCGGTTTTTTTCCTTCCACCTCTTGCATAAGTAATTCAGTCCACTCCGCGTCCGCATTCTTGCGTCCCGCCCTCACTTAGCCGTCACCCGTTACCTCTGCGCCGCCTGTACTTTCGGACAGGCGATTTCCACAGCGCCTGTGCGAGAGGATGGATGCTGCCCGGCGGAGCACGGCCTATGGGGGTACGCGAACCGGGCCGAAAAGGATTCACGCGCAACGAAATCAAATGCATTGAGAAGTGCGATGGCGCGCGAGTTTGTATTGCGGGAGTGCGACGGGGATGTCAACGGGCGAGCAAAGAAAGCTGGGGGAACGATCTCGAATGGGCCTGGAAATAAATGCATTTAAAGAAATTGAAGAACTGAAGAGCGAAATCTACGCAGGGAATCCCGCCGGGGGAGAGACTTCAAGCGGAGGAGATTCCGCCGCGATCTCGCTGATCGAACTTGCCGAGATTCTGGATCAGCACAAAATCTGGGCGGAATCGGGCGGAGAATTGGGAGCGAAGGCCGATCTCTGCGGCGTGAATTTGGCGAAGGCCGACCTGACGGGCGTGAATTTGCAGGGCGCCCATCTGCACCGGATGAACCTGGCTGGCGCGGATCTCTCGATGGCGAACTTGCGCGGCGCCAGCCTGGTGCGTTCGAACATGCAGAACGCGAATCTGCTGGGCACGGAGCTACGGGGAGCAAACCTGATGGGCGCGAACCTGTACGGCGCGGAAGGATTGTGGTTTGGCCGCCTGGGCGGAACAAATCTTTTCGATTCGGTATTGCCCGAATCGATTTCCGCAGTGGACAGTTCGAAGGCAATCGGTGATGCCACAAAAGTTGCGCGCTGGTTTTATTTTCTCACCGTGGGCGTGAGCGCGATCTGCTGCCTGCTGATTGCTTTTACCAGCGACGTGCGGCTGCTGGTCAATTCGTCGGCGCTGCACACCACGCGGCTCGGGAATCTGCTTCCCATGACCGGGCTCTATCTTGGCGGACCGCTAGTGCTACTGGCGTTGTCGCTGCGATTTCATTTTTTGCTGCTGAGATTGTGGGGAAGCATGGCCGCGCTTCCGGCGGTTTTTCCGGATGGGCAGACCCTGGAGAAGGACGGCCCGTGGTACTTGATGGGGCTGGTGCGGAGACACTTCCGGTGGCAGGGGGAATCGCGTTCGACCATGACCGCGTTCGAAACGGTGCTCTCGACGGTGCTGGCTTATTGGATTGTCCCGGTAACACTGTTCTTTTTTTGGCTTCGGTATCTGCCGCGGCAGGATTTCCGAGGGACTCTGCTGCATGTGTTTCTGATGACTCTTTCGGTAGCGACGGCGACGTGCGTTCCGTTTGTGGTGTCGCGCGTACTACGGCCGGGTGATATCCGCATCCCGAAATCGAAAAATGTTCTGCGCATGATTCTGGGCACCACGCGTGCGGCACTCGCCACGGGCTGCATCCTTTTCGTCATTTCGCTGGGTGTGAATCGCGGATTGCCCGCGGACCGCAACGCTGCAGCCACGGGATCGCCATCCGATCCACGGCGCTGGGCGGCGCTGGTTTTCCAGTCAGTGGGCTACCGGCCTTACGCGGACTTAACCGAAGCGGCGCTTTCGACTCCTCCGCCTGCGGGCGAGACGTGGACGGATGAGACGGTGGAACAAATTTCCGGCGCGCACCTGAATCAGATGAATCTCCGGTTTGCACGGGGCTACCGGGCATTCTTGATCAATGCGAAATTGTGGCGCGCGAATCTGGAGGGGGCGTACCTCTCCGAAGCGGACCTGCGCGGAGCAAATATGCGCGAAACGTTGTTGCGATCCGCGATTCTCGACCGCGCCCAACTGGCGCACGCAATATTGGTCTCCGCCAACGCCACGGGGACAAATCTGGCGGCGTCGGATCTGCGGTTCGCCGACCTTTCTTACGGTACGTTTGAGAATGCGATACTTTCGAACGCGAAAATTTCCGGGGCCTCGCTGTACGCGGTCAATTTGCGGAATGCGCAATTGCTGCGGACGGACCTTTCGCGCACGGATATGCGGGATACAAAACTCGAACACGCTGTGCTGTCGTTTGCAAACCTGGAGCAAGCGGATTTGTCGTCGGCAAAGCTGGGAGAAGCGAACCTGACAGGCGCGCGTCTGAAGGGTACCATCCTGTTGGATGCGGACTTGAAGAAGGCGGATTTGCGCGGGGCCTATCTGACGGGCGCGGTCCTGCGCGAGGTTGAAATGGACGGCGCAAACCTGGCGGGCGCGGACTTGCGCGGCGCTTCGGGAATCACTTCGCAGCAAGTCTGTTCGGCGTTGCACGGGCGGTCGGCGCTGATGGACCCCGATCTGGCTACCGACGTTCAGCTACGCTGTGGAAGTTCTCAGTAGCAAGCAAGAATCGCGCTAAGCGAACGAGTTCTAATGCAGGCCGCCGGCGGCCGCGAACGCGGCCTGTTGTTCGCCCTGCGGAGGAGCTTGTACCACCGCTTGGCTTGCGGCAGTAGGCTTCTCCGTAGGATACGTCGCATAAAGCGCAACTCCCGTCAAAAGTGTTCCGGCAAAAAGATTTCCGAGCGTGACAGGAAGCAGGTTCCAAAAGAGCGCTTGGCCCAGGGAGATAGATGCTCCAAGGAGCATTCCCGACGGGATGAGAAACATGTTGACGACGGAGTGCTCGAAGCCAAGCGCGAAGAACGTCATGATGGGAAGCCACATCGCCACGATTTTTCCGACTGTAGACCTCGATACCAAAGCGAGCACGGCCCCGATCGTTACCATCCAATTGCAGAGAACGGCTTTCACCAGCGCGGTGCCCCAGCCACTGTAGCCGAGCGCCGCGTAGGCCAATGTCTTTTTTTGCGCGGCTTGCTTCAGAAGATCCGCAACGGCGCCGCCATTGCCGGTGCGCCAATTGGTAATCACCAGATAAAAAAGCACCGCGTAGAGCACACTGCCGATCAAGTTCCCGAGATACACCCAGCCCCAATTGCGAAGCAGCTTTGCGACGCGGACGGTCCCGGCCATGACTCCAGCGGGCAACAAAGCAAAGTTGCCCGTAACCAGTTCCATTCCCAGAAGGACGAGGACGACGAAGCCGACAGGAAAAAGAATCGCGCCAACGATGGGCGGAAGACCTTGTGACAAGACGACGAACACGAGCGATGTAGCGTACCCTAGAAATGCGCCCGCGAGGATTCCTCGAATCAACAAATCTCGGACCGGCAGCTCAGACTTTCTCTGTGCCAATTGCACTGCTTCTTCTATTGCTTCCTTTGGACTCACGTAGTCCGTCATGGCTCTTCCTCCCACGCTCAATTTTTTGCTGGCCCGACATCTAAAGGCAGCCATCGGTTCTTACGCGACACCCCGCAACGTTCTGCCAGCGAACGTTTCTCAAGCCGGCACGGAAGGCGGCGGCAAAACGCGCGCGAAGCGCCACGACGCCAATCCCGCGGTGGCGGCGGCCGTGAAAAGAGGATCGCTCAAGGCGGCGTGCTCCCTGGCTTCCATGTCGAAGTGATACGACTGGATGACGTTGGCGATGACCTCCGGCAACGATTCATCGCACGGCACCGTCTCCAAAATCTCCTGGCCCGCAATGGCGTGGGGACCAGTCCGGCCGCCCGTGTAGATCGCAACCGCGTCTACAATCTTTCCGTCAATTCTCGTCTTAAAACCGCGGAGTCCGACGTCGGCAGCTTGATGGTTACCGCATCCTGCCGGACAACCGGACCAGTGAATCGTGAGCGGATTCAGACCGGCGCCCATTTTTTTGTGCAGAGCTTCGGAGAGCGCTATTGCCCGGCTCTTCGTCTCGATGAGAGCGAGGTTGCAATAATCTGTTCCGACGCACGCGACCAATCCGCGCACAAATGGAGAGGGGCGAGGTGAGAGCTGTGCAAGCAGAGGCTCTTCCAGGAGTTTGGCCACGCGAACCGCCGCAACATTGGGAATGATGGCGTTTTGACCTGTTGTAAGGCGAATCTCGCCATTTCCGTAGGTGTCGGATAAACGTGCAAGCTCGCCGAGTTGATCGGGATTGACTCTGCCGGTAGGAATGCATAGGCCAACGGCGACAAGTCCCGACTGCTTCTGCGTGCTCACACCAAGATGGTCAGAGTGCTTGGACCCGCGCATGTCCCTACCTTGAAACGCCAGCTCGTGGCCGAGGCGGGCCACGAGTTCGGCACGCAAGCGGCGAACGCCCCATTCCTCAATTAGAAAAGCAAACCTGCACTTGGAGCGCGCCTCACGCGGGCCGTGGTCGCGGTAAATCTTGACCAGCTCGACCACTACGGCCGCGGCTTGAAAGATTTCTACAAAGACATTCAGGGGCGAAGCGACGGTGAATCCTCCGGAGCCCATCTTCCCGCCTACCAGCACGTTGAAGCCAAGCCGCCCAGCTTTCTTTGCGGGAACGAGGGCGATGTCCTGCGACTCGCTGTGCGTGCAGTTGTCCGTACAACCCGTGACCACCACGTTGAATTTGCGCGGCAAGTTGGTGAATTCAGGATTGCCCTCGTTGCCGACGATGATGCGGTCGAGTTCGTGGACAACGGGAGACGCGTCAAACAATTCATGAGGCGTCAAACCAGCCAGGGCACAGCCGTTGATGTTGCGAACGTTATCGATGCCTGTCTGGAGCGTACCCAGGTCCACGCCGCGCAGTTTTTCGAGAATTGCCGGCACGCTGTCGAGGGTGAAACCGCGCAGTTCGATTTGTTGCCTGGTGGTAATGTCCAAAACGCTGTTGCCAAGCCGCCGCGAGAGCTCCGCGATGGTGCGCAGCTGCGCGCTCCTCGCAAAGCCATTGGGCATGCGAATCCGCATCATGAACTTGCCGGGCGTCGGTTTGCGGAAAAACACGCCGATCCACTTCAACAATTCTTTTTCAGCAGGCGTGAGCGCTTCGGCGCCGCGCTCGATGATTTGCGGAAGGTGTTCCCGGATGCGCAGGCCGTCGCCGTTCATCGAGGCTTTATAGCCTTCGACCGCGTTGATGCCAGCGGGGATTTGTTCGACAGATGGCGATGTCATCTTGCCACTCGCGATAAACATGGGGAATGTTGTCACTTCCCAAGCGTCGGAGGCCAACGCAAAATTTGCGTTGCGTCTATCAAAAATGTGAAGAATAGCGAAGGCGTCTTGACACCTTGACTATCTACAATCGTTAGTGTAGATAGTCATGGTATGGGAAAACCAAGTGACCTAGTCCAGGGGACTCTGGACCTTCTGATTCTCAAAACAATCGCGCTAGAGCCGAAGCATGGCTGGGCCATTGCTAAACGCATACAGCAGGTCTCAGGCGAAGTGCTTCAGGTGCAGCAGGGATCGTTGTATCCGGCCTTGCATCGCTTGGAGCAGCAGGGATGGATTCGCGGGAGATGGGAAGAGAGCGAGACGGGACGGCAGGCGAAGTTCTACTCACTGACGGCGACGGGCCGTAAGCAACTGGAACAGGAAACCACAAACTGGAACCGGCTTTCCGGCGCTATCAATCTGGTGATTGAGAAGGCCTAACCGGGAAAAGGAGGGGCCATGCGCTGGCTGGAAAAGATCCGCATGCAGTTAGAAATGCTTCTCCATCGCAGACGGGAAGTGCAGCGCCTCGATGCCGAGCTTCGCTTTCACCTCGAGCAACAAATCGCCGAAAACATTGCCGGTGGAATGACTCTTGTGGAAGCTCGTTACGCGGCGCGGCGTGCGTTCGGGAATCCTACACTACTTCGCGAGCAGGCGCGCGAAACGTGGAATTGGAGCACGATTGAGACGGTTTTTCGGAACCTGCGAATCAGCATTCGCACGCTGGCTAGAACGCCGGGCTTCGCATTCGTCTCCATTCTCGTCATCGCCATCGGAATCGGCGCGAATGTGGCGCTGTTTACGGTGGTGCGGTCGGTGCTGTTGAAACCGTTGCCGTTCAAAGAACCGGAGCGGCTGATCCGGTTGTATGAACACAGCGCTGATGACAAGTTTCCGTACAACATGAGTGCGGGCGGAATATTCGCCGAGTGGAAGAAGCAAAGCCATAGTTTTTCCGATTTGGCGCTCGTTTCAATTCCGGGCGAATACAATATGTCGGGAGAGGGTGGCCAGCTACCCGAGAGTGTGCGCGCCGTCGAGTGTTCCTGGGATTTGTTCCCGGCCCTTGGAGTCGAACCCGCGGTCGGACGGGGGTTCACTGCGGCGGATGATAAGCCATCCGTGAATGGGACGGTCATTCTGAGCTGGGGATTATGGAATAGGCGTTTCGGAAGCGATCGCGCGATCCTGAACCAAACCATTCATCTCAGCGGGAAGTCTTACACGGTGATCGGTGTCATGCCACGCTGGTTTGCCTATCCAGAACAGAGCGTGCAACTGTGGACGCCGATTTATCACGAAGAATCCGCTCGAGACCTGCAAGCCTTGGATAGCCACGATTATGTGGCGATCGGACGTCTGGAGCCTGGGATCAGCGAATCGCAGGCCAGGACGGAGCTTTCCATCATCGTACGGCGGATTCACGACCAGCACCTTGATAATCCGTTCGTCAGCAAAGCCGCGGAGACGCAGCCCTTGCTGGAGGATATGGTTGGAGACATCAAGACGCCGCTGTACGTGTTGCTGGCCGCAACGGGATGCGTGCTTTTAATCGCGTGCCTGAACGTCGCCAATCTTTTGGTAGCGCGCGCAGCAGCACGCCGCAGAGAGCTTGCCATTCGTGCGGCGCTGGGCGGCAGCCGACGACGCCTGCTTGGTGAGCACCTGACGGAGAGCCTTCTCTTGTCAACGGTTGGCGGTGCGGCTGGCCTCCTGCTGGCGAACGCGGTTATTCAGTGGCTTGTAAGCACGCGACAGGACATAAGCCGAGTGGAAGCCATTCATATGGACGGAATGGTTGTGACCTTCACGCTGGGCTTGATCTTTTTCTGTGCGGCTTTCGCCGGCTTGATCTCTTCGGTTTCGGCTGGCGGCGACAAAATACTCTCCACGCTACAGGAGTCCTCCCGCTCGCACAGCGCGGGACCTGCGCGAGTCAGCCTGCGCAAGTGGCTGCTTTCCTTGGAAGTGGGTCTTACGGTGGTCCTGCTGGTCGGAGCGGGTCTGCTGCTGAAGAGTTATCAACGGTTGCGGACTTCTGATCTCGGCTGTGTCACAAATAACGTGCTCACCATGCGGTTGGCCCTTCCTGAGGCGCAATACGCTCACGCCGTGCAGCGTGTGAATTTCTTTGAAACGCTTCTCGAGCGCGTGCGTTCTTTGCCAGGGGTCCAATCCGCTGGACTTGTCAGAGTCGTTCCAGGGCAAGGCTACGGGGGAGACAGCGGTTTCTGGGTCGCGGAGCATCCTCCGCTGCTGCAAGGGCAGAGCCAATACGCGATCGTTCGTTGGGCGGACCCTGGGTATTTCGCGGCGCTCGGAATTCCCTTACTGAGAGGACAAACCTTTGATGCCGACCAGCGGCTGGACAAAGGGAACGAGGTCGTAATCAGCGAATCGTTTGTGCGCCAATACTTTCCTGATGAAGATCCGCTTGGCAGGCATTTGTTGGCGATCGGCCGGCGGTCCTTCAAAATTGTCGGCGTGGTTGGCGATACGCGCTTCGTTATCGGCAAACCTGCCCAGCCCATCATGTATTATCCGATTTACGCAAATCTTTATGGAGG
>Ga0137395_10000506_pt1 | contig 16418 bp, 13 predicted proteins | sample czobulk216metaG_FD_108283 | JGI IMG/M metagenome (GOLD analysis project Ga0137395, IMG submission 108283) | Vadose zone soil microbial communities from Angelo Coast Range Reserve, California, USA - czobulk2.16 metaG | ecosystem: Environmental > Terrestrial > Soil > Vadose zone | place: USA...
CCCGGGGGTGACCTGTCGGGCGACTTCCAAGGGTTTGAGCTTCCCAGCCATGTTTGTTCTCCGACAAAACCGTCCGCCAAACCCACGGAAAAAACCACGGTCAACGCTCTCAATTCTGGCGAACGCCGGTGAACAAGTAAATACACTCAGCCAGATAACACGTTGATTTTATTGAGTCTTCCGAACAATGGCGAACATGGAAGAACAGTATACTGGCGGAAGGGGTGGGATTCGAACCCACGGTACCCTTGCAGGCACGCCGGTTTTCAAGACCGGTGCCTTAAACCACTCGGCCACCCTTCCAAACCATTGAAGTTGTTTAGCGACTTGAGAGGCGCTTGAGGCCCACAAGGCCGTTTGCTACTACTTTGCTATCCAACACTCCAAGTCCGCCTGTTTATGGCAGCCCACAGGGCTTCGTCAACGCGCGCCGGGGGGCGAGGGCGTCCTACTTCGAAGCTTATTACTTCGAGCTTGCTACTTCGAGGCTTGTTACTTCAAAGCCTGGGCGATCTTGTGTTCCAGATGGCCGGTCTCGTGATCGCGGCGGAGCTGGCTCAGCGATGTCTCGTTGAGCTGGAGCAGCACCTCGCTCAGTTTTTCGGTTTCGGGATAACCGGCCGCAAAGCCCGGTCCGTAGATCTTGCGTAAGGTACGGATCAGTGTGTTGCCGTGCTTATGGCTGATTTCGCCGCTCTTGTCGCGGTGGCGTCCGTCGAGGCTTGGCTTGCTCATGCTGCGCTCCTCTGTTTCCCCTGTAAGCAGCATCTTCCCGGTGGGGCGTCATGGCAAGTGGTGGAGCTGTGATTAGCCCGATGAACGACGGCAGACAGCAGGATGCCCGCGTGAAATTGTCGATGACCGTCAAGCAGGGAGGCGCACCGGGTGATTCTATTCCAGGGAGCAGAGACACATACGAGGTCGGTCCTTAAAGCCGTCAGCTGGCGGACACTGGGAACGCTCGATACCTTCGTGATCAGCTGGTTCCTGACGGGCAAGCTGGAACTGGCGGGCTTGATCGCCGGCTTCGAGTTCATCACCAAAATTGGATGGTATTGTCTTCACGAGCGCGTCTGGGCGTCGATCGTAATTCAACGGTGCGCCGGGCAACCATCGATTTACCATACCGATGTACTTTCCCCATTTCCGCCGTGTTCGGGTTGCGATATCTTTTCATTACCGTGATGCGGATATGGGCCGCATTGGGGGCGTTTGGTGGTTGACGTCTTGAAGTAGCGTGCGGCCGGTGGAATGGTAAATTGGGGCGTATGGGGATTCGGCGATCAGATCCGGTTTTACTGATAGCGCGGCGGGCTGCCGCGGTGGCCGCGTGCTTGGTGCTCGCCAACTGTGCCTCGTCGGGCAAGTTTGCCAGCCGGGTCGATCCCAAATATGGCGTTTCCTCCAGCCCCCGGGTGGTCGAGCTCGGCGAACCGGTACCGAAGGGCGGGGGCACCTACCGGGTCGGCAAGCCGTATGCCGTCGCTGGGCGAATCTATGTCCCGGAAGAAGACACCAACTATCGCCAGGAAGGCATGGCTTCCTGGTATGGCGATGATTTCCACGGCCGGCTGACCGCCAACGGCGAAGTGTTCGACATGGAGTCGCTGACCGCCGCCCATCCGACCCTGCCGATGCCGTGCTACGCACGCGTGACCAACCTCGGCAACGGCAAATCGCTGATCGTCCGTGTCAATGACCGGGGGCCGTACCACGGTAACCGGCTTATCGACGTCTCCAACAAAGCCGCCGAACTGCTTGAATTCAAAGGCGTTGGGGTCGCGCGGGTGCGGGTTGAATATGTCGCCCGGGCACCGCTGGAAGGTTCCGACGACCGCCAGCTCGTGGCGACCTTGCGCACCGGCGAGCCGGCGCCATCGCCGTCCCTGGTCCGGGTAGCGTCCGCCCGCGCGTTCATTCCGGAAATTTCCTCCTCCGCCCGCCCGATCCGGGGTGAGGTTCCGATGCCGGAGGGGCGGCCTTACAGCCTCGGCAATACCTCGGCAGACATGGCGTCGATGTCGGCGACGTCCGAAATGTCCGCCTCGAGCCGCGTGCGTTCGCGCGGCCGCATCATCGACAATCCGCACGCGGTTTCCTATGAAAATGACGGCGCCGATGCGCCCGATGTCAGGCCTGTTTCCGCCTACGCGCCGATCGACCCGCGGGGTCCCCGTGAATTGCTGGCCGGCCGTGGGCTCTATTGAGCCGCGCCTGTGTTGTCCTTGAGAAAGGCGATCAAGGCTGCGTTGACGGCGTCGGCGCATTCCTGCTGAATCCAGTGGCCGGCGCCGCCGATGATGAGCTTTTGTCGCAAGTTCGGCAGCACCCGTTCCATGTCGGCGACGCGCTTGGCGCCGATCAGGCCGGTGATGACGGAATCGTTCGAACCCGCAATGAACAATGACGGCTGATGGATTTGCGCGCCTTGCCACGGCGCGGTCAGTTCCCAGTTGCGATCGATGTTGCGGTACCAGTTGAGCCCGCCGCGGAAGCCGGATTTTTGGTAGGCCTCGATGAAGTAGGTGAGGTCGGTTTCGCCAAGCCAATCCGGCAACGGCCGGTCCGCGCACGGCTCCCCGAGAAATCCCTTGCCTTCTTCGACGAACAGCGAGGCCGCCGGATCGGAAAATCCGCGCCCGAGCAGGGTTCGCATTGTCAGGCCGACATCGCGCTCGAACTCGGCCTCGGCTGTGCCGGGCTGTTGAAAATATTGCCAGTAGAAATTGGTGATTCCGCTTTCGCGCAAGCTATCGAGCGGCCGGCCACGGCCACGGAACGGCGGCGGAACGCTCAGGCCGGCGACGGCTGTGAAAATATCCGGGCGGAACATCGCCGCGTGCCAGGCGACGGGTGCGCCCCAATCATGGCCGACAATGACGGCCTGGTCCTTTCCGAGCGCGGCCACCAGCGCGACCATATCTCCGACGTGATCGAAAATGCTGTACGCATTGATATCGGAGGGGGCGCTGGTGCGGCCAAGACCCCGCATATCTGGCGCTGCGACATGGAAGCCCGCCGCCGCAATCGCCGGGATTTGATGCCGCCAGGAATAGGATAATTCCGGCCAGCCATGGCAAAACAGAACCAGCGGACCTTCGCCCTGCTCAAGCAGAAATATCTCGATCCCGTTGGCGGAAACCGTGCGTGAGGAAGGCATCGCTTTTCCGCCTTGTTTCGGGGATTTCGAGGGGGATCCGAGCGGCCGACACGATAGGGGCGTTTGACCGGCGCCGCAATCCGATCGGCTCCGTGGCAGCGGCCAAAACCCGTGTTGTTTGCGATACTTCCAGCTGTTAGATCATGATCCGGAAAAGCCGGCTCAGGGCATCGCCGATGGCAGTCGAAATATCAGTTTCCCGCAAGCCGGCAGCCGGATCAGGGCGCGCCTGGCGCTGCCTGATCGTAGCCCTTGTCGTGGTTGCGGTTGGGTGCAGCGGCGTGGTGTATGCCGCCAACAACAGCGTGCAGGGCGCCAAGAAGGACGAGGGCGGTTTCGACGGCGACGCGCCAACCGCGATACTGATCGAAGCCGGTAGTGGCAGCGTGCTGTTCGAAAAGAACGCAGACGAGTTGCGGGCGCCATCCAGCATGATGACGCTGATGACCGCTGAAACCGTGTTCCACGCCATCAAAAAGGGCGAGATCAAGCTGACCGACGAATATCATGTCAGCGAAAACGCGTGGCGCAAGGGCGGCGCACCCGCGGGCGGGCCGACGATGTTCGCTGCCATTCACAGCAAGATTTCGGTGGACGATCTCCTGCACGGCGCCATCATCCAGAACGGCAACGATGCCAGTATTGTGCTGGCGGAGGGCATCGCCGGCAATGAGCGCATCTTCGCCGACATGATGACCAAGCGCGCGCGCGAGATCGGCCTGACGCAGTCGACCTTCGCCAATGCCAGCGGCCTGCCTGATCCCGGCAACAAGATGACGGTGCGTGAACTCGCAAAGCTCGCGCGCTTTATCATCCAGACCTATCCCGATTTCTACAAACTGTTCGCCGAGCGCGAATTCACCTGGAACAAGATCCGGCAGCAGAGCCGCAACCCGCTGCTGCTCTCGCTTGAGGGCGCCGACGGACTGAAGACCGGGTACACCAAGGAGGGCGGCTACGGCATGGTCGCCTCCGCCGTGCAGAATGGCATGCGGCTGATCGTCGTCATCAACGGCCTCGACGATCCGGACGATCGTGTTTCCGAAGCGAAGAAGATGCTGGAATGGGGATTTCGCAATTTCGAGGCGCGGACATTATTCGCGGCCCAGCAGCCGGTCGGCTACGCCAAGGTGTTCGGCGGCGAAAGCCGCTCGGTCAAGCTGGCCAGCTCCGAGCCGATCAAGGTGATGGTGCATAAAAACGGTTCGGATAAGTTGATCGCACGTGTGATTTACAGCGGGCCGGTGCGTTCGCCGATCGAACCGGGTCAGCCGATCGGTGTCGTCAGGGTATGGCGCGGCGCCAACGTCGCCGTGGAGGCGCCGGTTTATGCGGCGGAATCGATTGCCAGGGGATCGACCATGCGACGGGCGATCGATGGCGCGAGCGAGCTCGTGATCGGAGTGTTTCGCGCCGGCGCCGAGAAACTCTGATCATGGCCGAAGCAGTGGTCAAAAAATCTCCCGGGCGCGGACGATTCATCACCTTCGAGGGCGGCGAGGGATCCGGCAAATCCACGCAAATCAAGGCGCTCGCCGAACGCCTCGGCGCGGCAAAGTTACGTGCCATCGTCACCCGCGAGCCCGGCGGGTCGCCGGGGGCGGAAATCATTCGCCATGTCGTGTTGTCCGGAATGGGCAAGCTGCTCGGCCCCGACGCGGAAACGCTGCTGTTTGCCGCCGCGCGCGACGATCACGTGCGTACGGTGATTCAGCCGGCCCTGAATAAGGGAGTATGGGTGCTGTGCGACCGGTTTTCGGACTCGACCAGAGTGTATCAGGGCAGGCTGGGCCATGTCGCGCCTGCGGTTCTCAATGCGATGGAGCGGGTCACGATCGGCGATCTCAAGCCCGACTTGACGGTTATTCTCGACGTCCGGGTGGAGGTCGGCATGCAGCGCGCGGCCGCCCGCCGCGGTAGCGGTGCGCCGGATCGATTCGAAGCCGAAGACATAAGATTTCATCAGGAATTGCGCGACGCCTACCGGCAGATCGCCGCGGACGAACCGCAGCGATGCGTCCTGATCGACGCCAATGCCGACGCCGGCGCGGTTGCCGCAGGCGTGTGGGCCGCGCTGCGCGAACGCTTTTTCGCGGCCAGTGTTGACACCATGGTCAGTCCGGCATGAGCGCCCGTCAGGTCGAGCCGCAAATTGCCGTGGTTCATCCGCGCGAAACCACGGCGCTGACGGGGCATCGCGAGGCCGAGATGGCCTTGCTGAACGCCTACCGCAGCGGCCGTATTCCGCATGCCTGGCTGATTGGGGGGGCGCAAGGCATCGGCAAGGCGACAATGGCCTATCGGATGGCGCGGTTCGTGCTCGCCCATCGCGACCCCCTGGCAGCGGATGTGCAAAACGCCGAGACGCTGTGGGTTGATCCATCCGATCCGGTCGCGCGCCATGTCGCGGCGGGCGCCCATGGCGGCCTGCTCACGCTTGAACGCAGCCTCAACGACAAGGGCGTGATGCGGACCGTTATCACGGTTGACGAAACCCGCGAGACGATTTCGTTTTTCGGCTCGACCGCGGCCGTCGAGGGCTGGCGGGTCTGCATTGTCGATACCGTCGACGAACTCAATCCCAGCGCCGCCAATGCGCTGCTCAAGATTCTCGAGGAGCCACCGCGGCAATCGCTCTTCCTGCTGGTGAGCCATGCTCCGGCGCGGGTGCTGCCGACCATCCAGTCACGCTGCCGCAAATTGGCGTTGCGGCCGCTCGCTGCCTCCGACGTCATCCGCGCCGCGGCAGAGGCCGCAACCATCGCGATCGACGATCCCGCGCTGGCGGAGGCCGCAGAGGCGGCCGAGGGCAGTGTCGCGCGCGCCCTGACGCTGCTGGGTGGCGACGCCCTAAAACTTCAGCAGCGGACCGCGGCGCTGCTGGCGACCCTGCCGCGGGTCGATCCCCGCGAACTTCATGCGCTGGGGGATGCGCTCGGCGGCAGCGACCGGGTGGCACTCGGCGCATTCATCGACAGCGTCGATCGCTGGGTCAGCCAACGCCTGCGGGCCGACGACGCCAACGCCAACGCGAATCTGCCCCGTCTTGCACGGCTGGCGGAGGTGTGGGAGAAGATCAGCCGCGCCGCGCGCGACACCGCAGAGTATAATCTTGAACGGAAACCGCTGGTTTTCTCGGTGTTCGGGCTGCTTTCAGAAGCTACGCGGTAGACGGCTGCGCCGGCGATCATTCCCGACAGTCGCGTTTTGAGCAATAAAGGAAATCGTGGTGGCGACGGCTAAAAAGAGAACTGTCAAGAAACGAAGCGCGAAAAAAGCCCGCAAGTCGTCGCGCGCCCGCACCGCGAAGGTGGCGGCGTTGAAAAAGCGCGCCCAGACCAGCCAACGCGGGGCGAAGAAAGCCAAAACACCGGCAAAGAAGACGGCCAAGAAAACTGCAAAGCAGACTGCAAAGAAAACGGCGGAGAAAAAGTCGGCTGCGAAGCAGGCTCCCGAAAAGTCGCCCAGGAAATCCGCGAAGAGGGCCGGGCCGAACCGACCCAGCGCGACATCGAACAAGACGAGCGTTGCCGCAAAGACCCCACCGGCTGGCAAGATCCCCAAGGAGCGTCCCAAGGCTGAAGCCAAGACAAAGCCAGCGCCTCCCGTCGCAGGCTTGCCAACCACGGGGATACGAAAGTCCTTCTACATCACGACCGCCATCGCATACCCCAACGGCGTGCCGCATATCGGCCACGCCTATGAGGCGATCGCGACCGATGCGCTGGCGCGATTTCAGCGGCTCGACGGCAAGGATGTGTTCTTTCTGACTGGCACCGACGAGCACGGCCTGAAGATGATCCAGACCGCCGAGCTCGAAAAGCTGCCGACGCTGGAAGTCGCAACCCGCAATGCGCTCAGGTTCAAGGAGATGGATCAGCGCCTGAACGTGTCGTTCGACCGTTTTATCCGCACCACCGAGGAACAGCATCATCGATCCAGCCGGGAGATCTGGGAGCGGATGGCCGACAATGGCGACATCTATCTGGATAGCTATGCCGGCTGGTATTCCGTGCGCGAGGAGGCTTATTACGCCGAGGACGAAACCGTCGTCGGCGAAGACAATGTGCGGCGCGGACCGCAGGGCACGCCGGTCGAGTGGGTCGAGGAGAAGAGCTATTTCTTCAAATTGTCCGCATACCAGGACAAGCTGCTCGCGCTCTACGCCGATCAGCCGGATTTCATTGGTCCGGAGTCGCGCAGGAACGAAGTTGTCAGCTTCGTCAAGAGCGGATTGCGGGACCTGTCGATTTCGCGGACCACGTTCGACTGGGGCGTCAAGGTTCCCGGCAATTCCGAGCACGTCATGTATGTCTGGGTCGATGCCTTGACCAACTACATCACTGGCGTCGGCTTTCCCGACGAAGGTGATGCGAACTGGCATTACTGGCCGGCCGACGTTCACATCATCGGCAAGGACATCATCCGTTTTCACGCGGTGTACTGGCCGGCATTCCTGATGTCGGCGGGCATTCCGCTGCAGAAGCGCGTCTACGCCCACGGCTTCCTGTTCAACAAGGGCGAGAAGATGTCGAAGTCGGTTGGCAACGTCGTCGATCCCTTCAACCTCGCCAATCAATACGGCGTCGATCAGATGCGCTACTTCTTCCTGCGCGAGGTGCCGTTCGGGCAGGATGGCAGCTATAATCACGAAGCGATTGTCGCACGCATCAACGCCGATCTTGCCAACGATCTCGGTAACCTGGCGCAGCGTTCGCTGTCGATGATCGCCAAGCAGTATGAGGGCGGGCTGCCCGAGCCCGGTGCCTTCAGCGACAACGACAAGGCGATCCTGGCGCAGGCCGACGGCATGATTGAGCTGGCCCGAACGGCGATGGCGACGCAGCAGATTCATCAGTACCTGAACGCCGTCTGGGCGGTCGTGGCGGAAGCCAATCGCTATTTTGCGGGCGAGGCACCGTGGGCGCTGGCGAAAACCGATCCGCCGCGCCAGCGAACCGTGTTGTACGTGACCGCGGAAGTGGTTCGTCAGATCGCCATTCTGGCGCAACCCGTCACGCCGGAGGCGTCTGCAAGATTGCTGGATAGCCTCGGCATTCCCGCGGAAGCGCGCGACTTCGCGAGCCTGGGTGGCGCTGCCCGCATCGAGCCGGGTACAAAGCTGCCGGCGCCGGTCGGAATCTTTCCGCGCTACATCGAACCGACCGCGGCCTGAACGGTTGGAAAATGATGCTGGTCGATAGTCACTGCCATCTCGATTTTCCCGACTTCGCCGATGACCTCGACGCGATCGTGGCGAGGGCTGCGGCCGCCGGCATCGGGCGCATCGTCACGATCTCGACGCGGGTGAAGCGTCTTGCCGAATTGCTTGATATCGCGGAGCGATTTCCCGATGTCTATTGCTCGGTCGGCACCCATCCTCATCATGCCGACGAAGAAGACGGGATCCACGCCGACGAACTGATCGAGCTGACGAGGCATCCAAAGGTCGTGGCGCTGGGCGAGGCGGGACTGGATAATTTCTACCAGCATGGCTCCAGCGAAGCCCAGGAACGGGGCTTTCGTGCGCACATTGCCGCCGCGCGAAAAACCGGCCTGCCGCTGGTTATCCATACCCGCGACGCCGACGACGACTGCGGCCGCATCCTCGAGGATGAAATGACAAAAGGATCGTTTCACGCGGTGTTGCATTGCTATACCGGCGGACGCGAGCTGGCGATGAAAGCGATCTCCCTGGGCCTCTCGATTTCGTTCACGGGCATCCTGACCTTCAAGAAATCGCAGGCTTTGCGCGATCTCGCGGCCGAACTCCCGGCCGATCGCATCATGGTTGAGACCGATTCGCCGTATCTGGCGCCCGGCAAATTTCGCGGCAAGCGCAACGAACCGTCTTATGTGGTTGAAGTTGCCAAGGTGCTGGCGGAAACCCGCGGCGTTTCGATCGACGAGATATCGCGTCAAACCACCGAGAATTTCTTTCGCCTGTTCTCCAAAGTGCCGTCCGCGAAAGCGATGGCATGACGCTGAGCCTGACTATACTCGGTTGCGGGTCCTCCGCCGGCGTGCCGCGCCCGGCGCTCGGCTGGGGTGCCTGCGATCCCGGCAATCCGAAGAACCGCCGCCGCCGCTGTTCGCTGCTTGCCGAGCGGACATCGGACAACGGGGTGACGCGGATCGTGATCGATACCGCGCCCGATCTGCGCGAGCAGTTGATCGACGCCAGTGTCGATCACATCGATGCGGTGTTTCTGACACATGAGCATGCCGATCAGACCCATGGCATCGACGATCTCCGCTCGGTCGTGCTGCATCAGCGCCGGCGCATTCCGGTCTATCTGAACCAATCGACCGCGAAGCATGTCCTGCTGCGGTTTTCATACTGCTTCGTGGCGCCGCCGGGCAGCGACTATCCACCGATCCTGGACAATCATACGATCGAAGCCGGCGAAAGCCGCACCATCGAAGGGAAGGGCGGCGCCGTGACGCTTTCCGCCTTCATCCTGCAGCACGGCAATATTCCGGCTCTCGGTTATCGGATCGGCGATGCCGCTTACACGCCCGACGTCAGCGACATCCCGCCCGAGAGCTGGCCTTTCCTGGAAAACCTCGATCTCTGGATCATCGACGGGCTGCGCTATGCCGGCCATCCCAGCCACTTCAGCGTCAACGACGCGCTGTCATGGATCGACCGCTTCACGCCGAGGCGTGCCGTTATCACCAACATGCATTCCGATCTGGACTACGAGGTGTTGCGCCAGAGCCTGCCGCCGACCGTGATCCCGGCCTATGACGGCATGCGGCTGAAGCTGGAGCGCGCGGGCTGAAACAAGTCCACGCGCGTCTCGCGGCGGCGGCAACGATCGACGTCAAGGGCCAGCCGGCGTTGTTGGCGCCGGCTGCCCAGTTGCGGCACATGACTTGGCTTAGTGCCTGTCGTCCCGGTCGGAACGGTGATCGTCCGGATCGGCTCGGTGGTCATCCGCGTCGGCAAATCGGTCGCGATCGGTCCCCGGCGTGAAGGACACGCCGCGAAGAACTTCGCCAAATCGCGCGGTCCGCACTGTCGCAAAACTTTCGCCCGCGGGAGCGCTGGTCGCTGCCAGATGATCGGTGATCATGACCAACTGGTTCGGATCGGCGCCCTGGTCGCCGTTTCCGCTGACGGTCGAGGTGATGGCCCAGATCGTCGCGGTGCCATCGCGATTGACGCGACCGACAATGTTACGAAGCCCATCGGCCGCGGGCGCCCACGGCAGGCCGGTCTTGGGATTTTGCCCAGTGGGATAATTGGCCACCGTGTAGGGCACGCCGAGATTCAGTCCGGCCTGCAGCACATAGGCCAGTTTCCACGCGCCGAGACCGGTGTCGAACACCCACTTCTGCAGGCCCGCGCCGGTCTGCGTGGCGGCCGCCGTGTACTTGCCCGATGCCGGGTCAAAAGTGTTGGTGCCATTGCCTTCGTCAGCGACATAGAGCGTCCTGGCGTCGGCAAACCAGACCCCGAACGGGAACGACGTCGCCGTTTTGGCCAGCGTGGTCGGAAAGCCCTTCAGAATGCACATATTGTAGGGCATGACACCCAGCGTCTGCAGCTTGGTAGCGTCGTAGAAGATCGGCGCCGTGGGAAGCGTCGCGCTTGCTCCCGGCAGGCCGACGCCGTTCGGGCAGGCCAGCGGCTTGCCGTTGGCATCGAACCCGGTGGCATCTATGAAATAGACCGTGTTGATACCATTGCTGCCGCTGCCCTTGGTCGTATAGACGACGTTGTTGGCGACGGTGAGACCGCGGAAGTTGGTGTCCTTGCCGATCTTGTCGGCCTTCAGTCCCAGTTCGGTGATGTTGAAGCTGCCGACCGGTGTGGGCAGGCCCGGGTTCTGCGCAGCCAGCGGCGTCCGTTCGGCGGTCAAGATTTGCGCGCCCGCGCCGACGATGATGCCGTCCGGCTGAGGATTTCCACCATTGCCGGCATTGCCGACGGTGTAGACAATGTGGGCGCCGTTTTTGTCATTCAGGATCGCGGCCCGGCCATTATTGCCGCTGTAGGCATTGGTTTTCGTGAAATGAAAGTGGCCGCGCGCGTCAACTTCCGCGACCACGCGGAAATAGCTTCCCGGGACGGGATTGGTAGGATCGACCACGCCAGGCGTATTGGAATTCGAGACATCGAGCGCATTGATCGGCGCCAGGTAACCCATGAACGTCACGACCCGGCCATCGGTCGACAGGTTGAGCGCGATCTCCGATTTGGACGGAAAGCTGGTGACCACCCGATCCCTTGTCGGTTGGCCCCGGCGCTCCGAACGGTCGGGCACTTCGACCTCAAGCGAGTTGATGAACTTGCCGGACGGTTCGAACTGATCAAGCACGATCTTTGAGGTGATGCCAAAACTGGCGTCGACGGCATCATTATTAAAGACAAATGGATAGGCGCCGCTGTCGGTCGCAGTCACGCAATTGGGAGCTACGCAATTGGGCGGCAGCAAGGTCGTGCCGGCGACGACATTCGCCGGATTGTTGTCATATACTGAGCGGCTGATCAGCAAATTCCCAGGTCGGAAGTTGACGTCATCGTCGTCGGCAAAGGCTCCGGTGGCGCCCGCCACGCCCGACAAGAAAAGTGTGATGGCCAGACCCGTGCGAAAAGCCGGCGGCCGGTTGAACAAGCGCGATCCTGAAACATTCATTGAAAATATCCTCCCAGTACTTCGCCTGCAGGCACATGCTGTGCGCGGCGATCGCCGGAGACTTGCCCCTGTTTTGTTACAAACATAAGAACCGGATGCGACAGCCGCGCTGCCATCACCAACATACATTCCGGTTGGGATGACGAGGTGCCGGGTCAGAGCCTGCCGGCGCGGGCGTCATCCCGGCCCATGACGGCATGCCGCTGACGTTGGCGCGTGCGGACTGAAACAGGCAGCTGCTCCGCGATTGCGGCGAACGTCGGATGGCTTTCTCGACTTTCGAGGCGACGGGTGATGGGTCCCGGCGTTCGTGCTCGCAGGGACGATCCGCTAAGAGCTAGACCAGTGCGAGGCTAGCGTACCGCGATGGTGATCGGTTCAGATATGAGTTCAGGCCCAAGCCCTCAGGCCGAGATCGCCTTCGCCGACTTGACCTCGTCGCGCAGCATGAACTTCTGGATCTTCCCGGTCGAGGTCTTTGGGATCGGGCCGAACACCACGGCCTTCGGCGTCTTGAATCCCGGCATGTGAGCGCGGCAAAACGCGATGATCTCGGCCTCGGTAGCGCGGGCGTTGTCCTTCAATTCGACGAAGGCGCAGGGCACTTCGCCCCACTTTGAATCCGGCTTTGCCACTACGGCGGCGAACAGCACCGCGGGATGCTTGTGGAGCACATCCTCGACCTCGATCGAGGAGATGTTTTCGCCGCCCGAGATGATGATGTCCTTGGAGCGGTCCTTGATAATGACATAGCCGGTTTCATCGAGCACGCCGAGGTCGCCGGTGTGAAACCAGCCGCCGGCAAAGGCTTCGCGCGTCGCCTTCTCGTTCTTGAGATACCCCTTCATCACGATGTTGCCGCGGAACATCACTTCCCCGACGGTCTCGCCGTCGCGCGGCACCTCGCTCATGGTTTCGGGATCGATCACGGTCACCGCTTCCTGCAGTGGGTAGGGCACGCCCTGGCGGCGCTTGAGTTGCGCGCGTTGGTCGGCTGCCAGTTCGTCCCAGCCGGGCTGTTCCGCGCACACCGAGGCGGGGCCATAGACTTCGGTGAGGCCGTAGACATGGGTCAGCTTGATCCCGATGCTTTCGGCGCCTTCCAGCACGGCAACCGGGGGTGCGGCACCGGCGATCAATCCGACGACCGGTCGCGCGGTCGCGCGTTTCGGCGCGTCGGGAGCATTGATCAGCGTATTATAGACGATCGGCGCGCCACACATGTGGGTCACGCCGTGCTTTGCGATCAGCTCGAAGATCTTGCCGGGATCGACCTTGCGCAGGCACACATTGACGCCGGCAGCCGCCGCGATGGTCCACGGAAAACACCAGCCGTTGCAGTGGAACATCGGCAGCGTCCAGAGATAGACCGGATGCTGGCCGAGATTGGCCGCCAGGATGTTGCTGACGGCGTTGAGATAGGCGCCGCGGTGGTGGGTCACCACGCCCTTGGGGTTGCCCGTGGTGCCCGAGGTATAGCTCAGCGCGATGGCGTCCCATTCGTCCTGGGGCGGTCTTGCGGCGAAGCTTTCGTCGCCCTGCGACAGCGCGTCCTCGTATTCGATCTCGCCGATCCGCTTTCCTCCAGCAAAAGCCGCATCGTCGACATCGATGACAAAAGGTTTTGGTCCCGTCATCAGGGCCAGCGCCTCCGATATCACGCCGGCAAATTCCGGGTCGACCAGGATGATTTTCGCGCCGCCATGATCGAGCTGGAAGGCGATCGAGGCGGCATCAAGCCGGATGTTGAGCGCGTTGAGCACCGCGCCGGCCATCGGGACCGCAAAATGTACCTCGTTCATTGCCGGGATGTTCGGCAGCATCGCCGCGACCGTATCGCCGTCAGCGATGTTTCGGCCTGCGAGGAAAGAGGCAAAGCGCCGGCAACGCGAATAGGTCTGCGACCAGGTGAAGGTGCGGCCTTCGTACACGGCGCTGAGATGGCCGGGATAGATGGCGGCGGTGCGCGCCAGGAAGCTCAGCGGCGTCAGCGGAACAAAATTGGCGGGTGTCTTGTCCAAACCGATATTGTATTGGCTTTGCTTACCGTTCATCGGTCATCCTCCCTTTGATGCCGCTTACAGGAAACCGATCGAGATCCACGGAAAAACCGCCACCACAATCAACCCGATCAGCAAGGCGAGCAGATAGCCCCAGATGGGGCGAATGCCCTCGGCAGGATCGACACGGCCGATGGCGCAGGCGGCATAATAGCCTACTCCGAACGGCGGCGCGAACAGTCCAATGCCCATGGCGAGGATAATGATCATCGCATAATGGACCTCGTGGACGCCGACCGCGCGTGCGATCGGAAACAGCAGCGGGCCAAACAGCACAATCGCCGGAATGCCTTCGAGCACGCTGCCCAATACCGTGAAAGCCACGATCGAGACCGCGATTAACGCCGCGGAGCCGCCGGGCAGGCCGGTCATCCCGGCCTCCAGCGCGCGCGAAAATCCGGACTGGGTCAATCCCCAGGCCATGCCGGTGGCGGTGCCGATGATCAGCAGGATCGCACCGGAAAGGCATGCCGTCTCCACCAGCATCGGCGCCAGCCGCCGCCAGTCGAAGCGGCGATAGACCAGAAGACCGACGACCAGGCCATAGACGATGCCGATGGTGGAAACCTCGGTCGCGGTGGCGATGCCTTCGACCACGGCGGCGCGGATCACGAACGGCAGCGCCAGCGCGGGCAGGGCAATGACGAAGGACCTGACGATCTCGCCGCCGGTGGCCCGTTTGACGTGGCTGAGGTCCTCGCCGCGGTAGCGCCACCACACCAACGCCGACAGCGTGATCGCCAACACCACGCCAGGCAACAGGCCACCTGTAAACAGCGCCGCGATCGAAACGCCAGTCACCGAACCGATGGTGATGAGAACGAGACTCGGCGGAATGGTCTCGGTTTGCGCACCGGTGGCCGCGAGCAGGGCGACGAGATCGCCCGGTTTTGCGCCACGTGCCTTCATTTCTGGAAACAGCACGGGTGCGACGGCGGCCATGTCGGCGGCCTTTGAGCCTGAAATGCCCGACACCAGATACATCGCGCCGACCAGCACATAATGCAGCCCGCCGCGGACATGGCCGAGCAGGCTCGCCAGAAACGCCACCATGGCGCGCGCCATCCCGGTCATCTCGATCAACAGGCCGAGGAACACGAACAGCGGCACCGACAGCAGGATCAGATGGCTCATGCCCTCGTCCATGCGGCCGACCAGCACCATCGGCGGCGTATGCGTCGTCAGCGCCAGATAGCCGTAAATCGCCAGGCCAAACCCGAAGGCGATCGGCACGCCGGTGAAGACGCAGAAGCCGGCGACGCCGACAAAGAAGATGATCAAATTGATATTGCCGAGCGGCCGCAGCCAGGGCTGCACCAGCCAGAACACCACGATCAGCAGTGCGACCGACAGCACAGCGCCCAGCACGGTCCTGATATCGCCGGCCCGTGCCAGCCGCAAAAACGCAAACAGCGCCATCAGGCAAATGCCTGACGGTAGCGCCGCGGCGCGCCAGATATTGGAAATCTGCAGCGCCGGCGTGGTGATGAAACTTTCTTCGTAGGCGTATTCGTAGGAAGGCCACGCGATCAGCAGCAGAAAAGCCAGCGCGGCGCAGGTTGCGACGAGATCGAGGTAGGCCCGCATCGCGGGCTTGGCGCTGGCCACGATGGCGGTCATCCGCATGTGCTCGGCCCGACGGAATGCGACCGCGGCGCCCAGCATGGCGAGCCACAGGAACAGGATCGACGCCAGTTCGTCCGACCAGATCAGCGGCTGGTGCAGCCCGTAGCGCGCGACCACCCCGGCGAACAGGATCACGATTTCGGCGACCACCAGCAGTGCCGCCGGAATTTCAACGAGCCTGCCGAGCGAGGCTTCGAGCGATGCCGCAAGCGAACGGCGGCGAGGGGACATCGCCTCGCCGGCTGTGGCTTGCGTCAATTCGGCGTGAGCCATCGCGGTCCCTTTGTCGGTTTCCCTGTCAGTTTCTTGTTGTTGGTCAGCTTCTTGAGGACCCGTTATGACAGCTTGCCGACGGATTTTTCCAGCAACGCCCAGGCTTCGTCGCCATATTTGCCCTTCCACTCGGAATAGAACCCGGCGGAACGCAGTTTCTCGCGGAATGCTGCGATGTCAGGCTGGTTGAACGTCAGTCCCTTGCCGGCCAGCTCCTGCCGCAAACCGGCATTCAGTTTTGCAACATCGGCCCGCTCGTTGACCCCGGCCGCATTGATGTTCCTGGCGACGATGGTGCGTCGCCTCGGTTTCCGCGCGGCACGGCAATCCCGGCGGGTCGGGCCATGGCGCATTCAAGGGTGGCGTCATCACGCTGATCCAGCTGAGATATCCCGTGCCGGAACGGCCGTGACTCGCTGGCTGCGGGCTTCAAGGCGGCGCCAATCAGCTTGAGCGCTCAGCATTTTGGTCCAAGTGTCTGATATCCCTATAGATATAAATATTCCATAATATACCTTATGCGAATCGGGTCTGTAGGCGCCAGATAGAGAAGTCACCGTTGGCCCAGATAGAGATGTCACTCTCCACGGTTTTGGATGGGGAGCATTGGGCCGATGACGGTGATTGCGATGAGCCGGACGGAGATCGACCGGA
>Ga0137395_10000507_pt1 | contig 16411 bp, 13 predicted proteins | sample czobulk216metaG_FD_108283 | JGI IMG/M metagenome (GOLD analysis project Ga0137395, IMG submission 108283) | Vadose zone soil microbial communities from Angelo Coast Range Reserve, California, USA - czobulk2.16 metaG | ecosystem: Environmental > Terrestrial > Soil > Vadose zone | place: USA...
ATGTACGTGCGCCTGGCGTTTGCCGTAGCGGCGCACATGGAGACTGAGATTCTGTTGGTTGACGAGGTTCTTGCGGTAGGCGATGCCCAGTTTCAGAAGAAGTGTTTCGAGAAGTTCCGGCAAATCGGCACTGGTGGAAGAGCCATCTTGTTTGTGAGTCACAATATGGCGGCTTTGCGAACCGCTTGCCAGAACGGCATTATCCTGGACCACGGCGGAGTCGTCGGCAAAGGCGAGATTAATGCGGTTGCCGATCAATATCTGGCGACGCTCTCGACCGAGCGGGGAAATGAATCGGTCGAAACCAAGACCTTCACTCTCGGCGACGTCAGTATCTCGTCACTGGAAGGGCCAGTCATTAAGACTTTTGACACCGTAGAAATTCGAACTCGAATACTCGCCAAAACGGAAGTCCTGAATCCGGGAATGTTCGTGAGCATTCTGACTCTGGAGAACCAGCGTGTTGCTGCGTTGGCGTTCAACGATTTCCTGAAGATCGATACATTGAAGCCGGGAGAGTGGTGCGAACTGGGTTTTCGCATCCAGAGATTCCCGTTTCTTGCCGGCGAATATCAGATAGAAATTGATTTGACGGACCTGGATCATTACAAAGTCGAACTCGTGAATAAAAAGTATTTGTTTGAGGTGGTGGAGAGCCGTGTTTACGAGGGACGAAAGATTAACAGATGGTTCGGCCTCGTGGGGCTGCAAGCGCAGGCGTTTGGCGGACCAGTCGCCAGAGACGCCGGCGACAAAATCGTGGCTACTCCGAGGTAGCGGGCGGCGAAAAATGCCTCCGCCTTGACGATGATCTGCTCATTGAAACGGTCAAGGTCAGATGTCACACAGTGCTGTGGAAAAACAGATTTTCACTTCGAAGGAAGTTCCTGCCAGCACCCAAATGAACCATGCTTAAGAACTCGCGAATTCTGCCCTGGCTGGCTTTGGGTTCCAGCCTTGTCATCGTATTGCTCGTCTCGCGTACTCCCCAGGCTTTGTTCAGCGATCCCAGTTGGCAACTGAAAGCTCTGCAGCAATATTTTGCTGGCGAATCAAGGTCATTGGGGACGTTAGTACAAGCGGATCCGAATGATCTTTCCAAGAGTGCGGAAGAATGGATCAGTTGGTGGCCGATGGGTACCAATCTTCTGGTTTATCCATTCGTGAGAAGCGGGATGAGCTTTGCTGCGAGTGTTCGCGCCGTGGCAGATCTGGCGCTCATTCTCGGGTCGGTGGGGTTCGGATATTGGCTGACTCTTTTCGAGATTCCAAGCTGGATTGCGTGGACCCTCGCGGTCGCAATTCCCTGGATTCGTTATGCGAATCTGGGTTTGTTTACCTACTCTGCAGAAACTTTGGTGTACGCCATTTGTCCGTGGCTGTTGTTCGGCGCGTTTCATCTCGGCCGTAAATGGGAAAGTGAGCAAGACGTGCCGCATGTGGCGTTTTCCGCCGGGCTGGGTTTTTTGCTGGGATTCGCGTATTGGCTCAAGTATTCCTCGATTTTCATTTCACTCAGTGCGATCGCATATCTTGCGTTGCGTGCGTGGAGAATCAAAAAAGAGCGCAGGTATGTGCGGATTGACGCAGCGTCGCTGCTCGCCTTGTTCGTTCTCACTGCCGGGGGGCTCAACATCCTGAATCGGTCGATGGGCGCAGCGATGAACAGCGTAACGCAGCATTTTGACTTTCAATTCGATTGGCATTTGCCGATCCATCTGGTCGGGCTATTCGCAATGTCCATGGCAGATGCTGATGGGCTGTGGCGATACGTTCTTTTTCATCCAGGCAGAAGCGTCATGCCTTTTAGTTATGCAACTCTCACCCTCATCGGGTTACCAGGCGGGGTTTTGCTTTTCTGGCTGTTAACGCGTCCCAGCAAACGTGAACCTGTCGTGTTGTCCAGGCTCCTGTTGCTGCTAACTTTCGCGGCGTTTGTTGCAACCATGACCATCTTCTGGGCACGAGCGCTCGAAGCCCGTTATATATCCGCGATTGGAATCGCTCTGATCCCAGCGGCAGTGGAGGCTGGTGTCGCCATGTGGCCGAAAGGGAACAGAATCACCCGGGCGGCGTTGCTGCTCGGTGCTTTGTTTTATATCGCGATTTCTATGGCCTATGGTGCGGTCGCGGTGATTGGAAAGATTAAGAGAACGCCGGCCTACAAAAGCGGGCCCAGTGGTTTCTACAATCCGCTGTTTGCAGACACGGACGCGAGCAGTCCATTGCAGACTCTGGAAGCCCATTTCGGTGGTCAAGACATCTGGTATCTGCCCGATCCGAACACGGGAATCGACCTTCGCGGAAGAGTGATTCTGCGCCAACCTGATTTTCTTTCCGAAGACTGGATTCGGAAAGAGACGTTCCACACTTCGTCTCCAGTGACGGTCAGAATGCTGCTTCCTCCCAAATTCGAGGAAAACGGAAAAGGAAAAATCATCCGCGATTCGTTTCCGCAAGCGCAGGATTGGAAGCGCAGAGAAATTCCGGGTGCGAATTATGTCGAATGGACCGCGGAATTGAAGTAAGCCGAGGCCGGATCAAGCACTCATTTGATGAACAAAACCGCTCAACTCGGCTTTCTGGCGTACATGTAGCCGAACCCGGGAGTGTCAAGAGGCTGGCAGCACACTTGGAATCCGCGGTCTTTCAAAAACCCCTCGAGTTTTCCTGGCGTGTCGGATTCGTTGAACCCAGGATGGTATTCCAATGCAATCTGCTGAACTCTATCAAGAACCTCGACCGGCGATTTCAGGAGGATGTCGTATTCCGATCCCTCACAATCGACTTTCAAGAGATCACATTTCTCGACATTTGATCTGTTAAATAGTTCTTTCAGACTGACTAGTTCTACGTCGGCCAGTGCTCGCACCGGAACGGAAGAGTCGGGTGCATCCAGAGTATTTCTGGCTTCATCGCCGTAAGGTGTATAGAGCACCGCTTTCCCTTCTGCTCCCCCGCATGCAACCTGCAAGACCGTGATTGACTTTCGATTCCTTGCAGCGTTCTGGCGAACAAGGTCAGCCATTCTCGGGGAGGGTTCCACGGCAATTACTCGACCCCTCTCGCAGCGAGTCGCGGCCCAAATGCTGAAGAGACCGATGTTCGCTCCTATATCGACGACAGTGGCCTCGGGAGCGATGTGGATGCCAGCTTTGGCATATACTTCCTCGACCCAGATCTCCCTCCACAACAGTTGGAAGTTGACGCCGTCGTGAGGGGTAAGGAAAGACGTTCCGTCTCGCAGCTTAAATACGTATGGTCGCTCCGTGCGGGAACGAATCGGCCATGTCAGCACGCTGCCCAGACTCATCCCCTGCTGATACATTTTTTTTGCATGAAGGAAGTTGCTTTTAGTAAAAGGTGACGGTCGAAGACGCATTCGATGCTCCCGAAATTTGGATTACGTTGTGAATATGTCTCTCTTGCTTCTGTCTCGAACAGCAAATCATGCGAGAACCAATGTTCAACCTTTCCAATAGTTTTGCGATCTGGTCTGTCCAACCATCATTTCTGAGCCGCAGGTACCACATCGTTGTCGATTGCTAAATAGCGAGATATTTCTTTAATTCGGTAATCAGGCTCCGGCCTTGCCGCGTCTGACTGCAGCGTGTGAGAATGAAGCCAACTTCAGCGACTTGTGCATGGCAACCTGCAAAGTATATCTTCCCACATTTCGCCGGCCGCAATTGTTGGTTCGCGCCGTCAATAGCCTCCTGCACCAGACTTTTGACGATTGGGTCTGCGAGCTACACAATGACGATCCAAACGATCCTTCTCCGGGTGAGTTGATTGATCGCATCGGCGAAAGGCGAATTACCGTAGTGAACCATAAAGAAAATTTAGGGGCAACGCGGACGTTCAATTTGTTTTTCAAGTCCATTCCAGAGCCCTTCTTTGCGCTTCTCGAAGATGACAATTGGTGGGAGCCAGAGTTCCTGGAGACGATGATTTCAGCCATGGCTGCATGTCCCCAGGTTCAGGTGGCCTGGGCAAACATGCGTTTTTGGGAGGAACAAGCCGACGGTACCTGGCATGATACTAGCCGAAATATATGGGAGGTCGACTGGACCGAACCACGCTTGATGGACTGGTCTGATCCACGTCAGATGCAGGGAGCCCTGCACTCACAAGGTGCCATGTTGGCGAGATCGAAGTTTCATTACTTGCCGGTTCCCGAGTCGATCAACTTGGCAGCGATCGAGCCGTTTCGGGAACGGACTTTCGTGCACCCGCTTCTTTTCGTCCCTCAACGATTAGCGAATTTTGCTGTAACTCGCACCACAGCACGCCCCAGCGATGCCGCAAGTTGGATACATGCGGTCGCGATACTGACTGGAACATTCCTCTCGGAGATCAAGATTCTGCCTGAACAGCTCCAAGGCTTATGGTTGAGCGCGGGCAAAGGGTCGCGATCGACCCATGTGCTGTTTATTTGCTCAGTCCATTTCGCAAGTTGCAGACGGCTGCTGAGATACGCAACGCTTTCAGACTGGCTGTGGATCTGCGCCTATGCGGCGCGACATCCGCTGCGGATGTACGACGTTCTGCGGCTTTTCAAGGAAAAGAAGATGGAAGAAGATTTTCTTGCCCACCATACCCGGTGTCGGCAGGCTGAATCCAGGAATGCAGCGCCAGTCGAAGAGGTGTCAAGCGCGGCGCATTAGTCCCCCCGGCGAGCCGGATCAGCTGGCAATTTCAGCTGAATCCGTAGGCTGGACTTTAAGTTTATCGAGATCCAATTCCGGTCTTGCGGACTTCGGTCGTTCAAACATGCGGCGAGCTTTCAGCGCGGGCTTTTCCACAAATTGCCAGGATAGTTCCGCAGCAAGAAGAACGGCAATCAGGTTGGAAGGGAATCTGCCCAGAATTGATCCACTCCACTGATTCGGCGCCTCCAAGAGTGGTGTCAAAAATAGTTCCTGCCACAAATACAAACTGTAGGAAATCAGCCCAATGTGAACCAACGGCTTCGCATTCAAGACTCTGCCACCGATGGAACCCGGCTTGGTCACAAAGTACAAGAGCAGATAGCTGATGGCGAGGCTCTCCAACGTGTACCCGAATGGCAGCATGTAGTACCCCTGGAATCGCTGATTCAGATAACCAGAGACCAAGAAAAAGAAAACAAGCGCCGCGAGCATGCCGGGCCATTTTAGGATTCGTTCCGCGATCCTTGCGAACCTTGGATTCTTGTAAACCATAGCCAAAGCACAGCCAAACATCAGGCTGTCTACGCGCATGTGGAACATGAAGTTTTCGATCGGCCCCAATTTCCTCGTGAGCAAAACATGCGAAAGAACCCGAATTGCAGGCGCGGCAATGATAAGACCCGACGCGATCCAAAATGATCGGCGTCTGCCAATGAGAACGAGAGCAGCCGGCCAGAGAAGATAGAACTGTTCTTCAACACTGAGGGACCAACTGTGCCCGCTCCACCAATCGCCGCCGATATAGTCACGCAGAAATGTGAATGCGATGCCCAAATTGGCCCAACTGGTTTCAATTGCCCCCGATTTCCATAAGACCGCGACAACGGCCAGAAATACCCAGAAGGGCGGCAGAATCCGAAAAACCCGCCGAACGTAGAAATCTCTAATCGAGATTCTTCCGGTGACCTCTTCTTTCAGCAGAAGGGATGTAATGAGGAAGCCGCTGATTACGAAAAAAACTGATACGCCACGATTGCCGTTGAAGATGGTGTACACGAGCAAGGGGTGATTTTTTAATGCGTTGAGCCTCCCCGCCAAGTGAGCTGCGAGAACCATGCTGATGGAGATCGCTCGCAGACCATCCAGCGAGGGAATGCGTGATGTTCCGTTCGATGCGGCGCCGACAGAATGGCTCTTCACTGCATGCGGCCCGCGATGCGATGGTAAGTGGCATGTATCCGCTTTGCGGCCTTCCAACCCAGCGTCTTCCGGAGGAGGTCACCCTTCCATGTTCCAAATGGGGGTATGTAATTGGTGTCTCCCATCTCCTTTGCCTTTTGCAGTGCCTCCTCGGTAAGCTTGGGAAATGCCGGGTAGGCTCCGAATGCCAGATCCATGTACCGGTTCGCTAGGGCTCGATAGGCTCGAGGATCCTTGGTGCGAGCGAGTAGATAGTTGGCCTTGCAATTTAAGGAATGCAGCCGCCCTCGCAAATTTATCTCGCTGTACGTTGTGCTGTAGCTCCCGCCCTGTCGAAATTTCCGATAGTAATATCGGCCAGCCTTTGATGCGCGGATACCCCGACTTGCCAGCATAACCCGAGCGAAGTACTCCCCGTCGTCGTCGGGAGAACGAACACTATCATCCCACGGCCCAGCGCAGCTTGCCACGGACCGCGGCGTGAGCCATGCGCCGTATGGGACCGTTCGAGTCGCTCCCTCGGAACCGAGCAGTTGCATAAGAAACTGAACTGGATCGTCTGTGTCCACCGCTCCTGAGCGCTCTAATAATCCAGAATCGGGATCCTCGCCATCAAAGAAATAGATTGCAGCAGAAACGGAGAGATAATTGGAGTTTTTCTCCAATAAGGTGAGTTGTTCCCGGATCTTATCACGGCTCAGAAAATCGTCGGCATCGAGGTATTGCAGGAAATCGCCTTGGGCGGCGCGCAACGCGGTGTTGCGCGCCGCCGCGGCGCCGCGATTTTTCTGGTGCACGATTTTGATCTTTGCGCTCTCGTATCGCTTGGCGACCGCAAGAGTCTGATCCTTCGAGCCATCATCGACCAGGATGATTTCAGTATTTGGCCATGTTTGATCGAGCGCCGACTGGAGTGCCGCGCCCACAAAGCGTTCTGCATTATAGGCGGGAATGAGGATTGAGACTTTATTATTCATTGGGCGTTTGAATTTTTTGTGATTGACGCTTGACGAACGGGTTAATCCCACTGAAAATAACACAAACCAACACAGCGCGCCGCACCTTGTTGCCCAGATTTCGCAAGCAGTTGTCCCGAGCCCTGCCACTGCGAACGCGACTTGTGTTCATTCGCTCCATTGCTTCCAGGAATTCCGAGGATTCTAAAGATGTCGCGCTCGCTGATCACCGGTGGTGCAGGTTTTGTAGGATCTCATCTGGCAGAGGAATTGTTGCGTCGCGGAGGAGAGGTCTTCGTGATCGACGATCTCTCCACGGGCCGTATCGACAATATTGAACCTCTGAAACGCAATCCCAAGTTTCACTACGTCATCGACTCCGTCCACAACGAGCCCGTGCTGGCCGAACTGATCGACCGCTGCGATGTTGTGTACCACCTGGCGGCAGCGGTGGGAGTGAAGCTCATTGTAGAAAGTCCGGTCAAGACGATCGAGACCAATGTCCACGGCACCGAAGTCGTGCTCAAGCACGCCAACAAGAAAAAGAAAAAAGTTCTGATTACTTCGACCTCCGAAGTGTACGGGAAGTCCACTGCTGTGCCCTTTCGCGAGGACCAGGACCTGGTTCTCGGTCCCACGACGAAGGGGCGCTGGAGTTATGCCTGCTCGAAGGCGATCGATGAATTTCTGGCGATTGCCTACTGGCACGAAAAGCGCTTGCCGGTGATCGTCGTGCGTCTCTTCAACACGGTGGGACCGAGGCAGATCGGGCGGTACGGGATGGTAATCCCCAATTTCGTGCAGCAGGCGTTGAGCGCTGAGCCGATCACGGTGTATGGGGACGGCGAGCAATCGCGAGCGTTCGGCTATGTCGGCGACATCGTGCGAGCGCTCGCGGACTTGGCACGACATCCGCAGGCGGTAGGTGAGGTTTTCAACATCGGGAACACGAAGGAAATTACAATTAACGCCCTGGCAGAACGGATCAAGCAGATGACTGGCAGCAAGTCGGAAATCGTTCACATTGCTTACGATCGCGCCTACGAGCAGGGGTTCGAAGACATGCCGCGGCGAGTGCCCGATATTTCGAAGATTCAGCGCCTGATCGGGTATCAGCCTACGGTCGACCTCGAAGGGATTTTGGAGCGAGTCATTACCTCCCTCCGAGACAGCAAGGAGCATGAGTTCACGGCGAACGAGAAATCGGCATAGCATTGCGGCGAGGGCTTCTTCAGCTCCGTTATGGCGAAAATCTGTCTTCTGACTCCCACGCAACCTTCGATCAATCCTCGGATTGCGAAGGAAGCAGATGCGCTGGCGGAGGCTGGGCATCAAGTACACGTGCTTTGCGGTCACACGGTGCCCTGGGCTGATCAGTCCGATGCAACCTTGTTGCGGAACCGGAAATGGACTTGCTGCTATGTTGGCGGAACGTCGGGATCCCCGCGGCATTGGTGGACCCGCCTGCGCCACGGAGTGATCAGGCGCTTTCCACAAACATGGAGGCTGAGCCGGGAATTCGGAAAGCAGGCTCTGGCCAGAATTACTCCTGAATTGCAGGCTGCGGCCTTGCAATTTGAAGCGGATCTTTATATTGCGCACTACGTCGCCGCGCTCAGTGCCGCTAGAACGGTCGCGCAAAAAAGAGGAGTCTTGCTGGCGTTCGACGCGGAAGACTTCGAAAGCGGCTACTACGAGTACAAGACCGGCCCGCGAGCCATCGATCTCTTAACCGAGGAAGTGGAACGGGAGTACCTTCCACAATGCTGCTATGTGACGGCAGCCTCTCCTGGAATTGGCGCGGCGTATGCGTCGAAGTACGGCATCGCAACGCCGACGAGCATCTTGAACGTATTTCCGCTGGGGGAACGTCCGCTGCAGTTCCGCGAGACAAATCCGGATGGTCCATTGCGACTCTATTGGTTCTCTCAGACCATTGGCTCCGGACGTGGACTGGAAAATGTTATCCGTGCCATGGGGACGTTGCGCGATTGTGACATCGAGCTTTATCTACGGGGGAGATGCATTTCCGGATATGAGGAGGGCTTGCTGCGGCTGGCCCAAGACAGCAAATTGGATCTGGGGAAAGTTCACTTCTGTCCACCTGCACCGGCAGAAGAGATGATCAGGCTCTCAGCCGAATACGATGTCGGACTCGCGCTGGAGCAACCTGACAGTCCGAATCGAGATCTGTGCTTAACGAATAAGATATTCACCTATCTCCTTGCTGGGAATGCTGTGGCGGCTACCGCGACAACTGGGCAAAAGGCAATTGTTGAGACCCTTGGACCGGCTGGCTTCCTTTGTGAGCCCGGGGATTCCGAACCCCTTGCCCGCGGGTTACGCTTCTGGCACGATGACCGTTCCGAGTTGCAGCGTGCGCGTAGAGCGGCGTGGGGCTTGGGCACTCATCAGTTCAACTGGGATCTGGAAAAGAATAAATTGGTGGAAGTTGTGAACAGGGTTTTGTTGCATCAGGAGAGCGGGAGCACTGTCGTTGGATAAGATTCGCTTGAAGAATGTCGTGATCATCGCCCCCGATTTCACTCCGAGCAGCTACCCGCCGGCGTTGCGAGCCCGGTTCTTCGCGCAGCATCTGGCTGAGTTTGGATGGAATCCTATCGTCCTCACCACGAATCCTGAAAACTATGAATCAGCAGTCGATCCGGAAAATGAAAAGCTGCTCGACCCAGCATTGGAACTGGTGCGGACCGGCGCGCTGCCTTTGAAGTGGACCCGAAAGCTCGGATTCACGGATGTGAGCCTGCGAACTCTTTGGCCCCACTGGCGAGCCCTGAATGAGATCTGCCACAAGAGAAAAGTCGATCTGATTTTCGTTTCTGTCCCACCGAACTTTCCCATTGTATTAGGGCGGCTGGCGCACGCTCGTTTCGGAATCCCATATATACTCGATTACAACGATCCGATCATTACCGACCACTATTCGAAGCTGCCAAGAAGCAAGCGTCCTCCCAAGTGGGCCGTTGTGCGCACGTTACACGGCATCCTGGAGCCGTTTGCTTTGAGACACGTGGATCAGATCGTGGGTGTCGCCGATTCGTACATGGCAGGATTATTTTCCAATTATCCTTGGTTGCGCGGAACGAAGGCCACAGCGATCCCGTTTGGGGTTGAGACCAAGGACTTTGAGCATGTTCGCGCGAACCCACGCAAGAACTCTATTTTCAATCCGAAGGATGGGCACTTTCACATCAGTCATGTCGGGGCTGGTGGGCCGGGGTGGGGAAACGTGCTTCGCGCCTTTTTTAAGGCTATTCAGAGTTTGCGACGCTCTAAGCCAGAACTCTTCAGCAAAGTTCGAATTCATTTTGTGGGAACATCTTACGCCCCCCAAGAAGCCTCGTACCAGGTTTTGCCCTTCGCTCGGGAGTTTGGCGTCGACGACATCGTAGAAGAGATTCCGAGGAGAGTGCCTCACCTGGAGGCAATTCAAATCCTTCTAGATTCGGACACGCTGGTTGTGTTGGGCTCTGAAGCTTCTCACTACACGGGGTCGAAGATTTTCCCTTACATTTTGGCAGCGAAGCCGCTACTGGCCGTACTGCATGAAGAGAGTAATGCCGGCAAGCTCTTGCGCGAACTCTGCGCAGGTAATGCAGTGACCTTCGGCGCTGACCGGCCTGTTATGAGTGTGGTTGAAGAAATTGGACTGGCCATCGAGGAATGGTTGCGATTGCCGGCCGGCTGGATTCCCCAAACGAAGTGGGAGAAATTCGAACCCTACACCGCTCGTGCAGTGACCGCCAACCTAGCGGAAGTTTTCAATCGCACGGTCCAATCAGCTACGACGCCGGATCTTAGTTGCTCGACGCGCCGGGAATTACTCAAGTAGTCGGGTAATAGATGTCAAGCCTTGTGAAAAATCATGCCTTAAACGAACCACCTCTTTGCTGGCAGCGATCTAGTGCCGGCTCAATGGGAGAAGAGTTGCACGGCAAAACCGGGTTGATCTGCAATGAAGGTTCGGAATTGTTGGACGAAAGCATTAGCCGCACGCTGCAAGATCGTAAATTTCGTGACCTTTGCGGGAAAAATGCGCGTGATACTTTTGAGCAATTGTACAAGCGGGCAGTTATAGATCATTGGCAGAAGTTGCTTTCTGCTGTGACCACAGTTCGAAAATCGGGGAGATGTTAGGTCGCACAATGGCCGAGGCTTACAAGCTGGCAATCCTCAGTACGCATCCCATCCAGCACCATGCCCCATGGTTCCGAGGACTGGCGGCGCATCCAGATCTTCGGGTACACGTGTACTATTGTCACCAAGCGACGCCCCGGGAGCAGGCGGCTGCTGGTTTCGGCGTGGAATTTGACTGGGACGTACCTCTGCTCTCGGGATACCCACATTCCTTCCTGCAAAATGTTGCGCACCCGGCCGGGCATGGAAGGTTTGCCGGTTTCGATACGCCGGAAATCACGAGGGTCGTGCGACAACAGCAGTACGATGCCGTGTTGGTGAATGGTTGGCACTACAAGAGCGCTTGGCAGGCAATCTGGGCAGCTTGGCAATCGGACGTGAGAGTGTTCATCCGCGGAGATTCGCACTTACACTTTCCGCGGAGCCTCCCGCTGAGATTGACAAAATTGCTTGCGTATCGACGCTTTGTTCCTCGCTTTGACGCCTGTCTCGCAGCGGGCGAATGGTCGCGCGAATATTTTGCACACTATGGAGCGCGTCCAGACCGAATTTTTTTGGTGCCCCATGTCATCGACGCCGAATATATGGCTTTCGAGAGTCAGCGATTCCGGGCGAAGCGATCAGAATTTGGTCGACAATGGAGACTGCGCGAAGACAGCATCGTGTTCCTCTTCGTTGGAAAATTCACGGAAACGAAGCGTCCCATGGACTTCGTACGCGCTGTTCACGCTGCCTCCAGGGACGAACGGTCAGTAGAAGGGTTAATGGTTGGCGACGGTCCCCTCAGAGGGGCCTGTGAAGATTTCGTCCGATCGCAGCATGCGCCCATCTCGTTTGCAGGGTTCCTAAACCAGTCTCAAATCGTTCGGGCTTACGCGTGCAGTGACGTTCTTGTGGTGCCTTCGGACGGGGAAACTTGGGGAATGGTGGTTAATGAAGCCATGGCCTGCAGGCTACCGTGTCTGGTAAGCGATCGAGTGGGCTGCCATCCTGATCTGATCCTTCCAGGAGAAACGGGAGTGGTTTTTCCGCACCGCAATGTGCCGGCTCTGACAGCTTCGATCGTCAAGCTCGCGCGGAATCCTTCGCAAATAGCAGTTATGGGGGAGACAGCGTTCAACAGGTCGCGCAATTTTTGCGTGCAAACCGCAGTAGACGGTGTCATGCAGGCACTAGCGGTCACTGTAGGCATGGGTGAGCCCGTATGCACTCACTGACCGCACTTGATAGACCCAAGAGGTCGACGCCCATTGAGGATGTCGGTGTGCCCCTATTAGTCACTGGATTTTTCGCATCCACTAGTTCGTATCCCGTCAACGTCGCGCAAGCTGTGTGTGCATTTTTGTTGTGCTGGATGCCGTGGGCAGCCTACCGCAACTGGCTTAAAGGTGACCGCGATAAGCTCCCATTGTTTGCTTTGCTTGCTGCCTTGTTCTGGCTTGCGTACTCTGTGCCGTTCTTCTGGGCGAAGCACGTAGTGACCGGCGTCTTTGGTAGCAGGGTCCTCACAGAGGACGCCATCACGGAGTCGTTGTATTTGGCGATTTTTGGGGTGGTGTGTCTTTGGTTAGGAATGAGAGCGGCCGCCTATTTTCATTGGTTGCCAAACGTCAGGAAGGATGTTTCGAACAGCCCAAACCGACTGAATTATTTGCGAGCAATCTTCGTTTTTGGAACTCTAGTCAAGGTTTTTGTTCCAATCACGGCCTTCGGATCCGGAGCCCGCCAGATTGTTTCCAGCTTCGAGAATATTGTCCCGGTCGTAGCTTTCGCAATTTTCTTTCGTTACTACTTGCGCGGCAGGATTTTGCAATTCGATAAGCTTTTGATTTACGTCTACGCGATAATTTCTGTGGTTGCAGGTATTTCATCGGGCTGGCTGGGGAGCGTTGTGAGCATCGGTCTCGTTTGCACAGTCGTTTACATCTACGAGCGGCGAAAGTTTCCGGTAATGGCGGCTCTCCTCGTGCTGCCTGTAATTCTGTTTTTTCAACCCGCAAAATCGGCGTTCCGTGAGCGGTATTGGAGGGGAGAATCTAGTGACACCCCGACCGAGCGCGCCACTTTTTGGCTGGAAAATTCTTGGCAACTCTGGAATCAAGCGTTCATGAATCTAGACGGCGAACAGCTCAGAGAGCTCTCTGATGCCACCTTAAACCGCCTTTCTCTGCTACAGCAGACCGCCCATGTGATGGAGTTAACGCCAAGCAAGGTTCCATATCAGTATGGTAGCCTGTACTCTTATATTGCAGTGACATTTGTCCCCCGTTTTTTATGGCCGGACAAGCCGTCTGTGAATGATGCCAATCGTTGGTATCAAGTCAGTTACGGCCTAACAGATCCCCATCAACTTTCAACAGTCTCAATCGCAGTCGGTACCGTCGCCGAGAGCTACATCAACTTTGGCTGGTTTGGACCGGTGCTCATCATCTTCCCACTCGGTATCTTCCTGGGATCTTTTGAGCGGATTTTTCTGCACACTGACTCCAGTCTTCTTCTCAGCTGTGTGGGCGCAGTTCTCATTCCGCAATTGCTGGCCATCGAGGCCCAGATGGCCGAGTACGTTGCAGGCCTGGTACAGCAAATTATCTTGGTTTTGCTAGTCCTGGTTCCTACTTTAGAAGCGAGAGCGCAAAAAAAGGAGTTTCGAAGGTCGTTACCAGCATCAATTTCACTCGAGCCGCAGATACTGACTTCGCGCGCCAGCGGCATTATAAAAAAGTCTTTCGCGAGCCGGGGGTCTTCAGGGAAATAGATCGTCAGCTGGATCGCAATTGATGGCTCAATTGCGCAATTGATGTTCTATGCGGCTTGCGTTCAGAATCCTCGGCTGCACAGTACAATTTGTGATGGTAGTTGTTGAAGAATTTGTAAATAGCATATGCCACTCCGGTTGTTTAATAAGTCCACGTCAGTTTAGGGCCGAGCATGAACGTTCTTCATGTGAGTCCCTCTTTTTATCCGACTACAGCCTATGGCGGCACCATACGGTCAGGGTACGGCTTGTGCCGCGGGCTGGCGGAGCTTGGCTGTAGTATACGAGTGCTAACAACTGACACCGACGGTGTCGGCCAAACGCTCGATGTTCAGAATGACGTGGACGTGCAGATAGATGTTTTCCGTGTCCGCTATTGCCACAAGCAGTTTCGTCATTCTATTTCTTTCGGATTGCTGCGAGCCCTCCGCCAATATATCGATTGGGCTGATGTTGTGCATCTCACTGCCGTATATTCTTTCCCGACCCTACCGACACTGTCGTACTGCCGGTTCTTCCGTAAACCGGTGGTGTGGTCGACGCGGGGTGCTCTTCAACGATGGGAAGGATCCACTCGCCTGGTCGCCAAGTCCCTTTGGGAGTTGGCTTGCCGCAATTTGGCGCTCAAGGAAAAACTGGTCCTCCATGCAACATCTGAGGCCGAGGCTGCTCAAAGTCTCAATAGATTTCCGGGGGCGCGTGCGGTAATCGTTCGCAATGGCGTGGAGTTGCCCATCGATCTCCGGAAAACCGATCCGAAAGGGATTTTGCGCCTAACGTATCTGGGGCGTTTAGATCCTATCAAAGGTGTCGAAACTCTGTTGGAGGCATGCAAACTTCTGGAGCGGGACACTGACCGCTGGCACTTGGACATTGCTGGAACGGGAACATCAGCTTATCTAGATTCCCTCAAGTCGAAAGTTGCAGAGCTCAGATTAGATCAACACGTGCAATTTCTTGGAGAAGTGTCGGGCCAAGCGAAGGAAGATCTCTTTGCGAATTCCGACGTCGCTTTAGCGCCTTCGTATGTAGAAAATTTCGGTATGGCGATTGCCGAGGCTCTCGCTCATGAAGTTCCTGTTATCGCCAGCAAAGGAACCCCTTGGGTAGGGCTGAACAAAAATGGGTGTGGTCTTTGGGTAGACAATGATCCGCAGAGTCTCGCCGCTGCAATTCGCAAGATTCGCACTATGCCGTTAACAGAAATGGGAAAGAGCGGACGAGAATGGATGGAGAGAGATTTCTCTTGGCATTCCGTGAGTAATCAGATGCTTGAGGTTTACCGCGAATGTCTGCAAGAAGGCAGCTGACGAACATTCCGCCATGGCACTCGGGATTTCGCGTTGGCCGAAACAAGCCCGGCAACTGTCGGGGTGACCGGCGCGAGGTTTGAAAAAATGACACTCGATGAGGAGATCGGCCCCGAGATCGTCATAATGATTCCGCTCCAATACAACACTGTCTCGTCTCCCTGAGCGTCCCAAATCGAAAACGACAGCGGGACGAGCGCGCACAATACCCTCACATCGCACACCTCCCGTCAGCGACGTAGCCAGTACACTACTTGTTCAACGCCTTCCCGACGAGCAACAAAAGCCAAAAGCTCTTGCGATTGTTTCAAATTGTGACGGCGCCAACCCCATTTTCAGCAGCGCTGTCCTCCGTGCGAGTTTCCGGCGTGCTCGCTATCGGTTCCTGCTATTTATATTCCTTGGTTCAGGGCTGTTGATAACGTGATCCTGCTTGGAACATGTACCATATCAGAATGCTTGCCAGGACTCTTGCCGGAATTGCTGCAAAGTTGCCTAGCTCCGTGAAGTACAAGATTGGTAAGTTGAAGCCGCTCTACACGCGAGCGATGCAACTTGGACAATCTACTACCATTGTGGAAACCTCGGTCGGGCAATTTCAGTGGCAAATTGACGCGATCACGTCGCAAGAGTTTCTACGCGGAACCTACGAACCATACATGCAGGACGCATTCCTCAAATATGCGCTTCCAGGAAATACAATCTTCGATGTAGGAGCGCATGCTGGCTTTCATTCGCTGTTCTGTGGTCTTTTGGTGGGCACTGCGGGCCGAGTGTTCGCCTTTGAACCGAATCCAGTTTCGAGAGACTCTCTTGAGAGACAAATCCGTCTGAATCCGACCTTGCGTGTTGAGGTTTTTCCTTATGCGCTGAGCGATACCGTAGGATTGGCTGACTTTGATGCGACGCGGGGGAGTCAGTCACGCATAACTTTAACTGGAAAATCGAAGGTTGAGATGAGAACCTTGGATAGCCTGGTTCCTGTGACGATACCCACCCCAGATGTGATTAAGATCGACGTGGAAGGCGAAGAAGAGAAGGTCCTTCGTGGCTCCCGGAAGACATTATCAAAGTTTCGGCCGATCGTTCTGTGCGACTACAATGATGACCAAACCCTGGCGGCTCTTTCAAGGATCTTGCTTCCGCTTGCTTATGAAGTCTTACCTGGTCCTCCGGTGATCGGAATTCCTCGTTAATTGCTCCTCGGATCTCCCAGCGCGTGCAAGCTTTGCGAAGCACCTTCTCACCTCGATAGTCGATCCTACGACTGTAACGTTGGTCTACTGACCTCTTTCTCGACACGCTAACTTGGTCGACGAACTCTTCTAGTGGGTCCTAGCGCTATCCGCCGGTGCCGGTTCCGTTCGAAGTTGCAGAAGC
>Ga0137395_10000509_pt1 | contig 16372 bp, 15 predicted proteins | sample czobulk216metaG_FD_108283 | JGI IMG/M metagenome (GOLD analysis project Ga0137395, IMG submission 108283) | Vadose zone soil microbial communities from Angelo Coast Range Reserve, California, USA - czobulk2.16 metaG | ecosystem: Environmental > Terrestrial > Soil > Vadose zone | place: USA...
ATCGACCACAGCCGATTCTGAACGCAACCTGCGCACCTGCCACGTGGCCAGGGCCACACGTACGAGTCCCGCCAGGGCAATCGCCGCCCAGGCCACAAAAACGTACACCGCCCATGAGGTTGAGATCGTAATAACAGCCTCTGCCGGCCGAGCCACGCTTGCCGCATGGCTTGAATGCAAGCCAATCAGAGGCAACGCCGCCGTAATCAGCAACGTTGAGAACCACACCGCAAAGCTGGTGCGGGAATCTCTCTTGGGCAAAAACCGGAGCAGAAACCATACAACAAGAGCCAGCAGCGTACCTATGCCCAGGCTGAAGAGTAATCGCTTAGCGGCAACAGAAGCTATCCAGTGAAGATTCGCGCCAGCGCTCATGGCTTCTCTCTCCCTTCCTGCAGAACTTGGCTTATGCGCTCGAGCTCGTCGGCGTTGATGCTCTTGTCTTCCAGAATATTCAGCAGCAGTAATTCATGGGAGTTCTTGAAAAATCGGCCAACCAGGTTTCTGATTTCGAACCGCGTGGCTTCCTGCTTCCCTACCAGTGGCATATAAAGATGGGCCCGTCCTTCTTTTATGTGTTGCACATAGCCCTTCTTCTCCAGAATGCGGATCGTGGTCAACACGGAGTTATAGGCCAGCAGCGGTTTTGGCGGCAGGGCCTCCAGAATGTGATGGACCGTGGCCGAACCTTTCTGCCACAACACTTCCATCAGTCGCAGTTCGGCTTCAGTCAGGGTTGGCGATTTTTTCGGCGGCAATTCCCTTTGCTCCTCGTCCAGGCTGAGAGATTTCCCTTTGTCTATTTAGACGCAGCAGAATTAAAAATGGTAACTAATTATTTAGTTATTTTCAAATGAGATGGCTAAAATCAATCTAAAGCTTTCTTTTTCAATGATTTGTAAATAGTCTAGGCAGGGTTGCAATCCAACCGACTTTCGGCCGAGCGACAAAAGCGTGCAACACTGCAAACCCGGCCAGGAGCCGGGCAACGCGCAAGAATCAAGCGAGCCCGTAGGAGAGGCACAGAAATGACCACGCACAAACGGTCCACACCGATTGCTAGTCCAACGAAACCGAGCGCCGTCAGGCGCGAACAGAAGTTAGCCCACGCTGAGGCGAGCGAACGCGAAGCCGGAAGCGTGGGTTACCGCCAGAATCAAGGAGAGCCCCATTCAGGGGCAGCACTGGGTTCCTACCGGCCCGCCTCTTTCACCTTCTCAAAGCGTCCTCGATGTTCCTGGATGAGCTTGCTGAGCTGCACCTGCAACGCATTTACTGACTCAAACAATGCTGAAACACCGGTGGTTTGCCAGGTAACTTCTTTCTGGCCGATGTCGGCAGACAGGTCTTTTAGCATCTGGTTTGACCGGCGCAGCCGCTCGGCCACAAGAAATGACATGACCCCGGCGGGGTCCTGGTTTCTTTCACGTGCGTTTAGTAATTCGCTGACCGTCCAGGCTGTCAGGCGGGCGTTGTCCAGCACATAGCGGAACTCCTGCAACTGCAGCGCCTCAGGTGCCGTTCCCGACTTAAGTTCAAGGTCGATCGAGCGTAGCTCCGTGGAGATTCGGCGCAGACGCTCTGAGAGCGTGCCCGACAACACATCCGTCATAACCCAAGTACCTCATTACACGACAAGTTACCGCAATTTAGTCGCCGGGGTACATTAAAAAGATCACAGGGGTGCCTAGGTAGTGATTACTTTCGTGACCTTAGCCGTGCCATGGGAACTTAGAGGCGATCGCGTGCTTCCCTGACAAGACGAGTTCTCATTGTGGCTAGCCATTTGCAACATTGGGCTCGACTCACATGTCTCGTTCGACCCCGTTAGTGAGCCTTGAATTCGACCATCACCACAGTCAGATCGTCGTGCGGCTCGCGCTTACCTGACCTGTCACACCACTCTGCCACGTGCTGTACCACGGCATCGCAGAAATCCCTGGCCGGCAAAGCCGCGTTGACGGCAAGAAATTCCTGCAGCCGGGCCGCGCCGAACTCTTCGCCCGCCGGATTCGGCGCTTCCAGGATCCCGTCTGTATAAAGCAGGCAACGATCGCCGGGCGAGAAGCTGGACTTGACGGTCGCATACTGGCATTCGGGAAACGCGCCAAGAAAAAGCCCATTCTCCTCGATCGACTCAACTCTTCTCTCCCCTGCCCTCCAGACCAGCAGCGGAGGATGCCCCGCCCCCGCATAAGCCAGCTCCCGTTTTCCAACGTTCAGAAAGAGATATCCTGCGGTCACGAACTGCCCTTGCATATTTCCGTAGAGAATTGAATTCAGTCCGGTCAGGACCTGGGCTGGAAGGTCAGCCTGCCCGGCCTGGGAACGTATCGCAATCTTCACCATGGAAGCGGACAGCGCCGCGGGAACTCCATGGCCTGACACATCGGCAACCAGCACTCCAAGCTCGCGTCCGTCTTTGATCAGAAAATCGTAGAAATCTCCCGCGACAGATGTAGCCGGCACATATCGCGCCGCGATTTCGAGTTCGGCGACATGAACATCGTCGCCGGGCAAGAGCCCTGTTTGAATCCGCCGGGCAATTTCCAGCTCCTTGCTTATCGAAATCAGACGCTCTTCGCTACGCAAGGTCTGGCTCGCGGCCACGTAGCCCAGACAACCCAGGAAGAAGGCAAAGCCAGCGAACTCAAGTTTGGAATTGCCGGCGATCAAGCGCACGTCAACTGCGTTGGTATAGGCGGCGAACGCTGCAAACACGATGACCCCGGTGCGTACGATCCAGAGTTCGCGGTTCGCCTTTCTGCGGGGCAGAAACAGCATGACCAGCAGCAAAGGCATCAGCCCCAGTACCATGAGGCTGTTCGCGGCGTCGGCAAGGTCTCGTCGCAGGTTCAGCAGGCGCGCCGTGAGAATAAAAATTTGCAGGACGAGTGTTACCGCAACAATCCAACCCGCCGCTCTCTTCCATTGCGGGGTTACCGTCTCCACAAAAAACAAGATGAAGGGCAGGACTATAAAGCTGGTAATGAACCAGTCCAACCGCAGCAAAAGACCTGTGTGCTGCGGAATCAAATAAGCCATCGTGGCGGTGGTCGCAATCAGGCGCACCCCATACATCAGTGCGGCAAGACCAAAATAGAGCAGTGACGAGCCTTGCCGCCTGGCTCGGGGAAGCCACAACAGACACGCAGCCGCCCCGCAGGCGCTAAAAATCGTTCCCAGCAGCAGACGCACTGCATCTGCTCTTACGATTTCTACCGGCACCGCAGGGCTCATGGCGGAAATCATACACAATTGGGGATTGTGCATCGTGCCGAAGGTTCTTCTTCGCTCCAGGCTTCAGGCGAGAAGATAATCCATAACCGGTTGGCCATGAGCGCGACGTAAAAAGCTTCGCCTTCCAGCGCCGCCGGACTGGGAGTTGCTCTATAGCAGGTTAAGAACGTAGCTGCATCCCGGCTCCAGATCATCCTGTGGCTCCAGCGGGTGCAACAGCAGCGTCTTGCCGCCGTCCTTTAAGAGATAACTCCAGTTTGACACGGGTCTGTCTTTTGGCCACTCGGTGGTGAGCTTGATCTTCGCCGTTTTCGCATCATGCTCATAACGGCCGCTGAGCCATGTTCCTGCGGCAATATTCATTTCCTTGCCTGCCCAGAACTGCTGATCGACGTGGAATTTCCAGGTTGTCCCGTAGAGAGAACGCGGGCGAAATACCGGCACTTTGATTTCCTGGGCGTCGCCACACGCTGTGTGTGAATCTACATACCACTTCCCGACCAACGGATTCTGATCCCGCTTGAAAACGTAGAGTTTCGTTTTTAACTTGCGCCGGCCACCGGCTACGTTCGCCTGAACGGTAGCGGTGGATCCGTGCGCTACGTCCTCAGCGACACTGATCTTGCCAGTTTTGGCATCGATCGAAATTCCTTTGACCGCCGGCGCAATCGACCACTCCACCCCCGCCTTGAGCGGAAATAAAGGACCGTCAGGCACCGGGTACATGGCCTGCGCCTGATAGCTGCTGCCCGCCTGGACTTCAATGGGAGAACTGGGGCCGATCATGGCGTTCTGTATGGCCCATTCATCCGCCTTCTGCGCCAAACAGCCGGTGCCCACAATAAGGCTGCAACAAAAGACGCAGAGACCGACCCGTGCAAGGTAAATGCTCATGATTTATCTTTCTCCTGCCGGCGGCGTATCTCAACAACCCTGCCATGACGGCCAAAACAATTTCTTCAGGCATTTCCAGCGCCGATCTCCGAAAGACCCTACTGGCGCAGCTAGCCTAACCATGCATATGGACGAAGTCAATCAGCCTTGGCGCAGCTTATTCTTCCACTTTGTTGTACCGTATTAAGTGACGGAGAAGTAAGCGAATGAACAAAACCGAACTGCCGGAGCCGTGGCTGCGAGGCACGCTGACGGATGTCCCTTCGCTGCAGCGGGCGGTGCTGCACGCGCTGGAACTGGCCAAAGAGGACCTGGAGCGCTGGTGTGATGGCATGAGTGATGACGAATTGAACCACCGCCCGGGCGGGATCGCGCCCGTAGCATTTCATCTGCGGCACATCGCGCGCAGCATGGACCGTTTGCTCACCTATGCCGAAGGCAAGCAGCTCTCCGCCGAGCAGATTGGCGTCATGAAGCTGGAGATGGATCCGGTCGCGAAACGCAACGAACTGCTGGCGGAACTGGCCGTCGCTTTTGCCAAGAGCATAAAGAGGATTCGCGCCTTCTCGCCCCAGCAAATGGAAGAAGAGCGCAAGGTTGGCAAAAAGGAATTGCCGACATCGGTGGGAGGGTTGCTGGTCCACGTGGCCGACCACACGCAACGGCACGTTGGCCAGGCCATTACCACGGCGAAAATCGTATTGGCGGAGCTGCGATGAAATCGTCACAGAAAAACCAGGGAATGTCGATGGCAGCCACTGAGAAACCCTCTCCTTCCGCCGCTCCCGTGCAGCGCATTCTGGCGGCGGCCCGCTTCGCCGCGGAAAAACACGCCCAGCAAAAACGTAAAGGAGTTACCGGCGAACCTTACCTCAATCACCTGATCGAGGTTGCGGAATTGATCGCCGCCAGCAATGACGTGCTGGATACTGAGCTTGTGATGGCGGCCCTGCTTCACGATACGGTTGAGGACACAGGCGTGACGCTTGCAGAGCTGGAGAAACATTTCGGCCCCGACGTCGCCGGCCTGGTGGCCGAGGTCACTGACGATAAATCGCTTCCCAAAGAAACGCGCAAGCGCCTGCAGGTGCAGAACGCGCCCAAAAAATCGGAGCGCGCGCAAACGCTCAAGCTCGCCGACAAGATTTCCAATCTCCGCTCCATTCTTGCCAGTCCGCCTGTGGGCTGGAACCTGGAACGCAAGCGGCAATATTTTGACTGGGCCAGACAAGTGGTGGACGGCCTGGGCTCGCCCAATCGTTTTCTCAAAACAGAATTCGATAAGACCTACCAGATGATTTCCCAACTCAAAGAAACCTAGCCATCCTCGGCGCTTTTTTTCGCATCGCCGCGGGCCGCATTTTTACTGACGAAATCCAGCTCTGGATATCGCGCAGATCGCATCGAATTTAGAAGTTATGCAGATGTGCGCGAACAAGGTGATGTTGTTAGTCGGTCTTTTCTGTCTCCTCGGTGGGACCGGCAACCTTGTGGCGCAAGAGGAAACCGGTCCGCCGATCACAAAGTTTATTGCAGACGTGGACGGATCAGCGCTCTTTGCCCCTGCTCGGCTGCTTGATTCCTCTGAGCTCGTGCTTCGCCTGGGCCAGCAGATTCGCACCACCGATCTGGATTGCTCTCACTTCGTGCAATTTCTGTTTGAGCAGGCTGGGCTCTCGTATGGCTACGCGCCTTCACGCATACTCTATAAAGGCATGGAAGGATTCAAGCGGGTGTTCCGGCCGGAGCCCGGTGATTTGATCGTCTGGCCCGGACACGTGGGCGTGGTCGTGGACCCCGATGAAACCACCTTTGTAAGCGCTCTGCGCTCCGGCGTGAAGACGTCATCCTATACTTCGCGCTACTGGAAGCGGCGTGGACGCCCACGCTTCTTCCATTATCTTGGTGGACCAGCCAATCCTGAAGGTCGACAGCAGGTGCTTTCCACCGAGCGAGCCAGCCGCACGGCATCAGGCGCCGAATAAGCACCCAAGGGCGGCCTCGTTTTCAGCCTTCTGCTTTTGCCCAAAAGATTTGTCCTCAGCGCGAAGAACCAGCCGTGGACAGCGTAGCGGGCGCTAGTGCTTGCTGCTGATACCATTCTACCGTGCGTCTGAGGCCCTCTTCAAAACTTACTGCTGGGGAATAACCAATGTGCTTTTGTGCCAGACTGATGTCGGCCAGCGAATGCTTCACATCCCCGGTGCGCGGCGGGGCATATCTGGGCGCGGCAACGAAGCCGATAATGCCTTGTAACATCTGGTAGATTCCGTTTAAAGAGTATCGCTTTCCCGTTGCAATGTTGAACACGCGGCCCGCCACTTCGGCAGCCGGCGCGGAGCACGCCAGCAGGTTTGCCTGCGCCACGTTCTCAATGTAAGCGAAGTCCCGGCTCTGCTCCCCATCGCCAAAAATCGTCGGGGCCTCGCCGTGCAACATCTGCGTAATGAACTTTGCCAGCACAGCCGAGTATTCTGAATTGGCGTCCTGGCACGGGCCAAAAACGTTGAAATACCTGAGACAAACCGTCTCCAGCCCATAGATGGAGGAGAACACCTGCATGTAGTACTCGCCCGTCAGTTTTTGCACAGCGTACGGAGAGATCGGGCGAGGCGCCATCTCTTCCCGCTTGGGAAGCGTCTCACTGTCGCCGTAAGCGGAGGAGGACGCTGCATAGATGACGCGCTTTACCCCGGCATCGCGGGCGGCGATCAGCAGGTTCAAGGTGCCTGCCACGTTTACAGCATTCGTCAGTTGCGGATCGGCGATTGACTTCGGTACGGAAGGCAGGGCAGCTTCATGAAAAATGTACTCAATTCCCTGGCACACCGTCGCGAGCGCTGCTGAATCCAGCACGCTGGCCTCGTGGAAATCCAGACTGGTCTTGAATCCCTCGATGTTTCCCCATTTTCCCGTGGAGAAATCATCGAGTCCGCGGACAGTCTCTCCCTGCGCGATAAGTTTTTTTGCGATTGCGGAACCGATGAACCCGGCGACGCCGGTAACTAAGTAATTGGCCATGGGGGTCCTTTTCTGAAACTGGGGCGTAAGTGGCCGGGCCCGTCGCCAGGCCCGGTCACTCAGCGCGGGTCTAGTTGGCTGCAGAGCGCAGTGCCAGGTCTCGTCCGGCAACGGGAGACAGGCCGTGTTGTTTGATTTTGTACAGCAGTGCCTTGTAGCTGATATTCAAGTGGGCCGCGGCCCGCTTCCGGTTCCAGTTTGTGTTCTCTAGCGCCCTCTGGATTTCCTTGGCCTCAGCATCGTCCTTCAAGCTGCGGACCATCGCCTTGAGTCCTACGCGTAGCGAAGAAGGCGCGGTGCCGTCGCCCTGCTCGAAATCGGCGCCTCGGCTTTTCATCTGCAATTCGTCGATGGCAACGTTTTCGTCCTCCAGCACCAGATAACGTTTAACAAAGTTTCCAAGTTCCCGCAAGTTTCCCGGCCAGTGGAAGCGCAGGCATTCCTGGACGAGTTTCTCCGAAATAGGCAGCGGGTTCTTGCCGAACTTTTCCGCCATGCTGTTCATGAAATATCGAAGCAGCACGGGGATCTCTTCGCGGCGCTCGCGTAATGGAGGAATGGTCATAGTGAATGCGTTCAAGCGATAATACAGGTCTTCACGCAGACGATGTTCGGCAATCGCCTTATGCACATCGATATTGGTGGCTGCCAGCACTCTGACGTCTGCAGTAACGTTGGTTCTGCCCCCCAGGCGGGAAAACTGGCCATCTTGCAGCACGTGAAGCAATTTGGCCTGCAGGGCGGCGCTCATCTCCCCAATCTCGTCAAGCAGAAGAGTGCCTTTATGCGCGATTTCGAATTTTCCCGGCTTGGCCTTGTTGGCTCCGGTAAAGGCGCCCGCTTCATAGCCAAAGAGTTCGCTTTCGAGCAATTCCGCCGGCAAAGCGGCGCAATTGACCTTCAGCATCGGACGATGGGCGCGTATCGACATCTTGTGAATGAGACGTGCAAGAATTTCTTTCCCTACTCCGCTCTCACCCAACAGCAGCACCGGAACATCCACTTTGGCGATGAGCGCAACCTGGGCGCGTATCTGCTTCATCACCGGGCTGGCGGCCAGAAAAAAGGAATCATCGTTCAGGTCGTCCACCACCTCCACTTCTTTGATGGTGTATTTTGTCGCCTGCACATGCGCCTTTGAGCTGAAACCCAGCGCCCGCCGCACAGCGCCTTGTAACTGGTCCAGTTGGAACGGTTTGGTCAGGTAATCGGAAGCTCCCAACTTGATCGCCTGCACTACCTTATTGGTGTCGTTGAGGCACGAAATCATGACCACTTTTTGTTCAGGATCGATCTTCTTGCAATGTTCGAGTGTCTGCAGACCGTCCATGCCCGGCATTACCATGTCCAGCACGATCAGGCTGGGGGCTGGACCTTTGTTCATGCGGTTAAGAGCTTCCTCTCCACTGTTAACAGTATCCACGTGGTAGTTCGAGATTTCAAGCAGGGTCTTGGTATAACGAAGTACACTTGGTTCGTCATCGACGAGCAGTATGTTTGGCGCGCTCATTCCGTCTTGAACTCCTTTTTCGCTTGGGGAAACAGAGCAGAAAATTTACTTCCTCGGCCGGGTTCGCTTTCAACCCAAATGAGGCCTCCGTGGGCTTCAATCAGACGCCGGGCGATGGCCAGACCTAACCCGGTACCCCTGGAAGACGCATTTGGCAGTTGAACAAAATCTCCGAAGATATTTTGGTGTTGATCGGGAGCGACTCCCGGGCCGCTGTCGCTCACATCGATTTGGACCGCGTTTTCAATCTTGTAATTTGCCCGGCGCTCCAGATTGAACAGAAACTCGGATTGGGCCTTCCGCCTCTCCCAAAAGCAGGGAGTCACCTTCACTTCGACTCTGCCTCTTGCGGGAGTAAACTTCAGGGCATTCTCAATAAGGTTGGATACTGTGTGCTGCAGCTTCAGAGAATCGATCCGCACTCGAGGACTGCCTTTGGCTGGCCGAAATGTGTAGGAAATTGATTTTTTCTTAGCCGACGGAACCCAGTAATTGAAGATGGCCCCAATATCCTCATTCACGTCACTGTTTTCCAGGCCGGTTATGTTTGCTGCAATCTTCCCCGCTTTTAGTTCACCCAGAAGCAGAAAGTCCTGGATCAACTTCTGCAGGCGTACGCCACTTTCCTGAATTTCGCCGAGCACCTGCTTTTGCTTGTCGTTGAGGCTGCCCAGATGTCCCTGATGCAATAGCTCAGTGTATCCAAGCATGACAACAAGCGGCGTCTTGAATTCGTGCGCCGCGGAAACCAACGGGAAAAACTGGGACTCCACCACTTCTTGCTTCACCGCCGGTTCTCGCTTCGCCCAGATAGGTGGAAAGGCCTCGACCACTTCTCTCCGCGCCGTGTCAGAAGTGCAATCGGCCCCGTGCCATTCGGAGATCATGGGTACGTGGCACACCGGGCACTCAATTACTGCGGATTTTCCTGGGCTGGTTTCCATCGCTAATAAAACCCATTAACCGTTCCCAAAAGCTGGTATCGGCTAATGTGCTGGGCACAGATTTGATCTGCCAGATGGAAACTAGAAAAACTAGCGAATGCGAACGAGGCAAATTAACCCGCAGTTTGCCAAAGAATCAGGAGTGAAACGAAGATTTCCTGAACCGATCGAAAAATTGGCGAGGAACTGCTCAACTTGCCAACCTCTCATAATCGCTAACAGGACTCGTTTTCAGAAACTCAGAAAACCTGAGTTCTATCCCCTTTTTCCAATGTGTCCGATTCCGTCGATAAACTTATCTTGGTCACGTGAGGGTCCGGCTTCGATATTAGAGCCGAATCCCTCGAGGGGCGTAACCCAAAATAAGTTATCGTCCACCTGGACAGTGCAAAATCAACTTTTAGTACAGTGCGTGATGTGGACTATAGTTCCAAAGAGATTAAAAAAGCAAGCACAAAAACGCTTGATTTTGTGAATTTCTAATGAACTGCTCCCCGTCTTCTATCCCGTAACTTCTAGCAAGGATTAGTGATTCGGCCTCACAGATCATTGCAAACTTTGAGTAATAAGGGGTTTTCTAATTTCTAATCATCGAATCACTGCCGTTGCCCTTCCCCAGATGGAAAACCACTTCTCAATGTGAAAATGTTTTCTCATGGCATTCGGTCAATGTCATCCCCGGGCTATTTGGTACATGCCCATCCTGCCTCACTCCTGCGACAGTTTTCTCTTAGTAAACAATGACTTAAGCCTGCCCAGAGACCCTGTGGATGGCCCCAGTGACAAAGTCCGGGGGTTGGTTCTCTGAATGCAACTACGCGTACTGGATTCAAGAAAAACTATGTATCTCTCTGCCAGCGTTCCGGGAAATCTATCGCGATCTGCCGGCTTCGGAAATCCCAGCGGAGCCAAGCTGCCTCCCGAAGAAATCATTTTTGGCGTCACTTCGACTCTGGCGAATGTCCGGCAACGGATTCTCAAATTCGCCCCCACCGATATTCCCATGGTCATCACCGGCGAGAGTGGAACGGGGAAGGACGCCATTGCCCATCTGATCCACAACTATTCGGTAATGTCCTCCAAGCCATTTGTACAGGTCAATTGCGCGGCGATTCCAGCCACGCTCATCGAAAGCGAGCTGTTTGGATACGAAAAAGGATCGTTTACCGGGGCAGTCGGGTCCAAGCCCGGACGCGTGGAACTGGCAAATGGCGGCACATTGTTTCTGGATGAGATCGGTGAACTTGACCCTGGAGTGCAAGCCAAGCTTCTCCAACTGCTGCAGGATGGGCAGTTCAGCCGCATTGGCGGCCAGGAAGATAAGAGAGTAAACGTTCGGTTCGTTTTTGCGACCAATCGCGATCTGGAAGAAGAAATTCTTGCCGGAAATTTTCGTGAAGACCTTTATTACCGCATTAACGTCGCCAGCCTTCACATGCCCCCGTTACGGGAACGGTTAGAAGATCTTCCCGCCCTGGTCGAGTTTTTCCGGCTCAAGTACAACGAGAAACACAATTGCCGGACGGGCCCCCTTTTCGAAAAGACCCTGCGAAGATTGCAGGAATACTACTGGCCCGGCAACATACGCCAGCTTGAAAACGCCGTGAAACGCTATGTGGTGTTGGGCACGGAAGACGCGATCCTTTCTGAGTTGGTCGAACATCAATCGGACGTCTTCAGGTTCACCATCCCGCCAGGAGAAGAGATTTCGCTGAAGCAGATCTCAAAGCAGGCGTCCCGGCAAGTTGAGCGGAAAGTCATCCTCAAGGTTGTTGAGGCCAACGGATGGAACCGCCGGCGTGCTGCCAAGTTGCTGAACATAAGCTATCGCGCGCTTCTTTACAAGCTCAAAGAGGCGGGAATTCCTTCAGATCGCAGGCGCGGCTCAAAACCTCCTGTAGCAAAACCCGCGGATTCAACATCACCATTGGAAACCCAAGACAACAAGGACAAGGGCTGAACTCATGGCTGCCACACGCGAACTCGTATCAATCGTGATACCGATCTTCAATGAGGAAGACGGCATCGCCCATTTGAAAGACAAGCTACTCGGTTTGCAGGAGCTGCTGCGCGCTGAATATGAGCTTGAGTTTATTTTTATCGATGACGGCAGCCGCGATCTCACCGTGGCGCGATTGAAAAAGCAATTTCGCGGTGCAGCCATGAACACGTGCATCATCGAGCACCTGGTGAATCGTGGCGTCGGCGCGGCGTTCCGTACCGGCTTTCAGGAGACCCAGGGGGCTTATGTCTGCACCATTGATGCGGATTGCACCTACTCTCCGGAGGGGCTGCAGAAACTGCTCGGCGCCCTGCGGACGTCGGGAGCAGATATTGCTGTCGCTTCTCCCTATCACCCCGAGGGCGGCGTGGAGGGCGTAGCGGCATGGCGCCTGGTTCTGAGCAAGGGATGTTCCATGCTCTACCGTCTGTTTTCGCCTCTCAAACTCTACACCTATACCAGTATCTTTCGCGCCTATCGCAGCGAAGTGGTGCGCAACGTGCAGTTCCGGGGCAATGGATTTGTTTCCGCCTCTGAGATCCTGATCGCTGCCGGCCGTAAGGGCTACAAAGTGACCGAGGTCCCGATGGTCCTGCGTGCCCGCGCCATTGGCCGGAGCAAGATGAAGATCATGCGCACCGTGATGTCACACCTGGAAATGCTCTTCAGCTTTACGCTGGTTTCACGGCCTGCGGCCGTTCGCCGGCCGGCAGCCCGCGTGCGCGGAACTCTGGCCAGCCCCGGAATTTCAGCAAGAAACAACAAAGATCCGTTTGCGGCGTAATCGATACGAGGATGGAGATATGCGAATCGGAACAGTAGGGCTTGGAGCTTGGGGTTGGAACCTGACCAGGAACTTTGCCGAATTGAAGAGCTGCAAACTTGTCACCTGCTTTGACCTGGATCAAAGACGGCGGGAGCTGGCTGCGCGCGCCTGGCCCGGCGTGGTCCCGGTGGACTCTTTTGAAAGCCTCCTTGGACACGACATCGACGCGGTCGCCATTGCTTCGCCGGCTGTCACGCATTATCAATACACGAAACAGGCATTGCTCTCCGGCCGCGATGTCTTCGTGGAAAAACCTTTCACTCTCGATGTGCGCCAGGCTGAAGAACTCGTAGAGCTCGCCGACAAACTCGACCGCAAACTCATGGTCGGCCATCTTCTGGAATACCATCCAGTGGTCCACCGGCTGAAGAAAATGATTACTTCCGGGGAGCTCGGTCCGGTTTATTACATTTACACGCAACGCGTCAATCTGGGCCGCATCCGTGGCGATGAAAATGCTTTGTGGAGTTTTGCGCCCCACGACATTTCGCAAATCCTTTACATGCTGGACATGGAGCCCACGAATGTGAGCGCCCGCGGGCAGAGCTACATCCAGGATGGAATTGAGGACGTGGTCTTTCTCAGCCTGTTCTTTGATAACCGGGTCATGGCTCATATTCACCTGAGCTGGCTCGATCCTCACAAAGTGCGGCGCACAACCATCGTCGGCAAGGACAAGATGGCGGTGTTTGACGATACGGAGAGCACGGAAAAGCTGCGCATTTATGACAATCACGCGGAAATGCCGCCGGCGCAGAGCTACGGCGAGGCAATCCAGGTCCGTTTTGGCGACATCCTGATTCCGCGCGTGGAAATGTCGGAGCCATTGAAGCTTGAATGCCAGCATTTCATCGATTGCGTTCACCACCGGAAAACCCCCATTTCCGATGGTCGCGACGGTTTGCGTGTAATCCGAATCATCGAGGCAGCGCAGCGCTCCATGGAGCAGGACGGCGTACCGGTTTCATTAAGGAATAATCATGACGAACAGTTTCATCCATCCTCAAGCACAAGTCGGCGCTGGTACGCAGTTGGGGTTTAACAGCGTCATCCACGAAAACGTTCGCATCGGAACCAATGGCAGGATTGGCAGCGGCGTGGTGATCCACCCGGGAAGCATCATCGGGAACAACGTGCGCATTGACGACAATACTGTTATTGGCAAATTGCCCATGAAAGCCGCTCTGAGCGCCGTCACTCAGGACCAGGTCCTCGATCCCTGCATCATCGAAGACGATTGCATGGTCGGAGCCATGGTTGTGATCTATCGCGGCTGCGTAGTCCGGAAAAAAGTCATGGTTGCGGACATGGCTTCGTTGCGCGAAAACGTGGAGGTAGGCGAGTACACGATTATCGGCCGCGGTGTGACCATCGAAAACAAGGTGCGCGTCGGTAGGCGTTGCAAGCTGGAAACCGAAGCCTACATCACGGCCTTGTCGGAAATTGAGGACGGCTGCTTTATCGCTCCCGAGGTCACCTTTACCAATGACAATTTTCTGGGACGCACCAAGGAGCGGTTCAAGTTCCACAAAGGCGTCACCATGAAGCGCGGTGCCAGGATTGGCGCCAACGTGACCGTGTTGCCTGGACTTACGCTCGGGGAAGACGCCCTGGTGGCCGCCGGTTCCGTGGTGACCCGTGATGTGCCCGCGCGAAAGATCGTTTTGGGCTCGCCCGCCAGAGTCTGGCGTGACGTTCCCGTGGAACAGCTCCTGGAGAACCAGTAGGTTTGGAAGATGAAGAAGCTCTTGTCCATTGTCGGCGTCAGGCCCCAGTTCGTGAAAGCCGCCATGGTGTGCGCGGCGGTCGGGCGCCACAACGCCCAGGCTTCGCCGGGAGAGCGCGTTCAACACTGTTTGCTCAATACCGGCCAGCATTACGACTTCGCAATGGCTGAGGTCTTCTTTCAGCAACTCCCGCTGCCGGCTCCCGATTTCAATTTAGGTGTCGGCTCTGGAACCCACGGCGCCCAGACAGCGGCGATGCTTAAGGGCATAGAGGAATTGCTGCTCAACCAGCAGCCTGAGTGCGTCATCGTCTACGGCGATACCAACTCCACCCTGGCCGGCGCCCTGGCGGCGGTGAAACTGCATATCCCCGTCGTCCATGTGGAGGCCGGTTTGCGCAGCTTCAATCGGGCCATGCCGGAGGAGATGAATCGCATCGTCGCTGACCACGTTTCCGACTTTCTGTTCTGCCCTACCCGGAGCGCGGTGGACCAGTTGGCACGCGAAGGCATTGTGCGAAATGTGCAATTCACCGGTGACGTGATGCTGGACGCTGCACGAATGTTCTTGCCGGTTGCGGCCCAGCGCTCCGTGGTCCTCAAGGAGCTCAACATTTCGCCCAAACAATTCATTCTGGTCACGATTCATCGCGCGGAGAATACTGACTCCAGGGAGAGAATGCGGGAATTGGTCGGCACTCTTTGCGGCCTTGAGCGGCCCACCGTTTTCTCCATGCATCCCCGTTTGCGCCACAAACTCAGCCGGGAACGGGAGTACCGCGAGTTGAATGAGGCATTGCTGGCGGCTCGCCACGTCAAGATTGTGGACCCACTCGCCTATGTGGACATGCTCCACCTGGAAAGCAGCGCCCAACTCGTGATGACAGATTCCGGAGGCGTGCAGAAGGAAGCTTATTTTGTCGGGACCCCTTGCCTGACTTTGCGCGATGAGACCGAATGGACCGAAACGTTAAGTGACGGCTGGAACCGGCTGGTGGGCAGCTCTCCGGAAAGAATCCTGCCCCTGGTCGAGAGCCTGTGGTCGAGCAACGGCGCATCCCCCGCCGGCAAGCCTATGCTTTCTGTCTTTGGAGACGGGAAGGCGTCGGACCGTATGGTCCAAATTTTGCAGGAGACGGAATCAATTGCCCATGCGTAATTCAGTCAAAGCGAAAACAGTCCTTGTTACCGGCGCTGCCGGGTTCCTCGGCTCTCACCTGTGCGATGCCCTGCTTGCTCACGGACATCGCGTAATCGGCGTGGATGATCTTTCCCACGGCAAACGGGAAAACCTCGCCGAGGCGATGCAGAATCCCCGTTTCACTTTTCACCTTCTGGATATCACCGACGCTAAAAAGCTTCGAGTCGTGAGTGAAGGCGTGGAAGTGGTGGCCCATCTGGCGGCCTTCAAGATTCCGCGCTACGGTGATCGCATCAAGACCCTGATGATTAACTCTCAGGGCAGCTTGAATGTGCTGCAATTGGCGGCCGAACGCAAAGCCAAGTTTCTTTTTACTTCCACGTCTGATGTTTACGGCAGGAATCCCGATGTGCCCTTCAGCGAAACCAGCGCCAGCGTGATCGGTTCGTCCACTGTCCCGCGCTGGGCCTATGCCGTCTCCAAGCTGTTTGACGAGCATCTGGCGTTTGCTTTTCATGAGGACCACGGGATTCCTATCACTGTAGTGCGAATTTTTGGCTCTTACGGTCCGCGGCAGCACCTCAGCTGGTGGGGCGGCCCACAGTCGGTGTTTATCGATTCCGTGCTGCGCAACGAGCAGATTCCCATTCACGGAGACGGGCTCCAGACGCGCAGCTTCACCTTTGTATCAGACACGGTCAGTGGAATACTCGCCGCGCTGGAAAGTGACGCCGCGAACAACCAGATCATCAACGTCGGCAGCACGCATGAAATCACGATCGTGGAACTGGCCCGGCTCATTCACCAGTTGAGCGAAACGCCTGACCCGCTGCGGCTGGAATTTGTCCCTTACAAGGAAATCAGCGGACGCGAGTATGAGGATGTCCGCCGCCGCGTTCCCGATGTAACCAAAGCAATGGAACTCCTCGGCTTCAAGGCCAGAGTTTCTCTCGAGGAAGGCTTGCTGCGTACCATCGAATGGCAAAAAGCCGTGCGCGGAATCAGCAGTAACGTGGCGGTGGAGGCGTAGTGGCTGCGGACGCAATCATTGAAAACCAGGCTGCGCCG
>Ga0137395_10000510_pt1 | contig 16368 bp, 14 predicted proteins | sample czobulk216metaG_FD_108283 | JGI IMG/M metagenome (GOLD analysis project Ga0137395, IMG submission 108283) | Vadose zone soil microbial communities from Angelo Coast Range Reserve, California, USA - czobulk2.16 metaG | ecosystem: Environmental > Terrestrial > Soil > Vadose zone | place: USA...
CTGCTCCGCTGTACGAACATGAGAAAAATCTTTTGGCCGAGGTTTTTGGCTGTCCGGTAACAAACTTATACGGCAGCCGGGAAGTCGGCCATGTTGCCATGCTATGTCCGCACGGTTCCATGCACGTGAACCAGGAAAATTACATTGTGGAATTGGAGAAAACCGGAATTGACGAGGGAAATGTCGGCCCCGGAAACGTTTTGGTCACCCAGCTGAATGCCTCGCCTATGCCCTTCCTTCGATACCGCATCGGCGATCCGGTTGAGTTTGGAGAAGGCGCTTGCTCCTGCGGACGGTCACTGAGCGTGATCAAGAGTATTTTGGGGCGATTCGGAGAAGTATTTAAAACCAAGGATGGGCGCTTGATTGAGCCTACGTTCTGGTGCCTTGCCTTCATGGTGGGCCGCCAGAGCCAGGATGTTGAGCGGTTCCAGGTCATCTACCGGCCGAATGACAGGATTTTATTTCGTATCATCCGCAGACCTGGCTATACAGAGCAAACCGAAGCGGAGCTGCGAATTTTGATGGACAAGCACTTTCAGTCCGGCATCCAATTCGATTTCGAGTACGTCTCGGACATCAGACCCCAGCCTTCAGGAAAATCTCCGATCGTTGTAAATGAAATCGAGCGGCCGGAAGAACGCATAGCGGAGCTTCAATCCAGGTGATGCCGGAGTCCAATTCCCTTCCACGCATCACTCCAAATGCACGTGCATTGCGTAGTGACCTTCGTTAGCGGTCTTTGAACGTCGCGACTCCCTCACACACATTTTCCCGTTCGGCCGGAACTTGACGCCATACCCATGCCGCCGTATGGTCGTGCCTACTGTAAAGGCGGCGCAGAAAGATCGTAGGAACAATTTCTGGAGGCCATCATGAAGATGGGAATTGATCGCGGCTGCCGTCACGGGTTGTCGCGCCGGGAAATCCTGCAGGGAAGCCTGGCCGCTGCGGTTGGCGCGGTGAGTGGAGTGACCAATGCGCTCGCGCAACCCGCCGCGAAAACCGGCGTGCGCGCCATCGACATCCACTCTCACTATTACCCGCAAGCCTACCTCGACCTCTTCAACGATGAAGACAAGCGTTTTAATTCGGAGTATCACGCGACCAATGAGGGCTTCTATTTCAAGACTCCCAGCCAGTCGAGCGGACCTTTGCCCACCAAATTCATCGATCTCAAACAACGCCTTGCCGACATGGACGCGCAAGGCGTGGCAGTCCACGCCCTTTCACTCACTGGACCCATGGCGTACTGGCCGGACGGCAAGCTCTCCCTGGAACTTGCGCGGACGTGGAATGACGCTGCCGTCGCGGCGCATCAATCCTACCCGGATCGCTTTGTGGTCCTGGCAACTCTTCCGATGCTCGATCCCGACCGCGCCAGCGACGAACTTTACCGCGTCAGCAAGCTCCCCGGAGTCCGCGGCATTTACATGGGCACCAACATTGACGGCCGCGATCTCGACGACCCGCTCTTCGAACCCGTTTTCACGCGTATCGAGGCGCTCGACCTGCCGGTTTTCCTGCATCCGCTGGCGCCCGCAGTGGGTGGCAAGCGCTTGCAGCCGTACTCTTTCCCAAATTTGGTGGCCTTTCCCATGGACACGACAGTCGCCGCTTGCCACCTGATTTTTGGAGGGGTATTGGATCGCCATCCAAAGCTTCAGTTCACGCTGCCGCACGCCGGCGGCGTCTTGCCAACTCTTATAGGGCGTCTCGATCACGGATGGAAAGTAATTCCGGCGGCAAAAAGCTGCGCGCAGCCCCCCAGCGCGTACTTGCGCCGTTTTACCTACGACATGATCACGCATTCGAAACCGCTCATGGAATATGTCATCTCCCAGGTGGGCGCAGATCGGATCATGCTGGGCAGCGACTATTGTTTCGAAGTTGGTTACGAGCGACCCGTGCAAGTGGTCGACGAGCTTCGCTTGAATTCGGAGCAACGCAAAATGATTCTTGGTGGCACGGCGGCTAGAATCCTCAAACTCTGAAAACGCATGTCGCGTCGGTATTCAGGCCGACATTGTTCATGCTGGCACAACGTCCGCCGAAAGCCGGGCCCACAGATCGGCTAATCCTGGGAGAGGGCGAACTTAAAAGTGTAGAATCGAGTTTCCATTGCTGTGTTAGCCTAGTGGGGCCCCTCCCCTCAGCGAGTACCAATGTTTATGCCTGTCAGTTTCGGCAGAATGTTGTATTTCGCGGCTCTGGTGTGGTCCCTAACGGGATGTGGAGGGGTTGCCACATCACCTGCGCTACCTCCGACGTCACCCACTGGTCCTGTTCTACCGTCCATCACGACACAGCCATCCAATCAAGCAGTTAGTGTCGGCCAGACGGCCACATTCTCAGTGGTTGTTGCCGGCACCCCGCCTTTGGCCTTTCAGTGGCGAAAAACAAGTGTGAACGTCGTTGGCGCAACTTCATCCAGCTACACGACGCCGCCGGCGTTGGCATCCGACAGCGGTGCGGCGTTCGACGTAGTTGTCACAAATGCTGCGGGAAACGTGACGAGCAGTGCGGCCACTCTGATGGTTAATCCGTCGATCGTCAATCCGCCACCGGGAGTCGATGTCACGACACACCACAATGACCTCAGCCGTACGGGACAAAACCTAAACGAAGTCATGCTGACGCCAGCGAATGTCAAGTCGGCAACGTTCGGAAAAATTGGATTTTTCGCGGTGGACGGACTCGTGGATGCTCAGCCGCTCTATCTGTCGAACGTGACGATTCCGGGAAAAGGAACACACGACGTCCTGTATGTCGTCACCGAGAACGATAGCGCGTATGCCTTCGACGCCACAACGGGTGAAGTATTCTGGCAGGTTTCAGCACTGCTTGCCGGGGAAACGTTCAGTGACAACCGCAGCTGCGATCAGGTGATCCCAAATATCGGCATCACATCAACTCCTGTGATTGACCGAACACACGGCGCGATTTACCTGGTGGCCATGTCGAAGGATGCCTCCGGCAAATATCATCAGCGCCTCCATGCTTTGGATCTGACGTCCGGTGCGGAGCTATTCGGCGGCCCGGCGACCATTCAAGCTACTTATCCAGGGACAGGCCCGAACAGCACCGGCTCAAACGTCGTGTTCGATCCGGGCCAATACAAGGAGCGCGCCGCACTTCTACTGTTGAACGGAGTGGTCTACACGGCGTGGGCCTCGCATTGCGATTTCGATCCGTATAACGGATGGATCATGGGCTTCAGCGCTTCTACGTTAGCCATGACGACTGTGTTAAACATCACACCGAACGGCACCGAGGGCGCTATCTGGATGAGCGGAGCGGGGCCGGCTGTGGATTCGACCGGAAATATTTATCTCCTCGATGCCAATGGCACGTTTGACACTTCCCTCGATTCGAGAGGATTCCCCAGCCACGGCGATTTCGGCAACGCCTTCCTGAAACTTTCCGCTACTGGAGGCCTCGCGGTGGCCGATTATTTTGAAATGGTCAATCAGGATTTTGAAAACACCCACGATCAGGACCTCGGATCCGGCGGCGCCCTCTTGATACTCGATCTCACGGACAACTCCGGAGCTATTCGTCACCTCGCGGTTGGCGCCGGAAAAGATGCGAACATGTATGTGGTGAATCGCGACTCAATGGGCAAATTTAACCCTGCCGGCGGCAACGCCTACCAGGAAATCGATGGAATTGGGCAGGTCTTTTCATCGCCGGCGTATTTCAATAACACGGTTTACTTCGGGCCGGTGGGGACTTCGATGAAGGCGTTTGGAATCGCTAACGCATTGTTGTCTTCAACACCTTCCAGCCAGACGGCAAGCAGCTTTGCCTATCCGGGCGTCACGCCCGCAATTTCTGCAAACGGAAGCACGAATGCGATTTTGTGGGCTGTCGAAAATAGCGGTGGCGCAGGCGTGCTCCACGCCTATGACCCGGCCAATCTGGCGACAGAGTTGTACAACAGCAGTCAGGCAGGGACTCGTGATAATTTCTCGGACAACAAGTTCATCACGCCTACTATTGCAAACGGCAAGGTGTATGTGGGAACTCCTACCGGTGTGATTGTCTTCGGACTTTTGCAATAGAGTTTGCGGATCACAAATGGATGGTGCCCCGCACAGATGCTACGTGAAGTCGATGCTGCCACAGAGGCACAGTTCTTGAAGCGTTGTGTGGCCCTTGGCGCGCCGGCACGGTAAAATATAAGAATGCCGATTCGGCTCATAGCGTTAGACATCGACGGCACTCTTCTGGACGGGCAGTCCCAGCTTCCGGACATCAACCGGCAAGCGATTCTGGACGCCGCCGCTCGCGGCATCGAAATCGCCCTGGTTACCGGGCGCCGGTACGATTTTGCGATGCCGATTGCACGGCAAATTCCCTGCCCTCTGACGATGATTGTGAACAACGGCGCCATGGTCAAATCAAGCGACGGAACGACGCGTCTCGTTCACCGCCTGCCTCGCGATGTCGCGCGACGCGTGATTGAGGCCACGCTGCAATTTCGAGAGATGGCCTCAATTTGCTTTGACCGGCCACGCGAAAATCAGCTGATTTTCGAACGAATTGATTGGGACGACCCGCTTCGCAGCGGGTATTTCAAACGCAACAGGGAGTTTATCGCCGAGGTTTCTCCCATACTGGACAGCCTCACCGAGGATCCCATTCAAGTGATGTTTACCGGGGCAGTCAGCCCCGCGCGCGCTCTCGAAGCCGTCCTTGCAGGGCTGCCGTTCGCTCAGGAGTACTCTCTGGCCGTCACGCTGTATGAGGATCGCGACTTTGGCCTGGTGGACGTCATTTCTCCAGGGTGTTCGAAAGGGGCTACGCTGGCGGAATGGGTGCGTCGCCGCGGATGGTCGCGCGAGGACGTCATGGCCATCGGAGACAACCTAAATGACCGCGAGATGCTCGAATATGCTGGGCTCCCAATCGTCATGGCAAACAGCGTACCCGAATTGAAATCGCTCGGTTGGCGTGAAACCCTCACCAACGACGAAGGCGGTGTGGCCGCCGCGATTGAGGCTTATGCGCGCTGACGCACACATCTGGATGCGATTTCCGTGGGCTGCTGCGAAGCGTGCCGGGGTCGTGGCTGCGATTCTCTGCGCGGCCCTGGCGCCGATTGCGCGCGCTGACTATGCCGTGCTGCAATCCGGACAGCGCATTCATATCACCGGCTATGAAACGATCGGAGACACGATCCGCCTGACCGTGCCGGGAGGCACGCTCGAAATTCCCGCGGATTCCCTGCTGCGAATCGATCCCGAAGACACATTTGCTCCGGTCAAAGTGAAGTTGCTGGACGTTCCCTTTGCAGATTTCATTGCGGCGTCGTCTCTGACACATGGCGTCGCAGCAGAACTGGTGGCCAGCGTGATTTCCGTCGAGTCCAATTTCAATCCGAATGCCGTCTCCACAAAATCCGCCCGCGGACTGATGCAGCTGATGCCGAAAACTGCCGCCCGCTTTGGCGTCAAGAATATTTTCGATCCCAAGCAAAATATTGACGCCGGAACGCATTATTTGAAGGAACTTCTACTCCGTTACAACGGAGACTTGAAGCTGACTCTTGCGGCGTACAATGCCGGCCCGGACCGCGTCGAACGATTTCGCACCGTCCCGCCCTATCGCGAGACGCGCGATTACGTCCGCCGCGTAACGGAAAAATTTAACGAGAGCCTCAAGTCGTCCGACCATATTCCAGGCCTGCAGTAAAATCCAAAATCAACACTCGTGGCATCGCATCAGCCGATTTTCAAATAATTGAAGATTACTGGACAGGCGGATTCTGAGGTAGTGGAGTTCCGCCGCCTTGCTGGTCGGTTGGAGGCGCCGTTGTCGGGCCACCCGGTATGGACTGTCCAGGGGTGAGAACGTTGTTAGATGGCCCGCCCGGGCCTGTAGTCGGCGCGGTAGGTGCCAGTGGATTCGTACCCTGGCCGGGAATCGCGACTTGGGTCTGCGGATTCCAGATAAATTCCCACGTCTCATACGTGTCGCCACCTTCGTAAACACGCAGCGACGATTCCTTCATTTTGCTCGCGACTCCGATAATATTTCCGCCGATGACCGCCCCTTGCAGCGATTGCGGCTGGGCGCCTGTTATCCCCAGTGGGCTCATTGACCCCGCCGAATTGATGCCCTGCGAAGCGCTTTGCTGTCCGGTTTGGCCAAATGAAGTGATAGCGCTGCTTGTGCTTCCTCCCGGCCCGGATGATGGCGAAATTCCCGGCGTTGTGAGACTACTGGAAGACAGAGTGGAACCTGGCAGTGTGGGAGTCGAAATCAAACTTTGCAGCAAGCTGGTGTGGCGGAGACTCCCGATTAATTGGCCTGACGGGCCGACGTAAATGAAGCGCCAGGTTCCGTCCTGCTTGTTCATGGGGTCAGTGTAGGCCTGACGGAGAAAGCGAATACCATTGGTTTGCTTGACGAGATCGTCAATCTTGGTTGGATACTTCCCGAATTTTCGGAAATACATACCGATCGCGCGCTCGTATTGCTCGCCGCGCCAGGCGAGTTCGGCTTCGCGTTCGCGCCGGCCCTGCGTATCAATGCGCAGGGCCGCGGTGGTGGTCAGAAGCAGCATGGTCGCCACCATGAAAATGACCATCAAGAGGGCCGACCCGGCTTGCTTTTCGCGCTGTGAATTATTTTTCAATGGCAGCATCGCAATTACCCGTTGGGAACTGCCTCCTCCAAAGTCAATGTGGCGTGGCGTCCGGAAGAGACTTCCTCAAGATCAGCGGAGGTGGATGTAAGCTTCACCACGCGGAAACGCCCGAGGAGAGTGTCGCCTTCACCCGCAACGAAAACTTCCTCATTATTAGAGGTTGCGAAAAACGCGCGCCGGTAACTTCCCCTGGAATCGCTCACAAATCCGAAGTACTTCGCCTCCACATTCAGGGGCGGCGGCCCGGCAGGAACCGCGGGAGTAAGGCTCACCGGGGTCACGGGAGTCGGTGGCGGCGGAGGCGGAGGCAAGGTCGCAACGAAAATATTCCGATGACTGCCCTTATATTGCAAGCTGAGAAAATGCTGCAGGACATCCAGGCGCAGAGCCGGATTATCCACGTTGATCGGCGTAAATAATCCGGTTGCAGAGAACGTTTTGGCGTTATCGTCCGACGTCCGAAAACGGGAATAGACCGTAACGCCTAAAATGGCGAGCAGCACTCCGAGAGCGATCGTTTGATTGCGGCGCGACATGTCAGGTCCGGAAATAAGTTCTCAATTGTATGTTCAAGCGAATTTTCCCCGCACTGCTGGAAGCCAGCGCCAGTCCATCCAAAACATAGAAGTGGTCCGAATGCTCGAGTTTATCCAAAAAATTCACCAGGCTTTCGTAATCTCCCTCGACTGCGGTGCTGATATCGATTTCCATCAACCCTCTGGCATCGGCAGTGTGCTGGTGAAACGAAATTGTGTCGGTGCGCAAACCAGCCGAATGAGACAACTGTCCAAGGTCTTCGCTGACCGCGGAATAGCCGGCACCCGCGGGACGGAAGTGCGTGGTAAAGAATTCGTCCCACTGTTTTTCATCGGCGGGAAGTTCCGCGCGGAATTTGTTGAGCCGCGCGTTGTCCGCCCGGTAGGATTTTTCCATCAACTCCAGACGTCTTACCTCATCCGGAGCGATTCTCGGCCCTTCATTGAGCTTGTAATTGACGCCCAGAAGAATGACGTCAAGCGCCAGAATGACGATGAGGCCCCAGCGGACGATTGTTTTACGTTGTTGAATAATTATGCTCATCTTAAATGACCGAATACTGCGCCTGCAGCACCAGTATCACGTGGTCTGCCTGATCGAGCCGACCCGTGTTCGATTCGTTCAACAGCTGGATCTGCGAAAATTCAGGCGATGTTTCCAGCGTTTTCAGAAACTTCAATTTACCTTCATCGCTCAATGCGCCGACGGTGAAACGCAACTGCACAATGTCACCCGCCAACTTTGGTTCGATGTTCACGACGCGCACGCCTTCAGGAAGAATTTTTTCCAGATCCATGAAAATTTTGATCCATGGAAAGGCCCTTTGCTCGATGAGCGCATTCAAATAGGCGGCGCGTTGCCGCCGCTTCACGGTTTCAGGCTGGTCGAAAAATGCCGCCAGCGACTGACGCTGTTGCTGCAACGCAGCAATCTGGCTTTCGATAGTGGCCTGCCGCGCACGGGAAACTTTCTCCGATCGCCAGACGCTGAACGCGTTCCCGGAAAGCACAATCAATGCCACCAGGCCCAGAGTTCCAATCACCGTTGCGCCCACTGCGAAGCGGCGATTGCTCTCCAGCGGTGAAGTTGCAAGATTGAGACGAACCTTCATCGAATCGCGATCCCTTCCCTATTTTAATTTTAGCGCGGCCCGGGCGCCGGTGCGCCAGCCTTCTCGCACACTTTCATGCGTTTCCTGAATACCGTTTCCAACGGGACCGACTTTATTTTAGCGGGCGCAAAGTAGCCCGCACTTTATTCCGGCGGGCTCAAAGTAGAGCCCGCACCCGTCACGCGCCACGGTTTAGCGTCCAGCCGATCAGCGCGTCCAGGTCGCGTTCAGCAAGCGGCTGCTCATCATGACGAACTTTCCCTTCCGTCAATGCGGCATTCAGCAGCGAACCGACCGGGCAGTGCAATTCGCGTTCGAGCGGCTCGCGAAAATCCTCGGTGCGCTCGCCGAGTCCAGCCAATCGTACCTGGGCAATTCCCTCGCTCCACGAATCCTGGTAATACGCCGCCAAGGGATAAATTTCATCGAGAAGCGCTTGCGGAGTCAAGTGCATGGCATCGGCGGGCAGGGTGATGCAGCGGTACCCGCACAACACGCCTTCACGAACGATGGCCGTCGTCAGTGTCGAGCCCGCGACACGCGCCAGCAACGAGGGTCGTTCATCCGATAACAGCGGCAACGCAGCCAATGTTGAGCTCATGACCACGCCCGGCGACATTCCCACCGATTCCACAAGCGATTCATATTCGCGGACGATGCGCAATCTCGCAAGGCCCGTGACGATATCAACTCCATCCCCGCGGGGAGCCTGGCGCATATAGGAAATCAGCGTTTCCTCGGCTTCAAATGGAACACTCTTCTTGAGCCGCCAGCGAAGCATGGGGATGGCTTCCTCGGGCTTCCTCGGAAAGACGTCGAAATGAAGCACGAAGACGCGAATTACCGCGTCAGGAACCAGCAACGCGACTTCTTCATCCTTGGCCCGAAGACGGGAAAACACGCGGCCCACAGCGGCACGTACTTCATCGGGATGAATCAAATTGGATTCCGCCGCGGTCGGCAAAATTGATCCGGGCGGAAGCGCTTCGACGGCGAAGCCATCGAGGCTCATGCCGGTGCGTGCCCAGCGCGCCGCGGCGACGTAATCCATGGCGATTTCGCAGGCGATCATCGGGTGCGGGATGGCGTCAAACCAGCGCGCCATTCGGCGAACGATCGGGCTTTGATAAATTCCCTGCCTGATGCTGTTGCCCTTACTCAATGAAGGTCACCTTGTTGATCTCTTTGAGCGTTGTCAGGCCGTCGCGCACTTTGGCAAGAGCGGAATCCCGCAGGAAAGTCATCCCTTCGTCGCGGGCGACGCGTTTGATTTCCGACGTCGGCCGACGGCTGATGATCATCTCACGGATGTGGTCGGACAGGTCCAGCAATTCGGAGATCGCACTGCGGCCACGGAAGCCCGTACCGGAGCATTCCAGGCAGCCGACACCCTCGACAAATTGAACCTGGGCCCAGAGGTCAGGATCGAGTCCCGAGGCGCGCAACACTTCCGGAGAATAGCGTACCGGCCTCTTGCAGTGCACGCATACAACACGCACCAGCCGCTGCGCCAGAATACAATTCAAGGCCGAGACGAAGTTGTACGGCTCAACTCCCATGTTAATGAAGCGGCCGATAACGTCGGTAACGTTGTTCGCATGCACGGTCGTAAATACCAGGTGTCCGGTCAGCGCGGATTGAATCGCGATCTGCGCTGTTTCATTGTCTCGAATTTCGCCGACCATGATTTTGTCCGGGTCGTGGCGCAGGATGGAACGCAATCCGCGAGCAAACGTCAGCCCTTTTTTCTCATTGACGGGAATTTGCGTGATGCCGCGAACCTGATATTCAACGGGGTCTTCGATGGTGATGATCTTGTCTTCGTCGGATTTAATCTCGTTGATAGCGGCGTACAGAGTGGTCGTTTTACCCGAGCCTGTTGGGCCCGTGACCAGCACCATTCCGTATGGCTCGCGGATGTACCTGCGAAACTTCCGCATATCGTCTTGCGAAAAGCCCACCACGTCCAGACTGAGGTTGGCAAACTTTTCCGATAGGGTTTCCTTGTCAAGAACGCGAAGGACCGCGTCTTCCCCGTGGCTGGACGGCATGATGGAAACGCGAAAGTCCACGAAACGGCCCTTGTAACGAACGCGGAATCGCCCGTCCTGCGGAACACGCCGCTCGGCGATGTCCAGTTCGCTCATCACCTTGATGCGGGAAATGATTGTGGAGAGCCAATCCTTGGAAATTGGCGCCATCGCATGCACCAGGACGCCGTCAATTCGATATTTAACGGCCACCTCGATGTCGCGGGCTTCGATGTGAATGTCCGATGCACGCCGCTCGAGAGCAGTAAAAATAACGGTGTCCACCAGGCGGACCACCGGGCTGACTGCCGACTCTCGCGTGAGGCTATCCGCGGAAAGAGTGGCGTCCGATTCTTCCTCATCTTCGACAACTGTCAGGGTAAACGCTTCGGTCGCTTGATCGAGTACGCGCTGGGACTGTTCGGTCCGCTTCAGCAGGTCTCCGATCTGCGTCGGGGTGGCAACTTTAAGAATCAACTTCTTGCCCAGCAGCAACGGAAGTTCGTCGCTTAGCAAGACCTGGCTGGGCTCCGCGACGGCGATCACCAGAGCGTTGCCCTGGGCTTCCATGGGAACAAAGTTGAAGCGGAACATTAATTCCGCGGGGATGCTGCGGAATAGCTCCGGATCGATGCGCTGCTCGAACAGATCCACGAACGGGCAGCGGTAGCGTTCCGCCAGACGTCGCGATTTTTCGCGTTCGCCCTGCGGGTCCGAAGCTGTTGCGACTACGCTTTGGTCGACTGTGCTCATTAGATATTCCTAACCCTGGCCGCCAACGGACAATGAGAACATGGGCAAATACAGGGCCACCAGGATAAAAGCGATTAATATTGCCATGAACACCAGAATGGCGGGCTCGATCAACGCAACCATCTTCGCCAACTGAGAGTTCACTTCTTCCTCATAAAATTCGGAAACACTGCTGAGCATGGGTGCAAGGGCGCCGCTGGCTTCGCCGACTTCGATCATTTCCAGCGCTAATTCGGGTACCAATCCCGTGGATGCAAGTCCGTCGTGCAAGGATTGCCCTTCTCGGACCAGTTTAGCGCCACGTGTGATCGCTCCTGAAACCAGGCGGCCGCGAATCGCGTCGCCAGATGTTTCCATGGCTTGAACCAGTGGAGTTCCGCCGGCCAGAAGGGTCGACAGCGTCCGGCAGAACTGTGCAAACTGAAACTTGGTGAGAATATCCCCAACTACGGGGAGCCGCATCCTCATGCGTTCCAAGGCCAGAGAGCCTGCCTCGGATCGCGACCATGCAAACGCCGCCAAGGCGAGCATCATCAGGATGGCTATCGCGCCTATCAAATACGGACGGTACGTAACTGTAACGGCCAGCAGTATTCGGGTTGCCGTGGGCAAAGTTACATTCAAATCCCCGTAGAGCGTTGCGAATTTCGGAATTACGGAGCTAACCAGATAAGTCACGATGAGCCCCGAGGCGCAGATCAGGATTGTTGGATAAATCAGTGTGGCGATGAGTTTTTTTCTCAGCCCGGTCGTTACGCGCTGGTAGGCGATGTAATATTCCAGGACGCCTGACAAATTCCCGCTCTTCTCTCCGGCCAGGACCGAAGTGGTATACACCTTCGGGAAAACTCCCTGTAGTTCCAGCGCGTCAGACAGCGTGGTACCTTCGCGAACCAGGCGGCGGACCTCTCCGAGAACCGGTCGAAGGCGCGGAGCGGCGGCCCGCTCAGCCAACAGGTCAAGCGCCTTCAGGATCGGGATTCCAGCCTTAATAAGAGTATTGAACTGTTGATTGAAGACGAGGAAATCGTCTCCGCGCACTTTATTCTCGCGGCGCTGCCCAAGTGCCCCACCCATGACGTCACGGGGCCGAACCTGGTACACAAACAGACCGCGGTCGGAGAGCTTCTGGCGCGCTTCCGCAATCGACTGGGCGGGCTCCACTTGCGAGTAAACCCGTCCGCTGGAATCGGCGACCTTGCAAACAAACTCAGCCATGCTGACAGTGTACCTCAAAGACCTAGATGCCAGAAGCCAACCCAGGGCTGCGTGCGTTGTATAGTAACTCCCAGGTTGTTACACGGAAATAACATTCGGGCGGCACGCGGAGGAAGGAACGCCAGCATCCGCACAGCCGGCGACCTTCAAATTGTGGAGGATAGCGCAGGCGAAGCGACTGCGGGCTCCAAAGCGTGCGTGCCTTCGCGCTGTCGAAGCACGCGCTCACAGAGCAGCGTTGCAATAACGGTAGCGAGGCAAAAGGCCCATGGAATACCAGGAGTTCTCCAGAACAGAGGCAATGCGCGCCGCAATAGCGCAAACCAACCTAGTGTTCCAGCCAATCCAGCACAAAACGCGAGCATTCGAGAGCGATCGGTGATTTTGAGCGAAAACGCGCAGATGGACATCATCAACAAAGCGAAGGGAAAGGCTACGATGAGATCGATAAAGTAGTGCTCGCCAGTACCGAGCGTTGCGAGTACCGTGAAAAACAGAAAAAGCATTGCAATGGCCCGCTCCCACATCGAAAGTCCTCGCGAATACCACCACACCAGAAGGACCCACGCCATGTGCAGTGAAGGAATGGCGTTGGGAGGGCCGGGAATCGCTACGGGCTCCGCAATAATCCTCGCTGCCTGCGCCAGGCTCAGCGGGTGCCATGGAAAACCCTGGCCAAAAAGATGAACTGGGCCGAGGGCGGGAAACAGGTTGTAAAAAATGATGCCGATGGGACCTGTCGCAAGGAACGCGACCATCGCGGGAATAGCTTTTTCACGGACACGCAGGAGTTGCCCCGAGTAGATCAGAGCGATAGGAATCGGCAGGCCGATATAAAACAGCATTGCCACCAGACGAAGCCACGGCCATGCGGAAAATGCCTGGCCCATTACGAAGGGAATCTGGATGCTCAGGCTCGAATCGAACGAATACAGATAAAGATCGAGAACTTTGGGGTGATGAGCGGAAGTCCAATGGAGAAGGTTGTCCGCGAAATATTCCGAGACGACGAAAAGGAGCGACGGAACATACCCAAAAAGGAGCAATTTGCGCTCCGTGTCTTTTGCCCAGATCGTGCGAACGCCAAAAATAAGCAGGCTGCTGAGTCCCGCAAAAGAAAGCCATGCCATGATCGCATGCCGGAAGTGCAGGACTCGAAAGTCGATTGCGCCGAGAAGCAGCGTCGCAGCGAGTATCAAGGCAGCGTCAAGCCAGCAGCGACGCAGGCGCAGATGCACGATGATGACGCTCGCAAGAGCCATGGCGATAAAAGCGCCTGCCATCGCCTCGCGGTAAAACTGGCTGTTCGTGCCTAGCCATATGCCGCAAGCCAGCAACAACAAAGTCAGGATAGCTTTTGTGATCCGGTTCAGTGGCGTTCCTTCGATTCTCGCGCCGCTCAATGCGCGCGTTAATTTCAATGATGCATCGGGTGCGGGCTCTACTTTTGCTCTGAACATTTACCCTGCGCCGTTCACCCCGCGGGGGTGCAAGCGAAGGGCTTCAAGTGAAGCGTGGAGCCCGCACAAATATTAATTACTCTATGCAACCACGATCGCGCGTGGAATGGAGCAGTTGTCGTCGCTTTGCGTGCCTAATCAGCAACGGGAGAGACGCCAGGGTTTAGTGGGAAGCGTTATTTAGCGCGGAGCCGTCCACGATCGCGACGCCCGCGGGAGGATGAAACTGAAACATATTTTCAGGCAGCGGCAATCCTTCTTGCCAGTCTCCAAACCGGTACTCGATCTCGATTCCGCCGGCTTGTCGAATACGCACGCTGGCGAGTTCCCCGTTCGTCGAATTTACCTCAAGTAAAACTTCCGTAAAGTCGACGGCGCCCGGCAATTCGGTGGAGTCCTGTTCGGAAGCGGAGTTGGCGGGAGGTTTGGGTTCGCCCTTGGGCACGCAGCGCAATACCGCGTGGCCTGGCGGAGTGTTTTTTTGGTCGATCAGGTCAATGCGGTTGCACAACTTGGAGAGATTTGCCCTGCCTGTCAGCAAAGCAAGCGGAGTGCGCCAGTCCGAGCTTTCCTTTATAGGAGCTTTTGTGACGGTGCGATCGGCGGGAACATAAAACCAAACTGATTTTCCATCCGAGAGGAAGAGCTTCTTTTCAGGAGCTTCGTATTCCCAGCGCATGCGCCCGGGGCGCCGAAAATACACTGTGCCGGACTCGATACGCGCCTCGCGTGGACCGGCGCTGTAGCGCTCCAGAAATACGGCCCGCAAAGTTTGCGCGTGGCGGTAATGCTCCTCGAGTAATTGGGCAATCGCTTTCGCGGAATCGGCGGAATCTTTTGCCGCACCCGCGGACCCGCCCGGCCGGGCGCATAGCGCGATGCAAATAAACGCGGCAATCGCATTTCGCCGCACTCGTTGATGATTCACAGGAAGAGTGTAGCAGGAACTAGCGGGGAGAACCTCGTACTCGAACGGTCAGTTGATTGGCAAATCGCCGGGACCCGCTGGAACGGAAGGATTGAACCGGATCGCGGAGGTTTGGTCGGAATAGAAATGGCGGACACCCGAAGTTCCTGGAACTTGTGGATCCGCAGCCACAGTAAACGACAAGAGATTTCCATTTGGATCGGTCGCCCCTGGCGTGAGCGTAATAACATAGCCACTCTTCAATCCCGAGGCGAGCACAGAGTCGATCAATCCTGCATTATTCTGATCGACCACCACCCCGTTGCCGGAGAGCTTCGACAAAGTATCAGAGAAACCAACACCCCAAGTCGTGGAATAAACCATCTGCGCTGTGCAGATATTTCGAAGGCTTTGAACGGCCGAGGCCTCGTTAGCGCGCATTCTTGAACTAATGAAATTCGGAACGGCAATGGCCGCAATGATCAGGATTACCGCCACAACCACGAGCAGTTCGATGAGTGAAAACCCTTTTGTTCCACGGTTGGGAACGGCTGATTTGTCCGACTTATTCAGATGTCGCATGATCTTAACCTTTCACTTGCGCCGCTCTTGCGATTACCTCTCACTGACCCACTTTTTGTAAAACAGGGAGGAAGGTATCCCTTCCTCCCCAATTGGTCCCCACTCGGTTAGGGTCCAAATTCTATAAGCTGAGCGTCGTGTTGCTCGAAATCGCCGCGCAGTGGGATCGGCTCTGTCATATCACTCTCGATCCCGAGCGGATTTATAGGCTCGTAAACAGCAAATCGAGTGCCAGATATTCGCCAATTTGTGGCCTTGTGCTCACGGAGGTAAAGACATATTTTTCTATAACATAGGTGGATATCTGAGACCCTATGTGTGTCTCGATTCGGGAAGATCCTCTCTTCGTGGCTTGTTAATGACAGTTTATGTCAGTCAGCACAGCCAGAAAACGGCGCCGGCCTCCTTTTCGGGGGCCAGTAAACCGTAGGTCGATTTCCAGATTCAAACAAAATTGCCAACACTTTAACGCCGCTAACTAGAACGACAATGAAGAGCGGCAAAGCACCCGATGCGGATTGCGCGACGTATCTTGAATTCGTAAACTTGAAGCCTCAGGTTTGAGCGGGCTCCGCGCTTCTCCTGATGCGTTCAGTATGAAACATTTTTTCCAGCGGCTCATCGGTTCCACGGTATTCATCGTCGGCGTTGCGTTTGTTCTGCGCATGGTCGCGATGTGGATGATCTGGCACCAGACTCCCATCCCGATCAAAGCCAATCTGCCGTATGGTTACGAATTGGGACGGGTCGCAAGAGCCATTGCCTCCGGGGAGGGCTTTTCGTCTCCGTTGCGCAACATGGATACGGGACCGACGGCCTGGTTCACACCGATTTATCCCTACTTTGTGGCCGGGATATTTAAGGTCTGGGGAATTTACACCAACACATCGCGCTTCATCATCGCGGCGATGAATTGTTTGTTCGCCGCGCTGACGATTATTCCCATCTATAACATCGCCAAGAGGGCATTTGGAGAAGGAGTGGCGATCGGTGCGTCATGGGTCTGGGTATTTCTCCCGACGGCGATTCACTTCCCCATTATTTGGATATGGGATACGACTTTAACGGCGCTGTTTTTTTCGCTGATTTTCTGGGCAACGCTGTCCTTGCGAGGA
>Ga0137395_10000512_pt1 | contig 16362 bp, 16 predicted proteins | sample czobulk216metaG_FD_108283 | JGI IMG/M metagenome (GOLD analysis project Ga0137395, IMG submission 108283) | Vadose zone soil microbial communities from Angelo Coast Range Reserve, California, USA - czobulk2.16 metaG | ecosystem: Environmental > Terrestrial > Soil > Vadose zone | place: USA...
AGAGTTTCTTCTCCGTGGCGACTTGCGTTGCTGTGCCGTTGTTTGGCATCAAAACGCCCTGCTTGGGGGACGCCGCTATCGTAGCAGTTTGCGGAGCATTGATATAGAGGGAGGGGATGCGGACGGAGGCGTTCATTCGTTACCGCCGGAGGAGTTGCGATCCCGCTTGCGGAGGCGCTGGATGAAGCGGACCGGCGTACCGACAAAATCAAATTTGGCGCGAAGCTGGTTTTCAAGGAAGCGCTGGTAGCTGAAATGAAGCGGAGCTTTTTGATTTGTGAAAAGAAGGAACGTGGGCGGCGCAATTTTCGCCTGCGTGGCGTAGTAGATGCGCACCGGGCGCGCCTTCGGCGTGGTGCCGCGCTGCAAGTCGACTTCTTCCTTGAGCCAATTGTTCAGGACCGGCGTGGCGATGCGGCGGCGGCGCGCTTCCCAGCACTGATTGATGAGCGGAAAAAGCTTTTCGGCGCGTTCGCCTGTCTTTGCCGAAAGAAAAACGATCGGCGCGTAGCTCAGAAATTTCAATTTCGCGCGAATCATTTTTTCGTAGTCGAACATCAGCCGGCCGGCATCGAAATTTTCCGGCTTGTGCCTTTCGCCAGGCGCGCGTTTGGCTTTACCCTTCGCGGTGGCGGCATCGCGCGAAGCGGCGTCGCGCGCGGCAACCACGGCGAGATCCCACTTGTTGATGACGATGACCACGGAGCGGCTGGACTCCTCGGCGTAGCTCGCGATTTGCGCGTCGCCCTGGGTCACGCCCTGTTCGCCGTCGACGACGAGGAGCGCCACATCGCAGCGCTCCAGGCCGCGGCGGGCCATCACCACGCTGAGTTTTTCCGCAACCAGAGTAGTCTTGCCCTTGCGGCGAATTCCAGCAGTGTCCACGAAGCGATACGCGCTGCCGTCGCGCATGATTTCCGTATCCACGTTGTCCATGGTGGTCCCGGGAATCGGCGAGACGATGGAGCGTTCCTCGCCGACCATGCGGTTCAGCAGCGTGGATTTGCCGACGTTGGGCCGGCCGATGATGGCGACTTCAATGACCTCGGGTTGTTTTTCTTCCTCAACGGATGCGACGACGCTGACCTGCGCGAGCGCGGCATCCAGCAAATCATCCACGCCAGTTCCGTGCTCCGCAGCGATTGGGAATACTGGCGCGCCGATGCGATGGAATATGGCGGCGTTGGACTCTTGCGACAAGGAATCCACTTTGTTCACAGCGATGAAAAACGGTTTGCCGGTGGTGCGCAGGAGCCGGGCCAGCTCTTCGTCGAGCGGCGTAAGGCCAGCCTGGCTATCGACTACCAAAACGAGGAGCGCGGCTTTCTTGATGGCTACATGCGCCTGGCGCAGGATTTCCTGGGGGATCAAAGCCTTGTCGTCCGGCACGATTCCGCCGGTATCGACGACTTCCAACCCCCGGCCCCGCCATTCGGCCTTGCCATAGATACGGTCGCGGGTGATGCCCGGCTCGTTGGTCACGATGGCGCGGCGCGTGCCGGTCAAACGGTTGAAGAGCGTGGACTTGCCCACGTTGGGGCGTCCGACGATAACAACGGATGGGAGCAGATCGGGCATAGGTTCCTGAGCATGGCGCACTGTGAGCGGTTTGGCGTGCTGTTCAACCTTCCAATGTAGCGCATTCCAAAGCGCACCGGTAGGGGAGCCGACCTGTCAGGGATGCGCCCGGTCCGTACCGACGAGCATCCCTCCCCCCACCCGGCCTTTTTTCACAAGTGTTCATTCGAAAGGGAGTTAAAGTCCTTTGTTTTGACACACTTTAGGAAAGAGACTTACATTGCACTAAAAATCTGCAACCGGCTGGGCCATTTGAAGTTGGGCGGTGTAGGCTGAACAGAGGGCAAGAGATTAACGACAGCTGTATCTAATCTTTGAAATACCTGAGAAGCAGAAATCTGTCCAGGGAAAGATGCGAGCGTTGGAAATCTCCCTCAGCCGAAACCAAACCTATTCCGGCTGGGGGCCAAAGAAAGAAACGTTGACAATCAACCATATTTCCGCAAATATCGAAATATGGAAACTGTCGCAACTAAGAGGCGTGCGGAGCGGGTAGCGAAGTATGCGGACATGTTCTCCGCAATGGGAACGGAACCGCGGCTGCGGATCATGCAGTTGCTTTTGTCGGCGCATCCTGAGGGGCTGGTGGTCGGTGACATTCAAGAAGAACTGGAAATTCCGAATTCAACTCTGTCGCATCATTTGGAAAAACTGAAGAACGAAGGGCTGGTGAACGTGCAGCGGGAGAGCACGTTTTTGCGCTATACGGCGAATACGGAGGCGCTCCAGGAATTGCTGCAGTTTCTTTATTCGGAGTGCTGCACGCGGAACAAAGCGCTCAAACCGCAAGACATCGTGGAAATCTGCAAATAGGAGAACGGTATGGACGGAACGAACATCAAGGAAATTGTTAAGGAAAAGTATGGGCAAGCGGCGCTGAGGGGGAAGAGCGGAAGTTGTTGCGGAACGGCGGACGCGAGCGGGACGAGCTGCGATCCGATCACGTCGAATCTCTATGACGCGACGCAAATGCAGCAGGTTCCCGGGGAGGCGCTGCAAGCTTCGCTGGGTTGCGGCAACCCGACAGCCCTTGCGAAATTAAACCCGGGTGATGTGGTCCTCGATCTGGGCTCCGGCGGCGGAATTGACGTCCTGCTTTCGGCCAAGCGTGTTGGACCGACGGGCAAAGCGTACGGGCTGGACATGACGGATGAAATGCTGGCGCTTGCGAACGAAAACAAACGCAAGGCCGGAGCGGAAAACGTGGAGTTCTTGCGAGGAGAGATCGAGCATATTCCTCTGCCGGACAATTCTGTGGACGTAATCATCTCGAATTGTGTGATCAATCTTTCCGCCGACAAAGACCAGGTGTTGCGAGAGGCATTTCGCGTACTCAAGCCGGGCGGACGGCTGGCCGTTTCCGACGTAATGACGCGCGGGGAAATCAACGCGCAAATCCGGCAAAACGTGCTTTTGTGGGTAGGCTGCGTGGCCGGGGCGCTGGAAGAAAACGAATATCGCGAAAAGCTCGCGTGTGCAGGATTCGAGCAGGTGGAAATCGAGCCGACGCGCATTTACCGCGTGGAAGACGCGCGCGAGTTCCTCACCGAAAAAGGCCTGGATGTAGATGCGCTTGCGCTACAAGTGGATGGCAGGTTGATGAGCGCGTTTGTGCGAGCGACGAAGGCAAAGTCCGCGAAGACGGCGGAAGCCTGTTGCGCGCCGAGGTGTTGCGACTAGGGGCCACGCTCGGCGTTTTGTGCTGAAAAATGACGGCAATGCAAGATCGCTACAACGTTCTATTTTTGTGCACGGGGAATTCGGCACGTTCCATCATGGCCGAGGCGATTCTCAGCGGCAAAGGCAAGCCCCTTTTCACAGCTTACAGCGCGGGAAGCCATCCTTCGGGAGTTGTGCGTTCGGAGGCGCTCAAGCAAGTTGCGTTGGCTCGCCTACCCGCTGATGGCTTACGCAGCAAGAGCTGGGAAGAGTTCGCAAAGCCCGGGGCGCCGAAGATGGATTTCGTGTTCACGGTTTGCGACAACACGGCTGCGGAAGTATGTCCCGTGTGGCCAGGCCAGCCGATGACCGCGCATTGGGGCGTTCCGGACCCTGCGGCGGTCAAAGGTACGCCAGAACAAATTGAACGCACCTTTCGCGAGGCTTACCTGATTCTCGAACGACGAATCAGCCTGTTCCTTAGCCTGCCTCTTTCGAGCCTCGACAGACTAGCGATCCAAAAGGAAATCAGTCGTATCGGCACCAGCTAACCCACCCTGCAGATTCCCTTCACGATTGCACGATCAGCGTTTGGCCAGTCTCGTCTTTCTGACAAGGAGGTTGCGCGGTATTGTATACACGGCATTAGGAGGTGAGGATGAACATGCTCATTCGACTGGTTGCTGCGATTGGAATACTGCTTGCCGCGCAAGGGCAAGCGCCGGTGCGACCGGAAGTGCCGGAAAGCTTGAAAGCGCCGGCAGGCGAGGAAGTGATTCTGGCGGCGCACGCGACCGGCACGCAAATCTATGTTTGCCGCCAGGGCGAGGATCAAAAATTTGCGTGGGTGTTCAAGGCCCCTGAAGCAGAGCTGACGGACGCAACGGGGAAGAAGATTGTGCATCACTCCGCCGGGCCAGCCTGGAAGCACATCGACGGAAGCGAAGTGAGGGCCAAAGTTGTGGCGAAACAGGACGCTCCGAAGCCGGAAGCAATCCCGTGGCTGCTGCTGAGCGCCACGAGTCACAGCGGGGAAGGGATCTTCAGCCGCGTGACGAGCATCCAGCGAATTCACACTGAAGGCGGGATGCCGCCTGAAGCTAAGTTCTGCGATTCGTCGGCTGCTGGCAAGGAAGCGGGAACGGTCTACGCAGCCGATTACTATTTCTATGCGCCTGCCCATTGAGAGCTGCTCGTGACTCTTCAGAGCCTGCTCCCGGCGAGCAGGCTTGAGTAACGGCACCTTGTCCCTCATTTCTGATAGAGTGCTGCGCACAAGGTATGCCCCCCTTGGCGCGAGTTGTCACTTCAGGAAGTCAGTCGGGGGAGTATGCAGTTGGAATGACCCTGCAGCAATATTGCTGGAAGGGGCCGAAAGAGCAAAGATCGGGACTTCGGGGCATCGAACTAGCGGCGTAAAGCTAAGAATACAAATGGCTTAGGGATTCGAGCAGTGGAGGGGCGGGATTTGCAATGTGTAATATTTGCAGGTCGCTGCGCGTACTAGTCTATGGAAACGCTGAGACCAGGCCGGATGAGCGCGCCGGGAATTAAGGAACCGACGGAGGCGATTGCCCGTGCCAGGGCGGGTGACGCCGAGGCTTGGGGCGAGCTTTACCGGGAATACGCAGCAGCGATATTCCGGTTCTGCCGGCGTGCCTTACCGACGCGAGAAGATGCCGAAGATGCCACCACGGAAATTTTCATGAAATTGAAAGACAAGCTGGTGCAGTACGACACGACGCGGTCATTCTCCGCGTGGCTTTACAAGGTGGCGGCGAATCATTGCTGGGATATGCTGCGGCGGCGGAAGATTCGCCAAGACAAGGAAACCGACGATCTGGAGAACGTGCCGCTAGAGCATCCGGACCCCAGTCAACTGGATCGACTGATCGAGCAGCGCAGCAGCGAGGAAGTGCGCAAGGCGCTGGAAAAACTCGGCGGACGCGCGCGCATGGCGCTAGTGATGCGCTATTACTCAGACATGAGCTACGACGAGATTGCCGATGCGCTGGGAGTGCGGCGCGCCTTTGTAGGCGTGGTGCTGCTGCGTGCCCGGCACGAACTGCGGCAAGCGCTGGAAGGCAACACGGCGCTGGCGGCGGGAGGGGCTTGATGAGCGAAAAGCCGGGAGAAGAGATGAAGCATTTGAACGAAATGACGCTCCTGCTGTACATCGAGCGGCAACTGGACCGCGCGCGAGGACTGGAAGTTTCCGCGCACACCCAGGAATGCGACGCCTGCCGCACTCTACTGCGAGCGCTGGAACGCGAATCGCGGCTGCTGACTCGCGCGATGCTGGAAGAAGACGAACCATTGCCCTCGCGGCTGGCGCAATTCCAGGAGCGGGCCCGCAAGTCGATGCAATGGATTTGGGGAATGGTTTTCGGGCTGGCAGCGACAGGAGTCTACGCGCTTTATACCGAATATGTCGTTCGCTGGGAGCGGCAACTGGAGGAGGCGGGATTCGGAGGGTCGAACCTGCTGAGCCTACTGATATTTCAAGGCGCAATGTGGAAGGGATGGCAATCCATGATCACACTCTTCGAAGTGCTGGCGATGGTGACGCTGGTGGGACTGGGAGCGATGTTCTTCCGCCGGCGGATACGGCGCGGTTCGGCGCTGGCGCTGGTCTTCGCGGGATTGTGCACCGTGCTGGCAATGCCGACGGGAGCGTCGGCGACGGAGCTTCGCCACGAGGAACGATTGACGATCGCGAAAGACGAGGTTATCCACGGCGACCTGTACGCCGCCGGTGGACGAATCCGGGTGGAAGGCACGATCGAAGGCGATTTGGTGGTGGCGGGCGGGGACATCGAAATATCCGGTCATGTTCTGGGCGACGTGCTTTCCACGTCGGGAACGTTGCGGGTACCAGGCCATGTGGACGGAAGTATCCGAAGCTACGCGGGAAACCTGACGTTGAAAGGGACAGTCGGCCGCAACCTCATGATATTCGGCGGCGACGTGAACATCGACCGGGACGCCAAGATCGGCGGGAGTATCACCTCGTTCACCGGGCATGAATCCATCGATGGACATGTGGGCCGGGATGTACTGGCCATGGGCGGGCAGATCACTATCACGGGGGCGATTAAGGGTTCAGCGAAGATCAGGAGCGGGGAGTTGATTATCGATTCGTCCGCCGAAGTCGGCGGACCGATTGATTTCACGGGAGACAAGCCGCCGCAAGTTTCCTCCGGAGCCAAACTGGCTTCGCCCGTTCATTTCGAAAAGTTGAAGCATGGCGATGATTACCGCACGGTGCACTACTACGTGTGGCAGATTATTTGGGCGGCGGCGTTTATTCTGTTTGGGCTGGTGCTGTTTGCGGCGATGCCGAATTTTTCGCAGGACGCCGTGAAATCGGCGGAGCATTACGGCGCGGCAGCGGGCTTGGGCGTGCTGGTGCTGTTTGGCGTGCCTATCGCGGCGTGTATTGCGTGCGTTACCGTGGTGGGGATATTCATCGGAATCTCAACGCTATTCCTGTGGTATGCGTCGCTGTATTTCGCGCAGATTATCGTGGGCGCACTGATCGGGCAGTGGCTGATGGGCCGCACTTCCGAGCTTTGGCCGCTCATTGGGCGAATGACCGTTGGGGTGGTGATCGTGAGGTTGTGTACGACGATTCCACACGTGGGGGGCTGGGTGAAATTCGCGGCCATTCTCTGGGGCATTGGCGCGATTTCACTGGCGGTATACCGGCGGTTCCAGCCGGTCATTGCCGCAAACATGCCGTCCGCGCCGTACACGCCGCCGATCCCGCCGAATACGACGGTGGGCGGGCCGCTGCCGGCGTGAGAAGCAGTTAAGAATTTCTAGTTTTCAAGCCCGAGACTGGAAGCTTGGAAAATTATAGTTTCGTGGTGGAGAAGATTACGGGCCGGTCTGAAAGACTCAGGCCGGCCCGTTGCCTTTTGCGGAGGCGGAGGAAGAACGGATTACGGCTGGCGGATCTTGGCCGCAAAGAAAGGTGTTGTTGCGCTGTTGCTCGTGTTTTGCAAATAGAGCGCGCGAAGTCCCACGGGCTGGTTGATTGTCGCATTTCCTGCGTTGTTGGCGATACCTTCGAGATTGGTCACGCCATCGCTGCCGAGCGTGCCGTTAAAGAATCCCTGGACGGTCAAGATGGAAGAGGGCGTGATGTTGAAGTAAGACGGGAGCGCGTTGATGGTGATCGTCGCCGTCGAGGGAGCCGAAACAACCGTGGCTCGGAAGCGCGACCAACGCAGAATGACGGTGTCAGTTGTAGCCGAAGCGGGTGTGCTGCCGCTGGCTGCTGTAAATGGGGCGATGACATGGACACCAATAGTTTGCCCCAGATGAATCGCAGAGGTGGTGGTCTGCCCGTTAAAGAGGTTGAAACTAGTGCTAAATGAGATGTCTACGGGGAGGCCCTTGGTATCCACCAGAAAGGTGGGGTTGACGGAAGTTGAGAGATTGACGGTCAGGAGATCGCCGACCTTCAGGGCGGGGATAAGAGAGTTGGTTGTGGCGACGGAGGGTTTATCGCTAATGACGATGGTGAACTGTGTCTGGCTGCTGGGATTGATCGAAACCACGGTGCCTTCGACGAAGTCCTGCTGCGCTGACAGTAATGGCTCGATTTCCTGGATCGAGAAAGTGCCGTTGGCATTGAGGATAACGTCAAAGCTGGCTACCTGGTTAGCTTTGACACATGCGGATAGCGTCGTAGTTGGGCTGGGACAAACAGCCATGGAAGGATCGTGATCGAAGTTGGTACTGGACGTCGCTGTGGCGGTGAGAGTTCCTCGATCTGGGGAAGTAATGGTAACGGAACTGCCATTAAGCGCAACGAGACCGGAGAAATCCTCGATAAGCGCGAGTTGATTGGCGCCGAGATTGGCATTTGCTCGTGGCAGAGCGACGGCGCTCAAGACCGCAGGGCTGGGCGAAGAAGGGTTGAAGTTTACGGATAAGGTTCCCGCCGAGAGTGAAATGGCGTTCTTCAAGTTGAAGTCGATGCCGATGCCCTGTTGGCCCATGGAATTGACGGTGAAGGTAAAGGAGCCGATGGTTGGAGTGCCGGACGCCGTAAAAGTCGCCGCGCAGACAGAGCCACTCGGACAGCTCGCCGTGCCGACCGCGATCGCGGAGGCGGTGTCGTTGAGAAACGTGATTTCGGGATTGGAGAACGCGACCTGCACGGTGTAGGCCCCCGCCACCACATTGGTGAGGGTGCCGAGGAAGGCGGTATCGGATTGCAGCCGCATCAGGTCGATGACGGACGGCGAGGGGTTCAGTGTTTGCGCCGTTCCGCTGGCTGGAGTCAGGGTGATGCCAGTAATCGAGACATTGAACGAAAGAATCGAAGGATTTGCGGGAAGTGTGTCGGCTACGAGGGTAAAGCTCACCGTGGCGTTGCCGCCCCCACCGCCGCCTCCGCCGCCAGTCTTTCTATGAAGGTTGCAGGATGAAAGAGCGAAAAAAGAGAGGACCACTGCGAAAAACAAAGCCTTGTTGCGAGCCATCCAGCACCCCACGGTAGGTCGGTCTGCGATTACCTTCTCTACGTCTACCGGGGAGAAGGCGGAAAAATTCCCGGTTGAATTTTACAGCGGAGGCCAGGGGAAGGCACTGTAAAAATCGGCAGGGTGTTCGAGTGCTAAATGTCTCGAAAGAAGAGATGCGCCACGGTGTTTCGTGGGAACGCGAGGACGCGGCAAGCACCCGGGAAGGGTATGCTATCGTAACTGCTCTCTTTATTTGGACGGGCGAGAGCAAAGGCGGTTTTCTGGCTAAGCGGGTATCCAATTCGGCAGGGGAGGCCCCAGGAACGAAGGTCGGCCGCGCGGCGAGGACTGCCCAGCGCGAGTATGTGCCCATTGAGGATGATCCAACAGTACCCGGAAGCGCGCCGCAAGGCGCAGCCGATGCGCCTGTTAGCGAATCAGCGAAACCTTCGATGCACGAGGTGTTTGGCCCTGGAGGATTCCTCGAAAAGTGCATGGTGGCCGGATTTGACCGCTTGACGGTCTGCTCCGACTACGAATACCGGCCTGCGCAACTGGAGATGGCGGAATTGGTGCACGATGCATTCGAATCGCATCATCACGCCATCGTGGAAGCCGGCACGGGCACAGGCAAGACGCTGGCGTATCTTCTGCCGGCGATTTGCAGCGGCCGGCGCGTGATAATTTCCACGGCCACGAAATCGCTGCAGGAACAGCTCTACCAGAAGGACATTCCTTTCTTGCAAAAGCATTTTGCGCCAAACCTTAAAGTTGCGGTGATGAAGGGGCGCGCGAATTTCTTGTGTATTTCGAAGCTGAATCAGATGGCCGACCAGGGACTGCTGAAGGGGATGGAAGAACTGGATGCCTTCCGTCAGATCAAGGATTGGGCGAAATTGACGGAGACCGGCGACCGCGCGGAGCTCACCTTCCTGCCGGATGATTCCGAACTTTGGGGGAAGCTGGACGCGCGAAGAGACACTTGCACGGGGAAGAACTGCCCGTCGTTCAATCCGTGTTTTGTGACTGGGATGCACCAGCGTGCAGAGGAAGCCGACTTGATCATTGTGAACCACCACCTGTTCTTCGCGGACCTGGCGCTGAAGCAGGACGATTTCGGCAGCATCCTGCCGGAATATTCGGCGGTGGTTTTCGACGAAGCGCACGAGATGGAAGATGTGGCCAGCGACTATTTCGGGCGGCAGATTTCGAATTTCCGATTCGAAGAGCTGGCGCGCGATGCAGATCAAACGCTGCGCTTGCTGCATCTAGGAACGTCATCGTTATTGCGAAAGACGCAGCGGATCCGGGAACGCGGCCGCGGCTTCTTCGAATTGTTTCCACCCCGCGGCGGGCGATTCTCATTCTTGCGGAACGAGCGCGAAGCTTTCCTGGAGCAGAACCGCGAAGCGTACGATTCCTTGGCAACATCGCTGAAAAGCATGGAGGCGGAATTTGCGGCGCTCACGGCAAAGCCGGAAGAGCTTACGCGCATCGCGCGGCGAAGCTTCGAGCTGCGCCAGGAGCTATCGTTTCTGCTCGAATCAAACGAGCGGAATTTCGTATATTGGTATGAGCGCAGGAACAAAGGCGTATTCCTGACGGCCACGCCGATCGACATCAGCCAGATTCTGCGCGAGCGGTTCTTCGAACAATTCGACACGGTCATCCTGACTTCCGCGACGCTCACGGTGGGAGGGCGCTTCGATTATATTCGCCAGCGATTGGGAATCGATCACGCCAAGGATCGCGCGCTGCCGCCGGAATTTGATTATCCCAAGCAGGCGCTGCTTTACCTGCCGCGCAAGATGCCGGACGTCCGCGACGCCGGATTCCAACCGAAGGCCGCGGACGAAATCGTACAGTTGCTGGAGCTGACCCACGGGCGGGCGTTTTGCCTGTTCACCAGCTATTCGCAGATGAATGATTTGTTCGAACGAGTGCGCTCGCGGGTGTCCTTTCCGATGCTGCTTCAAGGCACGGCACCGCGCTCCGTGCTTTTGGAACGCTTCAAGAACACGGAGGCGGCAGTGCTTTTCGCGACCGCAAGCTTCTGGCAGGGCGTGGATGTGCCCGGCGAGCAGCTATCCTGCGTGATCGTCGACCGGCTGCCGTTTGCAGTACCGAGCGACCCCATTGTGGCGGCGCGAGTCCGCGCTCTGCAGGAAGACGGGCGCAACCCGTTTGCGGAATTTCAAGTGCCGCAGGCGGTGCTGTCGTTGAAGCAGGGATTTGGACGGCTGATTCGGGCGAAAACAGACCGCGGCGTGCTTGCGCTGCTGGACACCCGACTTCAGCGCATGCCCTATGGTAAAATTTTCTTAGAATCGCTGCCGCGATACGGCATTACGCACGAACTGGCCGATGTTGCCCGCTTTCTCGATGCGAACGGCGCCTCCGGGCGGCTAGGTGCCAAATCGGCAAGTCCTTCCTGAAGGGCCACGATCCAGGGAGATCCGCGGCAAAGATGTAGGGCGGTTCTGGAGAGACATGTTTCAAGTCAGTGTAGAAGAGACTTTTTCGGCAGGACATGCCCTGCGCGGTTACCGGGGCAAGTGCGAAAACGTCCACGGCCACAATTATCGCGTGCGCGTGACGCTGGAAGGACCGAAGCTCGATTCGATCGGGCTCCTGGTGGACTTCACGCAGCTCAAGCAGGTGATCCGCGAGGTCATGGGCAAGCTCGATCACCAATTCATGAACGATCTCGAGCCATTCAAGACCGTGAATCCTTCAGCGGAAAACGTGGCGAAATATTTCTACGATGAGGTCACCAGGCAATTGAAAGATCTGCCGCCGGGCGCGCGAATCACGGACGTGATTTTGTGGGAAACGGATGCCAGCCGGGCGCAATACCGGCCCGGAGCTTAGTTGATTGGCGACAGGTGAACCGATGAATCGAGCGTTTTTCATTATCCTGACTCCGGCGCTGCTCGTGGCCGCGGGCTATATTATTGTGTTGCGGTACATGGGCGTAGCACCAGGGTATGCGCCTCTGGTTGTCGCAGTGATACTTTTCTTCAGTATGATTTACTGGTTGTCGCAGCGGAGCGGACGCAAGGCGAATTCCAAGCGGGCATAGATCGCGAATGCTTCCGTTAGCCGCAACGGAAGAGTAGCAAGCAAACTGCGGAACTCCAAAGTATGGTTATCACCGAAATTTTCAAATCGATTCAGGGTGAAGGCACACGCGCGGGCTTGCCATGCATTTTCGTGCGTTTGACCGGCTGCAATCTGCGCTGCACCTGGTGCGATACAGCGTACGCTTTTCACGGCGGAAAGAAGATGGGCGTTGAAGAGGTCCTGGCGCGCGTGGATGATCTGGCGGGACGCCGCGCGGAAATGGCCGGCGCACGGGCTTCTGTTCCACTGGTGGAATTGACGGGCGGGGAGCCCTTGTTGCAGGAAGAAATCTACTCGCTCGCCGAAAAGCTGCTGGCGGCGAAATATTCCGTCATGATCGAAACCAGCGGGGAACGATTCATCGGAGGGCTGCCGCGGGAAGTGATCAAGATTGTGGATGTGAAATGCCCCGATTCCGGCGAGCCGGATACTTTCGAGATGCGCAATCTCGAAGCTCTGTCCGATGACGACGAGGTGAAGTTCGTGCTTTCCACTCGGCGCGACTACGAATTTGCGCGCGATTTTACCTTGCAGCACGGCCTGGCAAGGCGAGTGAGACAGGTTTTGTTTTCGCCGGTGTTCGAGGATCCACAAGGGAAGTGGCCGGGCCTTGAGCCGCGCGTGTTGGTCGAATGGATGCTGGCGGACGGTTTGCCGGTGCGGCTCGGGCTGCAACTGCACAAATTTATCTGGGATCCGGCCACCAAGGGAGTTTGAGGTAAAGGAAGTAAGGAAAAAAGGTGCGGAGGAAGTGGATGCTGTGGTGAAAGGAATGGACCAGAGAAAAGCAGTGGTGCTTTTGAGTGGCGGGATGGACTCCTGCGTGAGCGCGGCAATGGCGTGCGAACACCACGGTGCTTCAAACCTCGCCCTGCTCCACGCCAGTTATGGCCAGCGCACCCAGGAGCGTGAACGGCGCGCGTTCGACGAAATTGCGAATTTCTACTGCGTGCGCGAGCGGCTTGTCGTGCAACTCGATTATTTTCGCGCGATTGGCGGTTCTGCGCTCACGGACAAGAGCATTTCCGTTCCGGAAAATGAATTGGGTGCGCCCGGTCCGCACGGCAGCGCGATTCCCGTAACGTATGTCCCCTTCCGGAATGCGCATTTTCTTTCCGTGGCGGTGAGCTGGGCGGAAGCGATCGGCGCAGGAGCGATCTACATCGGAGCGGTAGCGGAAGACAGCTCCGGCTATCCGGACTGCCGGCCGGAATATTACCGGATGTTCCAGGAACTGATCCGCGTGGGCACGCGGCCGGAAACGCAGATTGAAATCGTGACGCCGGTCATTACGTTGAAGAAGAGCGACATTATCCGGCGAGGCATCGAACTGGGCGCGCCGCTGCATCTAACTTGGTCGTGCTACCAGACCGAAGATACTGCTTGCGGCGCCTGCGATAGCTGCCTGCTGCGGTTGCGCGCCTTTGCCGAAGCCGGTACGCCAGACCCCATTCCTTACCGCCGAACCGTTACTGCCGGCCGCTGAGCTTGGAATCGGCCCGCTTGAGAGAGATAATGGGGCGCACCTGGCCCGGATACTCCGGGTGGGGCTCCCCCGTGAAAAAGGAGAATGCAGCATGAAGAGTTTTCTTAAGTCGTGGACGCTTGCCGCCATCCTGATGGGCGCGCTGACAAGCGTGCTTGCACCGCGCGCGGCGGCCCAGACCGGATCGATTGGCGGCACAATCCTCGATGTGAATGGGAATCCCTGGGCGGAGGTTGTCATTCGAAGTGTGAGCGACCAGGGCGCGAAGCAGGAGACCAAGACGGATAGCGCTGGCAAATATAGTTTGCCGAACTTGCGCGCGGGCATTTACACCGTCTTTGTTGTATTCCCTCCGCCGAATGACAAACAAGCGCCCTACGAAGTCAAGTGCAGAGTGCAAGCCAGCGAGGAAGCGAAGGTCGATCTCAACTTCAAGGACATCGTTGCCAAGCAAGGGAGCGCTGCCCAGGAACAAGTAAAAAAAGCTGAAGAAACCAAGGCCAAGCTCGAAGGTCTGAAAGCGCACTTCACTGCGGGCAACGCCCTCATCGATCAGGAGAAGCAGGTGAAGGCCGATCTGCAGAAGGCGCCCGCGGACCAGCGCGATGCGCTCAAGCAGAAGTTGGCGGATCTTTCGGATCAGGCCGTCAAGGAATTCCAAGAAGCATCGAAGAGCCTTGTGGAGAAGGATCCCAATGCGCACTTGGTCTGGTTTAAACTGGGAGAAGCCTACGACACCGCAGGCCGCAATGACGACGCCGTCCAGGCATACCAGCAGGCCATCAACGCCAAGCCCGACGTGCCGGGTTATTACAACAACTTGGGCAACGTGCTGGCGCGCGCAGGAAAGATCGACGAAGCCAAGGCGGCATATACCAAGAGCGCGGAACTTGACCCGCCGAATGCCGCAACCGCGTGGCGCAATTTTGGCATCAGCCTATACAACGCAAATCGGCTTGGCGACGCCGTTGAACCACTGAAAAAATCCGCCGACCTCGAACCCAAGAATCCGCAGACCTGGTATCTACTGGGAGCTTCGCTGGTTTACAAGATGACGACTAAGAAAGTCGGCGATAAGGAAGTTGTCCAGTTCGCGCCGGGAACGATCGAAGCGTACCAAAAGGCAGTCGAGCTAGATCCTAACGGAACTTGGGGCCAGCAAGCCAAGCAGGGGCTCGAACAGCTTCAGTTGATGGCGCCGGGTATCGATACCAAAGTCAACGTAAGGAAAAAGAAATCTTAGTCAAAATCGAGTCAGCTCTTGCGGGCCGGTTCCGCTAAGCGGGGCCGGCCTTTTTTTCTTGGACGTGGGTTAGCGAACAGCCGAAATACTCGATAGAATACCTGTAAAGGGGCAATTCTCCCGTTTGCGGTGGAAATGGAAGACCGGGGGTTCCCTACAGGAGCCGCTCTGATGGTTTCTTTTACGGACCGAGCCGCAACGCCGGCAAATGTATTGGTCCGCATTCTCGATCGGGAATCCGTCCTGCTCAATCTCGACACGGAACAGTACTTCGGATTGGACGAAACCGGCACGCGCATGTGGCAGCTTGTGACCGGGTTGCCGAACATCGAAGCAGCTTACCAGGAGCTGCTCGCGGAGTTCGATGTCGAGCCGGAATTGCTCCGCTCCCACCTGATGGAACTTTTAACCCGGCTCGTGGACAGCGGCTTGCTCCAGGTCATCCCTGCTGATGTGGGAACGGTTCCGGCGGTTTAGCGCGCTGGGGCGCCCGGCGCGGAGTCTTTTTCTGCGCGCGATCGTCCTGCTGCCACTGGTCGCATTGAGTTTGCGATGGCGTGGCTTTCGAGCCACGCAGGCAGCGCTGCAGCGCTTCCTTGCAAACGACAACCAGCAGACTGACGCCGCTCTTGTGCGTAAGGTTGTGCCTGTAACTGCACGCATGGTCAATGCCGCGGACCGACACGGGCTGGTTCACCCTTCCTGCCTGGCCAAATCATTGACACTCTGGTGGCTGCTTGGGCGGCAGGGGATTTCCTCATGCTTGCGCATCGGCATTCGCAAGAAAGAAGAAAAGTTTGAAGCGCACGCTTGGGTGGAACGCGATGGAACTGCGCTGAACGAACCGGACGAACACCACCATCACTATGCGGCTTTCGACGCGGCGTTTTCTTCGCTCTCGCCCGAACAGTGATGAACGCGTACTTGTGAAAGACAAACCAAAGTAAAAAAGGCCCCCGGCAGCGCCAGGGGCCTGACCTCGACTGTGTTTGCTAGATACTGGTGCGGCGAGAGAAGACGTGCTTGGTGCGCGCGGCGGCAGGAGCAGGCAATTCCACATTGAGCGAAACCGCGCTCTTATTGCGCAGAACGCCAAGCTTCACTGTCCGGTCCTTATCATCCCGCTTTGCCGAGAGCTTTTCGCGAAGCTCGCCGACGGTGCGAATGCGCTCGCCGTTAATCGACGTGATGACGTCGCCCGCTTTCACCCCACCCTTTTCCGCAGGCGAGCCGGGATGGACTTCGCGAACGAGTATCCCCTCGCCATCCGGCGCGCCGAAAAACGCGCCGAGCTGTCCGTTGATTTCTTCCGCATCTATGCCGAGCCGCGGCTGGCCGCCGAAAACCATGTTGCCGCTCCACTCCATCGGAGGAATTTCCGGCATCTCCGGCATCCGGAATGCGAATGTTCCCGGCATCGGTGCCACCCTGGTCATAACGTGACGACGCTCTTCGGATTTGGCAAGAGTCGCGCTGACGGTTTGCGTGCGCCCATCGCGCCACACGGTGAGTTGAATCGTGCGGCCCGCGGGAATTTCATGGATCATGCGGCGAAATTGCGCCGCGCCTTCGACGCGCTGTCCGTTGATTTCCGTTACCACGTCATTTTCCTTCAGGCCGGCCTTTGCCGCAGGGCTGTCAGGAACAATCTTTCCCAGCACCACGCCGCGCTCGGTGGAGAGCTTCAGCCCCTTGGCTTTGTCCGCCGTCACTTCGTGCGTTTCCACGCCGAGCCAGCTCGAACCATCGTCGCCGAGTACGATGTTGAAGTCATCCGTTTCAACCTTCGGCAGGAC
>Ga0137395_10000513_pt1 | contig 16355 bp, 13 predicted proteins | sample czobulk216metaG_FD_108283 | JGI IMG/M metagenome (GOLD analysis project Ga0137395, IMG submission 108283) | Vadose zone soil microbial communities from Angelo Coast Range Reserve, California, USA - czobulk2.16 metaG | ecosystem: Environmental > Terrestrial > Soil > Vadose zone | place: USA...
TAACATTGACATAACTTTACATTCGTCCTATAAGTTCTAGCCACTCAGGTTGGAGCACTCCCAACGCGTCGCAATCATTTGGCTGTGGTCTTGCATGAGAGTTGCTGGTTCTTGGGGGTATTTCAGTGGCAGCGGTGTTTCCTGGCCGATGTCGTCGTCCATTATTGTGAACACTCCCAAGGGAAGTCAGTGCTAAACGGCTGTTAACTGTGCCGAATTATCTGTCCTTTTTCAGTAAACACTCCCGGAGGAAAATGAATATGAAGTTGCGACTTCGCTCTGCATTTGGGCTGCTGTTACTCACGATATTGTGTGCAACAGTCATAGCTCAGACGAGCCGTGGGACCCTCACCGGTACAGTTACAGACAGCACGGGCGCGGTGGTGGCCAACGCGGCTGTCAAAATTACTGAGGGATCGACCGGTGTCACCCGGCAAACAACGACCAACAACTCGGGCATCTACCGTTTTGATGCTGTCGACCTGGGCACCTACACGTTATCAGTGAAGGCGCAAGGTTTTGCGGGCGCCGGCAAGAGCGGCGTGGAAATACAGGCGGCGAGAACCATAAACATCGATTTTGCTCTTAATGTTGGCGTCAGCCAGGAAACGGTTACGGTGGAAGCTTCCGGGGCTGAGATCGCTTTAAATACATCTGATCAGGTGCGCGGGGAAACTCTTTCAACATTAGTCATCGCCAACCTGCCCCTGGTCGGTTCAGACAGCCTGACGCTGGTGCAGCTGGCCCCAGGCGTAGCACTGGCAAGCTCCAATTCGATTAACCAGAACGGCAATTTGAACTTTGCCGTGAATGGCCAGCGTCCTCGCGGCAACAATTTCATGATTGACGGCGTTGAGAACAATGATATTTCAGTCACTGGTCCGGCGTTTACGATTTCCATTCCCGACGCAGTGACCGAGGTAAATGTCCAGACGGCGGATTTCAGTGCAGAGTTTGGACGATCGGGCGGCGCCGTGATCAATCAGGTCACGAACTCGGGCACGAATTCGTTTCACGGGTCGGCAGCTTATGTTTACACAGGTAGCGCGTTTCAGGCGCTGAATCACACGGATGTTCTGGCGAAGCGCACGCGCCCTCCTCGCTCGATTGAGAATATTCCGGATTTCACTTTTGGCGGCCCAGTCATTATTCCCAAGCTGTACAACGGCCGCGGCAAGACTTTCTTCTTCACCGCGGGACAGTGGGACCGCATCTTTGGATCAACTACCGGGAATATTCGGGTGCCTGACGCTGCAGGCGTGGCATTGCTACAGTCGCTGGCTGGGTCCTGCCCGAATGCCGCGCTTTACCTGAAAGCGCTGGGTTCGGTACGGGGTGATCCAACCGCAACCCCTACGAGCATCAGCCTTGCCGTCCCCAGCGCAAGCGGCACCTGCAACGGGTCCACGCGTGCGGGATTGTCGCTGACGACGGGACTATTCGGCCGCTCAGAGTCTTCCTCCAGTCTGGACAACAACCACCTTGTCCGGGTAGACCACACTGTCTCGAGCAAGCAGACGATGAGCTTCCGTTGGCTGTACGACAGCAGTATCGTTGGCCCATCGATCAACAACCTGCCGGGGTTTGATCGCAATTTCGTCGGCAGAACGATGAACGGGCTCTTCAGCGATACTTACTTGATCAACTCGAAGTGGACCAATGAATTCCGCTTCAACTACGGACGCATCGGGTTTAATTTCCCGCTGGCAGCGACAGATGCCTTCCATGGGACGCTGGCAAATTATTCCGGTCTTGGAGTCACCGGGTTTGGCGGCGCTACCAACATTCCGCAGTTCAGGTTTGCTAATAACTGGCAATACCAGGACACCATGAGCCTGGTGCGGGGCAAGCACACGTTCCGCTTTGGAGCGGACTTCCTGCGGCAACTGGCGCGCCAGCATCCACCCTTCAATGAGCGGGGATCGTTCGTCTACGCGGCGAATACCATCGGTGGCGCGGTCACTGGCTTCGCTAACTTCCTGGATGATTTTGGAGGGAAATCGGGCTCACTCAACCGCCAGTTTGGCAGCTCCATTTATTATCCCAACCTGTTCCGGCAAGCCTATTTCTTCCAGGATTCCTGGAAGACCACGAGCAACCTGACGCTCAACCTGGGCCTGCGCTACGAGTACTACGGATCGCCAGAGAACGCGTTTGCGGTGGCCGCTTTCACGAACTATGATCCCGTGAACTTTGCGGCGCCTCACCAAGTGGATGGGTACAAGGGGAATTTTGGGCCTTCGGTGGGCTTTGCCTGGATGCCCAAAGGGTCCAACTTTTTCAATCACATGATGGGTGGAGAAAAGATGGTGTGGCGCGGCGGCTTCCAGATAAGCTATGACAGCGCTTTCAACAACCTATTGTCCAACATTGCCGGCTCTTCGCCGAACACCCTGGGTGGGAATGTTACGTCAGTATCTTCGGCTAGCACACCGCGCGGGGCGGCGAACTTCAGCACGCTGTTTACCGGAATCGCCCCAAGCCCTCCGACTGCACAATCGACACAGTCGAACCTCTTCCTCACGCCGTTCCTGAATCCGCAGACGGACCGATGGTCTCTGGGCTTTGAGCGCGAGCTACCCTACGGTCTGATTACAGACGCGTCCTACGTGGGATCGGTTTCTCATCACCTGTACCGGACGATTGACATGAACCCCATCGTCAATCCAACTACCGGCGCCCGGTTCCATCCAGAGGTTGGCATTCGTACGGTACGCGCGGCATCGGCCAATTCCAACTACCAATCCGCCCAGTTCGAGCTCAAACGCAGCTTCAAATCAACACCGCTCGGTTCGGTGCTTCTGCTGGGTTCCTACACCTACTCTCACTCCCTGGACGATGTGAGTGACGTTTTTGGCTTTGATTCAACACCTAATGCATTTCAGTCGGTTTCTCAGGTCACTGGCGCCAGCCCGCACATCGACCGTGGCAACTCGGACTTCGATCGCCGCCACGTAGGCGTCATCGCACTGGTTTGGGGCATTCGCGGTCCTAACCGCGGAGTCCTCGGACAGGTGTTGGGTGGCTGGCAAGTCTCCGGGGTTGCACACTGGCAAACCGGCTTCCCCTACACCATGGTCAACGGCTCAGACCGCAATGGCGATGGCCAGTCCGGGCCAGACCGTCCGGACATCAGCAATCTCGCGGCTCCCCTCAACACACGTGCGACGATTGATTCAGGATGCCCGCTTGGGTACTCCAATCCTGATGTGTTTGACGGGTCGAGGGCCAACAAACAGGCTTGCTGGGACCCGGCCACGGTGCATTGGATTGAAGGCATCGGCCTTCCCAATGCCCGGACGGTGGGACGCAACACGCAACTGGCGCCCGGGCTCGACAACCTGAATCTCGCGATTGCCAAGAGATTCAAATTTACCGAACGCACCGGCCTGGAGTACCGCATTGAGATGTTCAATGCGCTCAACTCCAGCAACTTTGGCAATTTTGTGGTTCCAAGGGCGGTCAACAGCAACAGTTTCACACCCGCAGGCCAGGCGACAACGTTCCTGGATGTTACGCAGACAGAATCGTTTGGCCGCTCGATGCGCATGCGAGTGAAGTTCGAGTTCTAGTCTCTTCGATTCCCTCAAGCCCCGGCTCCGTGCCGGGGCTTTTTATTGATGAGCGCTTTCCCGGAATTCGCTCGCCTTCTATACTTCTTTCGCATGGACCTGCACATCGGGACTTCGGGATGGTCATACGCGAGCTGGAAGCCGGCGTTTTTTCCGGAGAAGCTGCCATCAAAGCGTTTTCTTGAGTTTTATGGCACGCGGCTGAATGCGGTGGAATTGAATGCGACCTTTCGCCGTATGCCGACGGCCAGCGCCATTGCCGGTTGGGTGGGAGCCACGCCGGCGGACTTCCGTTTTGCCGCCAAGGTGCACCAGTCGATCACGCACTTTAAAAGGCTCAAGGACTGCGATGAAGCTTTCCGCTTCTTTCTGCAAAGCATGGAACCAATGCGGCAGTCGGGCAAGCTGGGGCCGATCTTGATCCAGACGCCGCCGAACCTGAAGGCCGATATCGATCTGCTGCGGACGTTTGCGCAACTGTTGCCGCAGGCCTACAAGTTCGCTTTCGAATTCCGCCACGAGAGCTGGTTCAGCGACGTGGTGTATGACATTCTGAAGAGCAAGAACGCCGCGCTGTGCTGGGCGGAGAGCGAGAAGATCGTCGTACCGAAAGTGGCGACGGCCGATTTTCTCTATTACCGCTTCCGCGAGCCGGAATACAGTACGCCCGATCTTCAAAAGATGGCGGAAGAATTGAAAACGCAAAGCGCGGAGCGCGAGGTGTTTGCGTTCTTCAAGCATGAAGAGCAGCCGGAGAGCGCGTTGAACGCGGTGACCGTGGCGCGGCTCAATGGGATCGAAGAGAAGCCGTTTGTGATGCCGGAGAAGAAGACGGGGAAGAAGACGGGGAAGAAGAACACGGCAAAATAGGAGTTGCCCTCCTTCGCTTCTCCTCAGTCCCCGTTCGCTACGCTCAGGGTTCCTCGGAGTCGCTCAGGAGGGCAACGAATAAGTTATTGACGGCCCGGCGAAGCACTACCCAGCGATCGCCTCAATCGTATTTACAGCCTCCGGTGACAATTCCTTCCATCATGAGCGTTTGTGACACCGGTCATCGCGGAATTCCCTTGATTATTCGCTCTGTATTCGCTATTATGGGGTTGGCATGAAATGAGTGCCGACGCAGCGCAACGGGAGAACCGTTGCGTTTCGTGTTTGTGAGCGGTTTGCGACCCTCTGCCGATGCTCTCAGCATTGGGTGACATTGGGTGACCTTGGGTCGAATTGGGTCAACATAGGGGGGAGGGGGTGGGGATAGGAAATTGCCAGGACTGCCGGTATTGCCAAAGATCGCCGAAATTGAAAGAAAAGGACTTAGGTTGTAACCGGTGGAAAAAGAGAGCGGAAAAAGAGGCCCAAAAAGCCCTCAAAATGCACCAATTCAGCGTGGTTATCCAAGCAACAGGCAGAGGGCCACAGCCGGGAACCAGCAGAGCTATTTGCCGGGGAAGCGGCAGGCGGGATACTGAAGGTTATGGAGTCTGATAACAAGCACGCGAATGGCGGCCGTCCCGACCGGATGGTGATGAGCTTTCTCGACTACCTGAAGGTCGAGAAAGGGCTGGCGCCGTTGACGGTGAGCTCCTACCAGTCTGACCTGATTCAGTTTGCAGAGTTTCTGAACGGGCGCAGGCGAGCACTAGCGCAGGCGCGGCGGGAAGACGTCCGCGGCTTTCTGAGCCAGTTGTTTGCCAACGGGGTGAAAGACCGGTCTGTGGCGCGGAAGCTTTCCACACTGCGGCACTTTTACAAATACCTTTTGCTTGACCGGATGATCAAGCACGACCCGACGCTGGAGATCGATTCACCACGGCAATGGAAGGTGCTGCCTAAGTCGCTAGCAGCGACCGAAATTAACAGCATGCTGGAGTCGGCGGGCCGGGCGCGCAATTCCAAGCTTGCCCCGGCGATTGCACAGCGCGACCAGGCCATGCTGGAGGTCCTGTATGCCGGCGGGCTGCGGGTTTCCGAGGTAGTAAGTCTGAGGCTGGAAGACCTGAAGCTGGAGTTGGGCCATGTGCTGGTGCGGGGCAAGGGCGACAAAGAGAGAATTGTGCCGCTGGGACGCGCGGCACAGGACGGAATCAGGGCGTATCTGGCCGAGGGACGGGAAGCGCTGACGAATGGCAGAATCTCAGCGATGCTGTTTGTGCGCCGAGGCGGAGCGCGGCTTACGCGGCAGCGAGTATGGCAGATGGTGAAGTCCGCGTCGGCTTCAGGGCGCCATGCCAGCCCGCACATGCTGCGGCATAGCTGTGCCACACACATGGTGGAGAATGGCGCTGATTTGCGCACGGTGCAAACGATCCTGGGTCACGCGGATATTTCTACCAGCCAGATCTATACGCATGTGGCGCTGGACCGGCTGAAGACTGTTTATCGAAAATTTCATCCGCGGGGGAAGAGGAGCGGCACGGAGGGCAGGCCATGAAGCAGATGGAAACCCCGGTGAGTCCGGAGATACAGAAGGGAATTGAAAAGTTTCTGGATTCTCTGCGCGGCGAGCGGAATGCGTCAGCTCACACCCTGCGGGCTTACAGGAACGAACTGTACCGCTTTGCCGAATACCTGGGCCCGGAGGCGCGATGGAAAGAGATCGATCACATGGCGATCCGGGGATTTCTCTCGCACTTGCATTCTGGTGGGCTGAGCAAGGTGTCTGTAGCGCGGGGATTGGCGGCACTGCGATCGATGTACAAGTGGCTGGCGCGAGAAGGTATTGTGCAACAAAACCCAGCAAAGCTAGTGGCGACACCGCGTCTGCCCAAAAAACTGCCGCGCGTGCCGACGATGGAAGAAATCAATGGCCTGCTGAACAGTGAAATGCCGGTTAGCGCGACGTTTCCGGAACGCGATCGCGCCATCTTTGAGCTGCTGTACGGCTGCGGGCTGCGGAATTCAGAACTGGTGGGAATCGAACTGGGCGATATCGAGGAGGCGAACGGTGTCATCCTGGTGCGCGGAAAAGGGAAGAAACAACGTTACGTCCCGCTGGATGGCGCAGCGGCAGAAGCATTGCAGGGCTATCGCCCGGCGCGGCAAAAGCTGCTGCACGAGAGTGGAAAGACTACGCGCCGGCTTTTCATCAACCAGCGTGGCGGCCCGCTGACCACGCGCAGTGTAGGCCGCATTGTGAAGCAGATCGCCGTGGCCAAAGGCCTGCCGCCCGACATTCATCCGCACACTTTGCGCCATGCCTTCGGGACGCACATGCTGACGGAAGGCGCAGACCTGCGCGCCATACAGGAGTTGCTGGGGCATGAGCGGCTTTCGACCACCCAGAAATATACCCAGCTATCGATAGGTCACGTGATGGAGGTCTATGACCGGACGCATCCCCGCGCCAAATAGAGCTGGCGCGTAAAGGCATTTCGGCGGGGCGAAAACGGTGTGCTATATTGCCAGCGCTAAGCGTTCCCCAGTGCTAAACCATGAACCTATTCGGCAACTACAGTTTTGGTTTCATCTTTGTGATCATCGCGATCATGCATTTCATCCGCCGCCGGCCGGACAATTACTGGCTGTGGATCATCATTATGGGCGGAGGCCTGGGCGCGCTGGTCTATATTTTTGTCGAGGTGTTGCCTGACCTCGGCCTGTTGCGCCAGTCGTTTCAGGTCTTTTCGCATCGCAAGCGGATCCGGCGATTAGAAGTGATGGTGCTGGACAATCCTTCCGCCGGGAACTATGAAGAGCTGGCCGATTTGTACCTGGAGCAGAAGAAGTTCGACAAGGCTAAAGAGTGTTATGACCGCGCCATATCGTCCCGAACAGATTCGCCTGATCCGTTTTACCGGCGGTCCCTGTGCGAAATTGAATTGAACGACTTCTCCGCGGCCGAGGCTGACCTGGAACGGGTAGTCAACAAGGACCGTAATTACGATTATCAGCGCGCCGCGGGATTGCTGGCCTACGTCTGGGCACGCAACAACCAGGAAGCGCAGGCCGCGAGCCTGTTTGAGCAGGTCACGCAGACCTCGACTTTATCGGAGACGCAATTTAATTATGCCCAGTTCCTGGCGGCCCAGGGGAAAACGGTTGAGGCCCGGCAATGGGCGCAGCGCATCCTGGGCAAGAAGGCCACTATGCCCGGGTATTTGAAGCGGCGCGAGCGGCCGTGGTTCCGGCGGGCGTCAGCGTTGCTGAAAAGACTGCCGGCGTGAAGAGCAGGAGGCCAAGCGAGCGATTGTAACTGGGCGCCTTGGAGTCGGCCGTTATCCGTGGAGATTTTTGAAATGCGTCCACTTCATGATTGATAGCCGTCGATTTACCGCCAGGAGAAAGAGGGATGTATGACCAGGTGTTACCGAGTTTCGATCTGGGCCTCCTTGTTATTTGCCGGGTTTCTCTGGCCGCAACTGCCCAGAGCCGATGCAGACATGTTGCTGCAGCTGCCCAGGCCAGTGGCAGAGAAGCGAATCAATGTAGCCACCGAACCAGGTGCGAACTTTGGGGAGAAGCTGCACTCCTGCATCCGGCGGCTTGTCCCCCAGGGCGGTACTTGTGACGCACTCTCAATTTCGGGAGCGCAAGCTGTTACTGATGATCCCTTTTCCGGAGCTGTTGGACGGCTGAGAGTGCTGCTGGGGAATGTAACGATTGATTCCCTGGATGCCTGGAGACTGCCAGACGACATGGAACTGGCAGGCAACGGCAGCGGTACGATGCTGCGGCTCGCCCCAGGTGCGAGTAAGGACCTCATCCGTAATGCCGGCGGAATTCGCGGAAACAGAAGAATCTCAATCCACGATCTCACACTGGATGGCAACAATGCGAACCAGACCGGGCCGGCCAGCACGATTCATCTAAACAACGTTTCTGATTTCACGATAGAACGAGTGACGGTGCTCAACAGCATGGTTCACGGAATCGCTCTGGACGATGGATGCATCCACGGTAAGCTGCTGATGAATCGCATTGAGGGCGTAAAGTCGGGTTCGGGCATCCGTGCAGGAGACATTCCACCCAGGGGAAGCGTGGCTTTCCTTGAGATCAGAGAAAATGAGATCAGCAAAGTGGCCGGGGCCGGCGGCATCCTTGTCCTCGGGGCCACGCCCGGAAGCGGACACACGCTCAACATCAGCATTGCCGGCAATACGATTACCGGTATCCAAGGCGCGTCTATCGAGGTGGGAGACGGAGCGCAGAAAGTCACGGTCACAGGAAACAAGATCGAGCTACGCGGAGCCCCCGGCGGAAGTTCCGGTTCAACGGGAATTGCCGTCCGTTCGGCACAAAATGTGCGCGTATCCGACAACACAGTCTCTGGCGATACGACGGAGCATGAACAAACCGGAATCCGGGCGTGGAGTCCGGCCACAGATCACGGTGGCACGCTTTCCGAAGTGACTATGGAAAACAACTCCGTGTCCGACATAGGTGGATATGGCATCAAGGTGGACTCGGGCAAGGCGATCCATATTGTCAAGAACACGGTTCGCCGCAGCACGAAGAACAATATCTACGTGGCGCCGAAAGCCACAGGAGTCACGCAGCAGGGAAACGTGCTGGAGTAAATTCTGGCACGCTTCAGGTCAGACGCAAGAATGAGGATCGGAAACCGTAATAGAGAAAGACGGAATGAGGTGCTTCCGACGTTGGTTCCACGGTGAAGCCACGGTCTGCTACGGGCCCTACTGGTGATTTTATGGGAATGCGCTTGCGGTAAAATGACTCTCAGTGGCCCTGTAGCTCAGATGGATAGAGCGACGGTTTCCTAAACCGCAGGTCGCAGGTTCGACTCCTGCCAGGGTCACCAGATTCTGGAAGTCGGTGACGTGCTCCATTGTCGTGCGAAATTTACGGCGGTTGTTGCAGGCATCATCGTCTGTTGCGTTTGGCCGATGCTTGAGGCGGCCGGACAGACCTCGCAAGTCCCGGCTGGATCCGGAACGCGAAAGCCGCAGCGAGCAGCGTCACCGACTGGCCATCCCAAACGAATTTTATCGCCTGTTCCCGGAGTGGGATCGGCAACCCTGACGCTCGGCAGTGTGGCGGCCCAGGGCGATAACGCTGAGGCGGGAGACGCGGTGAAGGCCGTGTTGACCGCCTACTTTGCCGACCTGAATGAGCGCGGCGGTATTTACCATCGCCGCATCTCGGTGCGCTTTGCGCAGGCCGGCCCGGACAGCGCCACCACCGTCAAGAATGTACGGCAGCTTCTGGACGGGCGGGTATTTGCTCTGATCGCGCCTTTCGCTCCGGGCGACGAAAGCGGGCTGGCTGAGCTGGCCCAAGAAAAGAAAGTTCCAGTCGCGGGCTTGCTGGCGCTTTCAGTGCCCGATGATCCTGCTAACCGCGAGGTGTTCTACCTGCTTCCCGGATTTGAGCAGTTGGTCCAGGAGCTCAGCAAATTTGCGGTTCAGAGGCAGAAGGCGGACCCGGCAAAAACTGCGGTGATTTTTCCCGACAGCAGTTTCCAGAAAGAGCTTGCGTCTGCCCTGCACGCGGTGTGGAAGGAGTTGGGCGCCGCTCCGCCTGCAGAATTTATTGCCACCGCGGAGAATCGCGCACAACTGGTGCACGACCTGCAACAGCAGGGCAGAGATGCCATCTTTTTTCTGGGCGAAGGTGAAGAAGTAATGCCATGGTTACAAACAGCGACCGACGCAAAATGGTTCCCAAAAGTTTTTCTGCTTGGCCCTCTTCTTGACAACGAAGTTTTGCGAGCCCCTGCGCAACTTCAGGGCAGGATGTTTGCCGTGTATCCCGGGCTCCAGCCGGACCTGGAAGGCTTGACAGAGTTTGACCAGTTTCTGGAACGCCACCATCTAACGGACGAACACCGGTTGCTGCTGATGTCGGCCTATTGCGCCGCTAAGGTGATGGAAACGGCGTTAACGCGCGCGGGCAAGGACCTGACTCGGGAAAAACTTGTGCTCGCCCTGGAGCAACTCCACGATTTCCATACAGGATTGTTTCCGGCGATTACGTTTGGCCCTAAGCGGCGGATCGGTTCCACCAAGGCAGAGTTTGTCTGCGTGGATGTGTTGGCGCACGCTTTTGAACCAACGTGCAGCGAGCCGCCAAAAGCGGAGTGACGCAGGGCAGAAGGTTGCGCAGGCAAGTGGACGGAGGCGATTCAAAAATCTACCAGGCCGTCAACGCATGCCAGCCACGTTGAGTTATCGATGCGATGGGGATCAATGTGGTGCATGCCGGAATCGTTCCATCCGCTGCCGCCGGGAGTCAGCACGGGAGATTCTGCGACTTCATGCTCTTTATACGTGGTGGAAGTCAGCTCCGTAATTTCGAACGCCCTCACTTGCTTGCCGTATGTGGGGAAGCAATCCTGGGTAAAGCGGAGCAGCTTGCCGTCGTAAAGCAGGAGCCTTCCGCCGGGCCGCGCAATTCGCGGGTTGGCAGTGATCAGAGGACTCATGGGATGCTCGGTCCATTTGGACGTAAGGTGAGCGGCTGAGTACAACGAGAGCGTGTCATGCTTATGCGGATTGGGACAGGTAAAGAGCCACCATTGTTCATCGAAATCAACGAGCGAAGGATCGGCATGCGTTCCAGCAACCAGATCTTGAACGAAGGTCCACTTGCCAGGAAAGGAAGCAGCGCGATACAGCCGGACGGCGCCGGCGCCCAGCGTCTCCGGGACCATGTAGAAGTCGCCGTTCCATTGAAAGACGTAAGGATAAGAGAGGTGAAACGGCTCCTGCAAGACGATCTGCTGGTATTGCCAGGTGAGCGCGTCATGGCTGGTGGCAAGGCCGATCTCGCCCAGGCCGGAGCCATCGTTCAAGACCTCAAAGAACATGTGCCACAGGCCGTCCACTGGCAACATGAATGGGTCAGCGACGAAGCGAGCGGGAATGTCAGTGACATCGCGCGCGGAAAGCACAGGATTGCGGACACCGGGAGCCGGCGCAAGGTGCAACGGGGATTTTCCGGCGTAAATGCCGATGGACCAGATCCAAGACTTGGCGTCGTGGGATGAATTCTTTGGCGACTCAGGATCAATTGAGTTTGTGGGCTTCATTTCCACCGCAGTAAGTTTACCTGTTGGCGATTTTTGTGCGAACCCTGAGATGGGCAGCGATTAGAGATTTCTCACCAGTCAGCGCGGGCTGCCCCACTCCTTAGATCGGATCAATCTCCGGTCCGGCCAATTTGAGTTTCCACAAAAATAACTATTCTTAATGCAACAAATCCGGGATTCATGCGTTCAACGTATTGAAAGCAGAGACACTGGAAGCAAACGGTGACAGTTTTTGTCATTCGCCTTAAAAAACCAGTGAAACGAACGCGGGCCCGTGAGCACTATTCAACAGTAACGAAGGTACCGAGCCTCGCAGCTCAGTACCTCAAGAACATGTCCAGGATGTGCCGAAGGTTGTTTATGAGGGGCGTTGATGGGTCCCTCAAATCGACGCAACAACCGGGAGGAGATTGTGAAGATTTTTGACGCTTTATTCGGATGCTGGCACAAACGCATCAGTTTCCCCCAGACCAGCAAACGGGGACAGCGCCGCTGTGAAGCAGCTACGCAAACGGGAACTTATGTGGTGTGTCTTGATTGCGGTACTGAGTTCGCTTACGACTGGAAAAAGATGCGCATTCTCTCCCCCAGCGAGACGCAGCCTTTTGCCCATGCACGAGTGGAAGTAGAGGCAAACGGCTAGGAGTCAAAGGGTGAGGTGAAGGGCCATGAAACAGGAACGTTGGGTCAGGGCGGTTCAGCGGACATCATTGGTGTTCGGCTATTTTTGGTATAACGCAAACATTCATTCGGTCGTAGCCAGGGTGCTCTTGTAGATTCATCCGCACGGACGGCCTGACTTCCAGGAGGCCGTCCGAAAAAACAAGCACAACCGGAAACACTTGGTTGTGCTTTTTTCTTTAGGCAAAACTTTTACCGCGAATCGCCCGATTGCTGAAGAGTTTCGGAGCCAACAGAAGCCACCGAAGACGGCTGCTCCATCTCGAGAACCGCCACCCACTCTGCCTTGCTGCGGGCGATAAAGACGCGTTTGGCGTGGAGAAACTCGGCCGCCAGTTCGGGCGAGACGTCACGGTGATAGTCGAAGAAACGCCGGTTGAGCCTTTCCCAGGCATTGGAACGGAACAAGGGCTGAGCTTCATACTTGGTGGAAAACAGGTAAACCACCTGATACTGCGAGCGCATCTGCCGCGCCTTGACCAACTCCTCAACGGTGAAGTCTCGGACAGGCAGCACTTGGAAAGATTGCTGCACGTATCCTAAATACGGTCTCGTGAGTTCGTCGGTTGCCGGCCACGCGGAGAGCACAATGTTGTTCCGCTCGTGCGCTTCAAGAAATCGTGCGGCGAGATAGTGCAGTTCGACAAAGTCCTTATAAGTCAGATTATCTTCCGGAGCAAATCTGTATGGCGGATCGAAAAAGAGTCCCAGCACAAAGACAATCACCATCAGGGCCGCTGGCCACTCCCAGCGCGCAATGCGGCGGTGCAACGTTGACATCCCGATCAGAATCACCAACGGATATGCGGCCAGAAGATAGCGCGTGAGCAAAGCCCCGCCCAGAAGTGAAAAAGTAACGATGTGCGCCAGCATGATCAGCGCAAATTGAAGCTGCACAGGAACAGCGATGCGCGGGCGCTCGCCGGACTCATCTTTGACTGGCGGAAAGAACATGGCGACGGCGGTAGCTGCGGTAAGCGCCAGCATGTTCATGATCCCGAACAAATGCCAGATTCTTTGCCCTACCGCCAGCAGGAAGCGCAGTGGGTTCAGGGCCTGGGTCACGTTGTACTGGTAAAAGTCGGCGTTGCCAAAGAACCTGCCGGTAACGTGGTGATGGTAGAAGAGCCACAGCAGCAAGGGTGCTGCGGGGACCAGTGCGATGGCAGCGCGCGTGATGCGACTGCGCGCTGATTCGGTGCGCGTCTGCAGGAGTTCCCACAGAGACAGCGCGAGCGGCGTGATGATCGCAGTCTCCTTGCAGAGTACCGCAAGGCAGAAAGCAAACTGGCTGGGCCAGACGCGCCGCTCGATATATAGCCTGATGCCCCAAAGCGTAAACGCCGCTGCGGCCAGGTCTGCATGAGCAAGCGAGCTCTGCACGAAGAAGATCGGATAGACCGCGGTGGCAATTGTAGTAGCCACGGCGACGCCTGTGCGTGTGAGTGTTCGCGCCAGCAGAAACACGTTGATCAAAGCAAACGCGGCCAGCAACAGCATGGCAATGCGCGCTACCGCGGGCTTCCATCCACTGAGCGTGAACCAGAGCGCCAGATATGCGGCGGGAAGCGGCGGATGGCCCGTATCCATCGTTGTCTTTGGGACGAGCGTATGAAAATGCGCAAGGTCATACGCGGCAGGGATGTAAAAGCCGGCTTCGTCCCAGAAAAAGGGCAAGCGCAGGAGCGCTGCGTGCATCACAAAGATCGCGACGAAGATCAGAGGAAAAATTCGCCAGAAGGAAAATGTCGTCCGCCGGCTGGAGTTTGGCTTGATCAATTCGCTCGGGCTCTCTCTGGTGGGCAAAAAGAAGGCCGTTAGTTAATCTGTCCCTGTTGTGCGGCGATGCCGGGATCGAGTTTGATTTCACCGAACGTGCCTTCATACTGGCGGACGTTCTGCTCCAGGATCGTCAGCAGCGCCTTGGCCTGTTGCGGGCTGAGATAAATGCCCTGAAAATTTTGGACTTCCACTTCCTGGGTGGAAAGCGGCTGCAAGCGCCCGAACACCAGCAGAAAGTCCCAAACGCTCACGCGGACTTGCACAGAGTTAGCGTAGCCATCGCGGTAGTCGGCGGCATTTACCAGGCGGATATTAGGTTGTGCGGGATTAGACATGTGGGTCGCGCTCCTGAGGCGAACCTTGAACATAACAGAAGTCAGGCAAACGCGGATAGTCCGCCGCTCCGCGATGTGCCAACTCCTCACGTCATTTATAATCTCACTCTTCACCATTGGTCTTTTTAAAAGGCACCCAAGGACATTCATGGACACTGGCATTGTTGACATTCACGCACGTGAAATTCTTGACTCTCGTGGCAACCCCACGGTGGAAGCCGAAGTCACTCTGGGCGATGGCTCCATGGGCCGCGCCGCCGTTCCCAGCGGCGCATCCACCGGCGAGCACGAAGCCGCAGAGCTACGCGATGGCGACCAGCATCGCTATATGGGCAAAGGCGTACAGACCGCGGTGGGCAACGTGAACCTCAAGATCGCCGATGCGCTCCAGGGCATGGACGCGACTGACCAGCGGCGCATCGATGACACCATGATCGAACTGGACGGCACACCCAACAAAGGCAAGCTGGGCGCCAACGCGATTCTCGCTGTATCCATGGCCTGTGCGCGGGCCGCAGCCGCCGCCATGAAGACCCCACTTTACCGCTACCTTGGCGGCGTGGGCGCCAGCATTCTTCCCGTGCCTATGATGAATATTCTCAACGGCGGCGCGCATGCTGACAGCAACGTTGACTTCCAGGAATTCATGGCCATGCCGGTTGGCGCCGAGACTTTTTCTGAAGCGCTGCAGTGGGGCGCCGAAATATTTCACACCTTGAAGGGCGTCCTGAAGAAGCGCGGATACAACACCGCCGTGGGCGACGAAGGCGGATTTGCCCCATCGCTCAAGGCCAACGTTGAAGCCATTGAGCTGATCCTTGAAGCCATGCAGCAAGCGGGTTTCCGTGCCGGCAGCGATGTTTCCATCGCGCTTGATCCCGCTGCCAGTGAATTCTTCGACAAGGAAAAGGGCAAATATGTTTTCAAAAAGTCAGATAAGTCGATTAAGTCTTCTGAAGAAATGGTGCGCTTTTGGGCGGACTGGGTGCGGCAGTATCCCATCGTCTCCATTGAAGATGGGCTAGCGGAAGACGACTGGGACGGATGGCGCCTGCTGACCGATCAACTGGGCGATAACATCCAGCTCGTGGGCGACGATCTCTTCGTCACCAACACCGAGCGGCTTAGCCAGGGCATTGACCGGGGAGTCGCCAACTCCATTCTGATCAAGGTCAACCAGATCGGCACCGTCAGTGAGACTCTTGACGCCATCGATATGGCGCGCCGCAACGCTTACACCGCAGTGATTTCGCACCGCTCGGGTGAAACCGAGGACACGTTTATCGCCGATCTTGCCGTCGCCACCGGGGTGGGCCAGATTAAGACCGGCTCGGCTTCGCGCACTGATCGCATCGCCAAATACAACCAGCTTCTGCGCATTGAAGAAGAGCTCGACGAAGGCGCACGCTTCCTTGGGCTGGAGGCGCTCAATTATGAAGCGGGTGTTGACAAGACAGGCACTTAGGTAAGTTGCGCAGCTACTCTCCGGGCGTAGACTATCCCCATCAGACTGCCGGAAGCACCGGACCACAGGAGAAATATGCGATATCTGACGCTAGTCGCCATGTTCGCGATGATGATCTTTTGCCGGCCCAAAATCTCAAGCGCTGTTGCAATGGACGATTATCCTCCGGGGACTTACCAGCAAAGTTGCAAAAACATCAGCATGCGCGGCGATGATCTGCGCGCGCGGTGCATGGACACGCGCAGGCACTACCATGATACTTCGCTCGATCATGCGGACCGCTGCTGGGGCGACATTTCCAACAATGACGGCCGTCTGATTTGCGACAGGAATGGAACGTTGCCTTCAGGCACTTACAGCCAGACTTGCCGCGACGTTCGCGTTCGCTGGAACGTGCTGCGTGCGCGCTGCCGCAATCGCGACAATAACTGGCTGGAAACATCTCTTGAATCTTTCTCCCGCTGCAACGGCCGGATTGAAAATTTTGATGGCCAGCTCCGCTGCCCCGAAGATGGCGGCGATCGCGGGCGCGA
>Ga0137395_10000516_pt1 | contig 16320 bp, 17 predicted proteins | sample czobulk216metaG_FD_108283 | JGI IMG/M metagenome (GOLD analysis project Ga0137395, IMG submission 108283) | Vadose zone soil microbial communities from Angelo Coast Range Reserve, California, USA - czobulk2.16 metaG | ecosystem: Environmental > Terrestrial > Soil > Vadose zone | place: USA...
GCCCTTCCTGCCCTTCCCGCCCCTCCTGCCTGTCGATTCGTCCCCACGATTCGCGCGGCGCCCAAACGCCTTCGCGAGTGCACACGTCTTACCGAACAAGAGGAGGCGTATGCAGAAACTGTTCAGAGCTGTCGTGTTGATCTCGTGCCTGTCGATCGCCGCATCGGTCGCAGCAGGGACGAACGCCGCGCCGCTGGGGGCGAGCGCACCGCTCCAGGCCGACGAAGCGATGTGGAAGCGTGTCCAGCGGTTTGATCCTGGCGCACGCGTGAAGATCGTTGTCGGCGGCGGCGTCGCCGCCGAACGCTACTTCGTGCAGCTCACCGACACCGAGTTGATCGTGCTGAATCTCACGGCGCCGAACCTGCCGAAGCGGCAGCTCCTCAGTATGGCCGCCGACAATCCCGCATGGATCGCGGGAACGTCCAAGACCACGTACCGCGAGAACAACCTGCGCATAGGACCCGATGGCGTATTCGTCAAGGATGAGAAGCGGGCGGACCTCGCCCAAGTCGTCGAGCACATCCCGCGCGATCGGATCACGTCGGTCTCGAAGGGTTAGGTCCGGGCAACGCCGCCGCGCGCCTCCCCGTCTAAGTCACCACTGAAGGAGGAGTGAATGCGCAAACTGCTCAATCCCATCGTTCTCGGCACCGGCGTGTGGCTCGCTGCCGCCGCCTATCCGGCCGCGCAAACTGATTTCGAATGGACCGGCCAGCTCGCCCCGGGGCAAACCATCGAGATCATCGGGGTGAACGGCGAGATTCACGCGTCGGCGGCTCGGGGCGGCAGCATCACCGTTACGGCCTTGAAAACCGCTGGACGGAGCAACGCGTCGGAAGTGCGTTTCGAAACGGTTCCGCACGCCGGCGGGGTCACGGTGTGCGCGATCTACCCGTCGCCGGCGGGCCAGGCGGCCAATCAGTGCCAGCCCGGTGGACGCGGACGCAGCGACAGCAAAGACAACGACACGCGCGTCGACTTTTCGGTCCAGGTGCCGGCGGGCATCGGCCTGGTCGCTCGCACTGTGAACGGTTCCATCAACGCCGAAGGGCTGCAGGGCGACGCTGACGGCACCACGGTCAACGGCTCGGTTAACCTGTCGACGACCGGCTCGGTGCGCGCCACGACTGTGAACGGATCGATCAACGCGACCATGGGCCGCGCCGTGTGGCCAACGGGCGCGAAGTTCACGACAGTCAACGGCGAAGTCACGCTCCGGCTGCCCGTGGCGGTGAATGCGGACGCCCGTCTCTCGACGGTCAACGGAAACATTCAATCGGAGTTCCCGCTGGCGATCTCAACCGATCCGGGCCCGAAACACGCCGAAGGCGTGCTTGGCGGAGGCGGTCAGAGGCTCGACGTGACGACGGTCAACGGCGGGATCACGCTGGTGCGTCGATAACGGGCCCGATTACGGTCGAGCCGCGAGCGCCGCTCTCACGCGTTCCGGCGTGAACGGCGCTTCGCGGACACGGGCGCCGGTGGCGTCGAAGATCGCGTTGCCGATGGCGCCGGCGACGATCGTGATGGCGGTTTCTCCGGCGCCGTTCGCCACGGCCCCGAGCGTGTTGATCAGCACGCTTTCGATGACGGGCAGATCGGCGCCGAGGTACACCGGACGATACGTGCGCCAGTCGACCGACGTGATCTTCGCCGCGTCCCACGTCACTTCCTCGCCGAGCGCGCGGCTCATGCCCTGCATGATGCCGCCTTCCACCTGATTTTTCAGGCCATCGGGATTCGAAATCGGCCCGCAGTCCTGGGCGGCGACGAAGCGCTTCACGACGAGCGCGCCCGTGTCCTGATTGACCTCGACTTCCGCGACGAGCGCGCAGTACCCGTTGTTGCCTTCGTACAGCACGCACGAGATCCCGCGTCCACGCGCAACGCCGGTTTTTGGTATCCCCCGCTTCGGGGACGGACGCGAATCCCAGCTCGCGGCCTTCGCCGCTGCCGCCACGACCGCCATGAGCCGCTCGTCGCTCAGATGTGTCAACCGGTACGCGACGGGATCGCGGCCCAGAGCCGACGCGACCTCGTCCATGATCGACTCGTGGGCAAACGAGTTCTGGAGGCGCTCGGGCGAACGCAGCGGCCCGGTCCAGAAGTGCGAACGCAGGTTGTGTGAGAGCACGCGCTCGCTCGCGATAGTCCCCGTTCCGCCCTTCCTGCCGCCGACATTACCAACGACGTACGATGGCGCGATGTTGAGGTTGTTGGCGTAGTTGGCCGGATCCGGCGCCGGCGATCGCGGCGTAAAGGCCTGCGGTTCGAAGCCGGCGAGAAACCCGGTAATGACGTTGCCAGGGTTGTTGTAGCCGGGCCGCCCGCCGAGGCCTGGCGTCCACGCTTCGTAGTCCCACGCGACGATGTTGCCGTCGGCGTCAACGCCGACGCGCTGGTCTATCAAGTATGTCGTCCCGTAGTTCTCCCAGGCCATCTCGTCCCTGCGCGAGAGCTGCACGCGCACGGGACGGCCCACGGCCTGTGACAGGAGTGCGGCGTCGAACGAGACGGTGTCCGCCCCGTTCAGCCCGTAGCAGCCGGCGCCCATGGTGAAGATCACATGAACGTCTTCCGGCTTCAATCCGAGGAGCATCGCCGCCGTGTTGCGAGTCGGGTAGACAGACTGAGTGGGCGACCAGATCGTCGCCTTGCCGCCGGACACGTCAGCGACGGCGCATGACGTGCCGACCGATCCGTGCATCTGATACGCGTGGCGGTACGTGGCCTTAACGACCTTGGTGGCTTTCGCGAGCTTGTCGTCCACGTCCTTCGAATTCACAACGAACGAATCCCGCGTCGGTTTCTGACTTCGCAGGTCGTCGAAGAACCCGTCCTGCTTCGGAAGGCCGGTTCCTTTCGTCCACTGCATCTTCAGCGCGCCGGTCATCTGCATCGCCTGCCACGGCTTCTCGGCGACGACACCGACGAAGTTTTTCTTCACGACGACTTTCACGAACCCCGGCATGCCGCTGACGGAGCTCTCGTCCATGCTCACGAACGTCGCGCCCACTTCCGGCGGACGGACGACGTGTCCGTGAAGCATGCCGGGCACGCGGACGTTGTGAACGAACTGGAATTGGCCGGTCACCAGAGCGGGAACGTCGAGACGCGCGACTGGTTTGCCCAGAATCGTCCACTCGCGCGCCGGCTTGCGCTTCGCGTTTGGATTCAGCGCCAGGTTGAACTTCTTTCCGCCGACGAGTTCCGCGTACGTGAGGCTGCCGCGGCCGGCGCCGCTGACAACGCCGTCTTCCACGCGCAGAAGGGCGACTGCGACTCCCATCCGCTGCGACGCCATCTGGAGGAGCGCTTCGCGCGCCGTCGCACCGGCAAGCGCGAGACCGCCTTCGTTGAAGTTCACGGGATGCGACTGGCTGCCGGAGGTCGTGCCCTGATCCGGCGCGACGGCCGTGTCGCCCTGTATGAGCTTCACTCGCGAGAGCGGCACGCACAGCTCTTCGGCGATCAACTGTGTCTGCGAGGTGTACAGCCCGTGGCCCAGTTCGACTTTGCCGGTGAACGCGGTGACATTTCCATCTGCGCCAACCGCGATCCACGCGTCGAGCTGCGGCGTACCGGGTCCGTCGAAGCGGCCCGGCTGCGGTCCCTGCGCGAACGCGAGCTCCGTGAGGCCGGCCACGGAACTGAATGACACGACGAGCGCGCCGGAAGACTTCAGGAAATCGCGGCGATTCATGCCCGCACCCCTTCCTGCTGATACTTCCTGATCGCTTTCATCATCCGCGTGTGTGCGCCGCAGCGGCACAGCACAGTCGACAGCGCCTGCCGCAGCTGCGCGCCGGTCGCTTTGGGATTCCTGTCGAGCGCGACCTTCGCGGTAAGAATGACGCCGCTCAGGCAGAAGCCGCACTGCACCGCCTGCTCATCGATGAACGCTTTCTGAATCGGATGCGGCTTCTCGATCGTCCCCAGGCCCTCCAGCGTCGTAATCTCCGCCCCGGCCATCGTCGACACGGGCGTGACACATGACCTGACCGGCGCGCCTTTGACGATGACGGTGCAGCAGCCGCACTGGCCGAGGCCGCAGCCGAACTTCGGACCGCGCAGCCCGAGATCGTCGCTCAACACGTAGAGCAACGGCGTGGCCGGATCCACGTCTACGTTGTGCGATTGACCGTTGACCTTGATTGAGAACGTCATGTTTGCCCTGGCCCCTAACCTCTGACCCCTAACCTCTGAGCCCTAACCTCTGACCTCTGACCTCTACTTCAACAGCGTAATCGCATCGACTGCCGGCGGCGCGGGCAACGATTGCAGGAACCCGTAGATGTCAGCCAGATCTTTGTCGGGGATGCTTTTGATCGTGTACGGCGGCATCTGGCCGGTGGGCTGGCGCACATACTTCGAGAACTGTGCGAACGCGATTGGTCTGGGGCCGAGCCGCGGACCGGTCGGCGTCGCGCCCTGCGCCTCGTAGCCGTGGCACTGGTAGCAGCCATCAGCCGCGAACAGCTTCCTGCCGTTCTTCGCATCGCCCGCCGGCGCTGGTGCGGGCGTCTGTGCGAGGATCGCAGTCGTGACGACGAGAGTCAATCCCAGCGTGACAAATGTTTTTTTCCCCAACCCCTAACCTCCAACCTCTGACCTCCGACCTCTGACCTCCGACCTCTCCTACCGTGGCTGCGTGATCACATCGACGAGGGCGGGCTCTCCCCGTTTCACCACGTCGAGCGCGCGCTTGAGCGCCCCGCCGAGCTCCTTCGGGTCCGTGATCGGTCCTTCCGCATGGACGCCCAGGCTGCGCGCCAGCCCGGCGTAGTCGATATTCGGGTTTTCGATCGTCGTCCCGATGCCGGCGCTCGTCACGCCCCGCTGATGCCGGTTGGCCATGCGCTGAATGTGCATGACCTCCTGGTGATAGGCGCGGTTGTTGTGCATGACGGACAGCAGCGGAATCTTGTGATGCGCGGCCGTCCACAACACTCCCGGCGCGTACATCAGATCGCCGTCCGCCTGGATGCTGACGACGAGGCGGCCGTGCTTCTTGTGGGCGAGCGCCGCGCCGATGGCTGCGGGGGCGCCGTAGCCGACGCCGGCACCGCCCGACGCGCCGATGTACTGATACGGCTTGTCGAACGACCACAGGCGCATCGGCCACCGGCTGACGAAGTCGATCGGCGAGACAAGCGCCCAGTCGCTGTCCTTGATCTGCGCCCACAACTCCGCCGACAGGCGCGCGGTGCTGATCGGGCTCGCGTCCCACGCATACGTCGCCTCGGTGCGCGCGCGATCGAGCAGACGCTGACGTCCCGCGGCGAGTGAACGGCCCCGCTCTTCGAAATTGCGCTTACGGTCGGCGGTGATGCTGCGCTTGACCGCCTCGATGAGCGCGGGCAGCGTCGCTTCGCCGTCAGCGGCCATGGCGATGTCCACCTCGGGGTACCGCTGCTGGTCCTGGTAGTTCGACTTGACGAACAAGTCGCCCGCCGTGATGCTGACGAGCCTCGCGCCCGGTTTCGTGATGGGCCGCGAGGTGCGGTGAAGCTGGTCGCGATACGCGTCGACGGTTCCCCAGAAATCGGTCAGCTCGAGCCCGACGATGACGTCGGCGGCGCCGACGAGCTCACGCGCGCGATCGCTGTGGTTCAACGCGTGGCGCGATGGGAAATTCATCCGTTCGCCCTGATCGACGACCGGCGCCTGCAGCAGCTCTGCCAGTTCGACAAGCCGCGCCATCCCGGCCGGCGTGCGCGCGAGGCGGCCGGCGACAATCACTGGATTCTCCGCCGCGGCCAGCAGCCTCGCCGTTTCGGCGACGGCGCCCGAATCGCCCTGCGGCGGCGTGGCCATCGTGAGCTTCGGAATCCGGAGGGCGGCGTCGGGTGCGATCGGATCCTCCTGCAGTCCGCCGTCGGCGACGATCACGACGGGCATCATCGGCGGCGTCATCGCGATCTTGTACGCGCGCACGGCCGATTCCGCGAAGTGCTGAAGCGAGATCGGCAGATCGTCCCACTTCACGAAGTCGCGTACGAGGGACGCCGCGTCCTGGACGCTGTGATCCCATTCGACGCCGGGCCGGCGCTGGGTCGCATCGATCGAGTTGCCCGCGATGACGTAGACGGGGACGCGATCGCAATACGCGTTGTAAATCGCCATTGCGGCGTGCTGCAGGCCGACGGTTCCGTGCGCGAGCACGGCCATCGGCTTCCCTTCGACTTTGAAGTAGCCGTGCGCCATCGCGACAGACGATTCTTCGTGGCAGCACGTGATGAATTCGGGTGCCTTATTGCCGCCGTGGTTGATGAGCGACTCGTGCAGTCCGCGGAAGCTGGAGCCGGGGTTGGCCGCGACGTACTCGAAGTCGAGCGTCTTCATCACGTCCACCATGAAGTCGCCGCCCGGACGGTCGGTGGTGAGCACGTCCGGCGAGCCACCGGGATCGGATTCGCGGGCGGCGGCCGGCGCGCTTGCCGGCCCTGAACGCGCAGGCACCTGGCCCGCGACCGGCGGCGAGGCCAGGCCGCCCGGCGCCGCTGTGCTGCCGACAATCGCCGCTCCGGTGACCGCGGCGCGCTTCAGAAATCCGCGCCTGCCGATTGACGTCTTGCGCATGCGCGACAGCTTACACCCGACTGGAGACTGGTGACCGGTGACTGATGACTGGAGACTGATGACTGGAGACTGGTGACTGATGACTACGCTCTCAGTAGTCTCCAGTCGTCAGTCTCCAGTCTCCAGTCGTGGGTTTCTGCGCCGTTACGGTCCGGCTGTAGAATCCTCCCGCCATCCAGGCACTCGCGAAGGAGACGTTATGAAGGTGTTCGTTCGAAGTGTGTTGATCGTCGGAGTTCTGTTCGCGGCGCGGCCGGCGCTCGCGGATCCTAACAATGAATGCAGCCTGCTCCCGAGCCAGGCCGACCTGAAGGCCGCGTTGACCGCGGCCAAGAGTCTCAGCAACGGCGGGTTCGGCCTCAACATGTGGGGCACGATCGTCAACCGCGACGGCATTGTCTGCGCGGTGGCGTTCACGGGCGGCGATCGGGGTGACGAATGGCCGGGCAGCCGCGTGATTTCCGCGCAGAAGGCGAATACGGCGAATGCCTTCAGCCTGCCGGGGCTGGCGCTCTCGACGGCCAACCTCTGGGCAGCGGTGCAGCCGGGCGGTTCGCTGTTCGGGCTGCAGGAAAGCAATCCAGTCGACACCGGCGCCGCGTACAAGGGCCCCTCGGTGAAATTCGGCACGGGCAACGACCCGCTCGTCGGGGTCAAGATTGGCGGCATCAACGTCTTCGGCGGCGGTCTGGGGCTCTATAACAAGGATCACGTGCTCGTCGGCGGCATCGGCGTCAGCGGCGACACGTCTTGCGCCGATCACAACATCGCCTGGCGCACGCGTCACACGCTGAACCTGGACTTTGTCACCGGCGGCGTCGGCCCGGCGGGACGCCGCGACAACATCAACTATCAGGGACTCGTGCCGGTACCGAGCCTGCAAAACGACTTCTCGCACCCGATCTGCGCGATTGGCGGCAGCGATGGCGTGTCGGGAATCAGCGCGACGCTTCCCGTGACGCAATAACAACTGAACAGGCAGGACGGGCTGGACAGGCGGGAGAGGCAGGATGGCAACGGCGTTTTCCATCCTGCCCATCCTGCCCTCTGGTAAGCTCCGCCCGGAGGAGATTGGCCTCATGAAAACCTCGGCGCCGAACGGCTGGACGCTGGGGGCTGGGGGCTGGAAGATGAAAGTTCAAAGTGGAAAGTGGAAAGTCGGGAAGTAAGTTCGAAGTACGCGCGTACTTCCAACTTACTTTCCACTTTGCACTTTAAGCTTTCAACTTTCTTTTATGGCGCTACAGTGACGGTCACCGTCGTTCGCTGCGAGAGCTGTCCGTCGCTGGCCGTACCCACGAGCGTGTAGCTCCCCGGCGCCCCGAACCGCGCCCTCGTCGTCGCGATGCCGTGGGCCACGGGAATCGATCCCGCCGGCTCGAACGTCACCTTCGCGGGCCCTCGATACTCGAACCACGTGACCGTCAGGCCACGAGGCCGCGCGGCCCCGCTGGTGTTGACCTGGCGCTCGATTCGTCCGCGCGCTGCCGTTGCCGCCGTCCGTGCCGGCGGCGTCCGCGGTTTGGGTAACCCATCGTCGGCGACTGAGGCGGTGAGTGTCAGAGGCGCCGCGACGCTCGCGCGCGCGACCGGCGCGACGGAAATCGTCGGAGGTCTGTTCGGATCTTCGTCGCCGAACGGCACCGAGTTGCCGCCGCTGGCGATGATCTTCTCGTTGATTTCCTCGACCGCCAGCAGAGTGCCGAAGGCTCTTTCCGCGCGCCCATTCACGGTGATCGTCCAGACGAGCGTCTGTTGTCCCCAGTCGGCTGGCACTCGTACGCGGAAGAGGCGAGCGCGCCGGCGTGGCAGGAAATATGTCGGCTGCCCGCGGTCGGGCCCTCCAGGTTCGACGCTGTTGTTCGGCCCGGCCGGGATCGTGAGCTCCTCGGTGTAGTTCCGATTGAAATAGCCGAACACCAGGTCGAAGCTGCCGTCTGGATTCCTGATCCATCCTTCGTACACCGGGACGATGTTCTGACCCGAGTCGAACTTCGTCTGCGGAATCGCGGTCGGAAACGGCGGCGTCTGGGCGTGGCCGCGTGCGAACGTCGAGAGCGCGACAGTGGCACCCGCCAGGACGATCAGGAGACCGGAGCGTGTCGACATCTGAGGTCGATTACTGATCGGGGCCGGCTCTCCGCCTTCGCGCGGCGGTGCGGCCGGCGAAATCGGACTCCTCGAGATACGTGAGGCTGACCCACGCGAAGCTCATTTCGTCGATGGTGCGCTGGCCGTAGCCAACCCAGTTCTTCGGGTTCGGGTTGTACCGATTCGCCGCCGTGTTGTCGTGCCACGAGGTGATGTGAATGATCGTCCCTGCCGGCAGAAGCGGCGCGACCTCGTCCGCATACGGATACGTGATGTGCCATCCGAACTGATAGTTGCTCACGCAGCTGAGCGTCTCCGTACGAGCGGGTCCGGGGCGCGCCGAGTCGGCGCGAATATCCGGATAGATCGCTTCCATGCACTGCGCTTTGCCGCGGTTGTGCATGTGCGGCTGGAACGCCGAAACAAGCGCGGGCCTGGGCAGCCGGAAGTAGCCGTCGCTGCGCGTGATCTCGCCGGCCGGCAAATCGAGGTCGGTGACGTCCCCCATGTGCTGCGTGAACGCCACATACTTCGGCACGACACCCCTCGGAAACACTTTCAGGCCGAGCGAGGCCAGCACGGCGGTGGCTTCGCCGCTCGGGTGCAGGTGCAGGTTGAAGTTGATCTTCGATCCGGCTCTGATCAGGCGGCCGGAGTTCGGCGGGAACACATCGCCGTTCTTGCCGAGCGCGTACTCATTGAAGAACAGACCAGTCGGATCGTCCTCGGTTTCGATCAGGTTCGTCGTGATGTGATGCGCCACTCGGAAGCCCTGCGCCTCCGGCTTCGTTTCGACTGCCATCACGTACATGTCTTCCTTGAACCCGGGATCGATCAGGACATCGATGAATTCATCGGGGCCGGTCGCAGGCAGCTTGAAAGGCTTCGCCATCCGGATGATGACGTCGGGCTTGCCGATGTGCCACTGATCGAGTTCGCTGAACTGCTTCGGGGCCGGCATATCGGCCGGGTTCCCCATTGGCGCGCCGCTGTCCGCCCAGGCCGTCAACGTCGCGATCTCACCATCGCTCAGCGATGGATCGCCCTTGAATCTCGTGATGCCGACATGGCGGTCGATGTACCAGGGGGGCATCTCGCGATTGGCGACCTTCTGCTTGATCGAGCGGGCCCACGGCCTTGCGTCCTCGTACGACAGCAGCGACATCGGCGCGATTGCGCCGGGGCGATGGCAGGTCTGGCAGGAGCGCTGAAGAATCGGCGCGACGTCTCTGGTGAAGGTGACCTGATCGGTTCGTGACGTCGTAACCGAGCAGACGGCCAGACCGATCGTGACAGCGACGCCGCCGAGGAGCCCTTTGCCGGCCATGGTGCACCCCCCCTTTGACGGAAAGCTTAAAGCCTAAAGCGCAAAGCTGAAAGTAACTTTGAGGTTGCGCTTTCTTTCAGTGCATGCCCGATCCACCCGAAAGCTCCTTGACCAGATCGCCGATGACGGCTTTCGCGTCCCCGAACAGCATCCACGTGCGATCCGAAAAATAGAGCTCGTTGTCGATGCCCGCAAATCCTGGATTCTTGCTGCGCTTGATGGCGAAAATCGTGCGCGCCTTCGCCGCATCGATGATCGGCATGCCGTAGATTGGGCTCGACTTGTCGGTGTGCGCGGCGGGATTGACGACGTCGTTGGCGCCCACGACGAGGGCGACGTCGGCCTGCGACATGTCGTGGTTGATGTCGTCCATCTCGACGAGATCCGTGTACGGAATGTCGGCTTCGGCAAGCAGGACGTTCATGTGGCCCGGCATCCGTCCCGCCACCGGATGGATCGCGAACTTCACCGTCACGCCCCGCTTCTTCAACTGGTCGTACAGCTCGCGCACTTTGTGCTGCGCCTGCGCGACGGCCATGCCGTAGCCGGGGATGATCACCACGAAGCTCGACTGCTCGAGCACTTGAGCGGCGCCTTCCGGGGTCTCGGACTTGTACTGCTTCTGCTCGCCGCCGGCCTTCGCCGGCTGGACCTGTCCGAAGGCGCCGAACAGGACATTCGTGAATGAACGATTCATCGCCTTGCACATGATGATCGCGAGAATGAGTCCGGACGATCCGTCGAGGGCGCCCGCCGTAATCAGCAGTTTGCTGTCGAGCACGAAGCCCATCGCGACCGCCGAGAGGCCTGCGTACGAGTTGAGGATCGCGATCACCGTCGGCATGTCGGCGCCGCCGATCGGAATGATCAGAAGCACGCCGAACAGCAGCGCGAGGACGATGATGACCGGAAACAGGTACGGCGCCCACGACGCCGCGGGGTTCATCGCGACCATCCCGGCCAGGCCAAGCGCCGACGCGAACAGCACGCCGTTGACGAAGTTCTGTCCGGGATACGTCACCGGCCGCTGCGGCACCCACTTCACTTCCTGGAGCTTTCCCGCCGCCATCACGCTGCCGGTGAAGGTGAGGTACCCGAGAAAGATTTCAAGGATAAGCGCGGTCATCCGGAACGGCGTCAGCCATTCGGGCCCCTCGCCCAGCCGCAGGTAGTACTCGGCGGTCCCGACCAGGCCCGCTGCGATGCCGCCGAACGCGTGCGACAGCGCCGTCCGCTGCGGAACGGCGGTCAGCGGAACCCGCGACAACGGTACGCCGACGACAAACCCGAGGACGATGGCGGCGACGATCCAGACGTGATGAATCACCGACGGCTCGGCCCACGTGACGATGACCGCCAGCGCCGTTCCGGCAACGCCCGCGTAGACGCCCTTGCGCGCCGTCGCGGGCGTGTTCATCCAGTGAAGCGCGAGGATGAACGACGCCGAGGCGACGATGTAGGCGATCTGGCTGAGGGCGTAGATCATGAACGACGCCCGTCACCGGCGCCGCCCGGCTTCGTGTCGGTCTTGAACATCCTCAGCATGCGATCCGTGATGAGGAAACCGCTCACGATGTTGGTCATCGATGCGAAGAGCGCGACGGCGCCGAGGATGCGGATGCGAAGCGGGTAGTCGCCGCCCGTGACGAGAATCGCGCCCACGACGGCAATGGCCGAGATGGCGTTGGTGAGCGACATGAGCGGCGTGTGCAGCAATCGCGACACTTTGCGGATAACGCCCATGCCGATGAAGGACGCGAGCACGAACACGTACATCGTCGACCAGAAGTCGCCGGTCACAGGTTCTCCTTTTCCATCGCTTCGCGCGTGCGCTGGTTTTTCACATCGCCGCCGTGGGTGATCACCGCGCCCTGCTGGATGTCGTCGTTGAAGTCGAGATGGAAGGCTTTGTCTTTCGTGAAGGCGGCGAGAAACGCGGTGAGGTTTCGCGAGAACAGCAGGCTCGCGTGATACGGGACCGTCGAAGGTAAGTTCAGCGGCGCGATGATCGTCACGCCCGCCACCTGTACGGTCTCACCGGGCCTGGACAGCTCGCAGTTGCCGCCGCCGTCGGCGCCGAGGTCCACGATCACCGACCCGGATTTCATTTTTTTCACCGTGTCAGCCGAGATCAGCTTCGGTGCGAAGACGCCGCCGATGAGCGCCGTCGTGTTCACGCCGTCCGACTGTGCGCACTCGGCCGCGAGCAATTCCGCCTGGCGCCTGCGATCCTCGTCCGACAACTCCTTGGCGTAGCCGCCGCCGGCCGCGGCGCTCTCCTTCAGCTCGATGCCGACGTACTTCGCGCCCACGCTCTCGATCTGCTCTTTGACCTCGGGCCGGACATCGGTTGCGACGACGTTGGCGCCGAGACGGCGCGCGGTGGCAATCGCCTGCAGTCCGGCCACGCCCGCCCCGATGACGAAGACCTTGGCGGGAAACACCATGCCCGCCGCGGTTGTCAGCATCGGAAAGTAGCGATTGAGCTCCACGGCGGCCAGCAGCACGCCTTTGTAGCCGCCGAGATTGGCCATCGACGACAGGGTGTCCATCGACTGCGCGCGCGTCGTTCTCGGGATGGCGTCGGTGGCAAATGCCGTGATGTTCTTCGCCGCGAGCGCGCGAACCGCGCGGAGGTTCCTGAGCGGCATGAGCGATCCGACGTAGATCGCGCCAGGCTTCATCCAGGAGGTCTCGTCACGCCCGTGGTTGTTCCCAGGCCCGTTGGCCACGGCCGGTGCCGTCACCTTCAGGACGACGTCGCCCGATCCCAGAAGCGATGCAGGGTCGGCGATGATGCCCGCGCCAGCGTCCGTGTAAGTACTGTCCGCGAAGCCGGCCGACTCGCCCGCGCCTGATTCGATCACGATCTCGTAGCCGGCCTGAATCAGCTTCTTGCACGATTCCGGAACGAGAGCCACCCGTCGTTCGCCCGGCGCGGTCTCCCGGACGACTACGATGCGCACAACAACTCCTCCATGGGCCTCCGTCGAGTGCTGAATGATATACGTAGTGCGACAGGCGGACATCGGCCGGTTAAAGCCGGCCACTACGAGTACCTGGTGGCTGTTAGTATGGTGCGAATGGGATCGCGTCGGCTCGCGGCGGCGGGAGCGGTCGCGTGCGTCATCAGCGCCTGGCTGCTGACCGCGCTTCCGCGCGCAGCAACGACGCTGCCTCCGCGACTCACCGACCGCGAGTTCTGGCAGCTCTCGGTCGACGCGTCCGAGCCGGACGGATACTTTCGCTCCGACAACCTGACGTCGAACGAAACGGGTTTTCTGCGCGTGGTCCCTGAGCTTGTCACGCGCACCAGGCCGGGGCAGGTGTACCTCGGCGTAGGACCCGAGCAGAATTTCAGCTACATCGCCGCAACCAGGCCCGCGTTCGCCATCATCTTCGACATCCGCCGCGGCAATCTCCTCGTCCAGTTGATGTACAAAGCGATCTTCGAGCTGACGAAGGACCGCGCCGATTTCGTCTCGATGCTCTTCTCGCGGCCCCGTCCCGAACGCCTGACGGCGGACACTCCGGTGACCGATTTGTTTGCGGCGCCGGGCGCGACGGGGAACGACGAGGCCCTGTACGAACGGAACCTGAAAGCCATCCTCGATCGGCTCGTGAAGTTTCACGGTCTTCCGCTCACGCCGCGCGAACAGGACGCCCTCGCCCGCATCTATCGCGTCTTTTTTGACAGAGGCGCCGCCGTGCGCTTTTCGCCGACCTACGCCGATCTGATGACCGCGACAGACGATGCCGGCGTGTTTCGGAGTTTCCTGGCATCGAACGCGAGCTTTGCGTTTCTTCGCGAGCTCGAAGCGAACAACCTCGTCGTTCCGGTTGTCGGAGACTTCGGCGGGCCGAGAGCCATTCGATCGGTGGCTGCGTATCTGAAGACCCGCGGCGCGACAGTCGGCGCGTTCTATCTGTCGAACGTCGAGCAGTACCTCTATCAGGACGGCAAGTGGCCGGCGTTCTGCCGGAACGTGGCGATGCTGCCGCTGGACGCGTCAAGCACCTTCATCCGATCGACGTCTGGCCGCGGCGCGGGTTTCGGCGTTGGCTTTGTGTCGAGTCTCGGCTCGATGGCCACCGAAACGCGCAGCTGTCCCGCCCAGTAGTTCGCCAGCCGATTCGCTCACGCATTCCTTATGTCAGTTCTGTGTCCCGCGCAGGGGACGTGGGAGCGTGCGCCTGTCCCCTGCCCAGGTCGACGCAACAACGGGCGCATCGAGAATCGCTGGCGTGGGCCTTGCTTCGACGCGCCACCGGACTCACACAACACATGCCTATGGATACATCGCCTGCGACAACGTTCAATACACCCGCCCCTGTCTCGAACGCGTCGGGCATGAGGTCGGCCGACCGCGTGCTCCTGGTCGCCGACGATCCCCGTCTGAGCGAATCGATCCGCGCCCACCTGGGCCTCGATCGATCGCTGTGCGTCGCCGTCGGCGATGGGGATACGGCGCTCCGCTCCGCGAAGGTGCAGGTGTTCGATCTGATCGTGATGGATCTGGGGGCCCCGTCGGTGGCGGGCCGCCAGATCTGCCGGACGCTGCGCCGCGAAACCGTCAATCGCCGCGCGCCCATCCTCCTGATCGCATCGCGAAACGCGGAGGCGGACGTGCTGACGGAAATCGAGAATGGCGCCGACGATTTTCTCGTCAAGCCGTTCGGTCCGGGCGAGCTCACCGCGCGCGCGCGCGCAGCCATCCATCGCGCACGCACCTCGCGCGCCGGCGCCGCCGTACATGCGATGCCCCTCGCGACGCCGCCGATCAGACACGGCGACATTCAGATCGATCCGTCACGCCGTGACGTGAAGGTGAAGGATCGCCCGGTCAAGCTCACCGAGCAGGAATTCCAGCTGCTGTACGTGCTCGCCACCAACGCCGGCGTCGTCTTCAACCGCGAAGGTCTGCTGTCGGAGATCTGGGGGCGCGATCGATTCGTCACGGTCCGAAGCGTCGACACACTGGTCAGCCGGCTTCGCCGCCGTATCGAGCCCGACGAGGAACGGGCGCCTCGATATCTGCACACGGTGCGGGGCGTCGGCTATAAACTTGGGGACGCGAGCGAGGCTTGAGATGAGATGGGACCGAGCGCGGATGGCTCACTTCACCGGCGCACTGGCGCTGGCCACTTCGGCAGCACTGGCCGCTGCCTGCGGCGGCAGCAGTGCCCCGTCCACGGTAACTGCGCCCGTCGGCACCGTCGTCACCGACACGTTCAACGGCACGTTAAGCCCGCCCGTCAACGGCGTGTTCCAGATCAATGTGCACGCATTCACGATTACTACCGCTGGGGGCAACATCAACATCACGCTTGTGACAGCCGGCCCGCCATCAACCATCACGCTGGGCATGGGTCTCGGCAATCCCAGTTCGACTGGCACCTGCTCGCTTATTTCAGGATTCACGACTCAGACGTCAGCCGGGAGTACGGCGCAACTCAACGCCGCAGGAGCGCCAGCGGGCGCCTTCTGCGTGGCTGTCGGGGACGTCGGCAACGTCCTTCAGTCGGTCAGCTACACCATCACCGTCGCCCACACGTGAGGCGGCGGCGTCTAAAGCTACGGATGTGCGATGGTGATGTTGAATGTCGCGGGCGCGAACAGGTTGCCGACGTCGTAGACCCTGACACAGAACGACCCGGGCCCGAACGTGCCGGTCGTCTGCGGCTTCGCCGCGGTGGCCGCGGCTGTGACGTTCGTGGTCGCGGCGCAATCGAGGCCCGAGGGCTGGCCGATACCGAGGCCCAGTTGCACCGTCGGCGGCACGCTGGCGCCGCTCACGCTGTTCAGCGACACGTTGACCGTGCCGTTCACGGCGATGTTGAACGAGTAGAATTTGAACGAGCCGACAGGCAGCGTGCCCGTAAATGACTCGCTCACGGTCGGCGCGGCCGGGGTCGTCGTGGTTGTCGTCGTGGTTGTCGACGGGGTGGTCGCCGTGGAGCTGTGACTGCACCCCATGCCGAACAGCATCAATCCAAGAATCGCGGTAGTAGTCGCCCTCATGCGTTTCATTCTACAATTTCGAAAAGTGTCACAGGTTTTTCATATAAAGAGTTGCTTACCCGCCATCGTGCTGCTCTGCGCGGCGTGCGGCGGCAACAACACGCCCAGTTCCACCACGGCGCCGACCCCCACGGCGGGCCCAGGGACGCAGACGCTGAGCGCCGTCATGGCGCCCAAGGGGTCGTTGGTGCGGAGCTTCACGGCGTCGGCGGCCGGCACCGTCACCGTCACCCTCACCAGCACCATGCCCGCCACGATTGTGGGGCTTGGAATCGGCATCCCGGGCGGCGCGTCC
>Ga0137395_10000517_pt1 | contig 16319 bp, 17 predicted proteins | sample czobulk216metaG_FD_108283 | JGI IMG/M metagenome (GOLD analysis project Ga0137395, IMG submission 108283) | Vadose zone soil microbial communities from Angelo Coast Range Reserve, California, USA - czobulk2.16 metaG | ecosystem: Environmental > Terrestrial > Soil > Vadose zone | place: USA...
GACGTGCCACGCGGGCGCGTGCTCAAGGACGACGTCATCAGCGACATTGCGGTCCAGGCGCCCACGACCACCGAACGGCTCGCGGCCCTGCGCTCCCTGCCCAGGGGCTTCGAGCGCTCGAAATGGGGCGAAGCGATCGTCGAGGCGGTCCGGCGCGGGCTCGCGCGCGACCCAAAAACGCTGCCGCGGCTCGACCGCCCCAGGCCGCCCGTCAACGGGCAGGCTACTGTGGAGCTGCTCAAGGTGTTGCTGCGCATGACCGCGGAACGGCATGGGGTTGCCGCCAAGGTAATCGCCACCGTCGACGACCTCGACCGCATCGCCGCCGACGATGAAGCCGATGTCCCGGCCATGTCCGGTTGGCGGCGGGAGCTATTCGGCAACAAGGCGCTCGCACTCAAGCAGGGGCGGCTCTCGCTCGCAATCGAGAAAGGCCGTGTCGTTGCGGTGGAGCGTGACTGATCCCGGTTGCGAGGAAGCCGCCATGAAAACACGTGCCGCCGTTGCACTCGAAAAGGGCAAGCCGCTGACGGTCATGGACGTCCAGCTGGACGGGCCGAAAGCCGGCGAAGTCCTTGTCGAGGTGAAAGCCACCGGCATCTGTCACACCGACGACTTCACGCTTTCCGGCGCCGATCCGGAAGGTCTGTTTCCAGCGATCCTGGGCCACGAAGGCGCCGGCATAGTCGTCGATGTGGGGCCGGGCGTGGCGAGCGTCAGGAAAGGAGACCACGTCATTCCGCTCTACACGCCGGAATGCCGGCAATGCCCGTCATGTTTGTCACGCAAGACCAATCTATGCACCGCCATCCGGGCGACGCAGGGCCAAGGCGTGATGCCCGATGGCACTTCCCGCTTCTCGATCGACGGGAAGAAGTTGCACCACTATATGGGCACATCGACTTTCTCGAATTTCACCGTGCTGCCCGAGATCGCGGTCGCCAAGATTCGCGAGGATGCTCCCTTCGACAAGGTCTGCTACATCGGCTGCGGCGTCACCACCGGGATCGGCGCCGTTCTCAACACTGCCAAGGTGGAGCCCGGCTCCAGCAGCGTCGTCTTCGGGCTCGGCGGCATCGGGCTCAATGTCATCCAGGGGCTGCGGCTTGCCGGCGCTGACATGATCATCGGCGTCGACATCAACCCGGCGAAGAAGCAATGGGGCGAGCGTTTCGGCATGACCCATTTCGTCAATCCGAAAGAGGTCGGCGGCGACTTGGTCGCGCATCTTGTCAACATGACAAAGCGCGGTGCCGACCAGATCGGCGGCGCCGACTATACGTTCGACTGCACCGGCAATGTCAGCGTCATGCGGCAGGCCCTGGAGGCGTGCCATCGCGGGTGGGGTCAGTCCATCATCATCGGCGTCGCCCCCGCGGGAGCGGAAATCGCCACCCGACCGTTCCAATTGGTCACCGGCCGGGTCTGGAAGGGTACCGCATTCGGAGGCGCGCGCGGCCGCACCGACGTGCCCAAAATCGTCGATTGGTACATGGACGGCAAGATCGAAATCGATCCGATGATCACGCACACGATGGCGCTCGCGAACATCAACAGGGGGTTCGAGCTGATGCACAAGGGCGAGAGCATCAGGAGTGTCGTGGTATATTGAGCGTGGGCAAAACTCGATCGGTGCAATAGGTCCGAGGATCGGGAGCTCAGAGAATCCGGGCGCTTTACCGCTTCGGATGGATCCGCTGTAGAAATTCCCATGTGGGAACCGCACTCAGCCCGCCGACAGCGCCACTGAGGTAACTCGGAATGTCCGAGCTGAAAAGCCAGTGCCAGAACAGCCCGACAAGGTAGCTGCTCAGCAGCATGACCGCCAACGTGATCAGCAATCGCTGCCAGATCGGCACGGCATTCTCCTCCTGCCAACCTCCGCTGTGGCTGGTTTAGGGCCGAAGATGACATACAACGCCGGACCGCCTTCTGCTCGACCGGCGCGTCGGGGTTGACAAGCTACCGCGACTCCGGACAGGCCGCTCGTCACCCCGTCTCCATCGCCGGCTCGCGGCCGATAAGCCGGGCGAGCTGGCGCAGCCGCACGAATACCCGCTCCCCGGCGAGCGCATCTAAGCCTTTGTCGAAGCGCAGCACCAATCGACCGCGCTCGACCACCATCGGCGTCCTCGGCAGCACGCCAGTGGTCGAGGCGGAGACGAGATAGGCGACGCGCAGCGCCGCGCCGAGCACCCGCGCACGATCGAGCACGCGAGTCGAAGCGAGCTCGCGCAGCCGAGGCGAGAGTTCCTCGTCAACTAGCCCAACGTGCCGGAAGAACACGGCGAGGGCAATAAAGGTACGTCCGGGGTGATCAACGGCGACGAACGCGGCATTGGCGATGATGTTGAGCGATTGCTCGCCGCGGTAATCGGGATGCGCCCGCCACCCGATATCGGCGAGCAGGCATGCTACGTGACGCAATCGCTGCTCCTCCGCGGTCTCTTCGAGCCCGGAAGACGCCATGAACCGGTCAGTCCAGGCGATCAACTCCTCGCCATGGGCGGGCGAACGCGAGCGCAGCACGTTGAGCTCGCTTGCCGCCGCGATCAACGGATCCTTGTCGCGCTCTTTGAGCTCGAGCATCGAATAGAGCAAGCCCTCACGCACACCGAGCGCGGAGATGACGATGTCCTTGGGTCGGGCAATCCGCACTAGGTTCTCGAGCACCAGCGCCGCATAGGCGAGCAACGGCCGTCGCGCATCGGCCACCACCTCGATTTGCGAAAGCATCTCGGGATCCACGCGGTGTACGAGACTGGAGAACTCGAACGCCTCCCGCGCGGGCATCACGTAGCCGTGCATGACGTGCAGCGGATAACCCGTCTGCCACATGTGCAGCCGAGCCAAGGCGCGCCAAGTTCCTCCGATCGCATAGAAAGTGCGACCTTTTCCGCTTTCGAGCAGGCTCGCGTCATCGAGCGTCGCCCGCACGATCTTTTCCGCCTTCTTGATCGACTTCGACGAAACGTCCTGCAGCGCAAGGCCTCCCAGCGGCAGCGTCAAACCGGCCTTGATGCGTTGACCCTGCACTTCGGTCAGCTCGAGCGAGCCGCCGCCCAGATCGCCGACGATGCCGTCCGGCTTGTGGAAGCCGGACACCACGCCAAGAGCGGATAACTCGGCCTCGCGCTTGCCGGAGAGGACATCAATCTTGGTGGCGCAAATGTGTTCGGCCTCGGCGACGAACGCCTTGCCGTTTTTGGCCTCTCGGCATGCCGCGGTAGCGATCGCCCACAGTTTGGCGACCTCCATGCGCTCGCATAGGGCACGAAACCGCGGCAACGCAGCCAATGCCTTCTCGACCGCATCGGCGGCGAGAAGACCGGTCGTTTGCACCTCGCGTCCGAGGCCAGCCAGAACTTTTTCGTTGAAGATCGGGGTCGGGCTGCGAGTGAGGCCTTCGTACACAACCAGCCGCACGGAATTCGAGCCAATGTCGATCACCGCGACCGGCGGCCCGTAATCGAGACGACCTTGCGCGATATTCATGGCGGGTCGATGCCGCTTACGAGCGGTCGAGACGGCGTATAAGGCTTCGCGGGGATGATTCTTTGAGCGATTTGCCACGGCCCGACAGACTCGGATTGGTCATGAAGTATTTATGAGCGTTGAAAGGCTCCTCGCCCTCGGCTGGTTTTATGCGATTCGAGGTGCCGTCGGGTAGCAATTTCCAACTTTGCTCATTGTCCTTGAGATTCGCCATCATGATTTGATCGAGCACTTGCTCGTGCACGGTGGCATTGAGGATTGGGCACAATACCTCGACGCGGCGGTCGAGATTGCGCGGCATCACGTCGGCGGAGGAGATGTATACCGCCGCCTTTGGGTGCGGCAGCCCGTGCCCGGTGCCGAAGCAGTAGATGCGGCTGTGCTCGAGGAAGCGACCGACGATCGATTTGACCCTGATATTCTCGGACAGCCCGGGCAGGCCGGGCCGCAAGCAGCAGATACCGCGCACGACGAGCTCGACGGCAACGCCGGCCCGCGACGCCTCATAAAGTAGGTCGATGATCTCGGGATCGACCAGTGCATTGTCCTTGATCCAGATCGCGCCCGGACGACCTGCCCTGGCATGCGCGATTTCCTGCTCGATGTGCTCGCAGATGCGCTCGCGCAGCGTGAGCGGGGAAACCGCCATGCGCTCGAGCGCGGCTGGCTCCGCATAGCCGGTCACATAATTGAAAATATGTGCGACGTCGCGCGCGATGACAGGATCGGAAGTGAAGAACGAGAGATCGGTATAGATTCGCGCGGTAACCGGATGATAGTTGCCCGTTCCGACGTGCACATAAGACGCAAGCGCCCCACCCTCGCGCCGCACGACCATCGACAATTTGGCGTGAGTTTTGAGCTCGATAAAGCCATAGACAACCTGGGCGCCAGCGCGCTCCAGCGCGCGCGACCAGCGGATATTGGCTTCCTCGTCGAACCGCGCCTTGAGCTCGATCAACGCGGTGACCGATTTTCCCGCTTCCGCAGCCTCGACGAGCGCGCGCACGATGGAAGATTCGGCCGATGTCCGGTAGAGCGTCTGCTTTATTGCGACCACATCGGGGTCGCGCGCGGCCTGCTGCAGGAACTGGACGACGACATCAAACGACTCGTAAGGATGATGAACGACGAGGTCTTTTTGGCGGATGGCCGCGAAACAGTCTCCCGCGTGATCGCGAATGCGCTCGGGATAGCGTGGATTGTAGGGCACGAATTCGAGATCAGGACGATCTACGGCCATCAACTGCGAGAGCTCGTTGAGCGCCAAAACACCGTCGACCAGGAAAACCTCGTCGTCAGCGCACGCCAGGGCCCGTTGCACGAATCGGCGCAACTCCACAGGCATGGCAGCTTCAATCTCGAGCCGGATGACCGATCCGCGCCGCCTGCGCTTGAGCACGGTCTCGAACTCACGTACCAGATCTTCCGCCTCCTCCTCGATCTCGACCTCGGAATCGCGAATGACACGGAAAGGACCCTGCCCTTTTACGGCGTAGCCTGGGAAGAGACGGCCGATAAACAGACCGATCACCTGCTCAAGCGTGATCACACGGGCGGTAGATGCTCCTTCCGCACTCGGCAGGCGGACGAAGCGGTCGAGCTTATTCGGCATTCGGATGAGCGCGTTCATCGCCTTGCCGTCGCTCGCCCGCGCGAGCTGCAGCGCAATGGTGAAGCCGAGATTCGGGATGAAGGGGAAGGGATGTGCGGGATCGATGGCGAGCGGAGTGAGTAGAGGGAAGATGTGCCGAAGGAAATGATCTTCGAGCCACGTCTTCTCTTTCTTGGTCACCTCCGGGCCTTCGGTGAGTATGATGCCGTGTTCGGCCAACATCTGCCGAAGCTCGCGCCAACGCTTCTGCTGGTCACTCGCGAGCGCGCCCACGGCCTCGCCAATCCGGGTGAGTTGTTCAGCTGGAGTGAGCCCGTCCGGGCTCTTGAGCGTGAGGCCGGCGCGCAGCTGAGCCTTAAGGCCGGCAACGCGAACCATGAAGAACTCGTCGAGATTATTGGCCGAGATCGACAGAAACCGGACACGCTCGAGCAGAGGATGGGCTTCGTTTGCCGCCTCTTCGAGGACGCGCCGGTTGAATTGGAGCCATGACAACTCACGATTGATGAACCGCTCCGGGCTCGCGACGAGATCAATGGCCGCACTCGGTTCGACCGCGCCCAGGCTGGCGTCGGCTTCTTCTTTCACAACAATGACTTGGCTGCGGTTAGCCATGGCCGAGCGGTTCTGATGAGGGGCGCAATCTCGCCGTCATTCGTGACGACGATGTGACATAAGGCCCCGCCCTCAACGAGCCGTCAAGGCTCGAACGTGCGCAGGATTTCGGCGGCCAATGCCCTGGTTAATGGCCGCTTCCGGCGCATGGCTTCGGCATCGAGCAGCGCTACGAGCGCGCGCGCCGCGGCAAAAGACCGTTCGATGCGTGTCGCCACATAGCCTATCAGGCCGTCATCCACCGGGAGTTGCCGATCGGAGAACAACTTGAGCAGCACCGCGCGCAAGAGCCTATCGTCAGGCGGCGCCATGGCCACAACCGGGAGCGCCTTGAGGCGGGAGGTGAGGTCGGGAATACCAAGGGTCGCCGGCGCGCTCCGCGCGGTGAGCAGGACGAACGCTTCCTGTTCGCGCGCCAGATTGAGAAGGTGGAAAAGCGCCCTTTCCTCGAACGATCCGGCAGCGAGGTCTTCCACCACCAGCGCGCCGGTCGCGAGCGCCGCCGGCACGCTCGCTTCCTCCAGCGCACGCGCCGCGATCAGACGCGCGCCCGCCGCATGCGCCCAGATCGCCGCGAGGTGGCTCTTGCCTGAACGTTCGGGGCCGGTGAGCATGACAGTTCGGTGCGACCAGTCCGGCCACGCGTCGATAAGGGCAAGCGCCACCGCGTTCGACGGTCCGCTCAAAAAATCCTCGCGCGCAAAACTCTCGGTATGACGCAGTGCAAGGGCGAGTTGACGCGGATGAGCGGACATCACCGAGGCTTGTTCCCCGTATACAGGGGGCTCGCGAAATACCGCCGCAAGGCGAAGCGCAACACCACTGCAATCGCCGCACCAAGCGGCACCGCGATCAAAAGCCCGACGAAGCCGAACAGATAACCAAAGGCAAACATCGCGAAAATCAGCCACACCGGATGCAATCCCACACGCTCGCCCACGAATTTAGGCGAGACGATGTTGCCCTCGATGAATTGACCGACCAAAAAAATGGCGACGACGAGCGTGATCCGCTTCCAATCCGGCCAAAATTGCGCTATCGCGACGCTCGCCGCCAGCATCAGTCCGGTCATTGAGCCGATATAGGGAACGAAGGTGATCACGCCGGCGACAAGACCGATGAGCAGCCCGAAATCCAGCCCTACCAGCATTAATCCAACCGCATAGTAACAGCCGAGCACGAGACAGACGCCGAGTTGTCCCCGGAGAAAACCGCCGATTGCCGCGTCGATTTCGCGGGCGAGCTGGCGCACAGTCTCGCGCTGGTGCACCGGCACCCAGCTGTCCACCCTGTCGATCATCGGATGCCAGTCGCGGATCAGATAAAAAGTCACCACCGGCATGACGATGAGCACGGACGCGAATGAGACCAGCGCCTTTCCGCCGGTCCACAACGAATAAGAAAAGCTGAGAAGCCAGCTAGCAACCTGACCGACGAGATCGGAAACGGTCTTGTTGGGCTCGGCGCCACCGATCCAGTTCAACCAGGGCAGGTTTGTATCGACAATAAGCTCTTTCACGCGTTTGAAATACTCGGGAATGTGGGAGATGAAGGCGGTGCCCTGCTGCAATAACAGTGGAACGAGCAGCAGCATCAGGACGATGAGCGAGACCATCAGCGCGCCAACGATGAAAAGCGCGGCGACGGTGCGGTTGATCCCGAGCCGCTGAGCGCGGTCGGCAAGGGGCGCGAGGACATAAGCAAGGGCGATCCCGGTGACAAAAGGAAGCAGAACGTCGTGCAGCAACCACAGGGCCGCCGCCAGCACCACAAAGGTGGCTAACCAAAACGCGAATTGACGGCCATTGACCATCCGACCACTCACCCCGGGAAATACTCGCGCCCTCACGGGCCCATTTCAGCCGTGTTCACGTGGCGCACCCACTCGGCGAGGTAGAAGGCAATAGAAATCAACGTCAAGGCCGTGACTAATGCAGTCAGCAACATAACGGCAACGGCTGCATCAAACTCGAATCCGCGTGCGGCCATAATCACGCAAGCGAGCGCAATTTGCGCAACAGTATTGAGCTTGGAGACGAGAAGAGGCTTGAGTGTCACGGGCTTGTCCACCACCCACGACAAAATCACCGCGCTCACGATCATGATATCGCGCGAGACGACGAGGATAACTAGCCAGCCTGGAACAGCGTCCGCGATGCCGAGGGCGACATAGATGGAAACGAGCATCGCCTTATCGGCAAGCGGATCGAGGTAGGCACCCAACTCGGTTGCCATGCCGAATCGCTTGGCGAGATATCCGTCGACCGCATCGCTGATCCCGGCGGCAAGAAACAGCACGAAGGCGATGCGCATCTCGCCGGCCATGATCGTCCAGACCACGACCGGCACCAATAGGATGCGGCCCAGTGTAATGAGATTCGGAATGCTCAAATCTGCGCCCCGGCTCGGTCCGCGCGCGCCCCGTCCTCACCAGCGGTCGTCGTATGCGGCCATGCGGCGGTCAGTATAGCCGCGATCAGGCCATTGCACAGGCGCGGATTTCCAAGTACGCAAGCGCGCGCGAAGGAGCGCGAGGCAGATACAATCTCGACTCCCAGCCGCGGGATTGAATCGGGTGATCGGATGCTGGCCGCGATCAAGCCCGGGCGGGCGGGCTCCTGCTACGGCCGACCGTGGAATGCTTCGACGCTTCTAGTGCTCGCATGACCAAGAAGCGTGTCGCCGTCCTGATATCCGGCCGTGGTTCCAATATGGCGTCGCTGGTCGAGGCGGCGAACGAGCGCTCCTATCCCGCCGAGATCGTGCTCGTGGTGTCGAACAATCCGCAAGCGCCGGGGCTTGCGCACGCCGCGGCGCATGCAATTCCAACGTCCATGATCGACCATCGCCCATACGGCAAAGATCGTGTGGCCTTTGACCGAGCGCTTGACGCCGTGCTCGAGGAGCATCGCGTGGAACTGGTTTGTCTGGCTGGTTTCATGCGGTTGTTGACAACAGATTTCGTACTGCGGTGGCAAGGTCGGATGCTCAACATCCACCCGGCCCTCTTGCCCTCGTTTCCCGGTCTCGATGCGCACGGCCAAGCGCTCAAGGCGGGGGTGAAAATCTCGGGCGCGACCGTTCATTTCGTCGCGCCGGAGGCGGACGCCGGCCCGATCGTCGCACAGGCTGCGGTGCCCGTGCGTGACGATGACACCGCCGAAACACTCGCCGCTCGTGTCCTTGAAGCCGAGCATCACATATACCCCCTGGCGCTCAGGCTCTTGGCGGAAGGGCGAGTGAAGCTGATCGGCAATCGATGCCACATTGCGGGGACCTATCCCGCCGCAGGCGCGTTGGTCGTCCCCGCGGAGGCGTAACTGCGCCCGCAGGCTGGAAGAGAAATAGAAGTGCCCGGTTCTAATCAGCCGCTGTTACCCGGCTGTTCCGATGCAGCGACAAAAACAAACCCCCGGCGCAAGGCCGGGGGCTACGGGAAAACTCGTTGGTCGGGTGACCGACCTTCCCGCCACGTCAGGACACCTTGAGATTCTCCGCTGATGTCTTGCCGCGATTGGTCACGAGCTCGTATTCGACAGTCTGACCCTCGTTGAGCGTGCTGAGGCCAGCGCGCTCGACCGCAGAGATGTGGACGAACACGTCCTTGTCTCCGCTCGAAGGCTGAATGAACCCGTAGCCTTTAGTGGGGTTGAACCATTTGACGGTGCCCTTCTGCATCGTCTGTCTCCTAGTCAGTGAAGTCTCGAGTGAGCGAAACGCGACCGCATCGCTACGGACCGCGCCACAACCCGGGTTTTGGGAAGATCCGAAACGAATGCGGCCTCTCGGCACGCAGCGGCCGGAGCGGCCAAAATCCGAATTGGGGCACAACAAATACGAAAAATGCGGCCTTAGCAAGGCTTTCGAGCCGCGTTGCAGAGCCAGGAAACCGCCCATCAATCGACTGCGCGCCGAAGGGGGCACCGGGCGATCGGCACCCCCGGTCCTGGCGCCGCTAGCATCATGGCGCGGAATTTCCCACCTTGATCTGTGTTATCATCAATTGCTGCAATGCCAATTGTGGGGGAAGCGCATGAGCACAATGACATCGAACCTAGCTGCTGTTCCGGCAGGCGAGCCGAAGCCGGTCATTCCACCCCTTGCCTCGTTTTACTCGCACGCCCGCGACCTCGGGTGGCTCGTCGTGCGCCTCACGGCCGGTGGAATGCTGCTGGCCCACGGCATCATGAAAGTGATGCCCATGGCGGAAAGGGGGGTTGCCGCGACCATCGAGGCGTTCGCCGCGGGTAGCATGGCGCGCCGCGGGATCGAGCCTGCACTCTATGCCGCCTATGCGGTCTTCTTCATCGAGACGATTGGCTCGGTACTGATCATCCTTGGGCTGTTCACGCGGTTGATAGCGGCAGCGGCGGCCATCGAGTTCGCCGTCATCACTTTCCTTGCGCACTGGCCGGTGGGCTTCACATGGTCGAGAGGAGGGTGGGAGTACCCGCTGTTCTGGGGGCTGATTCTCTTCGCCATCGCGCTACGTGGCGGCGGACCCTATTCGCTCGACCGCAAGCTCGGTTGGGAGCTGTAGCCGAGTGGGCTTACTACTTTGCGTTCGTGTTGGCGCAGAAGCCCGGGTGTGCCGATCAGACTTTTTCCTGCTCGATGTGCCATTGGCTCCGCGCGATGGCATAGGCGACAACCATCACCGCGAAGACCGCGCCCCGGACGCTCCATATCCTTACGAGATCTGGGTTGGCACCGCCGAGCAAACTGTCGCTGACCCTGTCCACGACAATCCATATCAGCAGCGCAATGCCCGCAAGGATTTCGTCTAGCATCAAGCGGCGATGCTTGCCGACCAGGATGTAGCCCGCGACGATGACGATAATTCCGCCGACTGGCCCGCCCCATATATGAAGTTCGTGCAGCGCGGGCTCACTGAGCCAGACACCCAACGCCGAATCGGCGGCCATGACGTCGCCCGCGATCCAGCCGAGAAGCGCGCCGCCGCCCCAGACCAGGACGCGGTAGCGCTCCAGGAGTGCCATCAGGATCGCGCTGCCGACGACGATCAGTGGGACGCTGGTGGCGAGGCCAAAGATGATGAGCGTTGCCTTCATGGCTGAGGCATGAGCGATGTCGACAAGCGCCGCGGCACTCTCGGCCGATGCCGCAATCGCGATCACATTGTCCAGGCTCATCACGATGTCAGCGATGGCGACAATCCGCACCGCACGCCAGAGGGTTTGCGCGCTCTCGACCCCTTGGTCCTCGCCGTCGACATCCTCCGCGACGAGCTTGATCGCGACGTAGAAGAGCAGTGCCCCGCCAACCAACTTTAGGTAGGGATAGGTCATCGCCTGGGCGATGACGAGCGTGAAGATGACGCGCAGCAGCACTGCCACCCCGGCGCCGAGGATCATGCCCCACAGTCGTTGCTTCGGCGGGAGTGTGAGACACGCCATCGCAATGACGACGGCGTTGTCGCCCGACAGGATAATGTTGACGAAGATGATCTGAAGCACCCCGATCCAGAACGGACCGTGCGCCATATCTTGCAACATAAAGTCCACCGGCTTCCCCTTGGTTACCTGTCCACGCGGTTGTCCGACCTATTCAAAGCGGGTCCCGGCGCCCAATCGCGGCGCGCGTCTAACCTACCGGCCTCTCCCGTGTCTTGACCAGCGTCTGAGCGTGGCGAAAGGTCACCCCGTGCCGGGCATCTCACCCGACGATTTCGTTGCCAGAAAAGAATTGAGCAATTTCCTGTTGCGCTGTATCGGCTGCATCCGAGCCGTGTACTGAATTCTCGCCGATCGATTTGGCGTAAGTTTTGCGGATGGTGCCTGCTGACGCCTTGCCGGGGTCGGTGGCACCCATGACCTCTCGATACCTGGCGATGGCATTCTCACCTTCGAGCACTTGCACGACGACCGGCCCCGAGGTCATGAAATCGACGAGCTCGCGGAAGAAGGGCCGTTCGCGGTGGACTGCGTAGAACGTTTCGGCCTGCTCGCGGCTGATGCGCGTGCGTTTCTGCGCGACGATGCGTAGTCCCGCGCGCTCGATCATATCGTTGATCGCACCGGTCAAATTGCGCGCGGTTGCATCGGGTTTAATGATTGAAAAAGTGCGTTCGATCGCCATTGGTTTGTTCTACGTGAAAGAAGGGCGAAGGGTTGGATCGCGGCGGCTTATAGTGAGCGTGCCGTAGTGCGGCAACTGCGACCGAAGCGCGATGTTGCCGGCTAGCTCGCCTCCCGGCGGCACCGCGGGGCCGCCTTGTCATACGAGTGCGAGGAGGCGCGCCGGCCCCCCGGTTGCGTCCTTCACCTTCGCCAAACCCACGACCAGCAAGGTGCCGGAGGCCGGCACCTTGTCGAGATTGGCAACATTTTCCAATCCCCAACGGCCGGACGGCAACCAAGCGCGGTGAACTTTGAAATCCGTCGAAGGACCGTGGTCGAGCGACAGCGTGTCGACCGCTAAACCCATCACGTTGCGCTCCCTCATCAGCCACTCGGCCGCCTCGAGGCTGAAGCCCGGAAAATGGAACACGCCGGATCCATCCTTGCCGGTGAACTTAGCGGGGTTGCCCACGTGCTGCGCCCAACCGGATTGCATCGCGACACAACAATGGTCGGGCAATCGACGATGCTTTTTCTCCCAGCCTGCGAGATCCTCACGCGTGAGCAAGTAATCGGGATTCTGGGCCGCCTTGACGGCCACATCGATCACCGCCAGCGGCAGGACAAGCGCGGCCGCTGGAATTTTGTCGACCGTGGCACCGGATTGCGAGAAGTGGATCGGTGCGTCCAAGTGCGTGCCCGCATGTTCGATGAGCCGCCACCAGTAAAGATTGAAGCCATCTTTCGTGAGGTCGAATTTCTTCTCCATCTCGATGCCCGGCACACCGGAGAAGGTCGGGAAGTCGGGGGACATGGTATGAGTGAGATCGACGGCCGAGGTGAAGCTGCGCGTGGACGCTGCGCCGGCCGTGTCCGGCGCAGCCGCTGCGGCGGCGAAGGAGGCCGCGAGCGCCCCCTTGACGAAACGCCGTCGCGAGAGCGCGCGTCGGACTGCTTCCTGACACCCGGGAACGCACATGCCAACCCTCCATCTGATCGGCCGCCCACCTCGCCGAGTGCAACATTGGCGCTGGCAAGGACCATGCACAATCGGGCAGCGCATGTCCGGGCTTTGCCCAAATTGACCGCGAGTAATGGGGCGGCGCGTGCTGCCGCTCGACCTGATATCCGGACCGGATCACGTGCCGGCCGGCTTCTTCACTGGCGCCTTCTGCGCTTTTGCCGGGGCGGGCGGCGGAGCGGGCGCGCGCTCGATCGAAACCAGGCGGCCGCCCGCGAAGCGGTAAATCCCTGGCCAAGGGCCGCGGAGATAGGTGAGCGTCACAACGCGCTCCCCGCGATCATCGGAGCCGAAATCGATCTTTTCAACAGGCCCTGCGCGCCGCACCACGTCGCACTCCGTCATTTGCAGCGCGATCCCGCCGGTGACAGGCGTGGCCCCTGACGTCGTCGAATCGTTGCCGGCCTGGTCAGCTTCTCCGGCACACTGGCCCGCCGCGTTGACCAGATCCCCTGCCGTTACTGGTCGCAGCACGAAATCGCTTTTGCCGCCGGAAAAGGTTGCCCAGTCCGGTTTGCGCAGCAACGTTTCAGGTTTGGGAACGAGCGTGACGTTGTTGAGGCCAAGATCCGAGGAGCATGCAGCCACAGCGGAGCCGAGCGCCATCATGGCAAGCAGGCGCAAGATTTGGTTCGGTCGTTGCATTGCAGCCGCCGCAACTCCGACAGTCGATCTCGACCCACGCGCCCGGCGGCCGAGATTTTGCGTCAGTACTCTCGCTCTCATCTTCAGTAGTTTTCCCTTAGGCAACTCGCAGCACTGGCCCGAGCCGGCAAAGCCGTGCGCGCATCACGTTGCACTTATTGCGGCCGCGCCTGCGGCTGCGTGATGCGCACGGCGATGACCCAGGCCACCCAGAGGAATACAAAATACATCGCCAGAAAGGCTGGCAGGCTCGCTGCCGGAACGTTCTGTTCGATCACCAGCCCGATGGCATAAGCAACGAGATCCCCGGTGATCATCAACGCGACGTAGACGATGAGCAGGGACATGGCTCGTTTCCTCTACGGCCAGGCGGCGGCGATATTCCAACATTTTTGTGCTATGTTCGCAATGGCTGGGCGTGAGATCCCTGTGTTCTCAAGAGCTTAATCCGCAGCCTGAACACCGGAGGGTTCACCCAGGCGCCGCCAACGGCCCTCCTCGTCTGGCCGCCAATAGGTGACATCGAAACCCTTGGCCTTGCCTTCGTTCCGATGCGCGAGGGCGGCGGCGACTGCATCGGGATCCTCTCCGTCGACGAGGAGCACGATGCGCTGATAATCCTCCGCGTCAGCCGGCATCGGTGCACCATCGATCAGAAATCGAACCTCCGCGCGGTTGGGGTTATCACCTTCGAGCGTGAGCAGGACCGGTTGTTGGCTCGCCTCCGCCTCTCGCCATGTGCCGTGCGGCAGGAAGCTGTCGTCGCGAAAAGTCCACAGTTGGGCGTCGAGCGCCTCGAGCCGTTCCTCTGAAGCTGCTTGTACGATCACGCGCCAGCCGCGTTCGAGCGACTTTTCGACGAGCGTGGGAAGCACCCGCTCAAGCGGTTGGCGTTGCAGCTGATAGATCAGGATTTCCGTCATGATGATTGGGGTACTGGTACGCGCTGCGCGACTGCGCATCATTTCTCGTAATATTCGGCAACAAGTCGGTCCAACAACCGCACGCCGAAACCGGAGCCCCAGCTCCGGTTGATCTCGTTTTGCGGCGAGCCCATCGCTGTTCCCGCAATGTCAAGATGGGCCCAGGGCGTCTTGTCGACAAAGCGCTGCAGCAGCTGCGCCGCCGTAATGGCACCCCCATGCCTACCACCCGTGTTCTTCATGTCGGCGAATTTCGAGTCGATCATCTTGTCGTATTCTGGCCCGAGTGGCATCCGCCAGACCCGCTCGCCGATTTCTTTGCCAACGTCGATGAGCCGCTCCGCGAGCCTTTCGTCGTTGGCGAACAACCCGGCGTATTCCTGCCCGAGCGCCACGACGATCGCGCCGGTCAGAGTCGCAAGATCGATCATGAATCTGGGTTTGAAGCGCTTGTTCACGTAGTGCAACAAATCCGAGAGCACGAGCCGACCCTCGGCGTCGGTGTTGATGATCTCGATCGTCTGCCCCGACATGGTGGTAACGATGTCGCCCGGGCGCTGCGCCCGGCCGTCCGGCATGTTCTCCACGATGCCGATGGCGCCGACGGCGTTGACTTTCGCCTTGCGCGCCGCAAGCGCATGCATAAGGCCCACCACGCACCCAGCGCCCGCCATATCGCCTTTCATGTCCTCCATGTTGGCGGCGGGTTTGATCGAGATACCGCCGGTGTCGAAACAGACACCCTTGCCGATGAAGGCCACCGGCACCGCTCCGCGCTTGCCGCCGTTCCAGCGCATGATGACCGTGCGGCTTTCATGCTGAGACCCTTGCCCGACGCCGAGCAGTGCATTCATTCCGAGCTTCTTCATCTCCTTGACGTCGAGTACGTCGACGGCGACACCGAGCTTTCTCAGCCCAACGGCACGCCGTGCGAATTCCTCCGGATACAGCACGTTCGCCGGTTCGTTGACGAGATCGCGCGCAATCACCACGCCGTCTGCTACGGCGGCGCGGGGGGCAAACGCCTTCTCCGCAGCCGAAACGCGCGCTACCGTAATCTTGACCCTGACCTTTGCTGCTTTCTTCTCCTCCTCGTTGCGCTTCGTTTTATAACGCTCGAACGCGTAGGCGCGCAGCTGTACGCCGAGTGCCATGTCGGCGGCCCGCTCCGGCTTAAACGCGCCGCCGGGCAGATCGGCGATGACAGTGGCCTCGCTCGCCGTCGGCGGAATTTTGCCCATGGCAGCGCCGCCCAGTTTGACGAAATCCTGGACCTTGAGATCGCGTGCCTTGCCGACGCCAAGGACGACAAGACGCGACGCGTCTAGGCCGGCCGGGACAACCAGGTCGAGCGCAGACCCGTTCTTGCCTTTGAACCGCTCGGCCGCCGCCGCCCGTTTCACGAGATCGCCGGTCGGGGCCAGGACACGGCGCGCGACAGAGCCAAATTTGAGGCCCTCTTCGCAGAACAGGACAAGAACGCCCCTGGAGGGCGCAGCGTAGGGCGCAAATTCAAGCTCCAGGCGGCCGGGCATGAGGGCTCTCTCCTCTCGAATGGGCACAAATTCCGCGCCGGGAAAGTGGAAGCCGGTTTTGCTGACGCAATCAAGCGCGCGCGGACGGGGCAAGAATCAGGGCGGCACGGACGGAAAGAGGGAAATGGGCGCGTTTTCCTGTCGATTCGCCCCGGGGACGATGAAGCACCCGGACCCTCTGGAGCCGAATTTCGGTCGAGCCGGTCGCGGCCAAAGGCCCAAGCAGCTGCAGCTTGGCCACGGCCAGGCCGGTTGTTCTGGAGGGGCCCCGCCGGCGTTCGCAAGGACCGGCTTTCACGGGCCGCCTGTGGCGGCCGAGACACAGCGTCCGGATTAACATTTTGTTGTGCATAGTCAAAGGCTTTGCCTTGGCCAAGCCACTTTGTTGCC